>Ga0209357_1000769_pt1 | contig 13008 bp, 9 predicted proteins | sample LauGreFBDMM110SD_2_FD_187573 | JGI IMG/M metagenome (GOLD analysis project Ga0209357, IMG submission 187573) | Freshwater lake microbial communities from Lake Michigan, USA - Fa13.BD.MM110.SD (SPAdes) (version 3) | ecosystem: Environmental > Aquatic > Freshwater > Lake | place: Lake Michigan, USA... | reverse complement strand
TTCATGATCCAAGTCAGCGCTGGTAGCGCCGCTTTGTTGGCTGGCAATTTTGCCATGGCAAATACCTTGGTTGCTGAAAACGACCCCCAAGCAGTTGCTCTGGGATACAAAGCTGACACCACCAAAGTCGACGCCAAGAAATACCCCACCCATGCTGCCGCCCAAAACTGTGGCAACTGCGCCTTGTTCCAAGCTAAAGCGGGTGACAAAGCCGGCATGTGCCCCTTGTTTGCTGGCAAGCAAGTGGCTACCGCTGGCTGGTGCAGTGCCTACGCCAAAAAAGGCTGATTCTTTTTCAAAAGGGGGCTTCTTTGGCCCCTTAGTCAGACCCCTGTTGCTTAGGCCTCAGGGGTTTTTTCATGGCAAATTCGCACTAGTGAATACCCTTAATCGTCAACTTTAATTGACACATTCAAGCGGCTTGGGATTACAGTCGAGGCTGAGCAAAGCTGGCAAAAGAGGCAGGCAGATGAGTTCATTGTTAGAAAGTATTAATTCCCCCGCAGATTTAAGACGCTTGTCGAGCGCACAACTCAGGCCACTGGCCGACGAGTTGCGCTCCTATGTGTTGGAGAGCGTGGCGAAAACCGGCGGACACCTCAGCTCCAACTTGGGCACGGTCGAACTAACCGTGGCTTTGCACTACGTATTCAATACACCACACGACCGTTTGGTCTGGGATGTGGGTCACCAAACCTACCCGCACAAGATACTCACCGGACGACGCGAGCGTATGCACACTTTGCGCCAACTCAATGGCGTGGCGGGTTTTCCTAAGCGCGACGAGAGCCCCTTCGATGCCTTTGGCACAGCGCATTCCTCCACCAGTATTTCTGCCGCTTTAGGTATGGCCTTGGCGGCCAAGCAAAAAGGCGATCGCCGCCGCTGCGTGGCCATCATTGGCGACGGCTCCATGACAGCAGGTATGGCCTTTGAAGCGCTGAACAACGCTGGCGTGTCGGACACCAATTTATTGGTCATCCTCAACGACAACGACATGTCCATCAGCCCCCCCGTGGGCGCGCTCAATCGCTATTTGGCGCAACTCATGAGCGGACGGTTTTATTCCGCAGCCAAAGAGGTGGGCAAGCAGGTGTTGAAAAATGCCCCACCGCTGTTTGATTTGGCACGGCGCTTCGAGCAGCAAGCCAAGGGCATGGTGGTGCCCGCCACTTTGTTTGAAAAATTTGGCTTTAATTACATAGGCCCCATTGACGGCCATGACCTCGACTCATTGATTCCCACACTGGAAAACATCAAGTATTTGCAAGGGCCGCAGTTTTTGCATGTAGTCACACGCAAAGGCCAAGGCTACAAATTGGCTGAAGCCGACCCCATCGCCTACCACGGCCCGGGCAAATTCGATACCAAAGTGGGCTTGGTCCCACCCGTCACAGCGCCCAAACAAACCTTCAGCCAAGTGTTTGGTAGCTGGTTGTGCGACATGGCAGCGGCTGACCCCTTGCTGGTGGCCATCACGCCGGCCATGCGCGAAGGGTCGGGCATGGTCGAGTTCCATCAGCGCTTTCCAGACCGTTACCACGATGTGGGCATTGCCGAGCAACATTCGTTGACCTTTGCCGCTGGTTTGGCCTGCGAGGGTTTGAAGCCGGTGGTGGCGATTTACTCTACGTTTTTGCAGCGCGCTTACGACCAGTTGATTCACGATGTGGCCTTGCAAAAAATGCCCATGGTGCTGGCGCTGGACCGTGCAGGCATTGTGGGCGCCGATGGCCCCACCCATGCGGGCGTTTACGACATTGCCTTTCTGCGCTGTATTCCTCAGGTCAGCATCGCTTGCCCCGCAGACGAAAACGAATGTCGAATGTTGCTTAGCACGGCGCACGCGCAAGACCACACCGTGGCCGTGCGTTACCCGCGTGGCTCGGGTGTGGGCACGCCCCTCAGCGCCGGTCTGCCCATCCTGCCTTTTGGCAAAGGTGAAATGCGCCGCCAGGGCAAAGGCGTCGCGATTTTGGCGTTTGGCACCATGCTCTACCCAGCCTTGAAAGCCGCAGACAACTTAAATGCCAGCGTGGCCAATATGCGCTGGGCCAAGCCCTTGGATACCGAATTGCTGCTGCAAATCGCAGCCAGCCATGATGCCTTGGTCACGGTGGAAGAAGGCGCACTCATGGGCGGCGCAGGCTCGGCTGTTTTAGAGGCTTTGCAAGACGCGGGCATAGGCATTCCCGTTTTGCGACTGGGTGTTCCCGATGTGTTCACCGAGCATGGCGACCCGCAAAAAATTCTGTCCGCCCTGGGCTTGGATGCGCAAGGCATAGAAGCTTCTATCAGGCAACGTTTTGCCCAACACCTTAAGCTAGCAGACACTGCAGGCAGCGCCACTTTGAAACTGGTGGGCTGATACACTCGCCGCGCAATCAATTTACTCTTTGGAGACAAGCATGGATCGTCGTTCCGCTCTTAAAAATGCCGGCATTCTAGGCGTGCTCGCTGCTGGCACCGCACCTGCCGTGCATGCCCAAGCAGCCATTCGTTGGCGCTTGGCCTCAAGCTTTCCCAAGTCGCTAGACACTATTTACGGCGCAGCCGAAACCTTTGCGAAAAAAGTGGGTGAGCTCAGTGGCGGTAAATTTGTTATTTCTTCCCATGCCGCAGGTGAACTCATGCCGCCGTTTGGCGTGGTCGACGGCGTGCAAAACGGCACGGTGGAAGTCGCGCACACAGCGCCTTACTATTTCTTTGGTAAGGATGAAACCTTCGCTTTAGGTTGCGCCATTCCTTTTGGCTTGAACAGCCGCCAAATGACATCTTGGATGTTCCAAGGCAATGGTTTGAAACTCATGCGTGAGTTTTACAAGCAATACAGCATCGTCAATTTCCCTGGCGGCAACACCGGCGTGCAAATGGGTGGCTGGTACCGCAAGGAAATCAAATCTGCGGCGGATATCAAGGGCTTGAAATTCCGCGTCGGCGGTTTTGCAGGCAAAGTCATTGAGCGCATGGGCGGTGTGCCGCAAAACATCCCAGGCGGCGAAATTTACCAAGCACTTGAAAAAGGCACCATTGATGCGGCAGAGTGGATTGGTCCCTATGACGACCAAAAACTGGGCTTCAACAAGGTGGCACCGTTTTATTACTACCCAGGTTGGTGGGAGGGTGGTCCGCAGTTGGACATCTTCGTCAATGACAAGGCCTACAACAGCTTGTCGGCCGAAAACAAAGCCATTGTGGAATGTGCGGCGGCCTTCGCTCACGTGGATTGCCAAGCCAAATACGATGCACGCAACCCCATTGCTTTAAAGCAATTGGTGGCCAGTAAAACCAAGGTCTTGCCTTTCCCCAAAGATGTGATGGATTTAGCCTTCAAAGAGTCCATGGCCTTGTACGACGAACTTAGTACCAAAAACCCCAACTGGAAAAAAGTCTACGCCGACTATTCTGCTTTCCGCCGCGAACAAAACCTGTGGTTCCGCTTTGCCGAAGCCTCATTCGACCGTTATATGCAAAGCGTCAAGCTCTAAAAGGATTCCATGACCCTCTCTATGTACCAGGCCAGCGTGCCGCGCATTGTCAATATGTTGACCAACCTAGATCATCTGCTGGACAAGGCGTTGGTGCATATTGAAAGCAAAAAATGGAATGAAGCCGCTTTAACCCAGTTTCGGCTTTACCCCGATATGCTTCCCTTGACGCGGCAGGTGCAAATTGCCTGCGATACCGCCAAAGGCGTGGTGGCCAAGTTGGCGGGGGTTGACGTACCTGCTTATGAAGACAATGAAGTCAGCTTTGCTGATCTGAAGCAACGCATTGCCAAAACCATGGCTTTTGTCAATGGTTTTAGCGCGGCTCACATCGACGGCAGCGAAGACAAAGACATCGTCACCAAGCGCGGCGATGTGGAAACCCATTACAAGGGCATGCAGTTTTTACTCAACCACGCCATGCCCAATATCTATTTCCATGTCACCACCGTCTATGCCATGTTCAGGCACAACGGGGTTGAAATAGGCAAGCGAGATTATTTAGGCAAGATATAAAAAAGCCCCGTCAGGGGCTTTTTTCATGGCGTGGCTGGCTCGTTCAGGGCTTTTGAGCCGCAGCATCCTTTTCCATCGCATCTTGCATCAACTTCATGGGGTCGTCGGCTGGAGCTTCGCCCCCTGCGGTCGGTGGCGTCTGTATGGCGGTGGCGTCCGCGTCCGCCTGCGTGGCATTCATCATCTCGGTTTGCACCTGCTCCATATTCAGGGTTTCTTCTTTGTCCAAACCGCTGGAAACAATGCCGGGGAAGGCGATGATGAGGCCCACCATGATGATTTGAATCACCACAAACGGCACAGCCCCCCAGTAAATTTGACCGGTGGTGACGGGCTCAATGGTTTTTTGGGTAGGCTTGTCAAAGTAGGCTTTGATGGGTGCCACACTTCTCAGGTAGAACAAAGCAAAACCAAACGGCGGATGCATGAACGAGGTTTGCATATTCACAGCAAGCAACACACCAAACCAGATCAAGTCGATGCCCAGCATTTCAGCGACGGGCCCCAGCAAGGGCACCACAATGAAAGCCAACTCGAAAAAGTCGAGGAAGAAGGCCAGTATAAAAATCAAAATATTGACAACAATCAAAAAGCCCATTTGTCCGCCAGGCAAGTCCCCTAAGAGATGCTCTACCCATTTGTGTCCGTCCACACCTTGGAACACCAAACTGAAGCAGGTGGAACCAATCAAGATGAACAACACAAAGCTGGCCAGCTTGGTGGTGGAAGTCAAGGCTTGGCGCAGCAACAGCCAACTGAGGCGACCGCGAGACACCGCCATGATGATGGCGCCCAATGCACCCATGGCGCCGCCCTCGGTGGGGGTGGCAATGCCCAAGAAGATCGTGCCCAAGACCAAAAAGATCAGCAATAAGGGCGGGATCAACACAAAAGTGACTCTTTCAGCCATGCGCGAAAGCAGGCCAAGACGCAGGTTTTTGTTCAACACGGCCAATACAAAAGCCAGCAAAACACCGGCGCACAATGACACCACAATGGTTTCATCGGTGGGCGGGTTCATTCCTTCCACGCCTTTGAAGTAAGAGACCACTGCGCCGTAGTTTTGTCCCAAGGCAATAGCAGAGCCCGCGCTGACAATGGTGAGAAACAGCAGGGACTTCAGACCCGACTTGCCACTGTCTTCGCGAATCGTGCGTGCTTCCATGGGCAGTGCGGGCACCCATTCCGGCTTGATGAAGGCGATGATGATCACGTAGCTCACATACATGGCCGCAAGCATGAAGCCAGGGATGAAAGCGCCTTTGTACATTTCGCCCACACTGCGCCCGAGTTGGTCGGCCAAAATAATCAGCACCAGTGAGGGCGGGATGATTTGCGCCAAGGTGCCTGAGGCGGCAATCACACCAGACGCCAATCGACGGTCATAGCCGTAGCGCAGCATGATGGGCAGGGAGATCAGGCCCATGGAAATCACCGAGGCCGCCACCACACCGGTGGTGGCCGCCAGCAAAGTACCCACGAAAATGACGGCAAATGCCAGACCGCCACGAATGGGGCCAAACAACTGGCCAATCGTATCGAGCAAGTCTTCGGCCATGCCGCTGCGCTCGAGAATTAAGCCCATCAAGGTAAAGAAGGGAATGGCCAGCAAGGTGTCGTTTTGCATGATGCCAAAGATGCGCAAGGGCAGGGCTTGCAGCAAGGCCTCGGGCAGCACGCCAAGTTCGACCCCCACTAAACCAAAAAACAAGCCGCAGGCTCCCAGGCTGAAGGCCACGGGAAAACCCATCAGCAAAAAGACAATCAGACCCAAGAACATGATGGGTGCTAAGTTTTGAATAAAAAATTCCATGGTGCGTCTTCCTGTCTCAGGCCTGTTGTTGGGCTTTGGCTTCGGCCAACTTGCGTATGTCTTCTGCCAGCAACTCTTCGGCGCTCTTCTCGTCTTTTTTCAAGGTGGGGTCTTCAATCAGACCTTGTAAAAACGCCACGCGCTTGATGAGCTCTGACACACCTTGTAACCACAGCAGACCAAACCCTAAGGGCAGCATGGCGTAGACCGGCCAACGGATGAGGCCGCCTGCATTGGAGGACATTTCATTGCTGATAAAGCCCTTCAAGAAAAAAGGAAAGCCAAACCACAAAATGGCGGTGCACATGGGAAGTAAAAACACACTGAAACCAAAAATATCGATGAGGGTTTGGGTGCGTCTTGAAAAACGAGAGTAAATCACATCAATCTTGACGTGCTCATTGTTGAGCAAGGTGTAGCCTGCAGCCAGTAAAAATGAGGCAGCGAAAAAATACCACTGAATTTCCAAAAAAGCGTTGGAGCTGGTGTTGAAAATTTTACGCACCAAGGCGTTGATCGCACTGACCAAGGTGGCCGCCAAAATCAACCAGATCACATATTTGCTTAACCAAGTATTGAAACGGTCTACGCCGTTTGAAAAACCCATCAGTGCGCCCATGGCCGTCTCCCGAGAAATGATGGGCGATTGTAGGGGTTAAAGCATCAGTTTTTAGTTGCTGTACGCGACAGCTTGCGGTAGAGCGTTGCTCGGCTGATTCCCAGCGCTTTGGCAGCTTGCGCCACATTGCCGCGGGATGAATCGATGGCTTTGCGAATCATGGCCGATTGCAATTGATGAAGTGAGCCGGTGTCATTGCTAAGCGATACCAATGGCTCAAAGGCTTGATGCACACAGGCCTTGGCTTGTAAATGCAGGCCGCTCCATAAGGGCAGGTCTAGAAAATGCGCTGTGGATGCCGCATCAAAAAGCAGCGTCCAAGGCAAGGCAAAAACATCGCTGGCATGAACGCTGTTGCCTGGTCGGGGAAAGAGGTTCAACATTTCACGCGCTGCCACATTGGCGCCCAGCACTTCGCCTTCGCAGCTGAGCAAAACCAAGCCGTCGCTGTCGTCACCCATCAAGCGACCAGGCCAGTTCACACGCAACAAAAGGTCATGCGGTTGGCGCAGCAGCAAAGCGTTGCCTATGGTGCGTGCGGACAGGGCCGCCAAATGCATCAGTTCGGGACGCTCGGGTGAGTTGATGCCCGTCAGGTCGAGCATGCCTATGCAGTTACCAAGTGGACCCCAGATGGGCGCACCCGCGCAACTGTAGACAGAGGTATCGCGGAAAAAATGCTCGCCCCGGTGCAGCCACACGGGTCGGAGTTCGGTAAGTGCCGCGCTGATGGCGGTTGTACCCACCGACTGTTCAGATAAATCTACGCCCACACGGGCAATCGCATCCACACGTTTGTCATGCCGGTCTATGCGCCCACCCACATCCAACACCACGCCCTGGGCGTCGGTGAGAAGTGCAAAAAAAGAAGTGCCAGCGATGGCGCGACACAAGCGCTCTATCTCGGGTTGGGCCGCTTGGACAAAATCGCGTTGCTGCTCTAGGGTGCGGGTGATGTGCGAAGCCGACACCGCATCAAAAGCCACGCTGTAATTGGGGCGCAAACCTTGATCAAGGCAACGCCGCCAACTGTGGCCTATCCAGTCAGCTACTAAAGGACTGGTTGGTTCTCCGTTGAACAGCACGGCAAGCCTAGCTTGCTCTAGCAGGCTGAGTCTTTCTGGGGTGCTGACTGTCATATTCATAGAACGCAACTGTGGTTCATATCGCTGACAATGGCCTTACCACTGCCGCAAGTACTCAACGGTTTTCATGCCAGCCAAGGTCAGCAGCAAAGAGCCAAGCAAGTGCAAACCTGAGGTCACCAAGGCCAGCACAAAACGCGACTGCATCAACATGCCGACGACTTCTGCGCTTAGGGAAGAAAACGTGGTGAGCGCCCCCAAAAATCCTGTGATCAGCAAAAGCCGCCAAGCGGGGTCTAAATCGGGCAAGGCTTGGAACACAGCCACACACACGCCTATGAGGTAGCCGCCAATCAGGTTGGCGTAAAGCGTTCCCCAAGGCAGTGCGCCACCCACATTGAAAAACAGCCCAAGTTGCCAGCGGGCCAAGGCGCCTACACAGGCGCCTATACAGATTGCCAATACAGCGGTCATGCAAGTGTTCTATCTGTTCTGATGCCGCATTATCAATGCTGGCGTGAGGTGCAAGAAGCTTGGCAGCGAAAGCGTGGTGTAATTTTCTCTATGGAAGTTAATCAACCCGATCAACGCTGGCAGTTTTGGATAGACCGTGGCGGCACTTTCACCGACATTGTTGCCCGCGATCCCTTGGGTCAGTTACACACCCACAAACTGCTCAGCCAAAACCCGCAGTTGTATGCGGATGCGGCGCTGCAAGGCATTCGTGAATTGCTGAGACTGCAATCCCATCAAGCGATTCCTGCAGAGCTGATCCAATCTGTGCGCATGGGCACCACTGTCGCCACCAACGCCTTGCTCGAACGCAAGGGTGAACCCACCTTGCTGGTGACCACCCGTGGTTTTAAAGACGTGCTTCGCATCGCTTACCAAAACCGGCCTCGTTTGTTTGACCGGCATATTGTCTTGCCCGAGATGCTTTACAGCGAAGTGATAGAGGCCGATGAACGCATGGGGGCACACGGTGAGTGGGTGCAAGCGCTGGACACAAAAGCGCTGCATGCCGCCATGGAGGTGGCTTACCAAAAAGGTTTGCGCAGCGTGGCGATTGTGTTTTTGCACGGTTACCGGTACATCGAGCATGAGGCGCAAGCCGCTGCCATGGCCAAGACCATAGGCTTTAGCCAAATCAGCACCTCGCACCAAACCAGTCCCCTCATGAAAATGGTCAGCCGTGGAGACACCACGGTGGTCGATGCGTATTTGTCGCCTATTTTGCGCCGCTATGTGGATCAACTGGCTTTGCAGTTGCCCGGTGTGCCGCTGTTGTTCATGCAGTCCTCGGGCGGGCTGGTGGACGCACAAGCTTTTCAAGGCAAAGACGCCATACTCTCGGGGCCAGCTGGTGGCATCGTTGGCATGGCACGCACGGCTGAAATTGCTTTTGCCCATGGTGATGTTTTGCGGGGCAAGGCGCAAGTCATTGGCTTTGACATGGGCGGCACGTCTACCGATGTCAGCCATTACGCGGGTGAACTCGAGCGAGAGTTTGATACGCAGGTGGCAGGTGTGCGTTTGCGTGCGCCCATGCTGCATATACACACCGTGGCCGCAGGCGGGGGCTCTCTCTTGCAGTTCGATGGTTCGCGTTTCAGGGTGGGGCCCCAAAGTGCCGGCGCAGATCCCGGGCCTGCTTGTTATCGACGTGGTGGTCCACTGACCGTGACCGACGCCAATGTGCAGTTGGGCAAGTTGCAGCCCGCCCACTTTCCTGCCGTGTTTGGGCCACGCGGCGATCAGCCCTTGGATGCCCAAGCAGTGGCGCAAGGCTTTGCTGCCCTGGCCGAACGGGTGGGCAAGACCGCCGAAGAGGTGGCCGAAGGTTTTGTGCACATCGCGGTCGAGCAAATGGCCAACGCGGTACAAAAAATATCGGTCGCCAAAGGCTATGACGTTACCGAATACACCTTGCAATGCTTTGGCGGCGCAGGCGGTCAGCATGCCTGTGCCGTGGCAGATGCTTTGGGCATGACAAAGATTTTGATTCACCCCATGGCCGGTGTGTTGTCGGCCTATGGCATGGGCTTGGCTTCGCAAAGTCTGATCAAAGAGCAGGCCATCGAGCAGACCTTGAATGCCGCTGTGTCGCCTGTGTTGCAAGCCTCACTGGCTCAGTTGTCCCAGCAGGCGCAAGCGGGCTTGCGCGAGCAAACGGTGGGTGACGGAAACTTACAAACCTATCAACGTGTGCATCTGCGCTATGCCGGTACCGACTCACCCTTGGTGGTGCCCATGGGCACGCTTGAGCAGCTGAAAGCGGCTTTCGAACACGCTTATTTAAGACGCTTTGCTTTTCTCATGCCGGACAAAGCTTTGGTGGTGGAAGCGGTGTCGGTGGAAGTGGTGCTGGCGGGTGAGTCCACGCCAGAGACCGTGCATCCTGTGCCTGCCCAGCGCCGCATGCCACCCCACACCACCTCGCGCATGTATTTACACGGTGCTTGGCAAGATGCCGCCTTGATTCGACGCGAAGAAATGCAAGCCGGCGATGTGGTGGTGGGTCCGGCACTGGTGGTTGAGCGTCATGCCACCACCGTCATCGAGACGGGCTGGCAAGCCAAGTTGACCGCACTGCATCACTTGGTGCTAGAACGCATTGCACCTCGCTTCACACGCCATGCCGCTGGCACCTCGGTGGATCCAGTGATGCTTGAGGTGTTCAATAATTTGTTCATGAATATCGCCGAGCAAATGGGTTTGCAATTGCAAAACACGGCGCATTCGGTGAACATCAAAGAGCGCCTAGACTTTTCCTGTGCGCTGTTTAACCAGCAAGGTGAGTTGATTGCCAATGCCCCGCACATGCCAGTGCATTTGGGCTCCATGGGTGAAAGCATCAAAACCGTGATTCGTGACAACGCGGGACGCATGCAAGCTGGAGATGTGTATGTGTTGAATGACCCCTACCATGGCGGAACCCATTTGCCCGACGTCACCGTCATCACACCGGTTTATTTGGGCGACGAAGCAGCGCCTTCTTTTTATGTGGGTTCGCGTGGACACCATGCGGATATTGGCGGCGTGTCGCCAGGCTCTATGCCGCCTTTCTCCACCCGCATTGATGAAGAGGGCGTGCAAATCCAAAATTTCAAACTGGTCGAAGGCGGCATGCTGAAAGAAGCGCAAATGTTGGCGCTGTTGCAAAGTGGTGAATACCCCAGTCGCAATCCTGCACAAAACATGGCCGACTTAAAGGCGCAAATTGCCGCCAATGAAAAAGGTGCACAAGAGTTGCGTCGCATGGTGACGCACTACAGTTTGCCCGTGGTGCAAGCCTATATGCAGCATGTGCAGGACAACGCAGAGGAGGCGGTGCGCCGCGCCATTACCCGCTTGGCCAAACGTTTTGGCGATGTGCCACACCACAGCTTCAGTTTGCCTATCGACAACGGGGCTTGTATTGCGGTGAAAGTCCGCATTGATGCCAAGCAACGCAGCGCAGTGATTGACTTCACCGGCACTTCGGCGCAACAGACCAACAACTTCAATGCCCCCAAAGCCGTTTGCATGGCGGCAGTGCTTTATGTGTTTCGCAGTTTGGTCGAGGACGATATTCCCTTGAATGCCGGTTGTTTAAAACCCATTCAAGTCATCATCCCTGATGGTTGCATGCTCAACCCTTTGTCACCAGCGTCTGTGGTGGCGGGTAATGTAGAAACCTCGACTTGCATCACCAATGCTTTGTACGGCGCTTTGGCTGTGATGGCGGGCAGTCAGCCCACCATGAATAACTTCACTTTTGGCAATGCCACTTACCAATACTACGAAACCATTTCGGGCGGCAGTGGGGCAGGGCCGGTGTTTGATGACAGCGGGGATGTCAGCGGCGGCTTTGCAGGTACCTCGGTGGTGCAAACCCATATGACCAATTCGCGCTTGACCGATCCCGAGGTTTTAGAGTTTCGCTTTCCAGTGCGCCTGCTGTCTTATGCGCTTCGAGTGGGCTCGGGCGGTCAGGGCAAGTACGCCGGTGGCGAAGGCGGTGTTCGGCGAATTGAATTTTTAGAACCCATGACCGCTGGCATTCTCTCCAACGGCCGCATCTACCCCGCGTTTGGTTTGGCTGGAGGTCAAGCCGGACAGACTGGCCTCAATCGGGTGCTGCGTGTCAATGGTGATGTGCAGATCTTGGCGCATATCGATCAGGTGCAAATGAATACAGGTGATGTGTTTGAAATCCACACGCCAGGCGGTGGTGCTTACCTTGCCTGAGTCACAGGACAGCCATGCATTGAAAGATCAATGGTATTCAGCCAGCGGTGCGGCCGCACCCAAAAGGCTTGAAGCAGTGGATGACAGCCTCAACGCCGACACGGCCTTCAGATTGGCGTGTGCAGGTACCGCCATGCATTGGCAGGGTGACTTTGCGCAAGCGCGGCAAATGCTGCAAGCCTTGACGCGCAGGGTGGCGCTTGCAGCCAAAGCGCAAGCCGCCAAACCGCAAGCCGCCCCCACGGCCATGCCCCAAGCCTTTCATGCCTACCGCATGGCACAAGCGCAACGCGCACGGATTTTGTCCATGTTGGTGTTGACCATCCAAGCCGACTACCGCATTGCTTTGCGTCGTGCGCCCGAGGTACATGAGGCTTTGACTCACGCATGGGGACCTGCCACGGGTGAGGCAAGGGTGGTGTCATTGCGAGAATTGTTGGGCGTCATCAGCGCCTATGAGTGGCAACGCAAGGGCGTGTATGTGGATGTGGGGCTGCAAGAGGGCTTAACGGTCCATCCCCATTACGGGGTTTTTTCCCCTGTCAGAAACGAGTATTTGCAACTCTTAGCCAAAGCACACTTGCCCAGCTTGGACTTGGCGTTTGACATTGGCACGGGCACGGGCGTGGTGGCGGCTTTATTGCTCATGCGGGGTGTCAAGCAAGTGACCGCTACAGACAACAGTGAAAGTGCTTTGCGTTGTGCACAAGACAATTTGCAACGATTAAAGCTGGCGGACAGGGCCACATTGCAACTGTGCGATGTGTTTCCCCAAGGCTTGGCGCCTCTGATCATATGCAACCCTCCTTGGTTGCCTGGCAAAGCCACTTCTTTGCTTGAGCATGCAATTTACGACCCCGACAGCCGCATGTTGCGTACCTTTATCGCGGGTGTGGCGACCCATCTGACGCCAGACGGTGAGGCTTGGTTGGTGTTGTCAGACTTGGCCGAGCATTTGAACTTGCGAACACGCGCACAACTGTTGCAGTGGATAGCCGATGCAGGCTTGCAGGTGCTGGGGCGTGAAGACATACGCCCAACGCATGCCAAGGCACACGACGCTTCCGATGCTCTGCATGCAGCAAGGCAGCAAGAGCTGACCTCTTTATGGCGATTGGGTGTGCGGGTCGCATAATCACCCTATGAGAAAAAATTTCCCCCTGCACATCGAGGGCCGCCATCCAGACAGGGTGCTCGATGCCGTCAAAAACGAAGTTCGTAAATACCTCAAACGCGAGCGTCGCCGTGATTTACCCG
>Ga0209357_1000764_pt1 | contig 13031 bp, 19 predicted proteins | sample LauGreFBDMM110SD_2_FD_187573 | JGI IMG/M metagenome (GOLD analysis project Ga0209357, IMG submission 187573) | Freshwater lake microbial communities from Lake Michigan, USA - Fa13.BD.MM110.SD (SPAdes) (version 3) | ecosystem: Environmental > Aquatic > Freshwater > Lake | place: Lake Michigan... | reverse complement strand
AACTTGCTGTTAATGTATCAGTTAATTTAATTAAATCATTTTGAGTTATATTATAATCGCCTGTGGTTAATTTTAATCTAGCATACAAATCAGCAGTGTTGCTCAATGAAGTATAATTTTTTATAGCAACACTGGTTAGAGCACTTTGTACCGCTGTGAATTCTTGCACACTGCTGGTGGCATTTTTTACTCTGTTGCTGAATTCTTGATAACTGTTTAATGCTTGAGCAATTTCTTTTACTCCAAATGCAACTCCCGCCAATTTACCAATGGTACCAAGACTGCTGCCAATGTCTCGTAAAACCTTGGAGGCATTATCCTTGACTTCTACATTTATAGTAGTTGTGGTCGGTGCCATTTATCTTCTTCTCTTTGTACTCATAGAGTCTGATCTTTTTTTCTCCAGATCATACTCCCATTTGTAATAGGCGCTCCACGTGCTCAATTCTAGGACACTGAAGTTCATAACTTCTTCAATGCTTTTGCCCAACCTGTCCGCAATTCTGCAGATCAAGAGCAGTTCAGTGTCCTCTAGGAGTTTTTTGAGATTGCCTCAACCGACTCCGGAGCAGCGTTTAAGGCGCCACACACTCTTAAGATCACATTAGGGTCAATCTCATTCATAAATGTGAACTTGTCAAATTTATTGAACATGGGTTTGCCTTCTGGATCCAATGCTTTGGCAATGATGGTTTCCACCAATGCTTCCACAGTTTTACCTTCCTGTTGCAATTGAATGATTCTGCTTTCCACTGCAAAAGGATAAGCGGTTTTGTAATAGATATCTGTCTTCCATTCATCCACAGTGATCTTTTTTAATCCGCCTGCTAATCTTTCTTTAAAATGCCCTTTGGCATTGTCTAATATACTCATTTGGTTCTCCTCATAGTTTGTCTAATGGCAGGTTCTATCATACCATTAGGTGCTTGTTTACTGTGTCCTTCTTCAAGAACATTAATATATGGCACACGATTATTCACATGCCATACTCGGTCTTTGCGGTATAAGTTCCAACCGCGTCTTGCTCTGCCTTTGTCTATGGGTGTGGCCCGTTTGACCTCTTCATAGAAAGTTTGAGCAACCTGGGCAGTGTATTTCTCCAAATCTTTTTGAAGATCTCGCACTGCCTTGGGACCATTTGTTATTTTTACATTCAACATAGTCTGGTTGCTCCTGTGCCTTATTATACTGTGCCTAGTGTGATGCCGCCTGTGCCTTGAAAGTTCACTGTGGCAGTGATCAGATCATCATAACTTGCTGTTCTTGATACTGATGTCACAATCACTTGTCCTGAAAACTTTTGACTGCCTGATGCTGAACTGGTGATAAAGTCCACAAACAAGTCGTCATTGCTTTCTGGTGAAAACGCTTTGGTTGCTGTGGTGTGAGCTGTGTCATAGATCACTTCCATAGATCCTGTAAAGTCTTGCAGACCTTGCAAGTAAGTTCTTGAAACATCTCCCATAGCTGTGTTTTCAATCACTTCTTTGGTTACTTCCACTGTCCATGATCTGATTTCTGCTATGGCCGTTTCTGCGCCTGCTGAATCGTTTCCGATTTTCACTTGGCCTAATTGTCCTGTTAATGTTGCCATTTGGTTACTCCTTTGGTTTAATGTTGTTGTTTACTTGACGCAATTCTACATTGCGCCAATCCTTAATCAGTATGCCTGTGGCCTGCACTCGTAATCGCTTGCTCTGAGGCACTGAATTTTTTTCTTTGTTATTGGAAAAAAATATCTTCATTGTTTAAACTGCGCTGATGGTGAATGAGTATTGCACTTCAGCAATAATCAAAAACTCACCCAATGGCGGAGTCCTTTCTATAATTTCTACCGATCGCACCAGTGTGGTTGCTGCTCTGGTTGCTCCCAATTCTCTGTTTCTTTGAGTGTTGAGAGTTTCTTCTATGCGTTCAATCATTTCGTTGCGTTTTTGATCCACAGTCTGTATCTGTCCCACTCTGCCGTCAGATCTCACAAAACCTCTGATGTTCACTTCGATCACACCACGTCTTGCTCCACCCATACTGATGTCTACACGTGTTTCATTGCCAGTGGTGATCAGCACAGCTGGAAACTGTGTGATGGCCAATTTGTTCACATCAAATGGTTCGCGTGTGATGAATGCGGGTCTGGGTGGTGTCATGTCTGACAGCACCTGTATGATATTGACTGTGATATCTTCTCTGTTGCTCATGAATTACCTTTTGAGGCGTAGAAATGATTCAGTCTGTTTTTCGGAATCTGTGAAGGTGCCCGAACTGTCCAAATCATACTCCACTCCGTCTCTCAACACCAAATCAAATTCTCTCTCATACTCTTTGCGATAGAATTCCATTTTGCGTTCAAATAAATCCAGGTCTGGTTCAAACTTGGCCAGTTTGGGATAGATGTGAAAACCCAATGCTTGATAGGCAGTTGCTCTTCTAAATTGAGTGGTGTTGTATAGGTCCTCGTCAGGTTCCTGCTGGCCAGTGCCTAAAACTTTGATATCAAACAATCCTATTTGTTGTGTGGGCCACCATCTGATGCGTAAATCTCTCAACACATCTTCTTGTGCTTTTAACAGTTCGTTGGTAAAATCAGCTATGCCGTAATTTAAGATGTCAGGTTCGTATTCCTTGACGTGTTCTATAGTCGCTAGGGTTATGCCCATAAGGTACTTCCTTTAGTAGGGTTACAGGTACTGCCTGTGAACCAGTTGTGATTGTTATTTATCTATCTGGCGTTTTACAAACAAGAAAGGGCCCTTGCAGGCCCTCTCTTATTCAACTGACTAATTGGATTAGTTAGTGATTCTTGCGTCAGCAATTAATCTGCAACCGTAAAGGTCAATTAATTCTGATACACCGTACGCCATAGAACCTACATATTCTGTAGATCTTAGTGACGCATCTCTTTGCTCTTCAATACGCATATTTCTTTTTAACACATAAGCAAGTGCTTGTGAGCTCATTACTGCTCCCACAAATGCACCGTCTGATGTTCCTGATACCACTGTGGATTCAAAAATGCTTATGTTATTGATTGTACTAATAAACCCAGATCTTAACGCTTCATTACCCACATCTGATAGATTGTGGTTGATCACGTTAGCGCCTGCGTTTGTAAGCACTTTTCTTAGTTGGTAACCTTGCCCTGGCGAAATTACAGCAACATATGGTCCCGGAGCTTGTGCATTTCTTAATAGTGCACCTGCTTTGAAGAACAAGTCTGCTGTTAGTTCTGTGTTGCCTGATCCCACTGATTGTGAGAAACCAGTAAACAATGCTGCCAAGTCTGTGTCAACTTTTTTGGCCATTGCATCGCCCAATTGTTTGCCGATAGCAACCGCAACATCTTGTGCTGCTGATTCTCTACCTAGATCAGTCAATTTGATCATGGCGCCGATTTCAGCACAAGTCACGTCAACTTTTGTGGTGTTGAACGCTGTGTTAGAGCTGATATCAGTTCCATCAGTTAATGCTGATGCAGAAACTGCTGGGAAGATTGGTATTTGTGCTACTAATCCTGGTGTGCCGCTTAGATCATAATTGGACACAAGGGGTCTGATTACTGTTTGCTCAGACAGCGTGTAAATTGCTGACTGAACTATATTTGCGTAGAGTTCCGATAGAACCGACGCTGTTACTTCATCTGCCATTTTAACTCCTTAAGTTAAATGCGAACGCCCTTGCTTTTGAGAATTTGTTTGTACTGTTCTCGATCACCAGGGTTGTTCATGTTTAGTTTGGTTATGTCTGTTTCAACCACTGACGCCTGTTTGCCCACCGCATTTCCAGTGCCAGAACCCTGAGGCCCCGCTGCTCTGAAATGTGGATTGGCATCCAGAAATTCTGACACAAGCTGTGACACTTTAACAGGGTTGCCCTTGTCGTCGTATCTCACCTTGCCTTGATTGTCGAGAACGTCCACTGCACCTGCTTCGTTCAGCTTGATCTGATCTTTCAACAATCTCACCACTTGTTGTGGATTGATTGCTTTGTTTTCAGATGCTGCCGACAACAATGTGCCGTCAACTTTGATAGTGGTTAGTTCTGATTCGTATTGATGGATCTTATTGGAAAACTTATCCGCTTGTTCCTTCAACAGTTTTTCAAACTCGCCTCGCTTTTGTAATTCAGCTTGACGTTTTTGTTCAGCTTCTTCCACCAGTTGTTTGTAGTGATCTGGATCTATGTTTCCGAATTTCTTCTCGAACTTGGATCTTTCTCGTTCTACACGTTCTGCCACAATCTTGTTGACTTCTTCTTGTGTCAACATTTTAGAATTTGTGTCTGGGTTGTCCGCCTGTTGTTGCACCTTTGTAGGTTCAGATTGAACAGTTTTCTGAGAGTCTTTTACCGCGTTTTCTGCGTTCATTATATTACCTCTTGGTTTGAGTTGAGTCTACTCCCTGCCTATGCAGTGATATGCTTATTTAGCACAAATGTGGTGAGTGGTGGGTTTTGTGGTGATTTAGCAGCAATACAACACAGTGTCGCTGCCATAATGTTTTTGTGTATAACCTTGACTCAACAACCAATTCACTGCCTGTTGTGCTTCATCGCGTTTGTTCTCCAACAGGATGCAAGGTTTGCATGCTAATATGGTTTGTTGAGCACCTTGTATCACACCCCATTCTCCCTGCTCCACATCTATCTTTAAAAAATCCACATTTTTAAATTGGTAACTGTCCAATGTGCGCATCTGCACATCAAAATGTTGTGGTTCAGCATGCACAGGTTGATGATTCCACAGATCTATTCTTGCTGCAGCACAACTGCTCCAGTCAGGATGCTTAGGGTGAGGTTGTATCAAAGTCACCTGCATGTTTTGATCACCCAATGCCACTGGGTGTGCGTGAATATGCAGTAATTTTTGCAGTTGAATAAAACTTGTGGGGTTGGGTTCGAATGCGTGTGTCTCTTCAAAAGTTGTGGGCAATCCTACACAGGTATCTCCTGTGTGAGCACCCACATCCACATACAATCTAAATTGACGAATGTGTGGCCAGGCCCAACGAGTAATTTTTTTTATGCTCATTTGATATCACGATTTTTTATTTCTGCGTGCAAATGATCTTGCTGCTGCCTTGCTGCTGAACCCCCAACGTTGCAGTGCCAATTTGAGTCTGCTGGGGTTGCTGCGTGTGCCCATGCTGCCTCGCATGCCGCCAAATCTTGCAGCAAAACTAATTCTGCGTGGTGAAGTGCCTGTGCGCAATGGTGTGCGTAAATTACTGCCTGTGGTTCTTTTGAAATAATTTCTGCCTCGCTGGTTCAATCCACCTCGAGGATTTTGATATATTTTTTTAACCATCTAACGCCAAAATTTAAAAATGCTGATCAGTGTGCCAATAACTCCGCCCAATATGATCAACAGCATGATGGCGCCTTTGCCTTTGCTCATGTCCACACGCAAATCTTTTATTTCCACACTCATGTCTTTGAGTTGTGTTTTTATTTCATCAATGGTTCGGATCAATGTCTTCATTCTTTCAGCACAGATCTTTTCATGAGTGCTTAATGGATTATTCTTGCGCGTCATCATCTGCCTCCGCAACTGGTGCTGCAATAATTGCTGCAGGTTCTGCAATTGCTGTCACAGATTCTTCTTCTTCTTCTTCAATCTCCAAAGATTCATCATAGGGTTCGCCTTTGATAATTTCGTAGATCATCTTGTCAATTTCTGCTTTGATTGAAGGATTTTCAATGTTGGAATCTTTGGCCATCTTCAGCATGGCAATGTCATTGGCCTTGTCCTGCACAGAGAATGTTCTGCTGTATTCAATCATACCATCCCACACTTGTCCTTGATAGCGTGACCATAATCTCCAAATTTGTTCTTCAGCAAATTCTAAATTCATTGCAAGGTCAGAAAGTTTGGCATTCAACAATTGAAATTCAGTCTGCAATCCAATGCCGCTCATTCTGCGTGATTCTATGCTTCTGATACCGCCCAGTGATGCCATTCTGTCTATGCTGTCCACTTTTTTCTGTATGGCATTCAGCACGCTCTCAATGCTGCTGCCGTTGGGTTGTAGCAAATAAGGTTTTAGATTGGGATCCATGTTCTGTGGCATCTGAATGATGGCACCAGCACCTGCTGCTGCTTCCACATCTGCTGTTTTGACCAGCGATGGGTGATTGGTCAATCTAATAATTTGTTCAATCTCTGATGAAAATTCAAATATTTCTTTTTGCACGTCTGCAATATCTGCCACAGCACTCACACCAATGCCTCTGATGTTGCTGCGTTGATTGTACACACACACTGCAGGTATTTGTCCCAATTGATTCTGTATGGTGTATTCATACTTGCCTTTGCGATCATCGCCGGTGATTTTGTACACATGAATTTCTGTGGGAGTGTATTCTCGCACATACTGAGTGCGATCAACCACTTCTTCTTTCACTTTGAGATAGGTCAATTGATAGTGTCCATTGGGATGACGTTCATACTTCCAATCCAGCACATTTTCTGGAGTGAACAAGCTGAGATATGGGCGTATGCCTTGATTCAATTCATCTGCTCTGGTATAGGCCTCTGTGGTAGGTTTGTCCACAATTACCCAAACATTTCCATACACCATTGCATGTGCCGAAACGTCACGCATAAAGGCCGTAAAATTTCGCCCGTCCAAATCTGTGTCTTCTAAAAAATAAGGCAGTTGAGGATCTGTGGCAATGCTGCCAAATTCTCTCTTGACTTCTTTTCTCAATAGGAAACTGTTGTAGATGGATACCACGCTCTTCACGTGATTGTCCAGTCCAATCTGTCTCAATCTTTTTTCGTAATCTGCTCTGCTCTCATAATTGTAGGGTTCTAGATATTTGCCCAAAAAATACTCATAACCACCCACATATGAATCATTTAAAAATACCCATCTGTTGAGATATCTTTTGAACGCAGGGTGTGATGATAAAATGTAATCCACACTGAGGTTCTCGTTGTTGCCTTTGATTATTCTGTCTCTGATAATGGCCATTATTGTGATCTCCCTGTTGATGTGGTGCCACCAAATGCCCAGCGTGTGGGTTGTTCTGTGGTGACTTCTGGTTTGATTGGATATATGAAATCTGTAAGGTAACCCACTGCGTCTGCCATGTGATCGTGTTCACCATCCTTGTGAATCACTGAAGTGCCTTCTTTGTATGTGAGTCTTTCTAAACTTTTGATGATTTGACGACACTTGGGATCTATGAACATGCTGCGAATTCCTTTGGCGTTCTTTAATTTACTATTTACAGAATTTACTCTGTCTCGCACTGGAGTGTGAACATGACGCACATTCACTTGAAATCCTGCATTTCTTAAAATGCTGTGATCTGATCTGCCACCTGATGCTGTGTGTTTGGCCTTGCCAGCAGGATCTGGATACATGATAATTCTTGCAGTGGGATATCTTCTTCTCAGCTCATCGCACACATCATCTGTGTTGCTGCCTTTCATCACCAATTCATCTATGAATAAAATATTGTGATTTTGAATCACAGCGATTGCAACACTTAAAGGATCTAGATTAAAATCTATGCCCACATGTATTTCTGGTGTGTGACTCACATCAATAGTTTTGATGGTGTCATCTCTGCTGAAATTGTAATACACCATGCCTGAATATGTGTTGAATGTGGCATTGTATTCTTGTTCAAATGTTTTTAGATCCAAATCTCTGCGTGCTTGTTCAATCTCATCCAAGCTGACTATGCCACCTTCTGCTGTGGTAAATTTAAAACTGGCCCAATCTTTGGTGCTCTGTGCCATGGTGTACATTTCATAACTGAATGAACCCACGCCTCTGGGTGTGCCTGTGAACAGTGCTCTGCCCTGTCTGTCTGACAGTGTGGGTCTTAACACTTCTGTCCACACAGTCGGATCCATGTCTTGAAATTCGTCCAAGGCCACAAAGTTGTAACCTCCACCTCTTAATGAATCTTTGTTTTCAGCACCTTTCAAATAGATTTTAGATCCTGATTTTAATCTTATAATCAATTCAGCTTCATTGGTTTGATCCACCCATCTTAAACTTTTTAACTTGTCTTTGATCTGGTCCCAAATCAAATGTTTGGCCATTCTGTAACTTGGGGCAAGGAAAAGGCATTCCTGATCTGGCAATGCTGCTGCTCTGCACAATTCTCTAATACTGAGATAACTTTTTCCAAATCTTCTTCCGCTAACACACACTCTAAAACGAGCGTTATTTTCAGCAACAAGTTCTTGAGGTTTGCTTAATGGCATAGGTTATATCTTTTCATCACTCCACGGCAACGGTGCTTTGTTTGCTGTGTCTTCTGGCAGTTCTTTCATGCCCAAATATTGTTTGCTCAAAAAGATTTGCACACGAGTGTCACCATTGATGGCCTTTTCCCACATGGCCCTACGCAGTGATTTCTTGCCAGCTTCTTTGCCTTTGGCCAAGATGTATTTGAATTTTCTTTTGAGCGCAGATGTTTTCATTCCCACCACTTCAGCAATTTCTTCTGGAGTGCATTGAATGCAGGCCAATTTGTAAACCAACTCCTTGTCCACTTTGCCTTTTTTAGGTTGTATGGGTGTTTCTTCGCTCATATTATGCTGATCTTTCTAACACTTTGATTCTGATGTTTCTGCTGTCCTGTTTGTTGTTGGCAGTGACAATTCTGTATTCTATGTTGTATATTTTGCCTGCTGTGCCTGCTTGAATGATTGCAGTCACCAACAGTGTGGTATTGCTGCTGCTGGCAATTACTAAAGGGGTTGCATCACCTGTGATGGTTTGTGCTGTGACTGTGTGAGTGGCAATGGTGTCACCTGCTGGCATATAATCTGTAAAATCCAATGTGTAATCTAATTTGGCAAAAGGATCTTTTTCTATATAAGTGCCTTGCGAGTCTGTTTTGAATCCTGTTAGTGTGGCCATTTATCCTTCTCTCCTGTCTCTTGGGGTGCCAGCAACATTCACCAGTTTGTTGTGCTGTACCACCAGTTTGCGTGTTTCGCTTAAGATTTTTTGTGATCTGGTTTCTAGTGCAATGATATTTATACGACTTTCTGACAATACAGCTAATATGCGCTCAGGATCGATCACATACAGTTCACTCACTGCTACCTGTGCCGCAAATGCCTGCACATTGAACACTCCAATGAATATGGTGCCTGCTGCCAACTGAATCGCAGCAACAGCATTCATCTGACTGCTGACACGCTCTATGTGATTGGGCACAAAGAGGATGCTGTGTGTGGATTGCACAGATAATTGTCCCAGTTGTCCCACAATGGGAGCACTGACAAAAGTACACTGTGCTTGAAACGCTGTGTTGGTTTTATGCACACTGGTAAGTGTGATCTGTGCTGCGGCCTGCATGGCAGCACTCACTAATGCTAATTTTAACCCGGTGCTCTGTAAGGTGCTTGCACTGTTCACACTCACACTGCTGTTGCACACACGCACACCTGCACTCACTATGGTGGTGGTGCTGACAAATTGTTTCTCCACCAGTGTGGCCAGCAGTGACACTGCTTGTATGCTGCTCACACTGCTCATGCTCACACTCACATTGCGTATGCGACTGGAATCCAGCACAAAGGTCATGGCACCAGCAATCACCAGTGAGGTTTGTGCGACAGTGTTGGTGCTGATGGTGGCAGTGGTGCTGACTGAAAAAATGCCGACTTGACCTTGAAATGGAACGGCGATGAAAGGTTGCCAAACTTCTTGACCAGGTTGTTGCCAAGTGCCAGCACCTGCCCAGTCGCCAGTTTGATTGGCCTGAATCAGCAGCACACCCTCGCGAGTGGCCTGCACATATCCCAGTGCAACGTAGTCGTCTATGACGTAGATGCTGTCGGCCAATGGATTACTCCCTGTTGTGTTATGCTAACGACACTGTGATCTGTCCGGAAGCAAACTGTAGAGAATCTCCATCTGCAATGGTCTTGTTGGTTATCGTTCCATAAAAAAGACAATTGCCCGCTGTGGATGCATCCATCAGTGCCACTGCCACTATGGTGCCAAAGGCCCCACCTGATGCAGTGAATGTAGCGGCCGAGCTGCTGGTGATACTGCCTGCCGCTGCTGCTGAGAATGTGACTGATTGTCTCGAATAATTGTTACCAGACACTTCGTTGGTGAGCACGTTGGTTTCTAAATCTTGCAATATATCACCTGCAGAATCTGCAGTGAACAGTGCCACATACACAGTGGCAGGGCCTGTATAGGGCGCTGTGCTGTATCTTAATGTGTGATTCAGTAGCTTAAGTTCTAAATAATTTGACGCTGCTGACATAGTTTGTTACTCCTTATAAGGTTGTGTTGTGTTGTTGTGTTCGAACATGCTTATTTATGGTTGTTGTGTGTTTCATTATGATTATGCTGTTTTTATTATGGTCACATTGGCATTTAAACCTACACTTATATTAACAGGAGCACCTGTGCGCACCACATGATACATGATGCCACTGGGTGATGTTCCTCCCAAACCAGACCATGTGCCACTGCTGGTGCTGCCTAGCAAAGGTGTAATTTCATAATCGTCAGTGCCGCTGCCTGTGGCCGTGCCTACCACGATGCCATGCACTGTGATGTCTCCCACATATCCAATGCCTGCACTGTCCACTGCACGTGCAAAATTGGTGGTGGCAGAAGTGAATGTAAAATTATCTGTGGTGCTGCCATGACCTGCTCCAATCCTGAAATCCCAAGTTTCGTTAGCATTGCCTGCTAACATATAATCTCCTGTTTTATTGGTCATGATTACACTGTAGGTGCCTGCAGGCACGGCCACATACATAAAACCTTTGGCCTCATTGCCTGTGCCTATATTACGCCCCCAACCTATTTTTTTACTCACTACACCTGTGCCATTGCTCACAAGATTCATTGAACCTGTGGGTTCAAACGTAGTTGTGCCATTTTGTGTAAAACCGTAAGTGAGATCGGTTGTCATTCTTGCTGTGCTGCCTGAAGCAGAACCACCAGTGCCAAACATTCTTTGAGTGCCCAGTGCCATTATGCGAACGCTGTGCTGAGATTGGCGTAGTAATTGGTGCCATCGTAAAACACACCTATAATATCTATAGCACTGTTGGCAGTGCTGAGTGTTTTGAATCCGTTGGCAAATTTCATTGTGCTGGTGAGTGTTCTTGCTGTGCCTGAGCTGGGTTGAATCACAATCAACACCATGCTCTGTCCTGCTACTGGACTGCCAAATGCGTTGAATGTGATGTCACCAGTGAGTGTGATCTTTTGTGTGTTGCCGTTGGCACAGTTGGGCGTGATGGTGCCTGTGGTGCTGCCACCAGTGAATATGGTTTCTTTGTAATTTTTTAATCCTATGCCTGTGATGGTGCTGGTGGGTGCAATTTTGCTCACTGTGGCACTGTCGCCTGCCACAAAATGCAGCACTTGTTGATCTGTGGCAGAACCTATATCTAAATAATCAATCACATTGTTCACATTGTCTATGTTCTGTTTGATGTCTGCTCGGGCCAGACTGATCTGATCTGTGCCTGCATCCACATTAGTGGTGCTTGCTTTGGTTGCTGAAGGCCATGTGGTCATTGTGTTCTCCTTTGATATTTATTGATATTTTATTTTCATCTTAAGTGTATCTGTTCACGTGACTCACACGCACTTCATCAATGTAAGCATTCATTGATTGACTATTTTCTGCACCTATTGCAAATACGGTATTACTCTTAACTGGAGTATTACTTAATGTTCTGCTTAAATATTCCACACCATCCACATACCCTTTGGCACCATCACTGGTCACAATCAATGCCATGTGATACCATTGACCTGTGACTAAATCTTTTTTAGTGGAATGAACCCATTCGTTACCACCTGACCAGTAATAAAAACTTAGGCCTTGTTCAGTGTTGGGTCCAAACGCCCAATAGATATTTGAAGTTGGATCAAAATGACCAAATAATTTAGGCATATGATCAGGTGAATTTCTAGAAATGTTAGTGAATGAATTGATATACACCCAGCATTCAAATGTTCTAGGTGCTGCCTGTAAATCAAAATCATCACTGTCTGGAATGGTTGCTCTGTCAGCGCCTGTGCCATCCACACTCAATGATGCTGTGCCAAATTTTTTGGTTGTGGTGTTGAGACTGCTGTTGGTCAAAGTGACTGTTTTGGCAGTTCTACCGCCCACGTCATCTGTAAATGTGGTTGAGGCATTGGTGCCATCACAGTGCAACAAGAATACAGTGTTGGCGTCATTTACAAATGCTGCGGTGGTAGGTGTAAAAGTTGTGGTGTATCTTGCTGTGTTGCTCACACGAATTTCTTCAAAGTATGCTGGAGTAGAACCAGTGAATCCTCCTCCACCAGTTGAATATGCACCTATAACCACTTGACTGGTTGCATAACTGTTAGAATCAGTGTAGGTAGATCCCACCTGTGTGCCATCTAAAAACATTTTGGTTGAACCTGAAGATCTGCTCAATGCAATGTGATACCAGGTGCCAGATGCTAAAGTGACACTGTGTGATATTCTATTATCACTATTTGTGTAATAATATAATGTGCTTCCAGAAATATATATACTGGGTTTAACTGCTCCAGCTTCTCCATCTGCTCTCTGCTCCCAAATATTATAGGTTGATGTGAGATTGGTAGTGGGTCTGATAAAAAATTCAATAGTAAAATCGCCTGTGCTGTAACCAAAATCAGCATTAGATGAAACCTGCAGACAATCTCCTGCACCATCACTGAGCATGCTGGCACCACCAAACTTGCTTTGTGCTGTGCTGACTTGGGCATTGCCTCTTGCTGTGATGGTTTTGGCAGTTCTTGGATTTGTGGCATCATCAGTGGTGGTGGTATCACCGTTGGTGCCATTGAAATGCAACAGCAATTTGGTGTTAGCATCATTGATGAATTCTGCAGTGGGCGAAACAAATGCGGGAGCTGTGGCGTAGGTTGCTCCAGCAATTGAACAAAGAATGCCTGACATGGTTTAGCTCACATTTCCAGTGATGATACAAGCAGTGCCACTCAAAAATAAAATGTTGCACACGCCTCTGGTGGCCAATGATACTGTGGCCTTGTCTGTGT
>Ga0209357_1000760_pt1 | contig 13070 bp, 8 predicted proteins | sample LauGreFBDMM110SD_2_FD_187573 | JGI IMG/M metagenome (GOLD analysis project Ga0209357, IMG submission 187573) | Freshwater lake microbial communities from Lake Michigan, USA - Fa13.BD.MM110.SD (SPAdes) (version 3) | ecosystem: Environmental > Aquatic > Freshwater > Lake | place: Lake Michigan, USA... | reverse complement strand
CGCCCAAAACGGCTTTGAGCGAGCCAGCATTGCAGAAATTGCCAAAGCGGCGAATGTGGCCAAGCCGCTCATCCACTACCACTTTGCCAGCAAGGAAGTACTGTGGCAATCGGCGGTCAGCCATGCACAAGCAGACTTGATGGCAGAGACCCTGCTTTTTCAAGAACGCTTGTCACAGCTCAACCCCATGCAATCGATTGAATTCATTTCCGAAAAAATGGTTGAATTTGCTGCAAGCCATCCGCAACTGGTGCGTATCGTGGCGGACGAAACAGGCAAAGGAGGCAGCCGAGCAGAGTGGCTTTTTGAGCATTTTTTGCTGCCCAGCTACGCCATGGGTCAAACCATCATTGACCGAATCAGCAAAGAGTTAAAACTTGGCAGCGCCAAGCCCAAAGCAGAGCATTTACTTCCGGTGATGCTGGGGGTGATGTACTTTCCTTTTCTGGAAGCCGAAATCATCCGAAGGGCTTACGGGAAAGATGTTTATTCGAAAACTTATGTCAAAAGACACGGCAAAGTCATGTTCAAGGTCTTGGAAACTTTTTTCAAGATCAACTGAGAAGCCCACAGGAAATATTCATGGAAACCTTTTGGATTTGGATTTTGGTACTGATTGTGTTTTCACCACTGCTGCTTGGTATCGTGCTGTTGGGTCTGCAAAAAAAAGTTCGCATCATCCACTCAGTGTCTGGGATAGCCAAAAGTGGCTATGTGGGGTTTAGCTGGACTTACCTGTTGTTTGGCTGGTTCGTACCAGTGATTCGCGGCGAGCTTGGCATTGGCGTTTTGCATCTGGTCATCACCTTTGTATCGTTTGGGCTGTCGCAGTTGATTTTTCCTTTTCTCTACAACCGCCAATACATGAACCGCATGCTCACCACTGGTTGGGCGCTTGATACCCTAGACCCTAATTACGACATCGCCAGAGAAAAACTCGATATCGTCAGCTAACATCAATTCAAGCTTAGAAGGATTAACCATGCAACGCAGAAATTTTCTCTCCACCACTGCTGTGGGCGCAGGCGTTGCGGCCATCAGTGCGCCAGCACGGGCGCAATCTTCCAAGCCTGAAATTCGCTGGCGTTTAGCTTCAAGCTATCCCAAGTCCTTAGACACCATCTACGGCGCGGTGGACATGATGACCAAGCGTGTGGCGGAGTTGACCGATGGCAAATTCAAAATCAGCTTGCACGCTGCGGGTGAGTTACTTCCCCCTCTTCAAGTTCTCGACGGCGTACAAAACGGCACAGTGGAAGCAGGTCACAGCGCCAGCTATTTCTACATTGGCAAGGACCCCACTTTCGGTTTTGGCACTGCCCTGCCCTTTGGCTTGAATACCCGCGGCCAAAACGCTTGGATGTATGTGGGCGGCGGTATCGAGTTACTCAATGAGTTCTACAGCAACTATGGCGTGATCAATATGCCTGTGGGCAACACCGGCGCACAAATGGCGGGTTGGTACCGCAAAGAAATCAAAACCGTGGCAGATTTCAAAGGCTTGAAATTTCGTGTGGGTGGCTTGGCTGGAAAAATTTTGACCAAGTTGGGAGTGGTGCCACAGCAACTCGCACCAGGCGACTTGTATGCCGCTTTGGAAAAAGGCGTGATCGATGCCGCCGAGTTTGTTGGCCCCGCTGACGACGAACACCTGAGCTTGCATAAAGTGGCCAAATACTATTACTACCCAGGATGGTGGGAGGGTTCAGCCACCCTGTCCTTGTTCATCAACCAAAAAGCCTTTGCCGCCTTGCCTGCCGATTACAAAGCAGCCTTGCGGGTAGCGTCTGCCGAGGCCAACCAATGGTCTACCGCCAAATACGACATCAGCAATCCTGCGGCGTTACGCAGGCTGATCTCGGGGGGCGCACAGTTGCGTCGCTTCTCACCCGAATTGCTCAGCGCTTGTTTCAAAGCGTCCAATGAGTTCTATACGGAATTGAACGACACCAACCCTGCGTTTAAAAAAATCTACACCCCTTGGTCCAAGTTTCGCGACGAGCATGTGTTGTGGTCGCAGTTTTGCGAAATGCCCTTTGACTCTTTCATGGCCAGCATCCGCAAAACCTAAGGTACTTGGTGGTGCCAATAGCGGCGCTGCACATCTCGTTCACAAACCACTTGTGTGGGCGTGTCACTGCGCCAATGCATGGCACCGCAGTGCGGTGAGTCCCAAACGGGTATGCGTTTGTCTGCATAGCGCTGCATTACTTCGGATGCGGGGTGGCCATAGCGGTTGCGGTAACCCGCTTGCACCCAAGCGATGCGGGGTTGAACTGCGTTTAAAAATGCGTGTGTAGACGAAGTTTTGCTGCCGTGGTGCGGCACCAGCAAGACATCCGCACGCAAATCATTCCCCATGCGATCGACCAATGCCTTTTCTTGCATTGCCTCAATATCGGCCGCTAGCAGCACGGTTTGTCCCTGTGCGTGTATGCGCAGCACGCAACTGCGAGCATTAGGCGGCAAGAGCTTGTCATAGTCTGAAGGCAAAGGATGCAGCACCGCAAACGCCACTCCATCCCATTGCCACGACTGACCTGCTTCGCAGCGTTTCATGGGCAAGCTTTGGCCCAGCCAGTGCTCGGTGGTGATGGAACTCAACACCTGCGCCTGCGGTTGCGCCACATGAACCGCAAGCGCACCTCCCGTGTGATCGGCATCTTGGTGGCTCAGCATTAATACATGCAGGCGCTCACCCATTCGTTGCAACAAGGGGAGCCATACCCGCTCACCCGCATCGCTTTCACTGCCATATCGAGGACCTGCGTCAAACAGCAGGCTGTGGTGTGCGGTACGAACCAAAACTGCATTGCCTTGGCCCACATCGGCCGCCAGTAACTCAACGCTGCCCAAAGGCGGACGTGATGGTGGCCAACACAAAGACGGCAGTAGCAGCAGCAATCCTGCCCACCGAGGCAAGCCACGCCAGCGCCAAGCCCACAAGACAGCGCCTAACAAGCCCCCTGCGGCCACCCACCAAGGCGGTGCAGCACTGTGCCAAACCGCCCATGGCAAATGCGCCAAAGGCTCTAAAACAGAGTGAAACACCTGCGCAGCCCATGCGCTGGCTTGCCACAGTGGGGGCCAAAGCAAACCCGCGAAGGACAAAGGCGTGACCACCCAAGTAACCCAAGGGATGGCCAATAAATTGGCGAACAATCCCACCAAAGAGATTTGCTGAAACAACACCATGCCCAAGGGAGCCAGACATACGGTAAGTCGCCATTGCTCTTGCACCAAGGACCATGCATAGGCACCCAGCCTTGGTTTGTAGGCGTTAGGTTGCGACATGAAAAGCATCCCGACCGCTACAAAGCTCAACCAAAACCCTGCCTGCATCAAAGCCCAAGGGTCGATGAGCAACACCACCACCATGGCCAACAACCATTGGGTATGCAAGGGCCAACGCAGGGCTTGGTAATGAAGCACACAGACCGTCGCCAACATGGCGACAGTTCTTTGCGAAGGAACACCCCAACCGCTGAAGACCGCATACAAAGTGGCAAGTAACAAGCCCCCCAGGTGTGCCGCATGGGGTGCAGGCAGCCATAAACACCAAGAGCGACCCCACAGATCGCTGTAGCGCCAAAGCCGCTGAATCAACCACCGTGCTACCCATGCCCACAAGGTGATGTGCAAGCCCGAGATGCTCATCAAATGCGCCACGCCAGTGGCACGAAACACATCCCAGTCCGCCCTGTCCAGACCTGACTGATCGCCGACCAGCAAGGCCGAAACAATCGCAGCCCACCGAGCATCACTCACACTTTGTTGTATGCCATCGCGGGCCTGCTGCCGCCAATGAACCATGGCCCACGCGCTGTTCTGCCCCAGCAACAGAGGTTGGGGGCTGCGCGTACTGGTTCGCACAGAAGCAGAAGCATGTATGCCCTGTTGCCAAAACCACAGCTCCATGTCAAACCCGCCTGGGTTGACCAAGCCATGGGGTTGCTTTAATCGCAAGGGAAATCGCCAGACCTGCCCTGCGCGGACGACGGGCAAGGCTTGCTGCCCCTCTCTGTCGTTGGCATACCAACCCAGTTGCAATAACTCGGGTATGTCAACCGTGACCGTACTGCCATGGCTAACTGCCTTCATGACCTCAAAGCGAAAACGCCAACCATCGGCATGGCGCTGCGGCAGACTGACCACGGTGCCAACTACTTCGAGGTCTAAGCCTTGTAGCGTGGGTGGCAAAGCGTCTTGCTGATAAACAAGAGCTCGCCAACCCACACTGGCATACGCCAAAGCCGCCACGGCGGTCATGGCACTGGCGCAGCAAATGCACCGCCCCAAAAAATAGGGGATTGTGCAGGGTGACGCCCTAAGCCATGCCCTGTGGGCAGCTAGGCACAGCAAACCCGTACAAAGCACGGGCCAGAGATAGCGCCAAGTGCTGCCCAGCTCTGCTTGAAACAATTGCAAAGCATTGCCCAAGACCCATGCCAGCAGCAAGAGACTGAGCCATGACAGCCAAGGGGTGGGGGGGTGCAGGTCGAGGTCCCTTCAAACGGCTTTGCACCATGCAAAGCGTTGAAGAGATAGTTACTCAGCCGAGGCGGTTTGGGTGGGAGCGCAAATCTGTTTTTTCAGAAGTGCGATGTGCGTTCCTGGTCGGATAGCGGTGTCATTGGGACGCCAATCAGGCTTATCAACCGAAGATATTTCCTTACCCTTGCCATTGGGAAGCGTGTAGATGCTTTCTGACAATTTCAAAAAAGAATCGGTTCTACAGTTGATACGGTAGCGGGTCAGGGTAGATTGATAGTCACTACCGTTGCCAAGTTTGGTGGGGTTGGTCAAGTTGGCAATGGCCCACACCAGACGCGATACATGAGCGACTTGCACCGACTCTTTGTTCCAACCATAAAAAACCTCTTCGTCCTTGGTCAACTCATCCCATTCGGCATGTGCCAATGGGCTGAGCAATAAAACAGCCGTGCAAGCTAAGCGGGAAAGAGAAAATGACTTCATAAGCAGAAGATCGACCTGATAGGGCATAACTTGAGCCAAACATTGCAAGGATTTACTTGTCATTTCTGCACTTTACACTCAAGACAAATTATTTTTCAGGAGACCCCCATGGATATTTACCAACGCCTCAAAGACCTGCACATCGTCCTGCCCCCGTTAACCGCGCCGGTCGCTGCCTATGTTTCTTTTGTGCAAACAGGGAATTTGGTGTTTGTCAGCGGCCATATTGCCAAGCAAGACGGCAACCCTTGGGTAGGACAGTTGGGCACCAATATGGACACTGCCTTGGGTCAAATTGCGGCTCGTTCGGTTGCCATCGACTTGTTGGGTACCTTGCACGTGGCCACAGGTGGCGACTTGCACCGCATCAAACGCATCGTGAAAGTGATGAGCTTGGTCAACTCCAGCCCCGAATTCACCGAACACCATTTGGTGACCAATGGTTGCTCAGAACTTTTAGGTCAGGTCTTGGGCGAAGCCGGTACCCATGCCCGAAGCGCTTTTGGCGTCGCGCAGTTGCCGCGTGGTGCCTGCGTTGAAATTGAGCTCATCGCCGAATTGCACTAAACCGTCATTACAAGCGCAGTCAGGTAATGCGCCGCCACAAACGAGCCACCAGCAATCCCAAGTCGTCCATATACAAATAAACCGCAGGTATGACCAGCAGACTGAGGAAAGTGGAGGTGATCAAGCCGCCAATCACCGCCACCGCCATGGGTGAGCGAAAACTGGGGTCGGAACTGCCCCAGCCTGCGGCAATGGGCAACATGCCTGCGCCCATGGCAATGGTGGTCATGACAATCGGGCGGGCACGTTTTTGACAAGCGTCGATCAAGGCATCGAAGCGGCTTAAACCACTGTCGCGCTGGGCCACGATGGCGTACTCCACCAACAAGATAGAGTTTTTGGTGGCCACACCCATCAGCATGATCAAGCCAATGAGTGAGGGCATCGAAAAGCTCTTTCCAGTAATCAATAGAGCGACGAATGCCCCACCCAATGACAGCGGCAAAGCTGCCAAAATCGTGATGGGGTGCAGCACACTTTTAAACAGCAGCACCAGCACCAAGTAGATACACAAAATGCCGGTCAACATGGCCAAGGCAAAGCTGGCAAACAACTCGCCCATGATCTCAGCGTCACCCACTTCCACCAACCGAATGCCACTGGGCAAGTCGCGAATGCTGGGCAATTGGTTGACCAGATTTTTGGCGTCGCCTAAGCCAACGCCTGACAACTCAATCACAAACACAATGTTGCGGGTGCGGTTGTAACGCTCAATCAACGCAGGACCTCCGCTCAAGCTCAAGGTAGCCACCTCCGCCAACATCACCGGCCCCTTGGCGCCTGGCACACTTAGTCGACCCAGCACATCCAGGTCTTGTCGGGCACTGTCGGCCAACTTGACCATGATGGGTACTTGACGCTGCGCCAAATTCATCTTTGGCAAAGCTGCGTCGTAATCGCCCACCGTGGCTATGCGCAAGGTCTCACCAATGGCGGCGCTGGTGACCCCAAGATCTGCCGCACGCGCAAAGTCTGGGCGAACAGCGATTTCTTGTCTGACCAAACTGGCGCTGGAGTTAATGGAGCCCAAGCCAGGCACGGTGCGTAAATCTCGCACGAACGCGGTGGCAGAGGCTTGCAAAGCAACAGGGTCTTCGCCGGTGAGCATGACCAAGTATTTTTCACCTGCACCGCCAAGGCCTACTTTGTAGCGCACCCCAGGAACAGCGCTTAAGCGTTCACGAATACGCTGCTCGATGACGCCCTTCTTGGGCCGCTCTCCACGTGGCAACAACTGAATGGTCAAAGTGGCCAAGGTGGTTTGGGCAGCCGCTTGCGGCATGGAAGGATCGGTACCTGCCGAGCCTCCCCCCACGGTGGTGTAAACGCTTTGAATTTCTGGCACTTGTTGCAACTGTTGCCTGACGGCTTCGCTGGCTTGAACGGTCTGGCTCAAGGTAGAACCAGGTGGCAACTCCAGATACACCTGTGTTTGCGAGTTGTCGTCGGCTGGAAGAAAACCGGTGGGCAGCAAAGGGATCAACATCAGCGAACCCACAAAAAAACTGGCTGCGGCCAAGGCCGTCCAAAAGCGATGGCGCAGACACCAGTGAACAAGCTTCAAATAGGTGGGCATCCAAAAAGGAGTGACCGCGGCGTGCTTGGGCGGCTTGAGCATATAAGCCGACATCATGGGTGTCAGCACCCTCGCGACAACAAGGGAAGCAAATACCGCCAACGCAGCTGTCCAACCAAACTGCTTGAAGAACTTACCCGGCACACCGCTCATAAAGGCGGTGGGTAAAAACACCGCAACCAAGGTGAAGGTGGTGGCAATCACAGCCAAGCCAATTTCATCGGCAGCTTCCATCGCGGCTTGAAAAGGCGTCTTGCCCATGTACAAATGCCGCTCGATGTTCTCCACCTCGACGATTGCGTCGTCAACCAATATCCCCACCACCAAAGACAGCGCCAACAAAGTGATGACGTTGATAGAGAAACCGAGATAGTCCATGGCAATGAAAGCGGGAATGACCGACAAGGGCAAAGCCACAGCAGACACAAAGGTTGCCCGTAGATCGCGCAAAAACAACCACACCACCAGCACGGCCAACAATGCACCCTCATACAACAAGATAAGTGAAGCGCGGTACTCTTCTTTCACAGGGGTGACGAAATCAAAAGCCGTGGTGAAAGAGATGCTAGGGTGTGCTTGGCGTAACTCATCCAAAGCTTTGAAGACGGCCTCGCCTACTTCAACCTCGCTGGTGCCACGGCTACGCGCCACTTCAAACCCCACCACCGGTTTGCCATTTAAAAAAGCCGAAGAACGCTGCTCTGCCACCGTGTCTTTGATGGTGGCGATGTCGCGTAGCCGTATACGCCTGCCATTGCCCACAGCCAATTCAATGTCGGCCAGTTCAGCCGCAGAACTCACCGTGGCCAAGGTGCGCATAGACTGCTCAAAGCCGCCCAAATCGGTACGTCCCCCTGAGCTTTCGCTTTGCACTTGTCGCAACTGGCGAGACACATCAGCCACCGTCAGATGCAAAGCTTGCAAACGCAAAGGGTCGAGCGCTATTTCGACCTGCCTGTTCGCACCACCCACACGGGTGACTGCGCCAACGCCTTTGACGGCCAACAAACGGCGGGTCACGGCTTGGTCGACAAACCAACTTAAACCCTCATTGTCCAGCTCGGTGGCCGCGATGGTGAAAGCCAATACCGGCCCACCAGTGAATTCGAGTTTGCGCACCATGGGGTCGAGCAAATCGGGGGGCAAGTCGCCACGCACACCATTGACCGCAGAGCGTACTTCGTCCAGCGCCTCTTGTACCGACTTTTCAATGCGGAATTCGCAGGTGATGAGCACATTGCCATCTTGGATCTTGGTGTAGAGGTTTTTTAAACCAGAAACCGAAACCACCGCATTCTCAATTTTTCGGGCAACCTCGGTCTCCATTTGCACCGGTGCCGCGCCTGGCAAAGCGGCGGTGATGACGATGGTGGGCAAATCCAAATCGGGAAAGTTTTGCACCTTCATATGGTTGAAGGACAGCAGACCGGCAAAAGTCAGCAACACAAACAACACCACCGAGGGGACGGGGTTGCGAATAGACCAAGAGGAAACGTTCATGGCTTGGCAGTAGTTGGGTTACCAGTGGCAGGGGTTTCTGCCACTACTTTGACCAAGTCTCCCGCTGTCAAAAACCCTGCACCTCGCACCACCACATTGGCCTCAGCGGGGAGTCCAGAGATGACCTCCAGCCACTCGCCTTGGCGACGCCCTAAATTGACTTTAAATAGCTTGACCCTTTGATCGGCTTGCACCACAAAGATTTGCGAAAAGCCATCGCGAATCACGACTGACTGTTGGGGAACCAGTGCCGCAGAGGAAGAACCAAACTCGAAATCACCCCGCGCATACATGCCGGGCTTGAGCGACAACATGGCGTTGGGGGGTAAATCGACATACACCGTGCCGGTGCGGTTTTGCCCGTCCACGGTAGGCGCCACCATGCGTACTGTGCCGGTGACAGTGCCACCAGCGGCGGCTTGGATATTCACCTTTTGGCCAGCCTTGATTTGGAATAACTCGGACGACACCATGTCCGCACGCCACTCCAAACGGTTACCGCGAATTTGTCGAAACAACTCTGTACCCAAACCCACTACCGCACCCACACTGGCGCTGCGGCTTGAAATGACGCCGCTGTCAGGCGCCTTCACTTGGGTTTGACGAAGACGCAACTCATGCACCGCCATCAAGGCTTGAGCAGACTCGACACGGGCTTTGGCGGTGGCTTCTGCTGTCAGGCTTTGGTTGAACTGCTGGGCACTGATGACGCCACTGGGCTGCAAAGCTCGTGCGCGATCCGCGTTGGCTTGCGCTTCTGCGGCTACCGCCTTGGCCTCATTCATGGCTGCCTTAGCTTGGTTGATTTCAGCCAGCACATTGTCAGCGGCAAACACCGCCAGCACTTGACCTGCCTTGACTTGGTCGCCCACGTTGACCCGCACCTCAGTCAGGCGCAAACCGCCAATTTCCGCACCAATGCTTGCCTCTTGCCAAGCGGCTACGGTGCCGTTGGCGCTGACGCGTTGAGATAAGTTTTGGGTTTGCGCACGGGTGACAGTCACTGTCAGCGCTGGTCTGGGTTCAGCCTTGGGTGCGGTACTTTGGGCATAGACAGTCTTCACACCCACAATGACAAACAAGCTAAAAACACAGCCAAGCGCCAAACTTTTTATCCGCATCACATTCTTTCTTTAAAAGTCAAGTTGGCTTTATTCGACCCGCAGCACAGTGGTGGGCTTGAAGCCTAGGTCCGCCGCCTTGCCTTTACGGGCTCTTGCCGCCCGTGCATTGTTCAGACTTCGTATTTCCAGTGTTTCTTCACGGTCTTTGCCGCCGCGCCCCACGCCCACAATGCACACGCTGCGGGTGTAGGCGGCTGCACCGGCCAAGCTGTCTTTGTCTTCCAAGTCGATCAGCATCAAGCCACGGCCGCCTTTTTCCATGGCTTTGAGATCGCTGATGGCAAAGGTCAATATACGCCCACCGGTGGAAGCACAGGCCACATGGGTGGCGATCGGCAGGGGCGTTTCTCCGTTGCCGCCACCCACCAGTGAGGGGCAACAAACGGTTTCGCCCTCGCCCAAGCTGATGAAGGCCTTGCCGCCTTTGTTGCGGGAAATCAAGTTATCAATGCAACACACAAAGCCATAGCCGCCAGAGCTACTCAGCAACAAGGTGAGCGTGGAAGGGCCGGCAAAGTAATGCACCAATTGCGTACCGGCCTCCACGTCCACCAAGGTGGTGACGGGCTGGCCATCGCCCCTTGCGCCGGGCAACGCGGCGACTGGCACGGAGTAGACCCGGCCGTTGGAGCCAAAAGCGATCAGTTGGTCCACGGTGCGGCACTCGAAGGTGTCGTACAACTCGTCACCGGCCTTGAAGGCAAAGCCCAAGGGGTCGTGGCCGTGACCGGTACGTGAGCGCACCCAGCCTTTGGCAGACAAGACCACGGTGACAGGCTCGTCAATCACCTTGACTTCAGCTACGGCTTTTTTCTCGGCCTGAATCAGCGTGCGGCGTGCATCGGCAAATGTTTTGGCGTCGGTCTCAATCTCTTTGACCATCAAGCGGCGCAACGAGGTGGCGCTGCCCAAAATGTCTTCCAAACGGCCCTGCTCTTCGCGCAACTCTTTGAGTTCTTGCTCGATCTTGATGGCTTCCAGTCGCGCCAACTGGCGCAAGCGGATGTCCAAAATATCGTCGGCTTGGCGCTCTGAAAGTTTGAAGCGTTCGATGAGCGCTGGCTTGGGCTCGTCGCTGTGGCGGATGATGCGAATCACCTCGTCGATGTTGAGCAACACCAACTGGCGACCTTCCAAAATATGGATGCGCGCCAGCACCTTGTCCAAGCGGTATTGCGAACGGCGCTGCACCGTGGTTTGCCTGAAAGCAATCCACTCCTCCAGCATTTGTCGCAGGGTCTTGGGCACCGGGCGGCCATCCAAACCCACCATGGTCAGGTTGATCGAGGAAGAGCTTTCCAAACTGGTGTGGGCCAGCAAGGTGGTGATGAGTTCTTGCTGTTCGATGGTGCGGGTTTTAGGCTCGAACACCAAGCGCACCGGCGCGTCTTTGCTTGACTCGTCGCGCACACCGTCGAGCACCGCAAGCACCGTGGCTTTGAGTTGGGTTTGCTCTGGGCTCAGGGCTTTTTTGCCGGTCTTCACCTTGGGGTTGGTGAGTTCTTCAATTTCTTCCAACACTTTTTGGCTGCTGACACCGGGTGGCAACTCGGTCACCACCAACTGCCATTGACCGCGGGCCAGGTCTTCGATGATCCAACGCGCCCGCACCTTGAGCGAGCCACGGCCTGTGGCGTAGGCGTCGGATATATCGGCATCGCTGCTGATGATTTGCCCGCCACCGGGGTAGTCGGGGCCAGGCAAAATTTGCAGCAACTCAGCGTGGGAGAGCTTGGGGTTTTTGATCAGCGCCACGCAAGCGTCAGCCACTTCGCGCAGGTTATGGCTGGGGATTTCAGTCGCCATGCCCACCGCGATGCCGCTGGCACCATTAAGCAGTGCAAACGGTAAACGTGCAGGCAGTTGCTTGGGCTCTTCGGTGGAGCCGTCGTAGTTGGGCTGAAAGTCCACCGTGCCTTCGTCGATCTCGTCGAGCAGCAAACTGGTGATGCGAGCAAGCCTTGCCTCGGTGTAACGCATGGCCGCAGCACCATCGCCGTCACGCGAACCAAAGTTGCCTTGGCCATCGATCAGCGGGTAGCGCTGTGAAAAATCTTGCGCCATGCGCACCAGCGCGTCGTAAGCAGCGCTGTCGCCGTGCGGGTGGTAGCGGCCCAGCACATCGCCCACCACACGGGCGCTTTTCACTGGACGAGCGCCCACCGCATTGTTGGGGCCGCCAAAGCCCAGACCCATGCGTGACATGGAATACAAAATGCGCCGCTGCACCGGTTTTTGGCCGTCGCAGACATCGGGCAAGGCGCGGCCCTTGACCACGCTCAAAGCGTATTCAAGGTAGGCGCGTTGGGCGTAATGCCCTAAGGCAATGCCCTCGTCCGATTCAGACGAGGCGTTCAAGTCAACAACAGGTGTGTCACTCATAAGGTTCAAACATCAATTTCAATGGCGTCACCGTGCAACTCCATCAGTTCACGCCGCGCTGCGGCCTCGCCCTTGCCCATCAACTGGGTGATCATGCCCTCGGTTTGGGCAAAGTCCAACACGCCCAATTGCACTGGCAACAAGCGGCGTGTGTCGGGGTTCAAGGTGGTGTCCCACAACTGCTCGGCGTTCATCTCGCCCAAACCTTTGAAGCGGGAGATGCTGCATTTCTCACGGGGCACGCCTTCTTTGGCGCTTTTGTCGAGGATGGCTGTCAGCTCACCTTCGTCAAGCGCATAGGCTTTGCTCGCTGGTTTTTTGCCACGAGCCGGCACATCCACCCTGAAAAGTGGAGGTCGTGCCACATACACATGGCCAGTTTCGATCAGCTTGGGGAAGTGCCTAAAGAACAAGGTCAGCAGCAGCACTTGGATGTGCGAGCCGTCCACGTCCGCGTCGCTCAAGATACACACCTTGCCATAGCGCAAGCCGCTCAGGTCGGGTGCGTCGTTGGGGCCATGCGGGTCCACGCCAATCGCCACAGCAATGTCGTGCACCTCGTTGTTGGCAAACAAGCGGTCGCGCTCAACCTCCCAGGTGTTGAGCACCTTGCCACGCAGCGGCAGGATGGCTTGGCTTTCTTTGTCGCGGCCCATCTTGGCGCTGCCACCCGCGCTGTCGCCCTCGACCAAAAAGATTTCGTTGTGCGCCAAGTCGCGGCTTTCGCAATCGGTCAGCTTGCCTGGCAACACCGCCACACCCGAGCCTTTGCGCTTCTCCACTTTTTGGCCAGCTTTTTGGCGCAACTGCGCGGCACGGATGACCAACTCGGCGAGCTTTTTACCGAACTCCACATGTTCGTTGAGCCACAAGTCCAAAGCGGGTTTGACAAAGCTCGACACCAAACGCACCGCATCGCGCGAATTGAGCCGCTCTTTAATCTG
>Ga0209357_1000759_pt1 | contig 13070 bp, 10 predicted proteins | sample LauGreFBDMM110SD_2_FD_187573 | JGI IMG/M metagenome (GOLD analysis project Ga0209357, IMG submission 187573) | Freshwater lake microbial communities from Lake Michigan, USA - Fa13.BD.MM110.SD (SPAdes) (version 3) | ecosystem: Environmental > Aquatic > Freshwater > Lake | place: Lake Michigan... | reverse complement strand
CGTTGCACAAAGAACTGGCGAATCAAGGCACCCGCAAACATCATGACGAACAAAATAAGCCAGCGCTGTGGATGCGTGTACAAGAAACTGTAATGGTTGCTCAGCATGGCAAAAATCACTGGCAGCGTGAAATAGGTGTTGTGCACGCTGCGTTGCTTGCCGCGCTTGCCGTGAATGGCCAATGACGTGGCGTCGTACTTTTCGCCAGAGGTCATGGCCGCAACAACTTTGCGTTGGCCAGGAATGATCCAAACAAACACATTGGCACTCATGGCCGTGGCAATCATGGCGCCCACCAACAAAAAGGCGGCCCTGCCGGCAAACAATTGGCAAGCCAACCATGAGGCGAAAGCCACCACACACAGCATGAGTGTGGCCACAATCAATTCACCGTTTTTGCGAAATCCAAATACGCGGCAAATGGCGTCGTAAACGAACCAAAAAACCACAAAGAAACTCAGCGCTGCCGTGATGGCTACAGCAGGCGACCAGTCCATCAGTGATTTGTCAATGAGGTAGGTGCTGGCATTCCACAAATACATCACCGTGAACAAGGCAAAGCCACTGATCCAAGTGGAATAGCTTTCCCAATAAAACCAGTGCAACTTGGTGTGAATTTTCTTAGGCGCCACCATGTACTTTTGGGGGTTGTAAAAACCACCGCCATGAATGGCCCACATTGCGCCATCTACCCCTTTTTCCAGCAAATCGGGGGAGTTGGGCTTCAGAAGGTTGTTGTCTAGGAAAACAAAGTAAAAAGACGAGCCTATCCACGCAATCGCGGTAATCACATGGACCCACCGCAGTAGCAAATTAACCCAATCTAGCAAATACGCTTCCATCGATGCGGCTCCGAACTGTTTACCGAAGTGTATACAATTTTTAGGCTTGCAAAAGCTGTGCCGCTACGGCAACCGCAATCACCTCGGGTTCTTTGCCCTCAATGCCCGGAACCCCAATGGGGCATGTCACTTGTTGACACTCGGCTTCGGAAAAGCCACGCTCTGCAAGGCGTCGCTTGAAAGTGGCCCACTTGGTGGCACTGCCAATGAGGCCAATGTAGGGCAGGTCTTTTTGATCTCGCAGGCGTTGCAAGCAGGCTGCCACCACGTCCAAATCCTCTGCATGGCTGAAACTCATGATGAGAACGCGGCTGTTGGGCACCAAATCGGATACGGCAGCATGCACCGGGTTGGAGTGTTCGCACACAACTTGGTGTGCTACATCGCTTGGAAAAATTTCGTCTCGGCTGTCGATCCATCGCACATGAAAGGGCAAGGGTGCCAAGACTTTGACCAAGGCCTTGCCTACATGGCCTCCGCCAAACAAGGCCAAAGGTAGAAATCGTTCGGCTGCTTGTGCATGCAAAATAGCCTGAAGGCGAACTTGATCAGCTGCCGTCACGTGCTCAAACTTCAAGACCAAGGCACCACCACAACATTGCCCCAGACTAGGACCAAGCGCAAATCTTTTTTCAAGCGGCAATGAACTAGACAATGCAGGCTGAAGCAAGTAGCGCCTGGCCTCGGCAATGGCTTCAAATTCAAGGTGTCCACCACCAATCGTGCCCAAAAACTCATCGGCAAAAACAGCCATGACAGTGCCTGCTTCCCGCGGCACCGAGCCTTGGGCTTGTTGCACCGTGATCCAAATGGCTGGCATCTGCGCCAGCTTCAATGTCAATTCTGAAAACCAATGCACCTGCTTCTACTTTCAATTCAATGCTTCTAAACCAGACTGTACAGTGACAGAATGGCACATGTTGTTTTGAAGGCCATAGACCCATGACTCATGCCATCGCCCATTTTCTAAAATCTTCACACTTAGCTTGTACTGCGTGCATTGTTGCTTTGTGGCTAACGGGTTGTAGTACGCCGCCTCAGCCGCCACAAACAATGGCACCGCCACCAGCACCAGCACCCGCCCCTGTCAAACCAGCGGCGCCCATTGCGCTGCCCTCTGTGCCTGTCAAACCCCAATTGCCCACTTCGAATGCTCGAACTGCCAAAGAATACAGAGTAGATGCCGCCAAACACCTTTACAAACTCAATGGCGCTCGCATCTTCAAGGGCCGCATGCCGCCCATGCTTTACGCTGTGGGCGTTTTGGATGTCGAAGTTGACAAGCAAGGCCAAGTGACACGCACCAACTGGGTCAGAGCGCCTGGCCATGCTCCCGAAGTCATGCGAGAAATAGAGAAAACTGTTCGCTTGGCAGCACCCTACCCTGTGCCTGCCCACTTGGGCAAGGTGGTCTACTCAGACGTTTGGCTTTGGCACAAGAGCGGTCATTTTCAACTCGACACCCTGACAGAGGGGCAAGACTGAAAATCTAAACCGCCGCCTTGGCTTTTTCGCAGCTCATCAAAATCTTTTCTGGCGTGGCGGGTGCACTCATGTGAACCACAGTTTGGTGGTCGGCACTGGCACTGACTGCATCGCGCAATGCAAAGAAAGTAGACAAGGCCAGCATCAATGGGGGCTCGCCCACCGCCTTTGAATTAAACGGTGTTGGCTTCAGGTTGCTACCGTCAAACAAAGTCACATTGAAGTGCTCAGGAATGTCGCCAGCAACTGGGATTTTGTAAGTGCTGGGGCCATGCGTGAGGAACTTGCCCTTCTTGTCCCAAATGCACTCTTCCATGGTGAGCCAGCCCATGCCTTGCACGTAGCCGCCTTCAATTTGGCCTTTGTCGATGGCGGGGTTGATACTTTTGCCGGCATCATGAACGATGTCCACGGCCTTGACCCAATATTCGCCCGTGCGTGTGTCAATTTCAACTTCACTGACAGATGCGCCATAGCAGTAGTAATAAAAGGCATGGCCCGTGAGGGTTAAAAAGTCGTATTTAATTTCGGGCGTCATGTAGAAACCCGCTACAGACAAGCCCACACGGTCCATCCAAGCTTGCTTCGCCACAGCCGTCCATTCAACCGACTTGCCACCGCCGTGGGCCATGTTGTTGGCAAAGTTCACGTCGGTGTCTTTGCAACCCAACATGTTGGCGGCCACTGGCGCTAAGCGAGCGCGCATTTGAGCAGTTGCATTCATGATGGCAGCACCATTGATGTCGGCACCGCTTGATGCAGACGTGGCAGATGCATTGGGCACCTTTTGGGTGTCGGTGCCGGTCACGCGAACGTAGGACAAATCGATGCCCAAACCATCGGCACATACTTGCGCCATTTTGGTGTTGAGGCCCTGACCCATTTCAGTCCCGCCATGGTTGACACTGACTGAACCGTCCATGTAAATGTTTAGCAGAGCGCCGCCTTGGTTCAACATGGTGGCGGTGAAGCTGATGCCAAACTTCAATGGCACCAAAGCCAAACCGCGCTTGCGACGTTTGTTGACTTTGTTAAACGCATTGACACTGTTGCGGCGCTCGCGGTATTTGGCCTCTGTGGCCACTTGGGTAATGACCTTGTCGCCCACCCAGTCAGCAATGGTCTGACCATATTGTGTGACCATGGTGGCGGGATTGCCAGACACAGCGGGGTCTTGGTAGATGTTGAGCATGCGAACATCTAAAGGATCTTTGCCAATGTCATTGGCAATTTGCTCGATGATGGTCTCAATGCCAAACATGCCCTGTGGGCCGCCAAAACCGCGGAAGGCCGTGGCGCTTTGGGTGTTGGTTTTGCAGCGGTGGCTGATGAGTTTTAAATTGGGAATGAAGTAGCAGTTGTCGATGTGCAAACACGCGCGATCGTTCACAGGACCCGAATAATCGGTGCTGTAACCACAACGCGACAGCAAGGTGATGTCGGCGCCTAAGATACGTCCTTCGTTGTCATAGCCCACTTCGTAATCAATGCGGAAATCGTGGCGCTTGCCCGTGATCATCATGTCGTCGTCGCGGTTGACACGCAACTTAACAGGCTTTTGCAATTTGAATGCAGCCAGCGCAGCGCTCTGGCTGAAAATGCTGGCATTGCCTTCTTTGCCGCCGAAGCCGCCGCCCATGCGCCTGCAAATCACTTCAACATCGTTGGTGCTCAAGTTCAAAGCAGCAGCAGCCTCACGCTGATTGCCATCAGGGTGTTGCGTTGACGAATACAAAGTGAGTTGGCCATCTTCACGCGGCACCGCGTAAGTAATTTGGCCTTCCATGTAAAACTGTTCTTGCTGTCCGGTTTCGGTGCTGCCCTTTACTTTGCGAGGGGCCTTGGCAATGGCTTCTGATGCATTGCCACGCGTAATGCCCTTGGCCGGCATGACAAAACTTTGCGCTGCCATGGCTTCGTCAATGGTCAAAATAGGTGGCAATTCTTTGACCAACACTTTGGCTTTGTGCGCGGCTTCGCGGGCATACAACATTTCGCGTGCCACCACCACAGCCACTGCTTGTCCCAAAAACTCAACCTTGCCGACAGCTAAGAAGGGGTCGTCGTGAACAATGGGGCCGCAATTGTTTTCGCCTGGAATGTCTTTGGCTGTGTAAACCGCCACCACACCGTGCTCTTTCAAAATAGCGTCGCGGTCAATGCCGTCGCCAATGAGTTCGCCGTGGGCAACGGGCGACATGATGAGGGCCGCATACAAAGTGCCAGCCAGCTCAGGCATGTCGTCGGTGAAAGTGGCGCTGCCTGTCACATGCAAATGTGCAGACTCATGAATGACATCGGTGCCTTGCTGAATGCCCGATACGGGCAACAAATTGTGCAAAGAAATGGGCGCGTTCATTTAAGCCACCTCCGTGGTTGTTTGAGTTTGTTCTTCAATAAAATCAATGACCAAATTGCGCGCTACCAATGAACGGTAGGCCCATGTGGCGCGCAAGCCGTCTCGCGCCACAAAACTGGCGGCAATGGCGACATCTAAATCGGATTCCTTCACATCGGCAGGCGCTTTGCCTTCCAACACGGCCTCTAGTTTGGGCGCACGGCAAGGGGAAGGAGCCAAGCCGTTGTATGCCAACTTCACGCCGCTCAACTTGCCAGCCTTTAGGGTGTATGAGATGGCGGCACACGTGGCAGAAATGTCTTGCTCAAAACGCTTGCTCACTTTGTGTGCACGGAACACTTGGCCTGCTTGTGGCTTGGGCAACACCACCGCTTCAATGAATTCACCCGCTTGCAACACAGTTTGTTTTAGGCCGGTGTAAAACTTGTCTAAAGACACAGTGCGTGTTTTGTCGCCACATCGCAGCGTGAGCGTAGCGCCCAATGCCATGAGGCAAGGCATGGTGTCGCCAATGGGAGAACCGTTGGCAATGTTGCCCGCCAAAGTGGCGGTAGAGCGAATGGGGGGCGAGCCAAAACGACGCAGCACTTCTGCAAAATCAGGGTAAGCCTTGGCCACCAATGTTTCGACTTCCGTGAGTGACACCACCGCGCCAATGTGCCAAGCCTGAGGTGTGTCTTTGACTTGCTTGAGTTCGGTCACGTTGCCCAAATACACAATGTGCTCGGGGCGTGAATATTGTTTGTTCACTTGCAAGCCCACTTCGGTGCTGCCAGCGAGCAATGTGGACGTGGGGTGCTTGACCAAATAGTCGGCTACTTCGGCAATGGTTGCGGGTGATACAAACTCATTGCCTTTGCGTGTGCGAACAACAGGCTGAACAATGATGTCGCCTTCCAAACTGAGTGTGGGCGTGGACGCGCGTTGAATGTCTTTCAGCAAGGGCACATCGGCCGCATCGTCAAGCTTCAAAGCCGACTTGTTGCTGCAGGCCTTGGAAGCAGCATCCAAAATGGGTGCATATCCCGTGCATCGGCAGAGGTTGCCACTGAGTGCGTCACTCACATCTTGACGATTGGGAGAAGAATTGAGTTGCACCAAGTTGACCAAACTCATCACAATGCCAGGCGTACAAAAACCGCATTGAGATCCATGGCAGTTGACCATGGCTTGTTGCACAGGATGCAAAGTACCGTCGGGCTTTTTCAAACTCTCAACTGTTTTAACCGACTTGCCATCCAAGGTAGGCAGTAACTGAATACAACTGTTGACCGGCACATAGTCAACACCTTGGCCCGATGCATTCAATGAGCCCACCATGACCACACAAGCCCCGCAATCGCCTTCAGCGCAACCCTCCTTGGTGCCTGTGCGATGCAATTGTTCGCGCAGGTAATCTAAAACGGTGGTGGTTCGGCGCGCGCCTTGGGCTTCGACGACTTTGCCGTCAAGCACAAAACGAACTGTGTTGGTCACTTGGCTCATAAGGTGTGGGTTGGTTGGGGTTTTGGTCAAAAATTGATTTTATTGATTTACCGCATTGCAAGGGGTACTTCAACTAGAAATAATTGCGAATTTAAGAGCCGCGGTAAGTTGAATAGCTCCAAGGACTTGCTAATAAAGGCACATGGTAGTGCTGAGTGACATCGGCCACCCCAAAATCCAAGCTCACTTGGTTCAAAAAAGAAGGCTCAGGCAGCTTTACACCCTTGGCCTTGAAATAACCCGCCACGTCAAACACCAAGCGGTAAGTGCCTTTTTGCAAACTGGCATTGTCATAGAGCGGACCATCAGGGTTGCGCCCATCTGCGTTCAATGTGAAACTTTTCACCAGCGTGGCAAATTGCCCCTCCGTGGTGTACAGGCTGACCTGCATGCCCGCCGCGGGACAGCCATGCATGGTGTCCAAAACGTGTGTACTCAAACCCATGTTGCATCTTTCCTTAGATTGGTCGACTGAAAGTGTATACACTTTTGGCTTTTGAAGCTATCATCATTCCGCATGGAAACATCTTCAACCCACGCCATTGTGAGCGCTTTAACCAAGGCCATTGTCGAGCATCGGCTCATGCCCGGCTCCAAATTGGCTGAGCAGAAGTTGGCCACTCATTTTGGCGTTTCCAGAACCTTGGTCAGGCAAGCCTTGTTTCAGCTGTCTCAAAACAGATTGATCCGCATGGAACCTGCCCGGGGGGCGTTTGTGGCCGCACCATCTGCTTCTGAAGCCAAGCAAGTCTTTGCGGTACGGCGCATGCTCGAAGTTCAAATGACACGCGAATTTGTGCGCGACATCACCCCCGCCAAAATTCGCGCTTTAAAAGCTCACACCAAACAAGAAAAAGAAGCCGTTGCACAAGAAGATGTGCACGGCCGAACAGAGTTGCTAGGAGATTTTCATGTGCGCATTGCCGAGCTCATGGGAAACCACGTCTTGGCTCAAAGTTTAGGCGAACTCATTTCACGCTGCGCCCTCATCACACTCATGTACCAATCGCGCCATGCAGCACAGCACTCTGCCGATGAGCACGAAGCCATTGTCGATGCCATGGCCAAGAAAGACGCCGACTTGGCTGCAAGGCTCATGGAAGAACATTTGATTTTTGTTGAAAACAGCTTGAGCTTCGACAAAAAAATACCCACCCACGATATTTCATTGGCCTTGTCATGAACGCATCTGTCTACGACTCCACTGCCGCCTATCCCCGCGATCTCAAAGGCTACGGCCGACACCCACCCCATGCGCAATGGCCCGGCCAAGCCCGCGTGGCGGTGCAGTTTGTCTTGAACTACGAAGAGGGTAGCGAAAATTCTGTGCTTCACGGCGATGCAGGATCTGAGCAATTCTTGTCAGAAATGTTCAACCCCGCGTCTTACCCAGATCGGCACATCAGCATGGAGGGCATTTATGAATATGGCTCGCGTGCAGGTGTGTGGCGCTTGCTGCGTGAATTTGAACAACGCAAACTGCCACTTACCGTTTTTGGTGTGGCCACCGCGCTTCAAAGGTGCCCCGATGTGTTGGCTGCATTTCAAGAATTGGGCTACGACATTGCGTGCCATGGTTTGAAATGGATTCACTACCAAAACATCGATGAGGCCACCGAACGCGCGCACATGGCCGAGGCCATGGACATCCTGCAAAAACTCAGCGGTGAAAGGCCCTTGGGTTGGTACACCGGCCGCGACAGCCCCCGCACCCGCCGCTTGGTGGCAGACTTTGGCGGCTTTGAATACGACAGCGACTACTACGGCGACGATCTGCCGTTTTGGATGAAGGTTGAGAAAACGGATGGCCAAGTTGCGCCTCAATTGATCGTGCCCTACACCCTAGATTGCAACGACATGCGCTTTGCAATGCCTCAAGGTTATTCGCATGCCGATCCGTTTTTTCAATACATGAAAGACACTTTTGATGCACTCTACAAGGAAGGCAATCCACAAGGCCTGAACCGTCCCAAAATGATGAGCATCGGCATGCACTGTAGGTTGCTAGGAAGGCCTGGGCGCATCACCGCCATTCAAAGATTTTTAGACCATATCCAAGCTCACGATCATGTCTGGGTCTGCCGCCGCTTAGACATTGCGCGCCATTGGAAAACCACCCACCCCTACACACCATGACACTTAGCCTAGAACAACTCAATACAGCCTCGCCCCAAGAGGCCATGCAACTCTTAGATGGTTTGTATGAACACTCGCCATGGATTGCAGAAGGCGCGCTCAAGCACCGCCCTTTTGGCTCTTGGGCGCACTTGAAACACTGCATGGCGCTGGTGCTCAAAGATGCCAGCAGAGATGCTCAAGTCAGTCTTATTCGCGCTCACCCCGAGCTGGCAGGCAAAGCCATGGTGCGCAAAGAATTGACCACAGAATCTACCAACGAGCAAAGCAAAGCGGGCCTCACTGAATGCAGCCCTGCTGAGTTTGAAAAAATTCAAAGCCTCAACGCTGCCTACAATCAAAAGTTTGGATGGCCCTTTATTTTGGCCGTCAGAGGACCGCGCGGACTGGGCCTCAACAAACACCAAATCATGGCCACGTTTGAAAGACGCCTAAACGGTCACCCAGATTTTGAGCTGCAAGAATGCCTGCGCAACATTCACCGAATTGCTGAAATTCGTTTGAACGACAAAACCAATTGCCACCCGCTTCAAGGCCAGCAAGTTTGGGATTGGCAAGAAGACTTGTCGCAATACAGCGACCCTGGTTTCAAAGAAGCAGGGCAACTGACTGTGACCTATCTCACAGACGCCCACATGGCTTGCTCACAAAGCATCCAAAGCACCATGAAATTGGCCGGCTTTGACGAAGTCTATGTCGATGCTGTAGGCAATGTGGTGGGCCGTTATCACCCCAGCGTGACGGGCGCCAAATACCTCATGACTGGCAGCCATTTCGACACCGTTCGCAATGGCGGCAAACACGATGGGCGCTTGGGTATTTATGTGCCCATTGCCTGTGTTCAAAAATTGGCACAAGCAAAGCAACGCTTGCCCATTGGTCTTGAAGTCGTGGCATTTGCAGAAGAAGAAGGCCAGCGCTACAAAGCCACCTTCTTGGGCTCTGGCGCTTTGGTCGGGCAGTTCAACCCTGACTGGCTATCGCAGACTGATGCCAACGGCATCTCCATGCGCGATGCCATGAAAAAAGCAGGCTTGAATGAAAACGAGATTCCCAACATTCAACGCAAACCTGCCGACTATGTGGGCTTCGTTGAAGTGCACATTGAGCAAGGCCCTGTGCTCAATGAAATGAATTTACCCTTGGGCATTGTGAGCTCCATCAATGGCAGCGTGCGTTATGTGTGCGAAATGGTGGGCATGGCCAGTCATGCAGGCACCACGCCCATGGACCGCCGGCGGGATGCTGCTTGCGCAGTGGCCGAGCTGGCCCTGTACATGGAAAAACGCGCCGCTGCAGACGGCGATTCTGTGGCCACCATTGGACAACTCCAAGTGCCCAATGGTTCGATCAATGTGGTGCCTGGCAAATGCACGTTCTCGATGGACATGCGCGCGCCCCTTGACCCTCAGCGAGACGCCTTAGAAAAAGATGTGTTGAACGCGCTCGATGAAATTTGCAACCGACGCGGCCTTGTTTGCCACCGTGAAGCGACCCTTAGAGCACCAGCAGCACCTAGCGCGCCTGATTGGCAAGCGCGCTGGGAGAACGCCTTGAAAGACATGGGCGTGCCCCGCTTTGTGATGCCCAGTGGCGCGGGCCACGACGCTATGAAGCTGCATGAAGTCATGCCCCAGGCCATGCTCTTTGTGCGCGGCGAAAACAGTGGCATCAGCCACAACCCCTTGGAATCTTCAACCACCGATGACATGCAACTTTGCATTGATGCGTTTGAACATGTCTTGCACCAACTCGCTTGAATTTAAAAAAAATGACCGTCCAACTTTCGACTTACCAAGAACTTGATCAATGGATCGATGCGCACTTCGATGAACAAGTTCAGTTTTTGCAAGCCTTGGTGCAAGTGCCGACCGATACACCTCCCGGCAACAATGCACCCCATGCCCAAAAAACCACTGAGCTTCTAAAAAAAATAGGGTATGTCGCCGAACAATTTCCGGTACCTGAAGCCGAGGTCAAAGCTTATGGTCTGACCTCCCTCACCAACCTCATTGTGCGCAGACCTTTCAGAGAAGGCGGCAAAACCATTGCCTTGAATGCGCATGGCGATGTGGTGCCGCCCGGAGAAGGCTGGACGCATCCACCCTACGGCGCTGAAATCGAAAATGGCCAGATGTTTGGCCGCGCCACGGCAGTGAGCAAATGTGATTTTTCGACCTTCACCTTTGCACTGCGCGCCGTCGAGGCATTGCAAGCCAAAAACAATTTGGCACTCAAAGGCAATGTTGAATTGCATTTCACCTACGACGAAGAATTTGGCGGCGAAAAAGGGCCTGGCTGGTTACTCGACAAAGGCCATACACGCCCCGACCTCATGATTGCAGCAGGCTTTAGCTACCAGGTCGTCACAGCACACAATGGTTGCCTGCAAATGGAAGTCACTGTTCACGGCAAGATGGCCCATGCCGCCATTCCCGATACAGGCGTTGATGCGCTTCAAGCAGCCGTTCAGATTTTGAGCAGCCTGTATGCGCAAAACAAACTCTACAAACAAATCAGCTCGAAAGTTGAAGGCATCAATCACCCCTATTTGAATGTGGGCCGCATTGAAGGTGGCACCAATACCAATGTGGTGCCCGGCACAGTCAGCTTCAAACTAGACCGCCGCATGATTCCGGAAGAAATTCCAGAGCAAGTAGAAGCCAACATTCGCCAGGTCATTGCAGATGCAGTCAATGACTTTAACCAAGGCCGGTCTTCTGATGCCTTGGTCAGTGTTGCCATCAAACGCATTCTCATGGCCCATGCCATGAAGCCCCTGTCAGGCAATGCGCCCTTGGTGCAAGCCATTCAGAAACACGGCGGCGAAATTTTTGGTGAACCCATTCCCGCCATGGGAACGCCCCTGTACACAGACGTTCGCTTGTATGTTGAAAAAGGCATTCCGGGCGTGATTTATGGTGCGGGCCCTCGCACGGTTTTAGAATCTCATGCCAAACGAGCGGATGAACGGCTGAATTTAGAAGATTTGCGAAAAGCGACCCAAGTTATTTCACGCACTCTTTTGGATCTTCTGAACTGATTCCGAGCCATTTTGGGGCGTGCAAGGGTTTTACCGAGGCTCAAAGAGGCATAAATTGTATACAGTTTATGCAACAATGTGCCTTTTCATGCACCTCATAATGGCATCGATATTGCTAAGTCCTTTGACACACTTAACCTCATTTTTTTAATCGGAGCTCCTATGAAAAAACGTTTCCTTCTGAAGACCACGGCCGCATTGTTAGCGACTTGCGCTTTTGGCTTGGCACAAGCTCAAAACACACCCATCAAATTTCAACTCGACTGGCGTTTTGAAGGCCCTTCTGCCTTGTTCCTCACGCCTGTTGCCAAGGGCTATTTCAAAGATGCCAAGCTCGACGTCACGGTTGACGCAGGCAATGGTTCTGGCGCCGCAGTCACCCGCGTTGCGTCTGGCAGTTACGACATTGGTTTTGCAGACTTGGCAGCCCTGATGGAATTCCACGCCAACAACCCCGAAGTACCCAACAAACCTGTGGCCATCATGATGGTCTACAACAACACGCCTGCATCGGTCATGGCGCTCAAAAAATCTGGCATCAAAACGCCAACCGATTTGGCAGGCAAGAAATTAGGCGCACCCGTTTTTGACGCAGGTCGCCGCGCTTTTCCCATCTTCCAAAAAGCCAACAACATTGGCAATGTGACTTGGACGGCCATGGACCCCCCACTGCGTGAAACCATGCTGGTTCGCGGCGACGTCGACGCCATCACGGGCTTCACCTTCACCTCTTTGCTCAACATCGAAGCCCGCGGCGTCAAAGCCGATGATGTGGTTGTCATGCAATACCCAGAATTTGGCGTCAAGCTCTATGGCAACGCCATCATTGCATCACCCAAAATCATCAGAGAAAATCCAGCGGCAGTCAAAGCTTTCTTAGCCGCCTTCACCAAAGGTGCCAAGGATGTCATTAACAATCCTGCTGCTGTCATTGCCGATGTCAAAGCGCGCGACGGCATCATCAACGTAGAACTCGAAACACGCCGCTTGCAGTTGGCCATCGACACCGTCATCAACAGCCCCTCCGCACGTGAAGAAGGTTTTGGCCAAATCAGAGGCCCTCGCTTGTCCCTCATGGCCTCTCAAGTGTCCGATGCGTTCAACACCAAAACACGTGTGAAGGCCGATGACATTTGGAATGGTTCTTTCTTGCCAAGCGCCAAAGAACTCGACATCTTGCCAAAAGCTAAAAAGTAATTGATCTAGGCGGCCTGTTTTGACCACTGCAAATTTCGTTGATTTTCAAAATGTTTGGTTGGCCTACAACGACGAGTTGTTAGCGCAAAACCACTACGCAGTTGAAGACATCAACTTGCAAGTCAAGCAGGGCGAGTTCATTGCCATTGTGGGCCCATCGGGTTGCGGCAAGTCCACCTTCATGAAGCTGACCACGGGGCTTAAGCGCCCTAGCAAAGGTCAGATTTTTGTCGATGGTCAGCCCGTCACAGGTCCCTTGAAAATCAGTGGCATGGCGTTCCAAGCACCGTCCTTGTTGCCATGGCGCACCACGCTAGACAACGTCTTGCTGCCGCTTGAAATTGTGGAGCCCTTTCGCTCCCAGTTCAAACAACGCAAAGCAGAGTTTGCAGAGCGCGCCAGCAAGCTCTTAAGAACCGTGGGCTTGGGTGGCTACGAAGACAAATTTCCATGGCAACTCTCAGGCGGCATGCAACAGCGCGCCAGCATTTGCCGCGCACTCATTCACGAACCCAAAATGCTG
>Ga0209357_1000758_pt1 | contig 13074 bp, 13 predicted proteins | sample LauGreFBDMM110SD_2_FD_187573 | JGI IMG/M metagenome (GOLD analysis project Ga0209357, IMG submission 187573) | Freshwater lake microbial communities from Lake Michigan, USA - Fa13.BD.MM110.SD (SPAdes) (version 3) | ecosystem: Environmental > Aquatic > Freshwater > Lake | place: Lake Michigan... | reverse complement strand
CACTTTTCGGTGTGGAACTGACCGGTTTTGCCGGTGATGCCTTGGGTGATGACCTTGGTGTCTTTATTGATGTAGATGGACATGATTCAAGCTTTCAATGCGGCAACGACTTTTTGCGCAGCCTCGGCCATGGTGTCGGCGCTGATGATGGGGAGACCCGACTCGGCCAGCATCTTTTTGCCCAAGTCTTCGTTGGTGCCCTTCATGCGCACCACCAGTGGGACGGACAGGTTGACCGCTTTGCAAGCGGTGATCACGCCGTGGGCGATGGTGTCGCACTTCATGATGCCGCCAAAGATGTTCACCAAAATCGCTTTGACCTTGGGGTTCTTCAACATGATCTTGAAAGCCTCAGTCACCTTCTCGGGGGTGGCGCCGCCGCCCACATCCAAGAAGTTGGCGGGTTCTGCGCCAAAGAGTTTGATGGTGTCCATGGTCGCCATGGCCAAACCTGCACCATTGACCAAACAACCAATGTTGCCGTCCAAGCTGATGTAGGCCAAGTCAAACTTAGAGGCTTCCACTTCAGCGGGGTCTTCTTCGTCCAAATCCCGGTAGGCGACGATTTCTGGGTGGCGGAACAAGGCGTTGGCGTCAAAGTTGAACTTGGCGTCCAAGGCGATGATGCCGCCCTTGCTGTCGCGGTTCAAGGGGTTGATTTCCACCAACGAAGCGTCGGTGTCCATGTAGCACTGGTAGAGCTTTTGGAACACATCCACGGCTTGTGCGGTGGAGTCGGCGGGCAAGCCAATCGCGCTGGCGATTTTCTTGGCTTGTGCTTCTGTCAGGCCAGTCAGCGGGTCGATGAACTCGGTGATGATTTTCTCGGGCGTGCTGTGTGCAACTTCCTCGATGTCCATGCCGCCTTCGCTGGATGCGATGAAAGCAATCTTTTGCGTGGCGCGGTCGGTGACCAGCGACACGTAATATTCCTTTTGAATATCGGCGCCGTCTTCTATATACAGGCGTCGCACCTTTTGACCTTCGGGCCCGGTTTGGTGGGTTTTCAGCTGCATACCCAAAATCTCGCTGGCCAAGCGTTTCACATCCTCAATGCTTTTGGCAACCTTCACGCCGCCGCCCTTGCCGCGCCCACCGGCGTGGATTTGGGCTTTCACCACCCAAACGGGGCCGCCAAGTTTTTGCGCTGCTTCCACAGCTTCTTGAACGGTGAACGCCGCGATGCCGCGAGGAACTGGCACACCGAATTGACGCAAGATGTCCTTGCCTTGGTATTCGTGGATTTTCATGGGACTCGCTTTCTTAAGGTCGCGCCATAAACAGCGCAGACCTGCATGGTCTTGGGTCTTACCCGCTACAGAGCGGGATTGCCACGGAATGTATCATGTTGCATTGCACCAAGAACGACTTGGCGCGTCTCTTGTCATGGGGCTTACAGTCTTTGCTGTCACCTATGTTTCTTCCCGAAAGAATTCTCAACATGGCTCAGGTTTTTATTGACGGCGAGGCGGGAACCACCGGTCTGCAAATTCGCGAACGCTTGGCCTCGCTGCCGCAGATCAAGCTGGTCAGCATTGACCCTGCCGAGCGCAAAAACCCCGATGCCAAACGCGCCTTGATGGCCGATGTGGATCTGGTGATTCTGTGTTTACACGACGATGCTGCGCTTGAAACTGTGGCCATGGTGGACGCGATGTCGGGCCATCAACCGCGCATCATTGACGCCTCCACCGCCCACCGCACCCACGCCGAGTGGGTTTACGGTTTTCCTGAGTTAGCGCTTGGACAAGCCGAGAAGGTGCGCCAAGCCCACCGTGTGGCCAACCCGGGTTGCTACGCCACAGGCGCAATTGCACTGATTCGACCCCTGATTGATGCCGGTTTGTTACCCCACGACTTTGCGCTGAGCCTGCCGTCGGTCAGCGGCTATTCGGGCGGAGGTCGCAGCATGATTGAAGCTTATGAAGCCAACACTGCGCCCTTGTTTGAAGCCTATGCGCTGGGTTTATCTCACAAGCACATCCCTGAAATCATGCATTGCACCGGCCTGACGTGTCGGCCCTTGTTTGTGCCCTGCGTGGGCAACTTCAAGCAAGGCATGATCGTTCAATTGCCATTGCATTTGTCTGCGCTGCCTGGGCGCGTGACCGCCCGCGATTTGCATGATGCGCTGGTCGCGCACTACACCCAAACCAACGACCCTAAGAACCCTAGCGTGAAGGTGTTGCCGCCCACCGACGACTTGAAGTTGGACGCCACCGCTTTGAACGACACCAACCTGTTGGAGTTGCGGGTTTTCGCCAATGAACAACATGGCCATGCGGTGCTGATGGCGCGCTTGGACAACTTGGGCAAAGGCGCCAGCGGTGCAGCGGTGCAAAACCTGCGCTTGATGCTCGGCGTTTAGTCGTCAGTCCAGCCCGAGACGACTTGACGAACAACTTCGCCCGAAAAACCACGGCTGGCCAAAAAACGGGCTTGCTTGTTACGGTCGGTGGCAGAAGTGGCGAGTTGGCCGAATTTCTTCTGCCACACCGCCCGCGCCCTTGCCAACTCTGTGCCCTTGAGGTCCGCCATGGTTTCAGCCACCAATTCGGCGCTGACGCCTTTGGCCTGCAACTCTTGGCGAAGCCTTGACGCGCCTAGCTTGCCAGAGCGTCGGTTAACCAAGGTTTCGACCACCCGCGCGTCATCTACCAAGCCTTTGGCAGCTAACTGTGCCAAGGCTTGCTCGACTTCTTCTGGGCTGGCATCTGCGGCTGTGAGTTTGTCGCTTAGCTCTTGGCGCGAGTATTCACGCTGCGCCAAAAGGCTGACGGCTTTGGCTTTGACCGTTGGCGGGTTGACCACTGCACCTGTTTTGCCCCGCGTCTCGATTGGCGCAGGTGGTTCAGCACCCGCCGCACCGCCTTGCACCACCTTGAATGGCCAATTCACCACGACGGCGCTCACTTGACCGCTTGCAATTTGGGTTCTTCGGCTTCAGAAGGCAACAACGGGATGCCCAAGGACTCGCGCACCTTGTTTTCGATTTCAAAAGCCAACTCGGGGTTTTCGCGCAAAAACTCGCGAGAGTTATCGCGGCCTTGGCCGATTTTTTCGCCTTGGTAGGCATACCAAGCGCCGGATTTGTCGACAATCTTGGCTGCGACGCCCATGTCGATGATTTCACCGTGGCGGCTGATGCCCTCGCCAAACAAGATGTCGAACTCGGCGGTTTTGAACGGGGGTGCCACTTTGTTTTTGACGACCTTGACTTTGGTTTCGTTGCCGATGGCCTCTTCGCCCTTTTTGATGGTGCCGGTGCGACGGATGTCTAAACGCACAGAAGCGTAGAACTTCAAGGCATTGCCGCCGGTGGTGGTTTCGGGCGAGCCGAACATGACGCCAATCTTCATGCGGATTTGGTTGATGAAGATGACGGTGCAGTTGGTTTTCTTGATGTGGGCAGTGAGCTTGCGCAGGGCTTGGCTCATGAGGCGCGCTTGCAGCCCGGGAAGTGAGTCGCCCATTTCACCTTCCAACTCGGCCTTGGGGGTGAGCGCCGCCACCGAGTCAATGACGATCAGGTCCACCGCGCCCGAGCGCACCAAGCTGTCGACGATTTCCAAGGCTTGCTCGCCGGTGTCAGGTTGGCTGATGAGCAACTCTTGCAGATTGACGCCCAGTTTTTGCGCGTATTGAACGTCCAAGGCGTGCTCTGCATCTACAAAAGCACAGGTGCCAGCCATTTTTTGCATTTCGGCGATGACTTGCAGGGTGAGGGTGGTTTTTCCGGATGACTCTGGGCCGTATATTTCGATGACGCGACCGCGTGGCAGACCGCCCACACCCAAGGCCACGTCGAGACCCAGCGATCCGGTGGACACCACTTGGATGTCTGCGATGGCCTCGCCTTCGCCCAAACGCATGATGGTGCCCTTGCCAAACTGCTTTTCAATTTGGGCTAAGGCGGCTTGCAGTGCTTTGGCCTTTTCCCCTGCAGCGGCGATACTTTTCACGTTGTCCATGTAAATCTCCTTTAAGGTCAATGGGTTGTGAGCCACATCAAAATCTGTTACTAACCACAGGCTGGATGCTTGAACAGTACTTTATCTGCCTTATATATTTCTGTAAACACTTTTTTTGGTCAGTTTGCCTTACCATATACACATGGCTTTTAACCTGCTTCCATCCGCGCAAGACTGGCGCCAATCGCACTTGGGGCGCCTGCTGGGCCACGCCATGCGCCGCTTTGACGCCAGGGTGTTGGCGCTGATGGCGCAGCATATTGATGCGCCCTTGGCCTTGTCCAATTTGGCCGCGCGCGACAAGGTCAGCGCGGCGCACATCCACATCACACGGCACCTGCCTTTACAGGGCGCAAGGTTGAATGAACTCGCAGCCATGGCTGGCATGAGCAAGCAGGCCATGGGCGACTTAGTCAACCAATGCGTTGCTTGGGGCGTGGTGCGCCGAGAAGACGACGAGGGCGATGCACGCGCCAAGCGCATCGTGTTCACCGAGACAGGCCTTTCATGGTTAAAAGCCTTTGAAGACGCCATCGCGCGAGCCGAAGAAGAATTTCGCCAAGAAGTGGGTGCCGATGTGGCAACAGTCGTCAGCTTGGGGCTCGAAGCCTACGCTGCAGACTGGCGTTAACCCCCATCATGTAACAAGCATCTGCGTGTAAGTTCAACCTAGAATGGACAAAAATACAGTCGAGGGGAGTCAAGCACATGCGCATACTGATCGCTGAAGATGACCAGGTGCTGGCGGACGGTTTGTTACGAACCCTGCGAGCGTCTGGCGCTGCCGTCGACCATGTCGCCAACGGCACCGAAGCCGATGCCGCTTTGATGACCTCGCAAGAATTCGACCTCATCATCCTCGATTTAGGTCTGCCCAAAATGCATGGTCTTGAAGTCTTGAAGCGTCTGCGCGCCCGAGGCAACAACCTGCCTGTGCTCATACTCACCGCCGCTGACAGCGTGGATGAACGCGTCAAGGGTTTGGACTACGGCGCAGACGATTACATGGCTAAGCCGTTTTCGCTGCAAGAGCTCGAAGCGCGGGTGCGCGCCCTGACCCGCCGCGGCATGGGCAGCACCACCGCCACCATCAACCACGGCCCTTTGGTTTACGACCAAGCGGGGCGTGTTGCCACCATCGACGGGCGCATGGTGGAGTTATCGGCGCGTGAACTGGGTTTATTGGAAGTGCTGTTGCAGCGCTCGGGTCGCTTGGTCAGCAAAGACCAGTTGGTCGAACGCTTGTGCGAATGGGGCGAAGAGGTCAGCAACAACGCCATCGAGGTGTACATCCACCGCCTGCGCAAAAAGATTGAAAAGGGGCCTATCCGCATCGCCACAGTTCGCGGCTTGGGTTACTGTTTGGAAAAAATCCATCCCGCTACTGATACCGCACCGACTGCACCGTGAAGCTGTTTCAACGCCGCCAACGCTCTTTGTTTGGCGAAATTCTCGATTGGATGCTCACGCCATTTTTACTGCTGTGGCCCATTACTTTTGGTTTGACTTGGCTGATTGCCGAGGGTGTTGCCAAGGTGCCCTTTGATCGCGGCTTGGGCCACAACGCACGTGCCTTGGCACAGCTGGTGCAAAGCGACGATCAAACAGTGCGCTTTTCTTTTCCCCAGCCAGCCCACGAAATTTTGCATGCTGACGAAACCGATGAGGTGTACTACCAAGTCTTGGGTGCCACGGGAGAGTTTTTAAGCGGGGACAACGAGTTACCCCTGCCGCAAGAGGATGAAAAACTGGTCACCGATGAACTGCGAATGCGGGACGATATGCGCAAAGGCGTGCCCATACGCGTGGCCTACATCTGGGTACGGGTCAAGGCACAAAACGCCAGACCAGCTTTGGTACAAGTCGCTGAAACCTTGGAAAAACGCTCAGTGCTGGCAAATGAAATCATCAAGGGCGTGATGCTGCCGCAGTTCGTCATCTTGCCCTTAGCGGTCTTGCTGATTTGGTTGGCACTTGCGCGGGGCATCCAACCGCTGAATGAACTTGAACAACGCATAAGACAGCGTAAGCCTGACGATATGAGCCCCTTGGATGAAAGCGTGGTGCCTATCGAAGTTTCGCCACTGGTCTCATCCATCAACGATTTGCTGCAACGCCTGCAAGACTCCATCGCCACCCAAAAACGCTTTTTGGCCGATGCAGCGCACCAACTGAAAACTCCGCTGGCGGGACTGCGTATGCAAGCCGATTTGGCCCTGCGCAAAGACGCCAATGCAGATGATTTGAAACAATCGCTTCACCATATTGGTCGCGCCAGCATTCGCGCTACCCACACCGTGAACCAACTGCTGGCTTTGGCGCGCGCAGAGAGCAGCGGCGCGCCTGTGGCCAAACAAGCCTGCGACCTGAGTGCTCTGACCATGGAGGTGGTGAAAGACTGCTTGCCCCGCGCCATGGACAAACATATCGATTTGGGTTTTGACGACGCTTGCGACTCGGCTGGACTGCAAGGTAACCCGACATTGCTCAAAGAGATGGTACGTAACCTGATTGAAAACGCTTTGAACTACACAGCGTCCACGCCTGAGCACCCTGGCGTGGTGACAGCGCGGGTCTACCGCAATGCGAAAAATGCGCTGGTGCTGCAAGTGGAGGACTCAGGGCCAGGCATTACTGAGGCTGAGCGTGAACGAGTCTTTGAGCCCTTCTACCGGGTACTGGGTACCGAGGCCGACGGTTCTGGGCTGGGTTTGCCCATCGTGCTTGAAATTGCCCACAAGCACGGCGCAACAGTGGATTTACAAGAAACCCATCCAGGCCAGAAGCTCCCTGGGGCGCAATTCAACGTGGTGTTTGAACAGCCCTAAGCAGGCGCTTTGGCGAAGGTCACCACATGGTCGACTTCTGCGCGTATGCCTATCCACTCGCCAAGATGATGGTCATGGTGGCTGGGCACATGGGCCATCAGGGTTTGGCCGCTGTCGAGCAACAGCGTATACAAAAACTCAGAGCCACGAAACGCTTTGCGAATGATTTGGGCTTTGACCAGCGCGGCATCGTCGTGGACGATGTCGTCAGCGCGCAAGAGCACATCGCAAGCACCCATCTGCGGTAGTTGCGAATGGGCCGCTATGGTTTCGCGCAATTCACCCAGCGGGGTGTGAAGCACGACATCATTGCCTTCTTGGCGCATGGTGGCAGGCGCAAACACGCCATGACCGATGAACTCCGCCACAAAGCGGGTGGCTGGTCGGTGGTACAGATGGTAGGCGTCGTCCCACTGCTCTAACTTGCCTTGGTGCATCACCCCAATCACATCCCCCAACGCAAACGCTTCCAACTGGTCGTGGGTGACAAACAAGGCGGTGGTGTTGGCCATCTTAAGAATAGAGCGCAACTCGTGCGCCAAACGCTCGCGCAAGTCCACGTCCAAATTAGAGAAAGGCTCATCAAGCAAAAGCAACTGCGGTTGTGGTGCCAAGGCTCGCGCCAAAGCCACCCTTTGCTGCTGCCCGCCCGAGAGTTCGTGGGCGAAACGCTGCCCACTGTTGTCCAATCCCACCAAAGCCAAGACATCTTTGACGCGGGCACGCTGTCTGTCCAAGGGCCAACGGTGCAAGCCAAACGCGATGTTTTGCGCCACATTCAAATGCGGAAACAAGGCATAGTCTTGGAACACCATGCCAATGCGACGCTCCTCAGGGGGCAGATGGACGCCATGGCCGCTGACAACCACGTCATCGATGCAGATCTCACCTGCGGTGATTTTTTCCAAGCCCGCCACGGCGCGCAGCAGCGTGGTCTTGCCGCAGCCCGAGGGGCCGATCAGCACACCCATCTGGCCTGCTTGCAGCTGCAGGCTCACGCTGCCAACTGCTGCGACTTGGCGGCCAGGGTAGTGCACTTGCAAAGCGTTGACTTGGAGAAACATGCAACGGATTGTAGGCACCTGACTGTTCTTACACACCCGCTGCCTACAATCTGCCTTTTGACACTGTGTCGCTGACTGCGACGACTCCATGCGCCTGATTTCCTTGCTGCGGTTGTTGGTAATTGTGCTACTGGCCCTGCCCGTGCTGATGGTGCTGGCTGCTTGGCTGCAATGGAACGACGGCTCAGCCGATATCTTGCTTGGCATGGCCAGCACCGTCTTGCCCAGCTATGTGGTGAGCAGTTTGGGCCTGTGTTTTTGGGTCGCCATTGGCGTGATCAGTATGGGCAGTGTGAGCGCGGCGGCGGTCACCTTGTTTGACTTCAAGGGACGACGCAGCTTGGAATGGGCGCTGCTCTTGCCCTTGGCCATGCCAGCGTATGTGGTGGCTTATGCCTACAGCGATTTTTTGCAATTCAGCGGTCCCTTGCAAACCGCTTTGCGTGCGTTGTTTGGCTGGCAAGGTGCTCTTTGGCCTGATGTGCGCAGCCTGTGGGGCGCTGCAGCAGTGCTGAGTTTTGCGCTTTACCCCTATGTGTATTTGTTGGTGCGTGCCGCTTTGGTGGAACGTGCGCCTCAGTTGATGGAAGCTGCTCGCTTGCTGGGTGCTGATTTGCCGCGCCGTATTTTTCGTGTGGCACTTCCTTTGGCACGTCCCGCCATTGCCGCTGGAACGGCTTTGGCGTTGATGGAAACGCTGGCTGATTTTGGTGTCAGCAGCTACTTTGGCGTGACCACTTTTTCAACCGGCATTTACAAAGCTTGGTTGGTGATGGATGACCGCGTGGCCGCGGCTCAATTGGCGACTTTTTTGTTGCTATTGGTCGCCCTCATGCTGCGTCTAGAGCAAAAAGCCCAAGCCCGACTGCGCTTTGCCAGTCAGCGCAGCATGGGCCGCGGCGCTGAGTCACAGCCTTTGCAGCTAAGAGGTTGGCCAGCGGCTTTGGTTTTGCTGCTGTGTGGCATGCCGGTGCTGCTGGGCTTTGTCTTGCCATTGTTGATCATGGCCCATGCCCTCTGGGTGCATAGCCAAAGTATGTGGATTGATTGGCTGACATTTTCAGTCTGGATGGGCAACAGCTTGTACCTGGGCTTGTTAACCGCCGTGTTGGCCGTCGGCATGGCGCTGTCCTTGGCGTTCAGCCAGCGCGTTCATCCCGGCGTCTGGCAGCGCTTGAGCACACAGGCCGTTGGTTTGGGCTATGCCGTACCTGGCGTCATCATCGTGGTGGGCTTGTTGCTGCCTATTGGCTGGTTGCAAAAAACTTGGCCACAAAGCCAAGCAGGCTACTGGTTGACTGCCACCATCTTGGGCTTGGTTTGGGCCTACCTTGTGCGTTTTATCGCAGTGGCACTGCAAGCGGTGCAAACCGGTTACACCCGTATCCCCATCAGCACAGATGAGGCATCTCGCACCTTGGGGGTGTTTCGCACCGCCTTGTTCACCCGCGTGCATTGGCCTTTGCTTCAACGCTCTACCGCCGCGGCCCTGTTGTTGGTGTTGGTGGATGTGATGAAAGAGCTGCCTGCCACCTTGGTGCTGCGCCCCTTCAATACCGACACCTTGGCGGTCATGGCCTACCAGTTGGCCAGAGATGAGCGCCTTGGGGAAGCGGCCCTGCCTTCGCTGGCACTGGTGTTGGTGGGTTTATTACCCGTCATGCTTTTGAGCCGAACCTTGCGAAAAACCTGAATTTTTCATGGTTTTTTGATCTATCGCAAATGCGAATAGTTCGTATTTGATCTATGATGAAGCTTCATTGACAGAGAGCTCATCATGTTTTCCAAGTTGGTTTTTGCTGGTTTTACCCGTTGCGCCTTAGGTGCTTTGGCATTGTTAGCCAGTTCGAGCGGCGTAAGCCTTGCGCAAGAGGCTGAGCTGAACCTGTATTCCGCCAGACACTACGCCACCGACGAAGCTTTGTACGCCGACTTCACCCGCGCGACCGGTATTCGAATCAACCGCGTGGACGCAGATGATGCCGGCATTTTGTCGCGCTTAAAAGCTGAGGGCTCGTCCTCGCCTGCCGATGTGATTTTGTTGGTGGATACCGCGCGTTTGTGGAAAGGCGAAGTCGAGGGCTTGTTCAAACCGATCCATTCAAAGTTATTGGAAAAGGCCATTCCTGAGCACCTGCGCGCCCGTACCCGCACAGAAGGGACATCTTGGTTTGGCTTTTCAACACGTGCGCGTGTCATCGTGTACGACAAATCGCGGGTCAAGCCAGAAGATGTTGACAGCTATGAAAAGCTCGCTCTGCCTGTGAACAAAAACAAGCTCTGCGCTCGCTCGGGCTCTCACCCCTATAACCTGTCATTGTTCGGCTCTATGCTTGAGCATCTTGGCGCACCCGCCACCGAGGTTTGGCTCAAAGAGTTGGTGGGCAATATGGCGCGCACCCCCAAAGGCGGCGACACAGACCAAATCAAAGCGGTGGGCAGTGGTGAGTGCGGCATAGCGCTTGCCAATTCTTACTATGTGGCGCGTCTGCTGCGCTCTGGTGCACAGCAAGACCAAGCGCTGATGCAGCGTGTTGGGGTTATTTTCCCCAACCAAGCAAGCTGGGGTACACACATGAACATAGCAGGCGGCGCGGTGGCCCAATATGCCAAACACCCCGCTAACGCGCAAAAGTTTTTGGAGTACTTGGCCAGCCCCTCCGCCCAAAGCTATTTTGCCGACGGCAACAACGAGTGGCCGGTGGTCAAGGGCGTGCAAATCAACAACCCCGCTTTGCAAGCCATGGGCGGGGTGAACTTCAAGACAGACCCTTTGCCCGCGAGCTTTATTGGCATGAACCAAATCAAGGTTCAGCAAATGCTCGACCGGGTCGGTTTTCGCTAATGCAACAACGACGTATTACGGACGCAGATTTACAGACTTCAGACGCAACGCCTCGGGGCTCAACTGCTCTTCCACGCGCTGCGGTTCACGCGGGTCGTTAGGCGCCCAGCCCAACACGCGCAGCCCGCCATGTGACCACGCCCAAAACAGCACATTTGCAATCACCAAAGCCAGTGCCAGCGCGGTGATGTATTTCCTCATGCGACACCTGCTGTCAGACGAACACTGACCTCGTCGCTGCTGACCGCGATGCGACCGTGGGCGGCATCGACTTGCAACACGCCACTGGCGTCCACACCGCAAGCCACGCCCTCTTGCCCATTGCTTAACCGTACGGCCTGACCGCGCAACACATCACGCTCGTCAAACTTTACTTTGAACGGCGCAAAGCCTTGAACCTCAAACAAGCGCAGGCCATCCACCAAGGGAGCAATCAAGCGCTGCAACACTTCGGGTGGCAGCAAGGCCTCGCCCATCCACTCGCGCAAACCTGCTGCGGGGGTACTTAATTCGCAGTCCAAAGGCCCATGCAGGTTGATGCCAATGCCAATCACTGTGTAGCGCGAAGCGCTGTTATCGCCCGCAACCCACACAGTTTCAATCAGCATGCCCGCCAATTTGCGCGGCGCTTGGGGCGCACCTACCCACACATCGTTAGGCCACTTCAAACCCAGGCCAAGGCTTTGCTGGGGGTCTAACGCCTCGGCCATGCACACCCCAACCGCCAAGGACAGCCCAGACCAATCGGGCGGAGCCAACATCAGGCCCAAAGAAAAGGTGAGCGCATCAGCGCGCTGCCCCTGCCAAGTGCGGCCCTGCCGCCCTCTGCCCGCGCTTTGTTGCTCGGCCACCAACAGACAAGGGCGGGTATCGCCAAGACGAGCACGGCGCATGAGTTCGCTGTTGGTGGAATCGATGGTTGGCAATACCTCGACATGGGCCAGATCGGCCAAAGGCTTGACCGCAGCTTGCAACGCTGTCAGCGGCCAATGCAAGGGAGCATTGCCAGCGCGCATCAAGACTTAGGGGATAGCAGGGTGCCGCGACACACGCGGGAGCCGCAATGGCAAGGGTAATCGGCCAGCAAAGTGGCGGTGTAAGGCTCGTCAATCACCAAGCCGTAGTCGTAATTGATTTCTTCACCCGCTTTGATTTTGCGCAGTGTGCGGATGAAAATGCGCTCACCGGCTTCATCGGCCTCGCAGTTGGGCGCGCAGGAGTGGTTGATCCAGCGCGCATCATTGCCGCCATAAAGTGCATCGATCACATGTTTTTTGCTGACATGGAAGTAAAACGTGTGGTGCGGGTCTTTAGGATTGTGGGGGTGGCGCTTTTGCGCTTTTTTCCAACTGATAACCTCACCGATGTATTCGATCAGAATCTCGCCTTTGGCGATGTCTGTCAGGGCAAACACCCCTTTGCCGTGAACGCCTGAGCGGCGCACCTGAATGCGTTTACCGCTGTTGCTAGAAGAGGTCATGGGAGCCTGTTGGAAAATTCTGCTATGTTGAATACGTACATGTGCGCGTGCGCGCGCGAGACGACAGATTGTAAGCAAGGAAGAATTGCATGAGTAAAACACTGGTCATCGCCGAGAAGCCCTCTGTGGCGCAAGACATCGTTCGCGCCTTGACGCCAAGCGCGGGCAAGTTTGAAAAGCACGACGATCATTTCGAGAACGACACCTTTGTGGTCACCAGCGCAGTGGGCCATTTGGTGGAAATCCAAGCGCCCGAGGAGTTTGACGTCAAACGCGGCAAGTGGAGCTTTGCCCACCTGCCGGTCATCCCGCCTTACTTTGACTTGAAGCCGGTGGAGAAAACCAAGTCGCGACTGTCGGCGGTGGTCAAGCAAGCCAAGCGCAAAGACGTGAGCGACATCATCAACGCCTGTGACGCGGGGCGCGAGGGCGAGCTGATCTTCCGATTGATAGAGCAATACGCCGGCGGCAAAAAACCCTTGGACAAACCTGTGAAACGGCTGTGGCTGCAGTCCATGACGCCGCAAGCCATCCGCGACGGCTTTGGCAGCTTGCGCACCAGCAAACAAATGCAAGGCTTGGCCGACGCCGCCCGCAGCAGGTCGGAAGCCGATTGGCTGGTCGGCATCAACGGCACCCGCGCCTTCACCGCGTTCAACTCCCGCGATGGCGGGTTCTTCCTGACCACCGTTGGTCGGGTGCAAACGCCTACGCTCTCGGTGGTGGTTGAGCGTGAAGAGCTGATCCGCAGATTCATCAGCCGCGACTACTGGGAAGTCCACGCCAGCTTTGCAGCCGCCGCAGGCGCGTATGCCGGCAAATGGTTCAACCCCACGCACAAAGCCAACGCCGACGACAAAGAAATCAAGGAAGACCGTGTTTGGAC
>Ga0209357_1000757_pt1 | contig 13077 bp, 10 predicted proteins | sample LauGreFBDMM110SD_2_FD_187573 | JGI IMG/M metagenome (GOLD analysis project Ga0209357, IMG submission 187573) | Freshwater lake microbial communities from Lake Michigan, USA - Fa13.BD.MM110.SD (SPAdes) (version 3) | ecosystem: Environmental > Aquatic > Freshwater > Lake | place: Lake Michigan... | reverse complement strand
CTGCCGGTGGAGGAGCGCACGGGCGTCGCCTGGGCCTCCACCCACCAGGGCCTGATGCATGCCTGTGGCCACGATCTGCACAGCGCCGTGGGCCTGGGGGTGGCGCGCCTGCTGGCTCCCTTGGCGGCCCAGCTCAGCGGCCGGATCCGGCTGCTGTTCCAACCGGCGGAGGAAACCGCCGAAGGGGCAGCCTGGATGGTCGCCGATGGCGCCATGGAGGGGGTGGACGCCCTGTTTGGCGTGCACGTGTTCCCGAGCCTGGCGGTGGGCTCGATTGGCGTGCGCATCGGCAGCCTCACCGCCGCCGCCGGCGAGCTGGAGGTGGAGGTGCTGGGCGAGGGCGGCCATGGCGCCCGGCCCCACCAGTCCATCGATGCGATTTGGATTGCGGCCCGGGTGGTGAGCGGCCTGCAGGAGGCGATTAGTCGCCGCCTTGATGCCCTGCATCCGGTGGTGGTCAGTTTTGGCCGGATCGAAGGCGGCAAGGCCTACAACGTCATCGCCGACCACGTGCGCCTTCTCGGCACGGTGCGCTGCCTCGACCTGGAGGTCCACGCCCGCCTGCCCGGCTGGATTGAGGACACGGTGCAGGCCCTCTGCCAGGGCTACGGAGGCGAGGCCAGGGTTCGGTATCGCTGCATCGCCCCGCCGGTCAAGAACGATGGCCGCCTCACCCAGTTACTCGCTGAGGCAGCCACCGATCTGTTGGGCCGCGACCAGGTGATCTGGTTGGAGCAGCCCTCGCTTGGCGCCGAAGATTTTGCCCAGCTGCAGGGGGATACCCCAGCCACCATGTTTCGCCTCGGGGTGGCGGGCCCCAACGGCTGCACGCCCCTGCACAGCAATAGGTTTGATCCCGATGAGGGGGCCTTGGCGGTAGGGGTGAAGGTGCTGGGTTTGAGCCTGTTGCGCTGGATCGGCCAGCAGGCCCTTGCCGGCGGGGGGCCCCAGCCGTGAGCGGCCCAAAGGGCTTCAGCCGGGGCCTGCTGGCCCTGTCTTCGCCACTGCTGATTCTGTTGGCCCTAGGGGCCCTGCTGCTGCGCCAGGGGCCTGATCGCTGGCAGGCCCTGCCCGCCCTGCTGATCGGCGTCGGGCTCCTAGGCCACAGCGCCCTCTCCCGCCACCGTCGCCGCCGCGCCCTGCTGGCCGCCCTGCGCCAACCGGGGCCCCCCGCCTAGCCTGAGGCCATGACCCTGGACCAGCAGCGCGAGGCCATCCTCTCGGGAGATCCCAGCCGGGCCATGCCGGCCCTGGCCGGTTTGCGGGAGCTGCCGGCCGACCAGGCGGTGCCCTTGCTGCTGCTGGGCCTGCAACAGAGCGCCTTCATCGTGCGCTCCTTGAGCTGCGCTGGCCTGGGGGTCAAGCCCACCGAGGACGGCTGGCAGGCCCTGGTGGCAGCCCTGGCCAGCGATCCCGATGCCAATGTGCGGGCTGAGGCGGCCAATGCCCTGGTGAGCCATTCCCTGACGCGGGCCTGGCCCCTCCTGCGTCAGGCCTTTGAGTGCAACCCGGAGTGGCTGGTGCGCTGCAGCATCCTTTCGGCCGTGGCAGAACATACCGAGATGGATCCCGGCGATCTGCTCGATCTGGCCCGGCTGGCCCTGGCCGATGGCGATGGCACGGTGCGGGCCGGTGCTGCCGAGATCCTGGGACGGCTGGTGAGGGAGGGAGCCCAGGCGCCGGCTGGAGCTCCTTGGCCGATCGAGGCCCGTTCTGCCCTGGCGGCCCTGCAGCAGGACCAGGACCATCGGGTGGTGGCGGTGGCCCTCAATGGGTTGCAGGGCTGAGGCCGGCTCTTCAACAGCTGCCGTTTCGGCCTTGCTAGGTTTCGAATGTCACTAGGGGTGCCCGGACAAAAGTTGATTCAGCCCAGCTGATTCAGCATGAGTCCCACGGGCTGAGATCACACCCTCCGAACCTGATCCGGGTCATGCCGGCGCAGGGAAGTGAGATGAACTCAGGCTGGGCGTCCCTTGCCGGTTTGGCCGGCATTTCCCCTTTGCCAGTTCTGTTATGCGTAGCGCCTGGATTGAGAAGCGTCGCGGTTCTGCCAACTTCTCCCAAATGCACTTCGCCCGCCAGGGCGTGGTGACCGAGGAAATGGCCTTTGTGGCCAAACGGGAGAATCTGCCCGAGTCGCTGGTGATGGAGGAGGTGGCCCGGGGACGGATGATCATCCCTGCCAACATCAATCACACCAACCTCGAGCCGATGGCGATCGGCATCGCGTCGCGTTGCAAGGTGAATGCCAATATCGGCGCCTCACCCAATGCCAGCGATATCAACGAGGAGCTGGCAAAGCTTGAGCTGGCGGTGAAGTATGGCGCCGACACGGTGATGGATCTCTCCACCGGCGGCGTCAACCTCGACGAGGTGCGTACGGCGATCATTAACGCCTCGCCGGTGCCGATTGGCACGGTGCCCGTCTATCAGGCCCTTGAGAGCGTGCACGGCTCGATCGAGAATCTCGACGCCGACGACTTTCTGCACATCATTGAGAAGCACTGCCAGCAGGGCGTTGATTACCAAACGATCCACGCCGGCTTGCTGATTGAGCACCTGCCCCTGGTAAAGGGCCGCCTCACCGGAATAGTGAGCCGTGGCGGCGGAATCCTGGCCCAGTGGATGCTCTATCACCACAAGCAGAACCCCCTGTTCACCCATTTCGACGATATCTGCGAGATCTTCAAGCGCTACGACTGCACCTTCTCCCTGGGCGATTCGCTACGGCCCGGCTGCCAGCACGACGCCTCCGACGCCGCGCAACTGGCTGAGCTCAAAACCCTGGGCGAGCTCACTCGCCGTGCCTGGAAGCACGACATCCAGGTGATGGTGGAGGGTCCAGGCCATGTGCCGATGGATCAGATCGAGTTCAACGTCAAAAAGCAGATGGAGGAGTGCAGTGAGGCGCCCTTCTATGTCCTGGGCCCCTTGGTCACCGACATCGCCCCCGGCTACGACCACATCACCAGCGCCATTGGTGCTGCGATGGCCGGTTGGTATGGCACGGCGATGCTTTGCTACGTGACCCCGAAGGAACACCTGGGCCTGCCCAACGCCGAGGATGTGCGCGAGGGCCTGATCGCCTACAAGATCGCCGCCCACGCCGCCGACATCGCCCGCCATCGCCCGGGTGCCCGCGATCGCGACGACGAACTCAGCCGCGCCCGCTACGCCTTCGACTGGAACAAGCAGTTTGATCTCTCGCTCGATCCCGAGCGGGCCCGCGAATACCACGACGAAACCCTGCCCGCTGATATCTATAAGCAGGCGGAGTTCTGCTCGATGTGCGGTCCCAAGCATTGCCCGATGCAAACCAAGATCACCGACGAGGACCTGGCGGGGCTGGCGAAGGTGTTGGCGGAGCAGGAGGCGCTGAAGGCGTAGGGGCCTAGGCCTGGATCTGCTGACAGTTGATCCAAGCCACAGCGCAATAGTAATTAAGCCACAGCGCTTGGGCGTTGTGGCTTTTAATTGTTTGCGAAGATGGGCCAAATGGGGCGCGGCATGACTGGCGAAAGGGCCTGATCAACTGAGCATAAAAAGCCCCGCTGTTAGGCGGGGCTAGGGGGGGATCAGAGCTCAAATTTGTTTGAGTCGACCCCAGTTACAGCTTGCTTGGAATGGATTAGCCCATGCCAAACACTGAATCAAGCCAGCAGCGAGTTGGCCTTGGCCACCACATTGGCCACCGTGAAGCCAAACTTCTCCAGGCAGACCGGGCCAGGAGCCGAGGCGCCGAAGCGGTCGATCGACACGGTATCGCCATCGAAGCCGGAGTACTTGTGCCAGCCAAAGGAGCTGGAGGCTTCCACCACCAGGCGCTTGCGCACCGAGGCGGGCAGCACGCTCTCGCGATAGGCAGCATCCTGCTCTTCAAACAGCTCCACACAGGGCATCGACACAACCCGAACGTTTTTGCCGGCGGCCCGCAGTTCGGATGCCGCCTTGGTGCACAGTTCCAGCTCGGTGCCGGAGCCGATCAGGATCAGCTCGGGGGTGCCGGTGCTGTCTTCCAGCACATAGCCGCCCGTAGCCACGGCGGCTGCGGTGGAATTGGCCTGGTTGGCCATCGCCTGGCGGCTGAGGAACAGAACTGTGGGGCGCTTGCGGTTGGTGATGGCCACTTGGTAGGCACCGCTGGTTTCGTTGCCGTCGCCAGGGCGAATCACCAGCAGGTTGGGCAGGGCCCGCAGGCTGGCCAGGGTTTCAATCGGCTGGTGGGTGGGGCCGTCTTCGCCCAGGCCAATCGAATCGTGGGTGAGCACGTAGATCACACCCAGTTCGCTCAGGGCCGAGAGCCGCATGGCGCCCACCATGTAGCCGGCGAATACGGCGAAGGTGCCGCCGTAGGGGATTAGGCCGCTGCCGTGATAGGCCAGGCCGTTAAGGATCGCCGCCATGGCGTGCTCGCGCACACCGAAGTGCAGGTAGCGGTTGGCTTCAGCGCCCTTTTGGAAACTCTTCTCGCCCTTGATGTCGGTGAGGTTGGAGTGGGTCAGGTCGGCGGAACCGCCGATCAGCTCGGGCAGGTTGGGGCCAAAAGCGTTGAGGGCGTTGTAGCTGTGCATGCGGGTGGCCAGGCCCTTGTCGGCGGGCATGAAGCTGGCCAGGTTGGCGTCCCAGCCCTGGGGCAGTTCACCGCGTAGCTGGCGCTCGAACTGGGCTGCTTCAGCGGGGTACTGGGCCCGGTAGGTGGCTAGCGCTGCGTTCCACTCGGCCTCAGCGGCGGCGCCGCGGGGCACGGCCTGGCGCCACTGGTCGTAGGACTCCTGGGGCACCTCGAAGGGGCCGTAGCTCCAGTCGAGGGCCTGGCGGGTGAGGGCCGCTTCCTCAGCGCCGAGGGCTGCGCCGTGCACACCGGCGGTGCCAGATTTGTTGGGGGAGCCGTAGCCGATCGTGGTGGTCACCTTGATCATCGACGGACGATCGGTGACGGCCTTGGCGGCTTCAATCGCCTTGGCGATGCCATCGACATCGGTATTGCCATCGGCCACGTGTTGCACGTGCCAGCCGTAGGCCTCGTAGCGCTTCAGCACATCTTCGGTGAAGGAAACATTGGTGTTTCCGTCGATGGTGATGTGGTTGTCGTCGTAGAGGGCGATCAACTTGCCCAGGCCGAGGTGACCGGCCAGGGAGGCAGCTTCTCCTGAGATGCCCTCCTGGTGGCAGCCGTCGCCCATGATCACGAAGGTGTAGTGATCAACAAGGGTGACGTCGTCCTTGTTGAACTTGGCAGCCAGGTGGGCTTCAGCGATCGCCAGGCCTACGGCACTGGCGATGCCCTGACCCAAGGGACCCGTGGTGACTTCGACGCCGGCGGTTTCAAACGTCTCGGGGTGGCCGGGGGTGTGGGAGCCCCACTGGCGGAATTGCTTGATGTCCTCGATCGTCACCGAGTCGTAGCCGCTCAGGTGCAGCAAGGCGTAAAGAAGCATGCAACCGTGGCCGGCCGACAGCACGAAGCGATCCCGGTTGAACCACTGGGGATTCTTGGGGTTGTGCTTCAGCACCCGATTCCAAAGGGCGTAGGCCATGGACGCAGCGCCCATCGGCAAGCCCGGGTGGCCGGAATTCGATTTATTGATCGCGTCGATCGCCAGGAAGCGAATGCTGTTGACGCAGAGCGTGTCGACGGAGACGGGTGCGGCGACCATGGTGATGGGCGGGGTAGGGAAGGGCGATCGGCCGGCGAAGGCACGGGCAGGGGGTGAACCCGGCTCAGCTGATTCGACGGAAGGCGAGGCAGACGTTGTGGCCTCCAAACCCGAAGGAATTGGACAACACCACGTTCAGTGTCTGTTCCCGGGCCTGGTTGGGAACGACATCCAGATCACATGCTGGATCTGGATTTTGGTAATTGATGGTAGGTGGCACCAGGTTGTGGCCAATGGCCAGAACTGCTGCCACCGCCTCGATGCCGCCGCTGCCCCCCAGGAGGTGGCCGGTCATCGACTTCGTTGAGCTGACTGGGATCTGGTAGGCCCGCTCGCCCAGGGCCGACTTGATCGCAGCGGTTTCGTTGCTGTCGTTGGCCTGGGTGCTGGTGCCATGGGCGTTGACGTAGTCAACGTCGGCGGCCTCGATGCGGGCATCGGCCAGGGCCAAGCGCATCGCCTCGGCGCCACCGGTTCCCCCCGGGCTAGGAGAGGTGATGTGGTGGGCATCGCAGGTCATGGCATAGCCCACGACCTCAGCCAGGATCTCGGCACCGCGGGCCCGGGCATGCTCCAGGCTTTCCAGCACGATCACGCCGGCCCCTTCGCCGATCACGAAGCCATTGCGCTCCGCATCAAAGGGGCGGCTGGCCGTGGCCGGGTCGTCATTGCGGAAGGAGAGGGCCTTGGCGCTGGCAAAGCCGGCCACGCCTAGCGGGGTGATCGCCGATTCGGCGCCACCGCAGACCATGGCATCGGCCAAACCCATCTGGATCAGCCGGTAGGCGTCGCCAATGGCATTGGAGCCAGCGGCGCAAGCCGTGGCCACGGCAGAGCTGGGTCCCTTGGCGCCAAGGGCGATCGCCGTCAGGCCCGTGGCCATGTTGGGGATCATCATCGGAACGCAGAAGGGGCTGACCCGGTCGGGACCCCGTTCTGCCAGCACATGGGCCTGGGTTTCCATCATCAAAAGCCCGCCCACGCCAGACCCAATCGCCGTGCCGACCCGGTTGGCATTGCGCTCATCGATCGTCAGGCCGGCATGGGCCACGGCCTGTTTGGCGGCCACCACAGCGAACTGGCAAAAGCGATCCCAGCGCTTGGCGTCCTTCGGTTCGATGGAACCGCGCGGGTCAAAACCCTTCACTTCTGCCGCGAAGCGGCAGGCATGGCGCGCTGCATCGAACAGGGTGATCGGCGCCACCCCGTTTTTACCGGTGCTGAGACCTTCCCAATAGGAGGGAACGTCGTTGCCGATCGGTGTAACCGCGCCCAGGCCCGTGACCACGACGCGGTGGAGACCCTCCACCATCGGGATCCTCAGGCCTGCTTGTCCAGGATGTACTTAACAGCGTCACCGACGGTGGTGATGCCTTCGGCGGCCTCGTCGGGGATTTCGATGTCGAAGGCCTCTTCAAGCGCCATCACCAGCTCGACGGTGTCGAGGGAATCGGCACCGAGATCGTTCTGGAAATTGGATTCGGGCTTGACTTCGGCGGCATCAACGCTGAGCTGCTCGGCAACGATCGAGCGCACTTTCTCGAGGATGGCTTCCTGGGACATGGCCACGGTGTGGGAGGGCCGCATCCTACGGGTCGGCCTGGTGATGCTCCCTTAGCCCGGATGGGATCGGGGCGGCCCGGCCCAGCGCCCTTGCTTGGGCCCCCGGATCGGCTGGGTTTCGGTTTCGTATGAACAAGGGTGACGGCCAGCGCCCTCGCCCGGGGCCAGGCCGGATCCCTTGGGTACGTTGGGCACCACGCCGTTTGCTTCCGGCCCGGGCATGTCCCATTCCGTCAAGATCTACGACACCTGCATTGGCTGCACCCAGTGTGTGCGTGCCTGTCCTCTCGATGTGCTCGAGATGGTCCCTTGGGATGGCTGTAAGGCCGCCCAAATTGCTTCATCCCCCCGCACCGAAGACTGCGTCGGCTGCAAGCGCTGTGAAACCGCTTGCCCCACCGATTTCCTGTCTATTCGTGTTTATCTCGGCGACGAAACCAGTCGCTCGATGGGCCTGGCTTACTAACAGCCCACCCACTGCGCATAAGCTCAAGCCCGGCCCTGGCCGGGCTTTTTTGTGCCTTCACGATCGGTATGTGCGGCATCGTTGCGGTGATCGGTTCGCGGGAGGCTGCCCCCCTGCTGCTCGAGGGTCTGCGCCAACTGGAATACCGCGGCTACGACTCCGCTGGCTTGGCCACGGTTGAGGCGCCGGTTGGGGCCCCGGCGAGGGACGGTCCAGGGGAACCAGGCCGGCTCACCTGCCTGCGGGCCGAGGGCAAGCTGGTCAACCTCACGGCCCGCTTCGATGCCGTGGGCGCGCCGGGCCACTGCGGCATTGGCCACACCCGCTGGGCCACCCACGGCAAGCCGGAGGAGCGCAACGCCCACCCCCACCTCGATGGCAGCGGCCAGGTGGCCGTGGTTCAGAACGGCATCATCGAGAACTACCGCAACCTGCGCGAGCAGCTCCAGGCCGGCGGCGTCGTCTTCCGCTCCGACACCGATACGGAGGTGATTCCCCACCTGCTGGCCCGCCAGCTGGCTTCCCTGCAGGCCCAGGGTCGCGTCGCCAGTGGCAGCCTGCTGCTGGAGGCGGTGCAGCTGGTGTTGCCCCAGCTCCAGGGGGCCTATGCCCTGGCCGTCGTCTGGGCGGCGGTGCCGGGCGCCCTGGTGGTGGCCCGCCGCCAGGCACCCCTGCTGATCGGCCTGGGCGAGGGCGAATTCCTCTGCGCCAGCGACACCCCGGCCCTGGCCGGATTTACCCGCACGATCCTGCCCCTGGAAGACGGTGAGGTAGCCCTGCTAACCCCCCTGGGGATCGAGCTTTACAACGGCGCAGGGGTCCGCCAGCAGCGCAACCCCTCCCTGCTGACGGGCACCGAGCACGTGGCGGATAAGCGCAGCTTCCGCCATTTCATGCACAAGGAGATCCATGAGCAGTCGGAAACGGCAGCCCTGTGGGTGGCCCGGCACCTGCCCGAGCTAGGCAGCGAGAGCGGCGGCGGCAACCCGGCTGGTTCTCCCCTAGTGGCCCTGCCCCTCGATGAGTCCGTGTTTGAGGGGGTGGAGCGCATCCAGATCCTGGCCTGCGGCACCAGTCGCCATGCGGGCCTGGTGGGGGCCTACCTGCTCGAGCAGTTGGCCGGCATTCCCACCTCCGTGTTCTATGCCAGCGAATTTCGCTACGCGCCGCCGCCGCTGGGCCCCCACACCCTCACGATCGGCGTCACCCAATCGGGCGAAACCGCCGACACCCTGGCGGCCCTGTTGATGGAGCAGGAGCGGCGCCTGCTGGTGGCCGATCCCGCCTTCGCGCCCAAACTCCTGGGCATCACCAACCGCCCCGAAAGCTCCCTGGGCCGGCTCGTGCCCCACATCCTCGATATCGGCGCCGGCATCGAGGTGGGCGTGGCCGCCACCAAGACCTTCCTGGCCCAGCTGCTGGCCTTCTACGGCCTGGCCCTGGCCTTTGCCGAGCGGCGCGGTGGCGGCGTCCATGGCCCCGCCAAGCTGCGCTCCCTGGTGGCGGCCCTGCGCCTGCTGCCGGCCCAGCTGCAGCAGCTGGTGCTTGACCACGACCAGCGCTGCGCCGACCTGGCCCACCTGTTCACCGACACCCAGGACGTGATCTTTCTGGGGCGGGGCATCAACTACCCGATTGCCTTGGAGGGCGCCCTCAAACTCAAGGAGATCAGCTACATCCACGCCGAGGGCTACCCGGCCGGCGAGATGAAGCATGGGCCGATCGCCCTGCTGGAGGCCCGGGTACCGGTGGTGTCGATCGCCATGCCGGGCCTGGTGTTCGAGAAGGTGCTCTCCAATGCCCAGGAGGCCAAGGCCCGCGATGCCCAGCTGATTGGCGTGGCCCCCCAGGGCCCCGATACCGACCTCTTCGACACCTTGCTGCCGGTGCCCGAGATCGATGAGTTCCTCAGCCCGCTGCTGACCGTGATCCCGATGCAGCTGCTCAGTTATCACATTGCTGCCCACCGGGGCCTCGATGTCGATCAGCCCCGCAACTTGGCCAAGAGCGTCACGGTGGAATAGGGCCTTTTCGGCGGGTTTGGCTCAGCCGGTTTAGGGGGCTCAGCTGCTGCGTCCGTAGCGGTCTTCGAAGCGCACGATGTCGTCTTCACCCAGGTAAGGACCGCTCTGCACTTCGATCAGCTCCACCGGGATTCGCCCGGGGTTAGAGAGGCGATGCTTGGAGCCCAGGGGGATGTAGGTGCTCTGGTTTTCGCCCACCAGTGCTTCCACACCGTCCTTCTCGACCATGGCCGTGCCCTGAACCACCACCCAGTGTTCGGCCCGGTGGTGGTGCATCTGCAACGACAGGCTGGCACCCGGGTTGACCACGATCTTTTTCACTTGCCAGCGCTCGCCTTCGGTGACGCCGTCGTAGGAGCCCCAGGGGCGGTAGATGCGGCGATGGGCCTTGCCCTCAGGAGCCCCCTGCTGCTCCAGCAGACCCACCACGGTCTTCACATCCTGGGCCCGGTCCCGGTGGGCCACTAGCACCACGTCATCGGTTTCGACCACCACGAGGTCTTCCACGCCCAGCCCCACCACCAACCGGTGTTCGCTACGCAGATAGCAATTGCGCGAGCCCTCGTTGATCACCCGGCCGCGCAGCACGTTGCCGTCGCTGTCCTGGTCGGCCGTTTCCCAGAGGGCGCTCCAGCTGCCCACATCGCTCCAGCCCGCCTCCAGGGCAATGACTACCCCGAGGTTGGTGCGCTCCATCACGGCTACGTCGATGGCCACATTTGGGCAGGCGGCGAAGGCGGCGGGCTCGAGGCGCAGGAAATCGAGGTCAGCCGCGTCCTGCTCCAGGGCCGATCGGCAGGCGCTCACCACCTCCGGGGCCAGGCGCTCTAGCTCCGCCAGGATGGCGCTGGCGCGAAACAGGAACATGCCGCTGTTCCAGGTGAAGCGGCCGGAGATGAGGAATTGCTCGGCGGTGGCCCGATCCGGCTTCTCGACGAAGCGGGCGATCGGCACCGGCGCCGCCGGGGCGCCCATCGGGCCGCTGCCAGGGGTGAGGGCCTCGGCCGCCTCGATGTAGCCGTAGCCCGTTTCCGGCGCCGTTGGCACGATGCCGAAGGTCACCAGCTGGCCGGCCAGGGCGGCGGGCACGCCGGCGGCCACCGTGGCCCGGAAGCGCTCGGCATCGCGGATCACATGGTCGGCGGCCAGCACTAGGAGCAGGGGGTCGGCGCCGTTGGCGGTGGCCTGTAGGGCCGCCACCGCCACGGCCGGGGCCGTGTTGCGGCCCATGGGTTCGAGCAGGATCGCCGCCGGCTCCGTGCCGATCTGGCGCATCTGTTCGGCCACGATGAAGCGGTGGTCTTCGTTGCAAATCAGCAGGGGCGCCGCCAGATTCGCCAACCCCTCCAGCCGTTGCTGGGTCTGTTGCAACAAGGTGGCGTCGCCGTTGCCGGCCAGGGCCCAGTACTGCTTGGGATAGCTGGCCCGCGATAGGGGCCAGAGCCGGGTGCCGGTGCCGCCACAGAGAATCACAGGCACCAGGGAGGTCTGGGCTGTCGCCGGATCAGCCACGGGCTGGGTGCTTGAAGTGCCCCCATTCAACCGAACCCCCCGACCAGGCGCCTGTGCTCAAGGAAGGGGTGAGGCCTGGCCGCTCAGATCTCCAACAGGCCTGGTGGGGGGGTGATGCCAAGCCAGCCCTCGGCCAGGTGCACTTCAGGCACGATTGGCTCCACGAAGGGGATCAGGATCAGGCGTGGCTTGGTCGGGCCGGCTGGCTTGGCCGCTTCCCCGGGTTGGCCCGGCTCTGGGTACGCCGCCAGGTCCACCTCCAGCAGGTCGTTGCCGGCATGGAGCAGGTCGGTGACCCGGCCAATTACGCGGCCATCGGCCAGCAGGCGCACCTCCAGGCCCACCAGATCGAGCAGGTGGAATTCGCCCTCGGCCAGGGGGGGGCGGTCGCTGGCGGGCACCATCAGGGCATGCCCCACCAGGGCTTCGGCGCTGGAGCGATCGTTGACCCCCTCGAGCCGCAACACATACAGCTCCCGGCCGGGGAGTTGGCGGCCGCTCAGCAGGGTCACCGCTTTGGCAGGCCCCGTGCGGCCCTGCAGCCAGCGCCGGCCAGGCACCGTGAAGCGTTCGGGGAAATCGCTCAGCGGATTGAGCCGCAGTTCCCCCTGCAGGCCCTGGGCTGACACCAGTCGGCCCACCTCCAGTAACTCGCCTGGGTCGTCAGCGGGCCCGGCCCCCTGGGGGCTGCTGGGCTGCTTGGCCTGGGGCCGGGCCGGATCATCCGGTGTCCGATTGGTGGCCTGTTGCGCCATGGATCCAGGTTGGGCCATTAGCCTTGATCATGGCCCCACGACCAGGCGCTCCCATGGCCAATACCCTGCCGATCCTCCCGGGCTCCACCGTGGTGGTGCGCGACCAACGCTCCATCTACGACGGTTACCGGGGCTTTGTGCAACGCATCAGTGGCTCCCGGGCGGCGGTGCTGTTTGAGGGCGGCAACTGGGACAAGTTGGTCACCGTGCCTTTGACCACCCTCGAATCGGTCTGATTGAGCCGTTTCACCGTCGGGCCTGGGTACCCCCGGCGCCAGCCAGCCGCGCCCCAATCCCTGGCCCAACAGGGTCCCCACCTCAAGCACGCTTCCCCAGGTTCCGCCGCCTCAGGAGGGGCTGGCTGGGGGGGCTTCCCTGGGTTGCACCGCTTCTAGGGCCATGCGGGCGGCCTGTTGTTCGGCCAGCCGGCGGGAGCCCCCCCATCCTTCACCCAGCTCCCGCCCGCCCAGGGCCACGGCGCAATGGAAGCGCTTGGAATCGCCGTGGATTTGGTTGCATTCGCGGCAGTTGTAGTGGGGCAGGCCCAGGCCTTCGGCCTGGCTCCACTCCTGAAGGGCCGATTTCCAGTTGTGGAGATGGGGATCGGCCTGGAGTTCGGCGGTCGTGCGCTGCCAGTGGGGCGTGAGCCAGCGGTGCACCGGTTCCAGGGTGCCCCAGATCCGGTAGAGGGCGCCAATCACGGCCTCGCAGGCCTCGGCCCGCAGGGTGGCCCGGCCGCTTTTGTCGCCGGCGGCGATCGGGCCGATGCGCAGCACCGCCTCGATTTGGCAGGTCTCGCCCAGTTCCGCCAGCCAACGGTCGCTCACGAGCTGGGCCCGCAGGGCGGAGCGCTCGCCCACCTTTAACTGGGGGTGGTGGCGCTCGAGGAATTCGGCCGCCGCCAGCCGCAGCACCGCGTCACCCAGGAATTCCAGCTGTTCGTGGTTGAAGGCCAGCCCTGCGGACGTGTGGCTGAGGGCCTCATCCAGGGGCGCCAGCGCCTCGGCGCTGCTGGGGGCTGGATCGAGGCCCAGGCTGGTGAGAAAGGCCAGCAACTGCCGCCGGCGATCGGGCGTCATCGGGATGGTCGTGGGGTGGTG
>Ga0209357_1000755_pt1 | contig 13091 bp, 11 predicted proteins | sample LauGreFBDMM110SD_2_FD_187573 | JGI IMG/M metagenome (GOLD analysis project Ga0209357, IMG submission 187573) | Freshwater lake microbial communities from Lake Michigan, USA - Fa13.BD.MM110.SD (SPAdes) (version 3) | ecosystem: Environmental > Aquatic > Freshwater > Lake | place: Lake Michigan... | reverse complement strand
AGCAAGAGTTGGCAGATTTGGCGCAAGCCATTCGCAGCGCCAGCCACGACCAAGAAGCCCAACTCTTAGACCATTTGACTCGCTTGGCAGGACAGGTTGAAGGTTTGTATGCATCGCAGCATTCACGTTTTTCCGCCAGCAAGGCCTACTTCGAGTTGGTGGACAGGCGCATCAAAGACATCCGCGAAACGCGTTTGCCGGGTTTTCAGTCGGTGGGCGAGTTCATGGAGCGACGCTTAAGCCCAGCCCGTAGCACCTGCGACTGGGTGGCCAAGCGCCAAACCGCGTTGTCCGAGCGCGTCTCGCGCATGAGCAATTTGCTGCGCACAAGGGTGGACTTTCAGCAAGAGCAAAGCAGCCAAGCTTTGCTCACCGCAATGAACAAACGCCAAGGTATGCAACTCAAATTGCAAACCACGGTGGAAGGTTTGTCGGTGGCGGCCATCACTTATTACATAGCTGGTTTGGTGCATTTCATGGCCGAAGGCTTACAAGCCAAGGGCTTGATTCCGAACCCTGCGATGGCCACAGCTGTCGCCGTGCCGTTCATTGCTTTGGTGATCTGGTGGATCACCCGTCGATTGCATTACAAAGTTCTTAAAACAGATAAACCATGACCTTTAACTTCTCCAATCCCTACGCCAGCACACGCTTACCGGTTTTTGCCCGCAACATTGTTTCTACCTCTCACCCTTTGGCTGCCCAAGCGGGCTTGCGCATCTTGTGGCAAGGCGGCAATGCGGTGGACGCTGCCATCGCAGCGGCTGCGGTGCTCACCGTTGTTGAGCCTGTCAGCTGCGGTTTGGGGTCGGATGCATTTTGTATTTTGTGGGACGGCAAAGCCTTGCATGGTTTGAACGCTTCGGGGCGAGCGCCGCAAGCGTGGACGCCCGAATATTTCCAAAAGAAATACGGCCCTGACGCGATGCAGCCACCCAAGCGTGGCATCGATTCGGTGACGGTGCCAGGCGCGGTGGCCAGTTGGGTGGCGATGAGCGAGCGTTTTGGCAAACTGCCCTTTGCCGATCTGATGCAGTCGGCCATCGAGATCGCCGAGCGTGGCTACTTGCTGAGCGTGGTGGTGCAAGAAAAATGGGCTGCTGCGGTACAGGAGCTACACAATCAACCTGGCTTTGCCGATCATTTGTTGCCTTGGGGTCGGGCACCGCAAGTGGGCGAGTTGTTCCAGTTTCCAGCCGCCGCTCGCGGCTTACGCACCATTGCCAACACCAAGGGTAAAGCGTTTTACGGCGGTGAAATCGCCCATGCATTGGAGAAGTTTTCCAATGCCCACGGCGGCAGTTTGAAAGCCAGCGACTTTGCGGCTTACCAAGCCGATTGGGTCACACCCATTGCGCAAAACTACCGTGGCCACACCCTGCATGAAATTCCACCGAATGGCCAAGGCATTGCGGCACTCATCACCTTGGGTATTTTGGGTAACTTCGACTTAGCGGCGTTGACGCTGGACGGTGTGGATTCGCAGCATCTGCAAATCGAGGCGATGAAGCTGGCTTTTGCCGATGTGTACCGCTATGTGGCCGATGAGGCCAGCATGGAAGTCACGGCTCAGCAAATGTTGGATTCGTCTTACCTGAAGCAACGCGCTGGCCTGATTGACATGAAGAAAGCGCAAGACTTCAAAGCTGGCAACCCTGCCAAGGGTGGCACGATTTACCTGACTGCTGCCGATGAAAACGGCATGATGGTCAGCTTTATCCAAAGCAATTACATGGGCTTTGGTTCGGGTTGTGTGGAGCCGCAATTTGGCATCAGCTTGCAAAACAGAGGACACGCTTTCGCAGTGCGCGCGGGTGGCCACAACCCCGCGAATTTGGTGGCGCCTGGCAAACGACCTTTCCACACCATCATTCCTGCCTTCCTCACCAAAGACGGCCAGCCGGTGATGAGCTACGGCGTGATGGGCGCGAACATGCAACCCCAAGGCCATGTGCAAACCTTGGTTCGCATGCTCGACTACCAACAAAACCCGCAAGCCGCATGTGACGCGCCACGTTGGCGCTACAACGATGGCTTGGTCATCAACGTTGAGTCGGCGATGGACCCGCACACCGTCAAAGGCTTGCAGGCTTTGGGGCATCAAATGGAAGTCATCAAGGACAGCTACCAAGACTTTGGCTCGGGCCAATTCATCTGGCGCATGGGCGACCCCAAGGTGCAAGGCTATGTGGCGGCCAGCGATTCGCGCCGCGACGGCTTGGTCGCGGGTTTTTAAGTTTTGAATACTTCCTCAGCGATGGCGAAGCCTCGCCTGTCGCCCCATGCCACTGGCGTGCTGCTGGCGCTGGCTGGCGCCATCACCTTCAGCGGCAAGGCCATCATCGTCAAACTGTCGTACCGCTATGGCGTGGACGCGGTCACCGTCATCATGGTGCGGATGCTGTGGTCGCTGCCCATGTTCATGGCGCTGGCGTGGTGGGCGTCGCGCAGCACCCATGCCCAAGAAAACCCCTTGCAGTGGCGCGATGCGCCCATCATCATTGCCTTGGGTGTGCTGGGTTATTACTTGGCCAGCTTTTTGGATTTTTTGGGTTTGCAGTACATCAGTGCGAGTTTGGAGCGGCTGATTTTGTATTTGAACCCCACCTTGGTGCTGCTGTTGAGCGCCTTGATTTACAAGTACCGTATTCGCCCCATGCGCGCTTTGGCGATGGGGGTGAGCTATGCCGGCGTGTTGCTGGTGTTTGGCCATGAGGTGAGTTTGGCCGGTCCCGACGCGGTGACGGGTGCCCTGTTTGTATTGGGCAGCGCGCTCAGCTACGCTTTGTATTTGATGTTCAGCGGCGAGGTGGTCCAACGCATAGGCTCCATGCGATTGGTAGGGTGGGCTTCTTCGGTAGCGTGTCTGTGTTGTTTGGTGCAGTATGTTTCGCTGCGTTCCTTGAGTACAGTCATACCTGTCGAAGTATGGTGGTGGGGTTTGCTCAATGCCACGGTTTGTACAGTGGCTCCTGTGCTGATGGTGATGTTGGCCATCGAGCGCATAGGTGCTGCGCTCACATCGCAAACTGGCATGATTGGTCCCCTCTCGACACTGGCCTTGGGTGTTTGGGTGTTGGGTGAACCCTTGAATGCGTGGATTGGTCTGGGTACCGTCTTGGTGCTTGGTGGTGTGTTTCTGGCTTCTCGTTATGGAGATAAATAATGGATTTAGGACTCAAAGGTAAATGGGCTCTGGTGGGCGGTGCAAGCAAGGGCTTGGGCTTGGGTTGCGCCACGGCACTGGCGCAAGCAGGTGTGAATGTGGTGATGGTGTCGCGTGGCGCTGAAGCCTTGGAAGCCTCCGCTGCCAAACTGCGTTTGCTGGGTGTGACGGTGTTGACTGTGGCCCAAGACATCACCACCGAAGCAGGACGTGCCGCGATTTGGTCGGTAGCAGGTGGCCCTGGCAAAAACTACGACATTGTTGTGACCAATGCGGGTGGCCCACCTCCTGGCGACTTTCGCGAATGGGACCGTGAGGCATGGATCAAGGCGGTGGACGCCAATATGCTCACCCCGATTGAGCTGATCAAAGCCACGGTGGACGGCATGGCCTCGCGCGGTTTTGGACGCATCGTGAACATCACCTCCAGCGCGGTCAAAGCCCCGATCGATATTTTGGGTTTATCCAACGGTGCTCGCAGTGGCTTGACGGGTTTTGTGGCTGGACTTTCCCGCACCACGGCTTTGGCAGGCAACAACGTCACCATCAACAACCTGTTGCCCGGCGCTTTTGACACTGACCGATTGAAAACTACGCTGGCAGGGGCTGCCACCAAAACGGGTCAAAGCATCGAAGCCTTGGCCGAAGCGCGAAAAAAACTTGCGCCTGCGCAACGCTTTGGTCACCCCGATGAGTTTGGTCAGACCTGCGCGTTTTTGTGCAGCCAGCACGCCGGCTTCATTACTGGTCAAAACATCTTGATTGACGGTGGCGCATACCCTGGTTCTCATTAATTGAGTCTGTCATTGCGAGCCAAGCGAAGCAATCTCAACCAGTCATTGCCATGAGATGTAGCGCTGTTCAGTCTTGGCTGGCCTTGGGTGCTTGGCGCGACGACACCACGATGCCGCCGGCAATCAACACAAACGCTGCTGCATGGTAAAGATGTGGTGCATCGCCCAACAAGACGGTGGACATGACCGCTGCAAACAAGGGCGTGAGGTTGGCAAAAAACCCTGCGATATTGGGCCCCACCCGCTGTATGCCCAAACCCCAACTGCGGTAAGCCAACAAGGCAGGGCCCAGCGCCACGTAAAGCAGTGCAGCGTAAAGCGGCCACCCCCATTCAATATGCGGGTTGTCGCTGTAGTGCCATTCCACGGCGGTAGACAGGCCGCACCACAGCAAACCAAAAAACATTTGCGCCATTAAAAAATTGACCCAGTTGTTGCGAATCTCTGGCGGGTCTTTGGGCTGCGACAACAACCAGCTGTACAGCGCCCAGCAAAAGACAGCGAACAGCACATACACATCGCCAATCACCAACTCCACCCGCAGCAAGGTTTGCCAGTCGCCGCGGCCCAGCACGCACAGCACACCGGCGATTGACATGGCCGCACCCAGCAACTGGCGGCGGGTGATGCGTTGCTTGAACCACAAGGCACCCATGGCCAGCATGAACACCGGCACGCTAGAGGCCACCAAAGTGACATTGATGGGAGTGGAGGTGTGCAGGGCTAAGTATTGAAAGCTGTTGTAACAGCCCACCCCTAAGAGGCTGAGTACCGCATAGCGCCGCCAATGCGGCCACAAAGTGCTGCTGGGCAAAAGCAAGCGCCAACCCCAAGGTAAGAGGATCACAAAGGCCAGCAGCCAGCGGAAAAAATTCAAGGTGATGGGCGGCACCATATCGGCCACGACCCTGCCCAATATCGAGTTACCTGCCCACACCAAAGGTGGCAGCAGCAACAAACCGATGGTGGCAGGCGTCAAAAGTGGGGCAGGGGCGGGGGTGTTGTCAGACATGCGGGTGACACTCTAACCCACAGCCTGTCAAAATCGTGGCAGGATCACGGTTTCTTTTTTGAATTTGCAGCACTGGAGACAAGCATGAGCAAAGCCATACACATCGCCCAAGTGGGCGGCCCCGAAGAACTGCACCTCGTCGATGTGGCGGTGGGTGAACCTGGCGCAGGTGAAATTCGCATCCGCCACAAAGCCGTAGGCTTGAACTTCATCGACGTTTACCACCGCACCGGCTTGTACCCGCTGTCTTTGCCACATGGCTTGGGCATGGAAGCCTCGGGCGTGGTGGAAGCTGTGGGTGCAGGTGTGACGCATTTGAAAGCAGGGGACCGCGCTGTCTATGCCAGCGCCCCTCCAGGAAGTTATTGCGAAGCGCGGGTGATGCCTGCCAAAAACGTGTGCAAATTACCCGACAACATCGACTTCGACACTGGCGCAGCCATGATGCTCAAGGGCTTGACAGTGCAGTATTTGCTCAAGCGCACCCTGCCTCAAGCAGGGTTGCAAGCTGGCGACCCCATCTTGTTCCACGCCGCCGCTGGGGGTGTGGGGCTGATTGCTTGCCAATGGGCCAAAGCGTTGGGTTACCAACTCATTGGCACCGCAGGCAGCGATGAAAAATGCGCCTTGGCCAAAGCCAACGGTGCAGCCCACGTCATCAACTACGCCACAGAAGATTTTGAAGCCCGTGTGAAAGACATCACTGGTGGCAAAGGCGTGAAAGTGGTTTACGACTCGGTGGGCAAGGACACTTGGGAGAAGTCGCTCAACTGTTTATCGCCGTTTGGTTTGATGGCCAGTTTCGGCAACGCTTCTGGCCCTGTGGCACCTTTTGCGCCAGGTGTGTTGGGTGCCAAAGGCTCCATTTACGTGACCCGCCAAACCTTGTTCACCCACATCGCCACCCGCGAAGTGAACCAGCAAATGGCCGAGGATTTGTTCGAGGTGGTGGGCAGTGGCAAGGTGAAGATCCATATCGACCAGCGCTATCCTTTGGCTGATGCGGCACAAGCGCACCGCGATTTGGAAGCCCGCAAAACCACGGGCTGCACCATTTTGACGGTTTAGGCGTGACGGGGTTTGCGAGGAAGCGCGTTCAGCTCTTACGAACCCTGATCAACTCATCCAAGATCAGGCATACCGCGCCGACACTGATGGCGCTGTCGGCGACATTGAAAGCGGGGAAATGGCCTTGGAAAAACACGGGCGATAACGCGTCCCAGTGGAAGTCCAAAAAATCAACCACATGGCCATAAGCAATGCGGTCGATCACATTGCCCACCGCGCCGCCCAACACCAGTGCTAACGCAAAGCAAAACAGTTTTTGTGTGGGGTGGCTGCGCAGCAGCCACAAAATGAAAAACGTGGCCACTATGCCAATGGCGGTGAAGAACCAGCGCTGCCAGCCTGAAGCGGTAGACAACATTGAAAATGCCGCGCCGCTGTTGTGCACCCGCACCAAGTTGAAAAACGTGGTGACGGTTTGGCTGTCGCCTAAGGCAAAGCTGTCAACGATCAGCAGCTTGGTGGCTTGATCTGCCAGCAGTATCACCAAGGCAATGCCCAGCCACAGCAGCAAAGAAGGGGACGGGTTTTTGTTCATCGATCAACTTCGGCTGGGTGCGTAAATGGCTTAAGCCACCAAGCGCGACTCGCCTGCGCCAAACAAATTGCTGGTACAACGGCCACATAAAGTGGCATGCACGGTGTCGTGGCCGACTTCCTCGCGGTAATGCCAGCAGCGCTCGCATTTGGTGTGTGCCGAGGGTGCGACTTTGATACCCAGCGCCTCACCCGCGTGCAAGCGCAGCGCCGAGGTGATGAACACAAAACGTACATCCTCACCCAAGCTTTGAAGCAACTGCATATCGTCTTTGGCAAGGGTCAGGTCTACCTCGGCTTGCAAAGAAGAACCTACCAAACCTTGGCTGCGCACCAACTCGATCTCTTTATTCACCTCTTCACGCAACTTGAGGATGCGCGACCATTTTTCCATCAACGGCAAGTCGGGTTCGGGCAGGTGAACATAGCTGTCGCTGAATATGGTTTGGCCCATGCCCAGAACATGCCACGCTTCCTCAGCGGTGAAGCTGAGGAAAGGCGCCATCCATCGCAACATGGCTTGGGTGATGTGCCACAGCGCGGTTTGCGCGCTGCGTCTGGCGTGTGAACCTGCTTGGGTGGTGTAGAGCCGGTCTTTGAGCACGTCCAAATAAAACGCACCCAAATCTTCGGAGCAAAAAATCTGCAGCTTGGACACCACGGGGTGAAACTCGTACACCCCAAAGTGGCCGCCCTCGAACACTTTTTTTGCCGCGTTGTAGTTACCCACGATGTCGGCTTGCAGTTGAGCGGTGCGGCTCAAAGCGTAGCGGTCAACTTCGAGCATATCGGCCAAGGACACCGCGTCTTTGGCAATGTCAAAGTCGCTGGTGTTGGCGAGCAAAAACTTCAAGGTGTTGCGCACACGGCGGTAGGTGTCGACCACCCGAGCCAAGATTTTTTCGTCGATGTTCAAGTCGCCCGAGTAGTCTGTGGAGGCCACCCACAGGCGCACGATTTCCGCACCCAGTTTGTCGGTGACTTCTTGCGGTACGACGGTGTTGCCAAGCGATTTGCTCATCTTGCGGCCTTGGCCATCGGTGGCAAAGCCATGGGTCAACAAGCCACGGTATGGGGCGCGGTCGTACAAGGCGCAGCCCAAAAGCAATGAACTGTGAAACCAACCCCGGTGTTGGTCATGGCCTTCCAAATAGAGGTCGGCTTCGGGGCCGCTTTCGTGGAAGGGCGGTCGGTCGTAAGCGTCTTTGTGGCTACCGCGCAGCACGTGCTCAAAGGTGCTTCCAGAGTCAAACCACACCTCCAAAATGTCGGTGCTCTTGGTGTATTCGTCGGGGTGGTCACCAGCTTGGGTGAGGATGTCTTGCACCGTGGCGCGGCTCCAAGCCTCGATGCCGCCGTGTTCCACCATGTCGGCCGCTTGGTCCAAGATCGCCATGGTGCGCGGGTGCAATTCGCCGCTGTCTTTGTGTAAAAAGAAAGGCACCGGCACGCCCCAAGAGCGTTGGCGCGAGATGCACCAGTCGGGGCGGTTGGCGATCATGTCGCGCAGACGGGTTTTGCCGTTCTCGGGGTAGAACTGGGTTTGCTCGATGGCGTCCAGCGCCAATTGGCGAAGAGTCTTGGGCGCTTTGTCGATGGTGAATACACCTGCACCCTCGTCCATGCGGATGAACCATTGCGCCGCAGCGCGGTAAATCACCGGTGTTTTGTGCCGCCAGCAATGCGGGTAGCTGTGGGTGATGCCATGCGTGGCCATCAAGCGGTTGGCGTTTTTCAGCGCTTCCAAAATGACCGGCACCGCTTTCCAAATGTGTTGGCCAGCAAACAAGGAAAAGTCGGCGGCATATGCCCCGTTGCCTTGCACGGGGTTCAAGATGTCGGTGTACTTCATGCCGTGCGCCACGCAGGAATTGAAGTCGTCCACACCGTAAGCGGGCGCGCTGTGCACGATGCCGGTGCCGTCATCAGCTGTGGCGTAGTCAGCCAAGTAGACGGGTGCGACACGCTGGTAGCCAGCATCCACATGCGACAGTGGATGGTGAAATTCGATCAAGTCAAGCGCTTGGCCCTTGCAGGTGGCGACCACGTGGCCGCTGAGTTGCCAACGCTCTAAACACTTGTCCACCAAGCTCTCAGCGCATACATACAACCCTTTCTCGGTGTCTACCAGCGCATAGCTCAACTCGGGGTTCAAGTTCAGGGCTTGGTTGGCGGGAATGGTCCAAGCCGTGGTGGTCCAGATGACTGCAAACGCGTCTTTGGACAGCTTGGACAGCCCGAAAGCCTTGGCCAGTTTGTCGGGTTGGCCGCATAAAAACGCCACATCCAAGGTGTCGCTTTTTTTGTCGGCGTATTCAATTTCAAATTCAGCCAAGGACGAGCCGCAATCGAAACACCAGTACACAGGCTTCAAGCCACGGTAAACAAAACCGCGCTCGATCACCCGTTTGAAGGCGCGGATTTCGCCGGCTTCGTTGGCTGGGTCCATGGTGCGGTAGGGACGCTCCCAGTCACCTAAGACACCTAGGCGTTTGAAGTCTTCGCGTTGTTGGTCGATTTGTTCGGTGGCAAAGGCGCGGCTTTTGGACTGCATATCGTCGCGGCTGAGCTTGCGGCCATGCAGTTTTTCAATGGCGTTTTCAATCGGCAGACCATGGCAGTCCCAGCCGGGGATGTACTGCGCATCAAAGCCCGCCAATTGGCGACTTTTCACAATCATGTCTTTCAACACTTTGTTCAGCGCATGGCCAATGTGCAATTTGCCGTTGGCATAAGGCGGGCCGTCATGCAGCACAAACAGCGGTTGGCCGTGGCGCGTCACGCGCAGTTGTTTGTAAAGCCCCTCGTCAGACCAAGCCTTGGCCCACGCAGGTTCGCGTTTGGGCAAGTCGCCCCGCATGGGGAAGGGCGTGTCGGGCAGGTTGAGGGTGTTGCGGTAATCGGTTGAGGTATCGGTCATGAGTTAAACCACTGACGTGCGTCAATGCAGTCTTGGGCAATACCTTGTTCCAAAGATTCAAGGCTGTCGTATTTCAGTTCATCGTGCAATTTATGGAGCAAATCCACTTGTATGAGTTTACCGTAGCCTCCATTCAAGCCGAGGGTGTCGGGCCAATCTAAGCAATGGGTTTCCAGCAGTACCTGACCCGCATTCACATCGTTGGGGTCTAGCGAGGGACGAATACCCAAATTGGCCACACCTTGCAGTGCTTTGTCGCCTAAGCCGTGCACAAGCACCACAAAGATGCCACTTGCTGCGGGTTTCGCGTGAGGAAAGCGCAGGTTCAAGGTGGGGCATTTCAATTCGCGACCCAGTTTGCGACCATGCACCACATGGCCCGAGATGGCATAGGGACGCCCCAACAGTTGCGCTGCATCAGCCATGCGCCCCTGTGCGAGCGCTTCGCGCACTGCAGAACTTGACACACGAACACTGGCATGGGCTTGGCTGGGGTCAGCCACTTCGTAACTGTTCATCCTTGCCACCTCAAAGCCCAGTTGTTGGCCGCTACGCGACAAGGAGGCGTAATCCCCTGCTCGCTTGGCGCCATAGCAAAAGTCGTCCCCCACCAAGATGTAGCGGGTCCCCAAACCTTGCACCAAGACCTGCTCTACAAAATCGTCAGGTGAAAGGTTGGAGAGCCAAGCATTGAAAGGCATGACCACGCATTGGTCGATGCCGCAAGCTTCTAGTTCGGCGAGTTTGTCGCGCAGGCTGGCGATGCGCTGGGGTGCCATCTCAGGTTTACCCAACCGTTGGGCAAAGAAGTCACGCGGGTGAGGCTCGAAGGTCATCACGCAAGAAGGCAAGGCGCGATGCCGCGCTTCGTTGCGCAGCAAAGCCAGCATGGCTTGGTGGCCTCGGTGAACGCCATCAAAATTACCAATGGTCACAGCGCAGGCCTCTGCCAGTCTGGGGTGGTGAATGCCGCGAAAGATCTGCATGGCTAGGGGTGGCTTGATAAAGTAGTTTCATGAAAACAAGGTATATTGTCTAGGAATCGATGTCAGTGTTCGCTTTGATCTCTGTGGAGGTAAATGTTGAAGGTGTTGAAGCTGTCAGCCCAAGGGTTGCCGCAGTCATGGATTTCGCTGGAACAAGCGGTCATCCATTACGCAGCGGAAGAAGTGCGCTGGGAAGCAGGCGCACAAATTGCGGTGTTTCGCGGTGGTCACAACGCCATCACCGGCGAGCAATCCATCATCACCGTCAACAGCATCATCGGCACCAAGGGCGTGCCGGGCATCAACCCGTTTGACCTCAAGCCGGGCTTGACCAACAGCAAACTTTTTGCCCGCGACCGCAATATCTGCGCTTATTGCGGTGACGACTTCCATGAAACCGAACTCACCCGCGAACACATCATCCCTTTTGGCCAACACGGTTTGGACACTTGGATGAATGTGGTCACCGCTTGCCGCGCTTGCAACCACCGCAAAGCCAACCGTACCCCCGAGCAAGCCCGTATGCCCTTGCTCTACACCCCTTATGTGCCCACCCTGTGGGAAGACTTCATCTTGCGCAATCGCCGCATATTGGCTGATCAGATGGAGTTTTTAACCGCGCACTTACCGCGTAATTCAAGACTCGCGGCCTGAACCGTCATTGCAAGAAGTCGTTATCGCAATGACGTGAGCAGTTCAGCCACCACCCTCGGGTAGATCAAATGCTCTTGCGTCAACACCCTTGCGGCCAAGGTGTCGGCGTTGTCATCAGGCATGACAGGCACCACGGCTTGCCCAAGGACAGGTCCATTGTCTAAATCCACCGTCACCTGATGCACTGTGGCACCGGCGAAGCGGCAACCCGCATCGATGGCGCGTTGGTGTGTGTGCAGACCTGGAAAAGCGGGTAGCAGCGAGGGGTGGATGTTCAGCAAACGCCCTTGGTAATGCACCACAAACGCTGGCGTCAAGATGCGCATAAAACCAGCCAAGACCACCAAGGTAGGTTGATGGGCGTCTATGGCTTGCATCAAAGCCGAGTCAAAAGCATCGCGGGGGTTGGATTGGTATTGGTAAAGCGTGTGGTCCACCACTTGTGTGGTCAATCCCATGCTCGCGGCTTTGGCCAAGCCAGCAGCTTGGGGACGGTTGCTGATGACGCAAGCGATACGCGCATCAAAACGTGCTTGCCACTGGTCGCGCTGGGCGGCTTGGGCGATGGCCAGCATATTGGAGCCGCCGCCAGAGATAAGAACCACGATGTTTTGCATAGATGGGGATTATCAGCGGGTGTTTCAGCCAGACCATGAAAAATCGCGCAAAATAGCACGACCGTTCTAAATTGCCTTGGAGACCCTCAATGGATTTGGCTTTCACCCCTGAAGAACAGGCTTTTCGTGAAGAAGTACGCACTTGGGTACACGCGCATTTGCCCGAGCAGATTTCCCACAAAGTGCACAACGCCTTGCGCTTGACCCGTGAAGACATGCAGGCTTGGGCCAAAATTTTGGGCACCAAGGGCTGGTTGGGCTACGGTTGGCCCACCCAGTTTGGCGGCCCAGGTTGGAACGAAGTGCAAAAGCATTTGTTTGAAGAAGAGTGCGCCTTGGCCGGCGCGCCGCGTGTGGTGCCCTTTGGCCCGGTGATGGTGGCGCCTGTCATCATGGCCTTTGGCAATCCCGCACAACAGCAACGTTTTTTGCCAGGTATTGCCAGTGGCGAGGTGTGGTGGAGCCAAGGCTACAGCGAACCGGGATCGGGCTCTGACTTGGCCTCGCTCAAAACCCGCGCCGAGCGCGTGGGCGACAAATACATCGTCAATGGCCAAAAAACCTGGACCACCTTGGCCCAGTTTGGCGAATGGATTTTTTGCTTGGTGCGCACCAGCAACGAGGGCAAACCGCAAACCGGTATATCGTTTTTACTCATCGACATGAAGTCCAAGGGTGTCAGCGTGCGCCCCATCAAACTGTTGGACGGCGAATGCGAAGTCAATGAGGTGTGGTTTGACAACGTCGAAGTCCCCGCCGAGAACCTGATCGGCGAAGAAAACAAGGGCTGGAACTATGCCAAGTTTTTGCTGGCGCACGAACGCACCAACATCGCCGATGTCAACCGCGCCAAGCGAGAACTCGAGCGCTTGAAGCGCATCGCCAAAGCCGAAGGCGTTTGGGAGGACATGCGGTTCAGAGATGAAATCGCCAAGCTCGAAGTGGACGTCATTGCCCTAGAAATGATGGTGCTGCGTGTTTTGAGCGCAGAAAAGTCGGGCAAGCAGTCGTTGGACATCGCCGGCCTCTTGAAAATTCGCGGCTCTGAAATTCAGCAGCGCTACAGCGAGTTGATGATGATGGCCGCAGGACCTTTCAGCTTGCCGTTCATTCAAGAGGCGATGGACGCCGGTTGGCAAGGCGACCATGTGGGTGCGGCGCATTGCGCGCCCTTGGCGTCCACCTATTTCAATATGCGCAAGACCACTATTTATGGTGGTTCGAATGAAGTGCAACGCAACATCGTTGCACAAACTGTTTTGGGGTGAAGCATGGACTTTGATTTTTCAGACGAACAAGAGCAACTGCGCGACGCGGTTCGCAAATGGGTGGACAAGGCT
>Ga0209357_1000749_pt1 | contig 13144 bp, 8 predicted proteins | sample LauGreFBDMM110SD_2_FD_187573 | JGI IMG/M metagenome (GOLD analysis project Ga0209357, IMG submission 187573) | Freshwater lake microbial communities from Lake Michigan, USA - Fa13.BD.MM110.SD (SPAdes) (version 3) | ecosystem: Environmental > Aquatic > Freshwater > Lake | place: Lake Michigan, USA... | reverse complement strand
GTGCTGGAGGAGGTGATGATCCGCATGGATGCGCGGATGAAGCACGAGCACGCCCTCGGCGGCGTGGAAACGGGCTTCACCGATCTCGACACGCTCTGCGGAGGCCTCCACAACTCGGAGCTGATCATTCTGGCCGCCCGCCCCAGTATGGGAAAAACCGCCTTCGCGATGAACATTGCCGAGAACGTGGCCATCGGCGCCAAGCAGCCGGCCCTGTTCGTGAGCCTCGAAATGGCCTGTCTCGAACTGGCCGATCGTCTTCTCTGCTCGGCGGCGCAGGTCAACGGCCACAGGCTTCGCAACGGCACGATCTCGCAGGAAGACCGTCGGCGTCTGGTACAGAAATCGGCCGAGATCAGCTCGTCGCCTCTCTACATCGACGACACTCCGGGCCGCACGCTCACCGAGATCGCCGCCGTGGCCCGGCGGCTCAAGCGCAAACAGGGCCTGTCGCTCATCGTGATCGACTATCTCCAGCTCATCGAGCCTGATAATCCTCGGGATCCGCGGCAGGAGCAGGTGGCGAAGATCGCCCGCCGACTCAAGACGATGTCACGCGAACTCGACGTGCCGGTGCTCTGCCTGGCGCAGCTGAACCGTCAGGCGGAACAGTCGCGGGACAACCGTCCGCGGCTTAACCACCTCCGCGAATCGGGGGCCATCGAGCAGGACGCCGACGTGGTGATGTTCGTGCACCGCGAGGAGTATTACCAGACGACCGACGAAGACAGGGAGCGGGTCAAGGGGCAGGCGGAGATCATCATCGCCAAACAACGCAACGGCCCCATCGGCGACATCAAGCTGCTCTGGCAGCACGACTTCACCCGGTTCGTGAACCTCGAACACAGACCCTACGACGAGTTCGAACAGTTCTCCAGCTTCTGACTTGACGCGAAACATGGCATCCTGCCATGCAGTCACATGGCACCCAGGAGGGGACGCCAAGGGTTCCCTCGACTGCCCGGCTCGCCGTCTGGGCGAGCGGCCCTCACGCGAGCAGGGCCATCCATGGCCCCTGTCCCCGTGGGGGCACGTTTTCAACTTGCACTTGATGAGTAGCCCGATGAGCTGCCTGAACGCTGGTCGCCTGAACGGAGCCTTAGCGTCGGTGGGCGGCGGAGCGGTCGGTGCCGGGGAGCACGTCGAGCGTGAGGCCGTCGTTCTCACCTCGCTCGAGCCGTTCCCAGGCGATCGCCCCCATGGCCGCGTTGTCTGTGCAGAGAGACCGCGGAGGAATGAGCACATCGATTCCGCGATCGCGTCCCAGCCGCTCCACCGATTCGCGCAGGAGCGTGTTTGCCGTCACGCCGCCACCGATCGCCAGCACGCGGCAGCCGGTCCGGTCGAGCGCGAGGGCGACCTTCGCCAGGATTGAATCGACGGCAGCCTGCTGAAACGACGCAGCGAGATCGGCCAGTGCTTTTCCCTGCGGCACGGGCGTATCGGCGGCCGCTCCCGGCGGCCGCACCAGATAGCGGAGCGCCGTCTTCAGACCGCTAAAGCTGAGATCGAGCCGCGTGTGGTCGCTTGCCAGCGGCCGTGGCAGCCGATGCGCCCGAGGATTGCCGCCAACTGCGGCCGCCTCGATCTGCGGTCCGCCCGGATAGCCAAGCCCGAGCACGGTCGCCGCCTTATCGAAGGCTTCGCCGGCCGCGTCGTCGATCGTGCCGCCCAATCGCTCCAAATCGGTCGGCCCACGTACGAGAAACAGCGACGTATGGCCGCCGCTGGCCACCAGTCCGACACACGGGTATCGCATCCGTTCGCCGTGAGCGAGCCGGCAGGCGTAGAGATGTGCCGCGACGTGGTCGTAGCCCACGATGGGAATACCGAGCGCGGCCGCGATCGCCTTGCCGGCGGACAGGCCCACTAGCAGCGAACCGACGAGTCCGGGCCTGACGGCGACAGCCACGGCGGCCAGGTCGGCGCGGCTGATGCCGGCCCGCGTCAACGCCTCGTCGATGACCGGGATGATCCGTTCGACGTGGGCGCGGGAGGCTACTTCCGGCACGACGCCCCGCCACCGTGCGTGAAGCAGTTCCTGACTGGCCACGACACTCGACAGCACGGTGCGGTCACGCGCGATAATCGCGGCAGCGGTTTCGTCGCAGGTGGTCTCGATCGCAAGCAGTGGCATGACTATCGACAGAGCTCTGAGAGAGGGCGAGACGACTTGGCAAACCGAAGAGCGTAGGCGAGGGGGTCGGCGAACGCTCGAAGAGCATTGGGCCGCCGCGGCACACGCGACGAGGCTTTTGCCGCCCCCGAAGCCGGTGTGAGCACCGATGGGCCGCTCTAAAAGTCATACCACATGCCGGCGCCGTAGCGGTTCTGGTTGGCGAACGGGAACTCAAACTGCGGATCGGAGCCATACAGATACTCGAAACCAATCCGGAACAGCTTCTCGCTGCGGCGGCCTCGCCATGCCCAGCCGGCCTGCACGCAGACATTCCCCCCCCAATCGAGCTCCTGCCGCGAGATGCCGTTGATGGCGAAGAACGGTGCACCGCGAATACCGGTGGGCCGGGCCTGGATCAGTTCCGTGCCATATTGAAATTCCCAGGGTTCCGAGCCGCCGGAATTGAAGAACGAGTAGCCCACTTCGCCGTAGAGTCGCAGCCAGTCGAACAGGTAGTAGGAATTGCCCCAGACGATGCAGTCGCGGACGTAATTGACCCGCTGATAGTTTGGATATTTGATCATCGCCTCGTCGCCGAGGTGGGCGCTGTTGTGGTAGTAGGCCAGCTTCGTCTGCCAGCGTCCGACACCGTAGACCAGCGGCACGCCGAAGCGGTAGTCGCCGCTCCGCAGATCCCGATCATCCTGCGGGTCGAGCCGCACGAACGCCGCGCCCTCGATCTGCACCTCGAAGCCCTGCGGATGCAGCACCGGGTCGGAGCCGAAGCGGAGGATCGAGGCTCGGCCGCCGAGCGTGCTGTCCCAGAGCGTGCCGTTCGAAATGCTAGGGTTGAGAGGATCGGCCGCGGTATCTCGATACACCACCGTGCCCAACCGCGGCTCCTTTGGCCCGGCGAGGTAGCTCGTGTAGATCAGGTTGTTGGGCATGATTTGCCAGAACCATGGCCGCGCCGCCCACAGGTCGTCGAATCCCTCTGGAAATCCTCCCCCGGGAACCGTGCATTCATCCGGGCAACATGGCGCGGCCTCGTAGGGCATGTCGAGAATGACCGGCCCGCGGGGCTGCGTGGGCGGCAGCGGTTGCAGTGGAGCCTGAACGCCTGGTTCACCAACCGGGGCCGACTCCTGCAGTGGTGAAGGGAGCGGGAAGCTGCCAGTCGAGTCTGCTCGCGCGTCCGTCCAGATCAGGTCAGCGTCCGCGGCCTCCGCCGCCCCAGCCCAGAGGGCCAACAGCACCGCCACAAACAGCCCCGACGCGCGACGACGCACGGCGTCCGGCCGCGGACGGCACGCAGTCAATTCTGTCGGTGGCAGTGGACGGAACAGTATGAACCCCATCGGCAAAAACGAGCAAAGCGCGCGGCAAACCCCCGCAACCCGACACGGGTTGCGGATCATGGACACCACTGCGACACTCTACGGACGTGCGCTGGAAGGCCACAGATTGATCGGCTTCGCGAAGTGTGTTGCGCCAGCGAAGGAATCACTTTGGCAGGCATCAACCCGCCGCGATCGAGGGCGGGCGTTCACCGAGGAAACCGGGGCAATCCTGCGAACTTCCGAAACTCCCATTCACCGCCCTTTCACACCACGACCACCATGACGCAGCCACAGCCAACCTCCCAGAATGAACCGGCCGATGCCGAAGCCGCCGCCGCTGCACTAGGACGCATTCCCAGCGGCCTGTTCGTGGTGACATGGCGTGCAGCGGAGAACGATGCCGACGCAACTGACCGCGGCATGCTCGCGAGTTGGATCATGCAGGGCGGCTTCGTACCGCCGCTGATCACGATCGCGGTCGGCACATCGCGGGATCTCCTGGCCGCGATCGATCAGTGCACGTCGTTCGTGGTCAATGTGCTCGGGGAATCGCAGCGACCGCTGCTAGCCCGCTTTGGCAAGCCCGCGGCTCCGGGTGAGGATCCCTTCGCCGGGCTGGCGGTCGACCGCAGTCCTTCCGGCACCGCCATCATCTCCGAGGCAGCGGCCTGGCTCGAATGCAAGGCCGTGACACAGGCCGGCGGAGGAGGCGGGCAGATGGGCGACCATGTTATCATTCTGGCCCGAGTCCTCGCGGCTGGCACCGGTCCCGAGCAGGCACCACTGGTGCATGTCCGAAAAAATGGGCTACGCTACTGAGCGAGTCGAGGGTGAACCTTCAGGCTGAAGCACGGGAACAGAATCATGCGCGATCGAACATTTCTCTTTCCCCGCCGCGATCTTGTGTCGGTCCTGCTGTGCGGCTGCCTGGCCCTCGCAGGCTGCTCCGATCAGCGTGCCGCCAACCAACCGACGACGACGGCTGGCTCCGCGTCGGGGTCCGGCAGCGGTTCATCCGGACCCAAGCGTCTGATCTTCATCACCAATGGCGATGATCCCTTCTGGGATGCCTGCAATGCCGGTCTGATCGAGGGGGCAAAGCAATTCGGCATCGAGTCGCAGGGGCTGCGGGTCGTGATGGAGAAGAACAACGCCACGGCGCAGGGGCAGATCGAAAAGCTGCGGCAACTCGGCAGCCAGTCCGACGTGGCCGGCGTGGCCATCTCGGTCATCCAGGCTGAGAATGCGGCGATCGTCGAGGAGATGAAGAACCTCGCCGCCAAGGGAGTGAAGGTGATCACGGTCGACAGTGACGTGAACCGCAACACGTTCCGTGACGCGCGGCCCTTCTACATCGGCACCGACAATATCGAGGGCGGCCGGCTGCTCGGCACCGCGGCCAAAACGCTTCTTGAGAGCCGTGGTAAGACGGCTGGAGGCTACGTGCAGTTTGCGGGCTTCACCGACAACGACAACGCGCGGGCGCGGATGAACGGCTTCAAGGAGGCGATCGGCAGCGGCTTCACCGAGGCCGATCGCATGAGCGACGAGATGGACCTCTCCAAGGCCCGTGACAACGTCCGCACGGCCCTCGTCAACCACCCAGCAGTGGTGGCGCTTGTCGGCATCTGGGCCTACAACGCCCCGGCCATCGCCGAGGTGACCCAGGAACGCGGCGTCCGCGATCAACTGACGGTCATCACGTTCGATGCCCAAGCGGCGGCCCTCAACCACATGGCCGACGGCAAAATCGACGCCATGGTGGTGCAGAATCCCTTCGAAATGGGCATCCAGACCGTCCGCCTGCTCAAGGCCATGCTCGGGGCTGACGAAGCAACCATCAAAGAGATGTTTCCGCGGCGGGGTGAGCCCGATGGCGACATCTACACGACGGGCCTGCGACTGATCGTGCCTTCCGACGCGAGCCCGCTCGGCAACGGAAAGCTAAACAGGGAAAACGTCGAGGTGCTGTCGCTGCCCGTTTTCCGCGAGTGGCTCGCCAAGTACGGCCTGTCGAGTTCCTGACACCGGCCGCTGGCCGTCAGCCGGAACCCATCCATGCCGCCGTCGCATTCCTCCCACAAGCCGCCGTTCCTGCTCCGCCCGGGTGAATGGGCGCTTGTGCTCGCCATCGCCATCGCCATCGCGCTGACGGCCCTGGTGGACGCCAACCATAGCTACTGGTTTCGGCCGCTCGACAGCCTCCGCGACATCGCCCGCAACACGGCCCTCCTCGGCATCTTTGCCCTGGGCGCCACCGTGGTGATCATCGCCGGCGGGATCGACCTCTCGGCAGGCTCGATGATCGCGCTCTCGAGCACCGTCTGCGCCACGACGATGCTGGCGCTCGCCCCTGCCCAGATGATGGGCTTCAAGCCGGTCGGGTTTGCAGCCGTGGCAGCCGGCTGTGCCGCGAGCCTGCTGGTTGGGTTTCTGGTGGGCACGCTCCATGCGTGGCTGATCACCGCCGTGAGGCTTCCTCCGTTTATCGCCACGCTGGCCACCCTCGTGGGTCTGCGGAGCTTCGCGAGGGCCCTCTGCGAGAGCACCACCGCGGCGGTCACGCCCACGAAGAGCGCGTTGATCAACATTTCGGATCCGTTCTTCAAGACGGTCCGCGACAACGTCTGGATTCCCGTGGCCGTCTTCGGGGTGCTGGCGATCGTGACCTGGCTGCTGCTCACGCGGACGGTGCTCGGCCGGCATCTCCATGCCCTCGGGGGCAACGAGCAGGCCGCGCGGCTCGCCGGCATCCGCACCGACAACGTCAAGTGGTTCGCCTATTGCTTTGGCGCCATGACGGCGGCACTGGCCGGCCTCTTCTACATGGCCAATGAATCGGTGGCGGCGCCGGTGAATCAGGGCCGTGGCCACGAACTCAATGCCATCGCCGCGGCCGTAGTTGGCGGCTGCTCTCTGGCGGGCGGCGTGGGCACGGTGCCGGGCACCGTGCTTGGCACGATCTTCCTCCGTGTTGTGATCGACGCGGTATCGAAGATCATCAAGACCGGCGCCGACGTCTACGAAGGTCTGATTGTCGGCATCGTCGTGGTGATCGCCGTCACGCTGGCGCAGGTTGGGCAATTCGCCAAGGGTGGCCGTGGGCTGCTACCCGGAGCCCTGGGACTCTGTGCCATTCCGACGCTGGCAATGCTGTGCGGTGCCATCGTGTCGATGACGGCAGGAGCCCGCATCGGCATCGTCTCCGGCGTGGGGGCGGCCATCCTGCTGGCCCTGCTGCGGGTCTGGGAATCGCGGCGGGCTGCCTGATGGCGTGAGGGCGGGCATGAACGTTTCCATAGCCAACAAGGCCACCGACCACGCCGACGCCCCAGCCGTCGTGATGCGAGGCATCACCAAGCGGTTTCCGGGTGTTGTGGCGCTCGCAGACGTGACGCTCGAGGTTCGCCGTGGCGAACTCCATGCCATCTGCGGCGAGAACGGAGCCGGCAAGAGCACGCTCATGAAGATCCTCTCGGGCGTCTACCAGCCCGACGAGGGAACACTCGAGATCGGAGGAGTGCCCACGCGATTCACAGGCACGCGGGATGCCGAGCGGGCCGGCATCGCAATCATCCACCAGGAATTGGCGCTCGTGGAGGATCTTTCCGTCGCCGCCAACGTGTTTCTCGGCAGAGAAAAACGGACGTCGCTCGGGCTGCTCGACGACCGCAGCATGCACGGCGAATGCGGACGGCTGCTCGAATCGCTTGAATGCCCGGTGTCGCCGGCCACGCGGACGGGCAGCCTGCGGGTGGGCGACCAACAGCTAGTCGAGATCGCCAAGGCCCTGTCGCTCGAGGCGTCGATCGTGGTGATGGACGAACCGACCAGTGCCCTCACCGAGTCGGAATCGGCACGGCTGGAACGCACGATCGAGCGACTGCTGGCTGTCGGCACCACGATTCTCTACATCTCGCACAAGATGGACGAGGTCTTCCGTCTGGCCGACCGCATCACCGTCCTCCGCGATGGGCGGCATGTCCGCACGGTCAACCGGGACGATACGAATCCCCGCGAGATCACCAGCTGGATGGTGGGCCGCGAACTGGCCGACCACGAGTTTCGGCAGGCCCGCACCCGCGGGCCGAAGGTGCTCGAAGTCCGCAGCCTCACGCTCCCATGGCCGGAGCATCCGCGGGGCTACCGGCTCTCAGACGTGTCGTTCGACCTGCATGCCGGTGAGATCCTCGGTGTGGCTGGCCTGATGGGCGCCGGCCGCACCGAACTTTTGGAGACGATCTTCGGCGCCGGCGAGCCGACCTGGACTGGTGAGATCCGACTGGATGGAAAGCCAGTTCATTTTCAACACCCACGCGAAGCCTGCGACGCCCGACTCGCGATGGTGACGGAAGACCGCAAGCGGCTCGGGCTGTTTCCCGATCTCGACGTGGCAGGCAACGTGAGCCTGTGCAGTCTGCGGGATGCGCTTCGCGGCGGCCTGCTCTCACGGAGGCGTGAGGAGGATCTCGTCGCCGGTCCGATCCGCGACACGGGCGTGAAGACACCAGGGCCGCACGCCGCCATCACTGGCCTCTCCGGCGGCAACCAGCAGAAGTGCATCATTGGCCGCTGGCTACTCACGAAACCGGCGATCCTGCTGCTCGATGACCCCACACGCGGGATCGACGTGGGCGCGAAGGCCGAGCTCTACGCTCTCATCGACCGCCTCTGCCGCGAGGGACTCGGCGTGATCCTGACATCGAGCGAGCTGCCGGAACTGCTCACGCTCGCCGACCGGATCATCGTGCTGGCTGAGGGCCGGCTCACTGCGGAATTTCCACGGGCCGAGGCGACCGAACAGAAGATCATGGAAGCCGCAACCGGCGGTTAAAAATGGGGACGGGAGCGATTTTTCGGGGACGCGAAGGAGTCCGGCCCGTGGCCACGAGTTTTTAACTTGTGGAATCGATGCCGGGGACACGGACAAGTTAAAAACTTGCCGCCACGGAGGACAGCACACTCCGTGCCATAAAAATCGCTCCGGGCCCCATTTCCCCTCACGGCACCGCGACGACTTCCCCGCCTGCCCGGCTGGTCAGCGATTGCAGCAGGTCGACCGCGATGCCCTCTGACACGGGCCGAACGCCGCCGTCGCCCGCGAGCACCTGGAACACGCCTCCCGGCAGTCGTGACCGCGGCTTGAGCGATGTTTCCAGTGGAGTCGCCCCGGCCCCCGCCCCGAGGCCCGTGTAGCGGCCCACGTCGGAAACGTAGGGCCATGAATACCGCGGCTGCGTCCACGTGCCGCCGCCGTCGACCGTGTAGTCGCTGCACTCGGCGAGAATCAACGTGTTGGACAGGCCATCGGTGATGTCGGTCAGCCGGATCGGCTTGCTGCGGATCGGTGTCGCATAGGCGCCGGTCACGTCGTTCCATCCGAGACCCTCGGGCACCATCACACCGTTAAATGCGGTCGTCGCTGGACTCGCACCGTAGAACCAGCCGTCGAGCCGCCGGGCTGGATCAGGAGACGCGGGGCCCGGGCCAAGCAGTGCCGTAAAATCGACGGCGCCTTTCATCTTCGAGGCGGAGTTATAGACCGCGATCCGGACCCCCACGATTTCCTCCTCCTGGGTTTCGGGAGGACAGGCGAGGCAGTACTTTTCGTACATGCTCGCCAACGCGCCTTCCTCGATGTAGGGCAGGATGGAAATGGCCCACGACTGTGGCCGGATGTAGTCGATGCCCTCTTCCGGCCTTTCTTCGAGATGGGCTACCGTGCCGGGCCGCGGCCGGCCCGACGCGAACGGAAGCCCGCGACGGGCATCGGCATAGCTGAACATCGCGATGCCGATCTGCCGCAGATTGCTCTGGCACTGGCTGCGGGCTGCCGCCACCCGGGCCTGTTGCACCGCCGGCACGAGCAGGCCGACGAGCGTGCCCACGATCGCGATCACGACCAGGAGTTCGATCAGCGTAAAGCCGTGCACGGCCGCGGTACGTTTCATGATGGCAGTGGATCTCATGGCAAATTGATTGACCTCTTTCCAGCGGAGGAACCCACGAAGAGACCTATCTTTCCGAAGTCTAGCTCCGAAATCTGGCATAGAAATCTGTGACTAGAAATCTGTGACTAGAAATCTGTGACTAGAAATCTGTGACTAGAACCGACGCTTGACGGTCTGCGGCTTGTTGTCGAGCCCGATCGCCGTGAAGGCCACCTCGCGAGGCGTCTGCCAGGCCGCGACCACCGCCTGGGCCTGCCCGCCCAACTGGCGCTGGTAGGTGGTGGCGAGATTCACGGCACCGCGTTTGGCCCCGAAAGGACGGAACGTCGTCACGGGCATCGGTGGTTCATCGGTCGAAGGCATGTCATGCGGCATCGACATGCCTCGCATCGCCATCCCGTCTCCCATGGGCATGCTATCGGAACCACCGGGGAGGTCGTCCACATTCCACACGGAGACCGTGCCGACATTCCTTCCGCGCTCCGGCGTCGTGACCAGGTTCGCCTTGTAGCTTGGCACCGTCGAGGGTGCCACGTAGCCAACGGCCACCTTCACGCCCTCTTTGGCACCTCCACCGGCCACAAACTCGAAGATCGTTGACGGATTGGCGACACCGTCAACGATGTCACGGCCGCTGATCGCCTTGATTATCGCCTCCCGGCCGGCCCCTGCCGAAACGATGAGGTCGTCGTAGTTGTCGGCGTCAACGTCACCGACGGCCACGTTCACACCGTTGGGAAACCTGCCGGGCAGCACGCCCTTGAATTCTCGGACCAGCGAGCCCTTCGTGTCGAAGAGACGAACGTTGGCGGCGCCGGCCGTCCTGGAACCCACGGCGATGTTCACCGTGCCATATTGGCCGAGTGCCCCGACCGCCAGGCTCACGCCGCCCACGCCAGCCTTGCCCTTGAAGGCACGGAAAGCCGCGGTGGGCTTGAGCGAGCCGTTCTCGTAGACCTTCACGAGCGAAGCCTTTGACCCGGTGCCGACGGCCATCGTCTCAGGCGTGTATTTCGACCTGAAGTAGGCATTGATCTCCTCTGCAGTCCCGCCGAGGGGTGGCACCTGAGCTGGCTCTGTGGCCGTGCCGATGCCCGATGCGGTCACCACGGGACCCCGGTAGTTGGGGAAGGCGTTGATGGTGCCGACCGTGTTGCCCTTGCCGTTGAGAACGAGCGTCGATTGCGACGACGTGCCCAGCCCCAACCGCAGGCCCTCGGTGTTGCCGAACTGGAACACCGGCGACATCATCCCCTCGTCCTCATGCTCGAGGATGTGGCAGTGGAAGACGTACTTACCGGGGAAGTCGAGCGCCCGGAATCGAATGGTCACGCTGCCGAACGCCGGCACCATGATCACGTCCAGCGGCGAGACGTAGTTGGCGGCATTGGCATTCGGAAACTTCTTGTCAGGCTCGATCGGGAAGCCGTTGATCTTCGTGACGATGAACACACCCTGGTGGATGTGGAACGGATGATTGAGCGGGCCGGCGTTGAGGATCGTCCACTCTTCGACCGTGCCGATCTCAAGCTGGGGCATGACGCCATAGCCAAACTTCTTGCCGTTCACGTAGAAGTTGTCGATGTTGATGACCCCGCCGTCCTCTACCTGAGGCAACTGCTCTAGCGAGAACATGCGAGTGACGTCCGGCGTCTCCTTCCAGAGCGGGTCTGCCTCCTGCGGGGCAAACACCGGCGCTTCGGTGATGACTTCATCCCCTTCCACGATGAGGGTGGCCAGCACGTAGTAGTAGCCAGTGCCGCTCGAGTTGTTCCGAGTCTCTTCACCACCCCATCCGTCCATGAAGTAGTAGGTGCCCCGGGTCGTGGGGGCGGTTACCGCCATCGACATCCGGTTGCCCGGGCTGATCACGGTGAGCGCGGAGACGTCTTGCATCCGTTCTTCACTGGCGCTGAGCTCTACCGTGTAGGGGTGGACAAACGCGCTGGCCCCGTCCCTGGCGAGGATCGTGGCCGTCCAAGGGTTTTGCAGATTGTCGTCGGCGATCACGAAGTTCGTGGCGCCGCGGGCCCCGAACTGGCCCATGCTCCAGACCTGCGTCTCACCCGGACGGACGCGGATGATCGGATTCATCTGGCCGTTGATCCGCTTCGTCCAGCCGTCGGTGTAACCGCCTTCTTCGTCCTTGATGTAGTCAGACCCGTAATTATCGCTCGTGTCAGTACCGACCATATGTTGAAACCGGCCATCGACGGAGATTTTCACCTCCGAAATGGTCATGTTCACTTGCTTGAGCACGTCCTTGTACTGGGGCCACGGCTCAAGTGGGTCGCCGACCATGATCGCGCCGGCCAGGCCAGCCTCAACCTGCTTCTTCGACACATGGTGCTTGTGCGGGTGATACCAGTTGTAGCCCACGCTATTTTCGTAGGTGGAGATCGGGATGTTGATGTCCACCGTTTCGCCTGGCTCGATTGAGGTGTAGACATTGTCCGCCGTGCTCAGGTCAGGCGCGTGCGAGCCGTGGTAGTGGAAATTGGAAGTAAAGACCGGATCGGAGGGATCGTCATGGCCAATGGCAAGATCATTGATGAGGTTCAGCTTGAGCGTGTCGCCGCTGTTGATCTGCAGCATCGTGCCCGGAAAGCCGGCCGAGTACGACATGCCGTAGGCGTCGAACTGATAAGCCTGGGCGTAGGAAGTGGTTTCCTCGCCCGTGTCGGGGTTCACCACCTTGCTGCTGTAGACCTCCTGGTCGCCGTAGAGGATCGGATTGGAATCGAAGCCCGCCGTGACCATCCTCACGTTGGCCTCGAGCACGCCATTCTGGCTCTTGATCACATCCATCGGCCGCAGTTCTGTCTGCTGGGATGCATATGCGGTCGGGAAAATAACGTTTTCCGCCGCCATCACCGTCCGCTGCTCGAGTTGCTCGAGGTCAAATTGCCTCTGAACCCGCTTGGCCCCACGGCCGGCATGCTTGCGGACGGGAAAAGCCGATCGAAACCAGGTGCGGCGACTCATTGCAAAAGCCTCTTCAGAAAGAACGGTTGGAGTGATTCTTCTACTCTCGCGCTAGAACATAGCCCCCGCTTCCGATAAGGCAAGTTTTTGGCGCATTATTCCCAGCGGAGGGATCGCGAGGGCCTCCCCAGCACAAAAAGGCCGTTCACGTATGGGATCGCACGCCCCCGCCGGCGGCCATTCGGCCGCCGAAAGAGGCCGCTTTCAGCCGACGACGCCCGAGAAGCCCCGTTCCCATCCAAGCCCGCACCCGCTCCCCATTCAAGCCCGCAGCGCAAGCAAGCGAATGCGGGTTGCCGTTACGGGAATGCCATGGGCGACGAGGGACTCGAATCATCCTCACTTTCCCAGAGGAAAACGCCAAGTCCCCCTGAGGAGTGTGCACATTTGTGTGCAACCTCAAAAGCCCCGCAACTGTTCGCCGAAAAAGGGCGGCTCGATGCTTGGGCAAACCTCCCCCAAGGCGTTCAACGGGAAATTACTGCCTTGAGCCCGAAGTGCTTGGCCGCTTTATGGGCCATTTTTGTCAGTCCAGCGGAGAATCACCAATCGGATTCCCCGGAGGATGCAGCAGATCACTTACGACAACGGTTGCATGCTCTGACACCTAAAAAAAGCCGCAAACCCCGGCATATTGATTGAGCGCAAAAATCGCCATCAGGCGGCTGCGCTCCCGCTCTCAGCCGCCCCTCTCTGGCGACGGCCGCTCCGATACCTCATTCCCCCATGGAGACTTCTTCCCCATGACC
>Ga0209357_1000747_pt1 | contig 13149 bp, 13 predicted proteins | sample LauGreFBDMM110SD_2_FD_187573 | JGI IMG/M metagenome (GOLD analysis project Ga0209357, IMG submission 187573) | Freshwater lake microbial communities from Lake Michigan, USA - Fa13.BD.MM110.SD (SPAdes) (version 3) | ecosystem: Environmental > Aquatic > Freshwater > Lake | place: Lake Michigan... | reverse complement strand
CAATGACACCGCCCACGGCGCGCGCCATGCCGTGCTGCGCAAACTGGTCAGCGATGTGGGCGAAAGCTGCAACCTGACGGCCTTGAGCGGAAGCGAAGTTATTTACCTGGACCGAGTAGAGACGCCCGCGCCGCTGCGCTTTTACCTGCACCCGGGCTCGCGTGTGCCGGTGCATTGCTCGGCCAGCGGAAAAATTTTTTTGAGCCAGATGACACCGCACCAGCGCCAGCGCCTGTTGGCCCATGTGCCGCTGGAGGCCTACACGCCCAAAACCTTGACCCAGCCCGAGGCCTTGGAGGCCGAAATCCGTGCCGTCAAGCGCCAGGGTTTTGCCCTGGACAACGAAGAGTTTTTGCCCGGCCTCTTGTGTGTCGCCGTAGCTGTGCCATCGGCACTGGGGCGGGCTAATTTGTGTGTTGCGGTGCAAGCGCCCTTGATGCGTATGACTGCGGACAAAGCCCTGGCCCTGCTGCCCGCCTTAAACAGCGCAGCCCAGGCCTTAAGCCAGATCGAAGCTGATGCCACGCCTGCAGGCAACACCCACGATGACGCACAGCGCGCCTGAAGTGGGTGCCGGCCAGGCGCTGGCCAGCGCGTCCATCGTCCGCCCTTGCAATGGCAAAAGCGACTACCTTTAAACCGCCACTTTGGATGTGCGTATGACCTTGCCCACCCCGCCCGCTATGCACCCGGTTTCGGTGCGCAGCACCTTCGGTATAGACAGTGATTTACAGGTACCGGCTTTTGCTGAGCGCAGCGACTTGGTGCCGCCCATCGACAGCGCCTACCGTTTCAACCCGGATGTCACGCTGGCCCTTTTGGCCGGATTCGCCCACAACCGCCGCGTGATGGTGCAGGGCATGCACGGCACTGGCAAATCCACCCACATCGAGCAAGTGGCTGCGCGCCTGAACTGGCCCTGTGTACGGGTCAACCTAGACGGCCATATCAGCCGCCTGGACCTGGTGGGTCGCGATGCGGTGGTGCTGCGCGAAGGCCGGCAGGTCACCGAGTTTCAGGAAGGCATCGTGCCCTGGGCCTTGCAGCGGCCTGTGGCCCTGATTTTTGATGAATACGACGCCGGCCGGCCCGATGTGATGTTCGTCATCCAGCGCGTGCTCGAGCGCGACGGGCAATTCACCTTGCTCGACCAAAACCGGGTCATCCATCCGCATGCGCAGTTTCGCTTGTTTGCCACCAGTAACACCATAGGCCAGGGCAATCTCAATGGCTTGTATTTCGGCGCGCAGCGGCTCAACCATGCGCAACTGGACCGCTGGGATGTGGTGGCCGCGCTCAACTACCTTGGTGCGCAGGAAGAAGCTGCCATCGTGCAAGCGCGCGTGCCGGCCATGGCCGCGCAGCAAGACTTGCTATTGCAAATGGTGGCCCTGGCGGACCTGACGCGCAAAGGCTTTGCCGCTGGCGACTTGTCGGCCCTGATGTCGCCGCGCACCGTCATCAGCTGGGCGGAAAACCTGCAAATCTTCGGCGACCTCGCGACTGCGCTGCGCTTGACTTATGTGAACAAATGCGACGAAGCCGAGCACGCCTTGGTGGCTGAATACTTTCAGCGCTGCTTTGATCGCGCTTTGTTCCCTGCCGCTTAAAAAAATAGCATGGGCGCGGACCCCGTCTCAACCGTACAAGCGCAAGTGCGCAGGCAGCAAGGCCTGGACGCATTGTGCGCCGCCACCTTGCGCGCCCTGAGCGCCCGGCCCGAGGTTCATACACGCGGCCCGCATTGGTACGCTGGAGATAGCGCTTTGCCCAGCTTTGCGCCGCATTTGCATCCGCAGGCGCAATTCAAGCCGCAGTCTGATGAGCAAGCGTGGCCGGTGGCCTCGTCTGGCGAAGCACATGCCCCACTGTCGGAATCGGCAAACGTGATTTCTTTTCGCGGCGCAGCCGACGGTATTGCGCTGCGGCTGCGTTTCAGCGATGCGCTGCTGCACCGCCAGCTGAGGCCCGAACGGCCTATGGCGCGGCGCGTTTTTGATGTGTTGGAGCAATACCGCGTCGAGTCACTTGTGCCCGCGCAGTGGCCGGGCGTTCGCAGCAATATGTCGGCGCGCTTTGCCGCCTGGTCGCAGGCCTTCGTCAGCGCGCGTTTACACGAGTCAGCACAAGGGCTGCTATTGCTGACCGTCGCGCAAATTAGTCGCGCGCGCGTGACCGGCGAGCCGGTCGATGGTGTTTTGGAAGAGCTGCTCGAAGCCACCCGCTTTGGTCTGGTGCCGCATATTGGCCACGCTTTGGCCGCTTTACGCCGCAGCCGTTTTGACCAGAGGGCTTATGCGCAGCATGCGCTGGCCATTGCCCAAGTGGTCGCTGATTTGGCAGACGGCGCGCTGCAAGCTGCTGACCGCGCTGCCAAGATGGCGCCCGAGGACAGCGAGGAGGAGGATGCCTGGTTGCAAATTTGGGTGGACTTTGAGCCCGGTGAGGAAAGCGGTTTTGCCAGCGCCCTGGAGGCGCGCCACGCGCAGCAGGGCGCCGCCCATAGCTACCGCGTATTTAGCACCCGCTACGACCGCGAAGTACGCGCTAGCGACTTGGTGCGCCAGGCGCAATTGCAGGAACTGCGCGGCCAATTAGACCTCAGCGTGCGCGCATGCGGCGTCAGTGCGGCACGCCTGGCCCGGCGCTTGCAGACTTTGCTGGCCTTGCCGCAGATAGATGGCTGGGACAGCGCGCAAGACAGCGGCTATATCGACGGTCGGCGCTTGGCGCAAATGGTGGCCAAGCCGGACGAGCAAAGCGTGTTTCGCCTGCCCCACAGTGCAGCGCGCGCCGATGTCGCCCTGACCTTGTTGCTCGACTGCTCAGGCTCCATGAAGCAGCACATGGAAAAACTAGCGCCCTTGGTGGACTTGTTGACCCGTGCCCTGGACATGGCAGGGGTGGCCACCGAGGTGCTGGGCTACACCACCAGCTCCTGGAACGGTGGACGCGTGATGCGTGATTGGCGCCGCGCCGGCAAGCCGGCGCAGCCGGGTCGGCTCAATGAGCTACGCCATATGGTGTTCAAAGAAAGCGGCCAGCCTTGGCGTCGCAGCAAGCCGGGCCTGGCCGCCATGCTGAAACCCGACCTATTCAGAGAGTGTGTGGACGGCGAAGCCTTGCGCTGGGCGGCAGAGCGCTTGCGCGCGCAAGAGACAGAGCGCCGCATGCTGGTGGTGTTTTCCGATGGCAGCCCCATGGATGGCGCTACCGTGCTGGCCAATGACACGCATTACCTGGACCGCGATTTGCAGCATGTGGCGCGCCAGTTGGAGCGTGAAGCCGCTATCGGGCTGTGCGCCGTGGGGCTGGGCCTGGACCTGAGTGCGTTTTTCACGCGTAGCACGGTGCTTGACTTGCAAAACCAAACTGCGGCGCAAGCCTTGGGCGATGTGCTTGCCTTGATGGCGCGCTCCAGCCGTCCATAAGCCATGCTTTAACGCAGCCTGGGCAAAGCGCGATTAGCGCCAGCAATTCGAAGCGCTGTCTGTGGCATTGAGCAGGCCGCGCGCGCCGGTATGTTCTAAGGTGAAGTCGCCGCACTTATCACCCTCCATCGGGCCACCGCTCTTACGCACCGCCTGGATTTTGAAAGTGCTCAAACCCGGATTATTGCTACCTGCTGCCGGTGCGCAAAAGCTGATGTCATAGCTTTGCGAGCCCGAGGCAGCATGGCGCGGCACCATGGCCAACTCGCCCGGCACCGTGCCCGCTAGTCCCGCCTTGGTGTTTGCAAAACTGTCGTTGTGCGAATAAAAGCGCTGCATGTACTGGGCCACTTCCAGCAACTGCGCACGCGCCTCTGCGCGCCGAGACTTACGCACCGATTCCTGGTAGCTGGGAATCGCGATGGCCCCCAGAATGCCGACGATGGCAAGCACGATCATGAGTTCGATCAAGGTAAAGCCGTGTTGTTTCATAAGAGTTTTTCGTGAAGAAATGGGTGATGAAAAGCGTGACATAGTCTCTATCCCGCTTCGCTGCCGCCCGTAGGGGTGATCGTGCCAGGCACAGGGCGGTTCATGATTTGACGCCAGCTGCGTCGCAGCCACATCTTTGCGCCAGCGGCGCTGGTCTGGACGCTTGCGCTGCGCAGTGCGCCTTCGCCATTGGCGTCCCATGTAGGCGCCGTGGACACTGCACTGCCTGTAAAGGGATTGAGCACAAAGCTATGCGATTTACCTGGACGCGGTGCAGAGGCACTGGCTACATCGTCCATGGGGGAGCGCGCCTGAAAAGTCACTCTACTCACTGCCAGCGGGGGTAAAGATGCAAGATGCAAAGCGCTCGGCCGCTTGTCCAAGCGGATAAACCAGCCACGCTTATCGCTGTAGTTCACTGCATGCATGCTCGCTCGGTAGAAGGGCGTGCCGCTTAGGGTGGACAGGGTTTGTTGTACCAGTTTGCTGCTGGCGCCTGAGGCCGCCGAACCGGAAGACTGGGTGGAAATAGCATCCGCTACTGCGCCAGACTGCTGGCCGGTAAGGACTTTGTCCCACAGCCCATAGAGGCTTTGCACTGGATGGCTGCTAGCGTGCGCACTGTCAAGTGAGCTGCCCGTCCCAAACAACACCAAGTTGCCGCCTTGCGGATGCGCCACATAGCTAGGGCTTGCGGTAATCGGCTCCACTTGGTCTGCCGCATCTTTAGCCTGGTAGAGCGCGGTGTTGCCAAATGCCAGCCCCCAATCCGACCGGCGCGCACTTGAAAAGTCAAACTTCCACAGGTTTCCTTGTAAATCGCCCGCATAGGCAGCTGTGATTTGGCGCTGCCTATCGAGCAACAGGCGCACGCCGCCCAGAGCATTGTTTGCGCTGCCAGGTAGGGCGATGGATTGAATGAAGGCTCCGGTCAGCGCGTTGATGATGAACAGCTTGGCCTTGCCCTTCTTGTCCACAGCGCCATTGCCCAGGATCACCACCCAGGTGCCATCGCGCATCATGCCTACGGAGGGCTTTTGCAATACCGCCCCCAAATCCGCAAAATGGCGATCGCTGCTGCTTATCTCCCACAAAATATCAGCAGCGCCCGGCGCATAGCTAGCATTGGAATCACCCTCTGAAGGCACCGGCACATTGATGGCAAAAAGCTTAGGCGCGCCCGCAGCACTGCTCCCAATAAGCAGCTTACGCCAACCCGTAACTGTTGCACTGGTGGCGATGCGGCTGTCATAGATGTCGGCTTCTATCGAGGGCCCATCAATACCCACAAAACTCTGGGCACGGCACTTCTTCTTTTGCTGTAAAAATTGTCGATAGTTGCCCCGTGTGCCCGATGAGGGAGGAGGTAAAAAATCATACATCGCGTCTTCTTGATCCGACACCAGCAGTGGCTCGCTGCCGGGAGACCCAAGCGATGAAGCATGCAATGGGAGTGCTTGTGCGACTGCCTGCTGCATTACCCCCGCCATCAAGATACAGAGAAATAGTAGGTAGGTAAAGCGATAGGGTGAACGCATACCGGCCCCCTAAAAACGGATCATGGATTGAACCCAGGCGTCGGTGCCTGATGTGATGGCGCCGTCGCTGGCTTCTTGATAGTCTTGCGAAAAGCCACGTGCAGTGATGAGAAAAGCTTGGACGCGCTGCATATCAATAGGCACTAAGCGCATTTCTTCAATCATGCAGACCGGAGCGGTGGCGGGGCTAGCGCCAAGGGCGTCCTGTAATTGCGCTGCGGGCACGGTATTGACTTGGCTCGGGCTCGCGGTCCAGAGGGCCAAGTTGGCCCAGGCCTGGGGCATTGCGCCACTGGCGGCATCAAGGGGAAGCGGCAGAATTATCAAAAACGTGTCGTTCTTCATGACGCCATCTTCGCAATAACGCAAGGCGAGCTCGGCCAATTCATGAGCGACCACGTTCATACGAAAATGAGTGGCGACCTGCTCTGTAGATAGCGTCGCCTTGGCCGCCCAGATGGCTGCGCCCGAGAGCACCACCAAAATGGTCAAGACCAGCAGCAAGACGAAGCCATCTTCGCGCGGCGCTTGCCGATGACCCATAAGCACATCCTGCAGGTTTTTCATTGTGCAATTCCTGCACGGTTACGCAAACTCACCGTCGTGCTGAATGTGCGGTGCAAAAATTTGTCGGACGGCCGGGTGAGGACGCCGTCGCAGTTGAGGTAGTCCACTGCTTTGCCCTGGTCTTGACTCGCGCTGAGCATTTGTAGGCAAATGCGCACCGCCACCACCCGAGCCCAGTTCTGGTCGGGGTTTCCGCCCAGGGCATTGACCTCATTAGCGGTGGTAAAGCGCACCACCTGGCTGCTGGTACTGTCGCTGGCAATGCCGTAACGCACGCGCATAAACTCCACGCCACTGACCAGGGGCTGTGCTGTGAAGGCAGCGTTGCCGTTACCTGCACAGCTAAGCTCCTTGTTGGAACTGATAAAAAACCGCGACTCGACCAGGGCAAATTGCACACTGCTATTTACCGCGGAAATGGCGTTAGTCAGGACACCTTGGCTAAGGCAGTCGGAGGCGCTTTTGCCGCCTGCCGCTTCGGTATTGAAGCTATCACCCTCGTAACGCAGCGCAATGTCGTCCGGCTCGGTGCTTGCGTTGGTGCAGGTGAGCGCGTCCCAAGCGGCACTGGTGCTGCTAAAGCCGCCATCGCATCCCTTCAAACCGGCTCCTGCCAAGTTGCTGTCCACTAGCTGCACTATGTGTCCGTCGACAGTGGCGGCATTGCGCCCAACCATCAAAATGGGCTGGCTGTAACCGGCCATGCGGATATGGCGCGCCAGGGTCTCCAGCGCGATGGAAGCGTCCTCGGCCATGCGGCTCACGGTCTGACTTTGGCGGGCTGCCAAGCTGGTGCCCATAGAGATGGACAGTATGGCTCCCAGCAGCACCAGGCCTATGGCCATGGCAACAAGTAACTCCACCAGGCTAAAGCCGCTCTCTTGGTAAGCCCTTTGTGCGCGCCTGTTCACAGCGCAACCCGCAGATATAGACACCGCGGCGGGTCGCCACCAGCGCTGATGGCAGAGGCTAGGCAATTGGCAGAGCGCAATGCCATGGAGGCGGCGCTTGTCGGCTCCGTCCACATAATCCAAATGTCCGCCCGGCTGCCATTGCGCAACATCTGGAAATCGCCGCCGGGTAGCGATAAGCGCAAGCGGTTGGCAAGCTGCGCTTTGTCGATGCTGGCTATTTCGCTGCTGGTGCATCGGGTCGGGACGGCGCAGCTAGGTACGGAGGCTGCGGCACGGGTGGAGGAATAGCTGTCGGTCTTGCCATAGGCGTCGGCCATAAATCCATCGGTGTTAGCGCGCATAGATTCTGCCAACTCGGTGGCAGTCTGCAGAGCCACCAGTTGGTACATCGATGTTTTGCTGTGCTGCAGCGTCGCGGCCATTAAGAGCGCGATGCCGGTAATGCCATAGGACATGACCAGCATCGCAATCAGCACCTCCAGCAGCGAGGCCCCGGTTTGATGCTTGCGTGGTACCCGTAAATGAGCCCGTACAGGGCTTGCGCAGGGGTCGAGCATAGGGACCGCCAGCGCTTAAGTGCAGGCGTTCAGGCTCGCGGAGATGCGTGCCCGTCCCTGCATGGAGATGCAGACGCGTTTTCTTTGACGCTCGCTCGTGCTCGTAGCATCGAAGGTAAAGGAACTCGTTCCGCCTGTAAGCAATATGCCGGTATTGCGGTATACCAATTTGTTCGGCGTTGCACCGCTTATTTTTTCAATCCCGCCACTGCTGTTAATGGCCCCTTGCACGCGTAGCAAGGTATCTTTTTTTACGTCATAGCTATAGCTGCTATCGCCATCCCGGTTGACAAAAACAATCCATCCTTGGTGCCAGCGCGCAGTGTCAGCCGTGGTGCAACTGGGGCTGGCGCTTTCGCTGCTGGCACTGGGGCATATCACCACTTGCGCCCGGTTGCGAATGGCTTCGGATCGTGCGTAGCGCAGGGTGCTAAAAAAGGTATTTACATGACCGCGCACTGCTTCGGTCTCGCTCATGGCTTGCAAACTCGGGATGCCGATAGCCAGCAAAATGCCCAGGATGGCCAGGGCCACCATGAGCTCTATCAGCGTCATACCGGACTGACGATGGAGGGTTTGCATATTTGCAGCAGGGTTTGGGTCTGCTGAATTATGCAAAAAATAGTAATTATTTCAATCGGCAATTGAATAAATTTCTTGAGTCGGTCCCAAGCCCGCTGCCAGGCTGATCATTCGGTCGCTGATATCACCGTATAGCGCGAAATTAGCAGATAAAGCCACTAAGCCGGTAAGAAGCACTATTTTGCGGATTGCGTTCGGGTCTAACTACCCCTTCTAAAAATTCATATACACTGAACTAGCTTGTCGGGGTGCCAAAGACGTAAGTCGAGGCTGAGACCACTAAGGTGGAACCCGCTGAACCTGATCGGGGTCATTCCCGCGTAGGGAACAACGAATGTTGGCACCGGACCTTGCACGGCTTTAAAAGCTCACGCTCTCCCCGGTAGCCCAGGCAGGCTCCACCTTCAACCGGAGACTGCCTTGACCCCATCTTCTGAGACAGTAAACAGCCCCTTGTCTGGCTCTGCCTGGTAATGGCAAGTCTGCACGTCGGCATTGCAGGTGCTGGCCTAGCCGGGCGCATACTGGCATGGCGACTGCTGCGCGCGGGTTGTCGAGTGACTTTGATGGATGTGCGTCCTCCTGAAGCGCTAGACACCGCCGCCATGGTGGCCGCAGCCATGCTATCGCCCCTGGCCGAACTGGCGGTGTCCGATGCAGTGGTGTTTGCATTGGGCCAGCGTTCAATGACCTTGTGGCCGCAGTGGATAGACGAGCTATCTGCTGCCAACACGGCTGCAGACGCCCAACCGGTTTACTACCGACAGCAGGGTTCGCTGGTCGTAGCCCACAGTCCAGACCAGAGTTCACTGGAGCACTTCACACGCCTCTTGCACCACAAACTACCCGCTGCCTACCAGCACCAGGTACATAGCCTTGACGGCGCCGGGGTGGCCGCTCTGGAGCCCGCGCTGGCCGGGCGCTTTAACCAGGGCCTGTATTTGCAGGGTGAGGGGCAGCTGGCAAACGACCAATTGATGGCTGCCTTGGCCCAAGAAATCCGTCGCCTGGGTTGCGTATGGCACACAGAGGTTGACGTCCACACCTTAGAGCCCCACCGCCTGCAAGGTGAGCGTGCGGCAGGGCAAGGCGTAAGCGAGGAACTCAGTATTGCAGTCGACTGGGTGGTAGATGCCCGGGGGGTGGGAAGCAAGACGCTTTTGCCCGCATTGAGGGGTGTACGCGGCGAGGTCTTGCGCGTGGAATGCAACGGCGTAGAACTGCAGCGCCCGGTACGCCTCATGCATCCGCGCTACCAGCTCTACGTAGTGCCGCGGCCAAACCACCTTTTTGTTGTCGGTGCCACCGAGCTGGAATCAGAGGATGTCGGCCCCGTCACCGTGCGGTCCATGTTGGAGTTGGGTAGCGCCTTGTACAGCCTGCATCCAGCCTTCGGCGAGGCGCGGATCATCAGTTTGTCCAGCGCACTTCGACCCGCACTGGACAACGACCAGCCGACTTGTAAGCACAACGACGGCATTTGGCATATCAATGGTTTGTACCGCCACGGCTATTTGTGTGCTCCGGCGCTCGTTGAAACTTTAACCCGCAACCTACTGGAATCATCAACATGACCCCGTTTGCCCTTCATGTCAACGGTGCAGCCTGTGAAACGACTGCAAACTCATTGCAGGACTTGCTGCTCGAACTTGGCTATACGCTCAACACCGCGATGGCCTGCGCCATCAACAACCATTTGGTGCATCGGGCCGATTGGCCGCAGCGCGCGCTTGCGCAAGGTGATCGCGTGGATGTTATCGCACCCATTACCGGAGGCTGAGATGCAAACAAACGTAAACACCTATGAGTCGGATAGCGGTTGGCAGGTTGCCGGAGTCAAGCTCAAGAGTCGCCTGTTTTTGGGAACGGCGCACTATCCCTCCTTGCAAGTGCTCAGTGACGCGGCGACCAAAAGCGCGATCGAAGTCCTGACGGTCGGATTGCGCCGTTTGCAGCCCGAAAGTGGTGGCGGGAACCACTTTTGGCAAAAAATTCAATCGCTAGGTTGCCACCTGCTGCCCAACACGGCGGGTTGCCATAGCGCACAGGAGGCCATCACCTTGGCCCACATGGCGCGGGAAATATTTGATACAACCTGGATAAAGCTGGAGGTCATTGGCGATGACTACACCTTGCAGCCTGACCTTATGGCGACACTGGAGGCTGCTACCCAGCTAAGCAAAGATGGCTTCGCGGTATTTGCCTACACCACGGATGACCTGGTGATGGCCCAGCGCCTGCATGGCGTGGGCTGCGCGGCAGTGATGCCCTGGGCTGCACCCATTGGAACCGGCCGTGGGCCAATGAATCCCTATGCGTTGGAAACCATGCGCCGGCGGATGCCAGACGCAGTTTTGGTGGTGGATGCGGGCCTGGGCCGACCTTCCCATGCCGCCCAAGTCATGGAATTTGGTTTCGATGCGGTGCTCCTCAATACAGCGGTAGCCCAGGCTGGAGACCCGGTCCGCATGGCGCTGGCGTTTGCCCAAGCCGTGTCGGCAGGACGCGGCGCCTTCGTATCGGCGCCCATTCCCGAGCGTAGCGCCGCACAAGCGTCCACGCCCACGGTGGGCATGCCGTTTTGGCACGCGCAGTGAGGGAGACCGTGATGGCAAAACAAGGCTCTCCAGCGCTTATTGGCGCATTGGGTTTTTATCCCGTAGTCCCTGATGCGGAGTGGGTAAAACGACTCTTGGACTGGGGTGTGCGCAGCATTCAACTGCGCCATAAGCCCCTAGTGAATGACGATGTAGCCCTTGCATGGCAAGTACGCGAGTCGGTGGCTGCGGGGCGAGACGTTGCGGGTGCGCAGGTCTTTATCAATGACCATTGGGAACTGGCCTTGGCCGAGGGCGCCTATGGGGTGCATCTGGGACAAGAAGACTGGGCCGCGCTCAGTGTTACTCAGCGCGAGCGGCTGCGGGCTTCTGGCATGCGGCTTGGCCTGAGTACCCACACACCGGATGAATGGGCCATTGCGCAGGCTGTAAATCCTTCCTATATCGCTATCGGTCCGGTGTACCGAACGACGCTCAAAGTCATGCCCTACGAGCCCGTGGGGCTCGAACAGCTAAGGGCCTGGACACTGCAGGTCAGCCCTTGCCCGGTCGTGGCCATTGGCGGTATTTCGCTCGAGCGCTTGCCCGATGTAGTGGCCTGCGGCGTCAATGGAGTGGCCGTTGTCAGCGCGGTAACCCAGGCCAGTAACCCTCAGGATGCGGTGGCCGCAGGCTTGCAGTCATCAGCGTGGTGTATCGCAAGCCTATGAAATACCAGGCGCCGCGCAGCCGCTCACTAGGCGGTTGTGACGTAAGACGCATCCGCTGGGGGTGTTGCCCGGTTAAAGCAGCCGGACGACTGAGAAAGTCCCTTTGAACCTGATTGGGGTAATCCTCGCGCAGGGAAGCACAGCGCTCCTTTCATTTTGGGCTCAGGCAACCTGCCTTTTGTTTATTTAGGAGAACAACATGGCATCTGAAAACTATTTTTCATCATCGTCCGAGCACGTTAATTCGGCCCTTACCCCGACCACGCTGGAGGCGCGCGTATTTCACTGGCATACCCAAGCCAGTCTGTGGTTTAGCCTGGGCGTTGGCCTTTTGGTGATCCAACTAGGCTCGTACCTGAGTCCTGCGCTGGGCACGCGCGACGCCATGCTCGCCATCGTTATTGGATCAATTGTGGGGGCGGGCCTGCTGGCCTGGACGGCGCACATTGGCGCACGCACGGGTCTGAGCAGCGCGGGCATCATGCACCACACCTTTGGCAGCCGCTTTGCGCGCCTGCCGGTGCTACTGAACATTGTCCAGCTGATTGGCTGGACCACATTCGAGCTGGTCATCATGCGCGACGGCAGTGTGGCCATTGCCAAAGAGGCTCTGGGCTGGGACGCCTCGGGCATGGGAGGTACGCTCGCCTTTACGGCGCTGTGGGGCGGGGTGCTGTCGCTCTTGCTATTGGGTTCGATGGTGACGCTGGTGCGCAAGACGCTAGCCCGCTACGCGCTGCCTTTGGTAATTGCTTCCTTGCTTTGGCTGACATACCAGTTTGGAATGCAGGCGCAGGCGAACGGATGGGATGCGTTTTGGTCACGCGCGGGTAACGGGAGCATGGGCTGGCCCAGCGCCTTGGATCTGGTGATTGCCATGCCCGTGTCTTGGTTGCCGCTGGTGGCCGACTACGCCCGTTTTGGCCGCAGCCCGCGCGGTGCGCTGGGCGGCACCTGGGTGGGCTACGCGCTAGCCAATGTGTGGTGCTACGCCCTGGGCCTGCTGGTGGTGAGCGTGGTAGCCCCTGGCGCAAGCCTGGTGGGCGTGCTGTTGCTCGCTCAGGGTGGCCTGGTGGCGCTGAGCCTGATCTTGGTGGACGAAATCGACAACGCCTATGGCGACGTGCACAGCGCGTCTGTCAGCGCCCACAGCCTGCACACGGCCTGGACGGTGCGCGGCTGGGGCCTGGCCATCGCCGTAGGCTGCACCGCACTGGCGTTGGTGCTGCCCATGCACGACCTGGAGCCCTTTTTGCTCTTGATCAGCTCGGTATTTGTGCCTTTGTTTGGCGTGATTTTGGGGCGCATGGGCACGCCTGGTGGCGCAGCATCGCAAGACAAAACCGTGGACTGGAGCGCCGCCGTTCTGTGGCCTGCCGGTATTGCGCTTTACCACGCGCTTAGCCAATGGGCGCCACATTGGGGGGCGACCTTGCCGACGCTCGCGGCTACTTTTGTGTTGGCTTGGGCGACGCGCCAGAAATAGTCTTTATCGGCGCACAGATCCGATGCCTAACCGATTCAGTTCCGCAACGGCTGCCGCCGCATGGATAGCGGCGCAAAGCCGTGGTTGAGCGGCCCGCTGCCGTGGCCGGTGCGCGCAGCGGCGCCATGCTCTAGCGCGCCGCGCACATAGGCGCAGGCACTTTCTGCCGCGTCTTTTAGGCCTGCACCCAGCGCAAGGTGGGCCGCGATGGCCGAAGACAGGGTGCAGCCGGTGCCGTGGGTGTTGGCGCTGTTGATGCGCGGAGCGTGCATCCAGTGGCGAAGTCCGTTGCGCGTGGCCAGAAGGTCGTGCAC
>Ga0209357_1000744_pt1 | contig 13161 bp, 12 predicted proteins | sample LauGreFBDMM110SD_2_FD_187573 | JGI IMG/M metagenome (GOLD analysis project Ga0209357, IMG submission 187573) | Freshwater lake microbial communities from Lake Michigan, USA - Fa13.BD.MM110.SD (SPAdes) (version 3) | ecosystem: Environmental > Aquatic > Freshwater > Lake | place: Lake Michigan... | reverse complement strand
TTTTTGCGGGCATAGCCAGCTAGGCCTTCGACTGTGGTTAGCAGGACACCACTTGGCAACTTCTCTTCTAATCCCATTTTTTCCTCTAACCTGTTAATCCCACTCAAGTCCGCCACGACGCCAAACAAAGGCGTACGCAACTAGAACTGTGAGAATAAAAATAATCATTTCAATTAAGCCAAATAAACCAAGTGCATCAAACGAAACTGCCCATGGATAAAGAAACACAATTTCAATATCAAAAATAATGAAGAGCATTGCAGTGATGTAGTACTTGACTGGGAACCGGCCGCCACCAAGTTGTGCTTGCGCTGGTTGGATACCACATTCGTAGGCATCCACTTTGGCTCGGTTATACCTTTTTGGTCCGGTGAATGAAGCTGCTACTACCGAGAAAGCTGCAAAGCCAAATGCTAAAAGACCTAAGAAGAAAATGGGTAGGTATACATTTCCCTGTCCCACGGTTAGGCCACCTTTCGCTTTCGCTAGTTAATCCTAGAGGCGAAAAGCCCCTTGAAAATTCAGCATTTGTGCGTTTGTGAAAAAATTCACTAGTACTCCCCTAGTTTATTTGCTTTGCCAGAACCGGGCACTTTCGGGTGGTTATTTAGTGGCCCTGTGTAGAGCAACTATTCCTATTTAGTTGCCCTATGCAGAGCAACAATTCCCGCTGTCAGGTCGCGATATTCGCAGGTTTTCCAGCCTGAAGCCAAAATAACTTCACTAAGTTCAGCCTGATTTGGCCAAGCTCGGATTGACTCAGCTAAGTAAACATAGGCATCTGGATTGCTAGACATCTTGTTGGCAACCGCAGGCAGCGCTTTCATCAGGTATTCCATGTAGACAGTGCGAAATGGTGACCAAGTTGGGTGGCTAAATTCACAGACCACAAGACGACCGCCTGGCTTGGTAACTCTGAACATCTCGGCCAAGGCCTTTTTTGGATCCTGCACATTGCGCAGTCCAAAGGATATTGTGACGGCATCAAAGGTTGCATCTGCAAATGGCAGATTCATAGCATCGCCCTGAACGAACTTTAGGTTGGGAAATTGCGTGCGTCCTACTTCAATCATCCCGGCGCTGAAATCACATGCGGTTGGATTTGCCCCAGCTTCATAAAACGGTTGCGTGCTCGTTCCAGTTCCTGCAGCTAAATCTAGAATCTCTTCACCAACAGTTGGAGCAACTGCGGCAACTACCGCTTTACGCCAGTTGCGAGTCTGACCCAAACTAAGCACGTCATTTGTAATGTCATATTTTTTTGCGACTGCATCGAACATGGCGGCCACTTCGTGTGGCTCTTTGTTTAGGTAGGCGCGAGACATGCCTCTAGTCTGCCATCTTTTATGGGGTGTGCATTTCCAATGCACCTAGGTCACATTGGATATCTTGACCAGCACAGAATTCCAGAGTGTGATTACATTTTTAACCGCTAACGCAACCAAGTTATGCTCGTTAGTCATAGTTGCATCACGCAAAATCACACTTGCAGTTGTTGGGGATAGTGCAATAGCACCAGCAAAAAGAGACTTCCAAACTTTGTCTTCCGCATTACGAATTTGCTCAAGCTCTGCCAAGTCTTTTCTTAACGAAAATGCTTGCTTGGTAAGTTCCTCTCTTTGCTCCTGTGACGAAATAATGACACCACCTAAAACCGCACCGCCATTAAAGAATATGAATGGAATAGCTGCGTAAGCAAGAGCAGCTCCATAAGAGGCAGAGTTGTCGCCGGCAAAGAAACCTAGTATCAGCAACCAGAGGAATAGGTAAGTGGTGACAAGTATCTCAAATACCAGGATGCGCAGAAATAATGATTTTACTTGCAACTTTGTTACAACATATTTTTGGTGCGCAAAGAAGATGCCATAACTTAACACACTCAATATTGTGCCCCAGAATGTGGCATGAAGTTCGTCCATGAAGAAACTAAGCCAACTACTAAAACCAAAGAATGCTACGACTGTAATAATTACCGGCAATGCTTCATTCGGTTTAGTGCTTGCTGAGATTATTACCCCCGATGAATACCTAACTTTTGAATAAATCTTTGGCATACGAACTGTGCCAGGAAATCGATTTACAATTTTATTTGATCGAACTTCAATTTCATTTAAAGTAGTTCTCAACTCAGCAATCTCCCGAGCTAAGTCTTGATTAGGTGAATCTGATGTGGCGAAGTTATCTAAAGTTCCAATAGTTGATTGAATTTCTAACGAGATTTCTCGAATTGAATAAGTCCTAGAGTCTCGAATTTCTTGGGTTAGTTCAAGCTGTTGAGAAGACAAACCCTCTAATAATCCTTTTGCTAACTTAACTTGCATAAAATTTGCATCTAGAACTTGGCGAACCAAGCCAAATCCCAAGTATATGAATGTAGTGAATAATAAACTGATTGCTCTTTGAAATATGGATTGTGGGATTGGATCAAAGTTCCAACTAGAAAGAATTGCTTCGAATAAAATTGTTCCCAAAACATTTGCTAGCAGTAACAAAGCCAGTACCAGGATCAACTGCAGTTTTTCACTGAATACGTGCAAAATTGGTCTACCCAAAATTGCTAGTAAAACGGTTACTACGCATTGTGAAATCGCAATTGCACAAGCACTGTAAACAATGGATTCGCTTTTATCGGCTGCGTAAACCGTTAATCTCCCCAGCGCAAAAACTAAACCAGCAAGACTCAAGGAAACCAAATCAAAAGTGTGGGAGCCAACCAAATTTTGAAAAAGTCGTCTCGATCCTGGACCTAGCGGTGTAGTAGTTAACTCGGTCACACCTTAAGTCTATGTATGTCGCATGCCCGTGCCGAGAAGTAAAAGACGCCGTAGGCTGGTCAGGTTATGACTTCATTAGCCGCGGATCAAAACTCAAACTTGTTCGTCCGAACAGTTGAGCTACCTGACATCCCAAATCTGTTGTCACTTTTGCCTGCAGAGGGCGGGTTGGCTTGGATCAACGGATTGGCTAACAATCAAATTGGAATAGTTGGCTGGGGTGAAGTTGCCCGAAGTTCATTCAATGGCCCAGAGCGATTCAGTCGCGCACAACGTTGGTGGTCTCAACAATGTTCGAGTTCAACTGGAAATGAACCAATTGCCTTTGCATCATTTGCATTTGATAAAGATCCTGGAACCTCTGTTTTAGTAATTCCAGAAGTAGCAGTCACTCGAAACCAAAACGGCACACAGTTAACGATTACCAGCAACATCGCGATCTCCGATTCACACCTTGCCGGAGTCATTAGCGAAATCAATCGACCGCATGTTGTGGCACAAGGTATCAATAACGTCACTTGGTTACCCGGCTCTCGACCAGTTTCGGAATGGCAGTTAGCAGTTGATAATGCTGTGGCGCGGATCAATTCTGGCGAACTCGACAAAGTTGTCTTGGCACGAGATATTGTGGCTCAACTTGATCAACCCATTCACATTGGTGCACTTTTGATTCGATTAAATGAATCTTTTCCAGAGTGCTGGACTTTTTGTGTTGACGGACTTGTTGGTGCCACTCCCGAACTTTTAATTCGACGTGATGGTGAGCATGTAACAAGTCGCGTACTCGCTGGAACTATGCGCCGAAGTCGTGACACTGATCGAGATGGACAACTTGCCGCTGAGTTACTCGACTCTGATAAAGACCAAGAAGAGCATGTTTATGCAGTCGAGTCAGTTGCAGCCGCACTTGCAACGCATTGCACCGACTTAAACGTTCCAAATCGACCATTTATTTTGCGGCTTGCAAATGTTCAACACTTAGCAACTGATGTAACTGGCGAACTTGTGGATGCAGCTCCAGCGCTTGCCCTTGCTGCATCATTGCATCCAACAGCTGCGGTATGTGGAACTCCAACAGAGCGAGCCAGTCACGTCATTAGAGAACTTGAAGGCATGAATCGTGGTCGCTACTCGGCACCTGTTGGTTGGTTGGCCGCTAATGGCGACGGTGAATTTGGGATTGCGTTGCGCTGTGCTCTGATTGAGACCGAAGATCGAAAAACCTTGCGACTGTTTGCTGGTTGTGGAATCGTTTCCGGATCAACTGGCGAATCCGAGGTTGCAGAGTCGCAAGCTAAATTTGCTGCGATGAAATCTGCTTTGGAATAATTAACTGTTCTTCGCGGGAATAGTCTCCCAGCCGCGCAATACAAAGGTTTGACGCTGCACTGGAGTACCCGCAAGTTGTAAATTTGGAAATCGCTCGAACAGCATTGGCAGTGAGTTCTGCATTTCAAGTCTTGCTAACGGCGCACCAATACAAAAATGAATTCCAGCACCAAACGCAATGTGTGGATTGTGCTTGCGCGTTATGTTGAAATGATCGGTATTTTCAAATACTTCTTCATCACGATTTGCCGAACCCAGCATCGCAACTACTTTTTGCCCTTCCAGAACTGTGGTTTGTCCAATCACGGTTTCGCTGGTTGCGGTTCGTTCAAACATATGAAGCGGTGAATCAAACCGCATCATCTCTTCCAATGCGGTTTCAGTCAGTTCTCGAGGAGTGCTTTTCATTAATTCCAGTTGGTCTTGATGTCGAAACATAGCAACCATTCCATTTCCAAAACCATTTACGGATGCTTCATGACCAGCATTGAGGAGCAAAACACACATCGCAATTAGTTCATGCTCATTAAGTTTTTCGCCTTGCTCTTCGACTTCAACTAGAGCAGTAATCAAGTCTTGTTGCGGATCAACTTTTCGCTTTGCCGCCAGGTCGGCTATGTAGGAACTAAATTCCAGCCCTGCCTTTTGAGCGGCAAGTTCTTGTTCTCTGGTTCTTCCGTACTCATACATCTTCACGATGTCCTGCGACCAACGACGCAAGTCATTAGCCATATCTCGAGGAACGCCTAAGAGGTCGGCAATAACCAGCACTGGCAATGGCTCCGCGTAATCTGCCAAGATATCAAAACTTCCAGCGCTAGCTAGTTTGCTTTCTGCACCATCTAGTAACCGCTCACAAATGTCAACAATGTTAGGTTCGAGTGCTGCAATGCGTCCTGGCGTAAAAGCCTTTTGAATCAATGATCGCAGTCTGGAGTGTTTGGGTGGTTCGCTGTCCAAAATTGAATCCGAATGCAACCAATTGAAAATTTCCCACTCATCAAATGGTTCTTGCGCTTGATACAACCTACCTAAACTCTTACTTCTCAAGGTTGCATTCGCTGTCTCATGAGTTGGCGCCAACCACAGGCCTAGCCGATCGCTCCAAACTAGGTCTCGCGCAGCTCGAAGTTCTCGGTAAATGTCGTAAGGATTTGCAACCGTTGCTGGGTTGCGAGTGTCTAAAACATCAGCCAAACTCATGCGTTATTTGGTTGCTCTTCCTTATAGCCAATCGACTTGATCGGAAGCGTGATCAAATAAAGCCCCGCAAAGCCAGCACCCAGTCCGACAAAAATCCACCGGCCAGTAGTTGCAGTTCCTGGTGCAAGATAAGTCAGTACTGCAAGGCCGAGCGAAGCCAAGACCATAACAACGGCAGCGCGACGAAAAGCTGGGTCCGCTGCATTTCGCGATGTGGTTGCCATGTGCGTTGCGAGCGCGACAAGAATTACTCCGGTCAATCTAAATGACCAGATAACTGACTCGTTAGAAGTTAGGCCTAGGAATGAAACAAATGCTTCCGGATCAATCAGGAGCGCCAGAGCGCTGAGCGCAAAAACTATTGACCCAATGATCATGACTAACCGAGAGTAACGATATCTGGAATTACGCATGTGATAAGTCTAGAACTGCAGAGTTCAAATAACTTCAGGCACTCGACTACTTGTGTAAGAGTCCCGCATCACTTAATTTGGTGTCACATTCAGTAGACCCTGGCACTGGTGCTTCTGGAGTTCTGGCTGGACATACTCGTTCAAAAGCGCAGTAATCACACAGCCGAGAAACCCTTGCTTCCCATGAAGAACTCTTTACGTCACTTTCACTGCCAGCGCGCATCTGGGCAAGTTTCTCACCTTGGGAAATCACTAGACCTGAATCCGCAGGACGGCGCACCACTTCTTCTGCATTTAGGAAAATCAATTCAACTTCATCGACATCAATGTCATGTTGCGTTTTGAATCCCAAAGCGTACAAATACGGTTGGGCTAATTTATCGTCAATGAATTTTCCAGGACTTTTTCCAGTTTTGTAATCGGTTACTCGATTAACACCATCAACGGTAAATCGGTCAACTTTTCCAAAAAAATCAACACCGTTGATCTCAACGCTGAGTTCCATTTCAAGATGTTCTGGTTGGACTATAACTTCCTGTGGTGTTTCCACTTTGAACAAATTCTCAACAGCTTCTTTAACACTCTGTTTCATTTTGTTATCTGCTTCGAATGGTTTGTATTCAGTCGACTTGAGCATGCGTGGACCATATTCTCGAAGTAATTCCATGGCTGCTTCTAAAGTTCGTTCCTCTGGAGCAAGTCGATATAAATGTTCAATAACTTCGTGAGTAATTGAGCCGCCAACCAGCGCAGATGTTGGAGGTTCACGCCAGCCATCAATGTAAGAGAAGAAGTACTTTAATCCGCATTGTTGATAGAGCGACATTTGTGAATATGAAACACGTTTAGGGAGATTTGCCTTCGCAGGTTGTTCAACATCAACTCGCATTGACTTATTGGCCATTTTATAATCTCCCTTGTTGCACTAACCGTACTTGCCTTGGCTGACTATTCGGCTGTTACGGCTTAGAAATGCGGGATTTAACTAAATCGTGTGGAAGTGCGTATGAAGTGTTTCCATCTCGACCAATCATCGTGTCGTTGTTTACGAGTGCATTTAAAACAGACTCTTCAACACCTTGCACAACAGCCGTGAAGAAGGCATCTAAATAATTCCATGGCACAAAATCAAGGGACTTCAATTCAGCTTCCTGACGGGATTTAGTTGGAAAGCCACTTGAAAGTTCACCGGGTTGAGCTGTTGAAACTGCCAAGAAGATGTCGCCACTGAAATGTCCGCCTGCAGTTCCAGTTCTGGCTAATCCAAGCGGTACTCGTCTGGCTAAAGCCCGACATTGATCAGGAAGTAACGGAGCGTTTGTTGCAACTACAACAATTACCGAGCCCGCTCCACCAGGGACTGCGCGAGATTTATCTTTTTCCAGCCAAGTTGATTCATCCATCGGATTTGGCACATCTAAATCTGACATATCGATACCTTGGATTCGCAGTTCCTTGCGATCGCCAAAGTTGGACTGAACGAAAACGCCCACGACATAGTCTTTGCCACCAAACGGAACCGTTCGGGAGGCTGTCCCATTGCCACCTTTAAATCCGTAGCAATTCATTCCGGTGCCACCACCGTGTGATCCTTCGCTTACTAGGCCACCTGTTGCTGAATTGATTGCCGAAATTGTGTGCTCAGTTGTTACATGTGCGCCATTAATGTCATTTAGATAGCCGTCCCAAGTTTCTGCAACAACGGGTAGTAGCCATTCCATTGCAGCCTCAGGAAAATTTTGTTTAACCCATTCAATTACGCCGCGATGAACAGTTCCGACTGCATGGGTATTCGTAATCATGATTGGACCAGACAGGCCACCGGTTTCATTAATCCAGTGGGAACCAGTCATTTCGCCATTGCCATTCAAGGAATAGATTCCAGCTGGAATGGCGTGTTGGGTATCTGATTTTCCAACTGGCAAAATTGCCGTCACACCCGTGCGAACTGGACCAGAGTCAGAAATCAATTCTCCGTCGCCAGAAATTAATGTGACCATCCCAACTTCCAGGCCGGGAACATCAGTTATTGCATTTAGCAGTCCAGGTTTGCCTTCGAATTTAATTCCTAAATCACGAGCTCGCATATTGAATCCTTAGCCATTTCGCACTTGAGAGATAATTTCTTTAATCAAATCATTCTCGGCATTACGCTCACCTGTCAGGCAAATGATGACTTTGATACCTGGTGTTTTTTCAAAACTTTCCAAAGCAAATTTCAATTCAGTCTTAGTAGTTACTTGTTTCGCAGGAATGCCTAATGATTCAGCGATAACCCAAAGGTCCTTGCCATGCGGGGTACCAAAAACTTTTTCGTAATGTTCTTGATATAAATCAGCGCCTTGCTCGAGCTGACTGAAAATTCCACTGCCATTGTTATCAAGAACTACAACAGTTAGATTTGGCTGCCCTTGACCTTCACCTATGTTCAAGCCACCTAGATCATGCAGAAATGCGATGTCACCCATGAGTAAGACAGTTCGTTTACCAGTTCCAATACCAACCCCGATTGCAGTTGAAATCAGGCCGTCAATTCCATTTGCGCCGCGGTTTCCAAAAACCTGTAGCCCATTTCGCTTTGAAGCGTATGCCTCAAGATGGCGAACTGGCCAGGATGCAGCAACAAACAATTGGTCATCATTCCCAGCCAACTGCCAAACAAACTGGGCAGCACTTGGTCCGGTAAGTGTGTCTGGTGCCAAGGCAGTTGAAATTACTGTTGAGGCGTTGCTATCCAATGATTGCCACTGACTCAACCAGTTCGAATCAATTGTGGTTTCAAGTTTTGGCACACATTCAAAAATTTCTTTGGCACTTAACACCGGATCTGGTAAGTCAGGTCCAGAGGTTGCACTATGAATTGCTAAATGAATTGGGGCACTTTTAAGTAACCCTAAAACCGCCCGAGAAAGTCCAACTGTTCCAAGTGTCACAACTACATCAACTTTTGGCGCAAGTCCGGTCTGAAGCAAGACCACACCGTGTGACATTGAATTTTCGAACATATGGGCGTTGGCGGTTGGCTCCCAAAGTATCGGCCAGCCAATCTCTTGTGACATTACATTGATTTCTTCGACTGATTCAATATCGGAATTATCCCCAATGATGAAAATTCCTCGTGGTGAAACTTCAATCCGCTTTTGATCACATTCCAACTTTGGAAGTACTCTCACACTTTGTGCCGTTGGTTGCCAATCCAAGTTTTCCAACTCTGGCAACAAAGGAAGTTGAAATTGAACATTTACTTGTATCGGTCCGGGTCGACTTGTTATTGACAACTCAAGGGCGTTGCTAACTTCAGAAATATTTGTTGACTCAGGGGCAACGTCAATCTGAGCCTTAACAAAAGTTCCAAACATTCCAAATTGATTAATAGTTTGGGGTGCACTTTTTCCCCGAACAGATTCCGGACGATCTGCGCTTAAAACAATGACAGGAACTGCGCTATGAAAAGCCTCAACAATTGCCGGCATTAAGTTAGCAACTGCAGAACCTGAGGTGACAACAACTGGAACTGGTTTCTTTGTTGCCTTTGCAATTCCTAGAGCTAAAAACCCAGCATCGCGCTCATCGATTCGGACTTGGATCTTTACTAAGCCCGCTTTTTCCGCTTGGGCAAATGCCCAAGATAGAGGAGCGTTTCGTGAACCAGGTGCGATCACAACATTTTCCACACCAGAATCTAGACAGCTTTGAACAATTGCTCGGGCTAACACTGTTGCACTTGATGTCATTGCATTCGATGTCATCGCTCCACTGCCTCCCTCACACCCGGGCTAACCAAATCTTTGGCACCGCTGTGCCATGATCGCACAATCCGCTCTTGCCACCAAAGGCGATCACTGGCGCTGACATGGGCCGCTGATGAAGCAAGTAAATGCGCATCCGGGGTCGCTCTTCGCACCGGCAACTCACCGTTAGTTGGCAAAGTTGTTGGTGTGACCAAGTCTTGCTCGAACAAAGTTCCAGTTCCTAACCCACAAGCTCCATATAGTTGCGGAATGCTGGCGGCAAGTGCGATTCCACTAGATAATCCAACTGATGAATCTAACGAGCCACTAACAACTGCAGGCAAACCAATTTCACGAACTAGATCAAGTGCCCGCTGCACACCACCCAATGGAATTGCTTTGACTACCAAAATGTCAGCTGCAGTTTGAATTCCAGGCACATCAACTTTGGCTGACATTCGCAGTGATTCATCTACCGCAATCTGAATTGGTTGTTCCCACTTTTGCATTGCCTGCTTTAGCTCAATCAAATCTGGAGTCGTCGCACATGGTTGCTCTACATAATCAAGGCCACCAGCTGCTTGGTCAAGAATTTGGATTGCTTGAATTGCTTGGGTGACACTCCATTGACCATTAACATCAAGGCGAATTTTTCCAGCAATGCCAAGACGGTCCATAGTGGAGCGAACTGCTTGAACTCGCAGTTCATCACTTTGCAAAGACTCTTGACTCAGATCTGAAACTTTCACTTTAAAAGTGGTCATTCCATAATCTTTGATCGCAGATTCGACTGCAGAAATCGTTTGCGCAACATCAAGTATTGGAATTATGGAATTAACGGGAATTGAATTTCTTAATTTTGCCGGGTATGTTCCAAACGCCGCTTCAAGTGCTCCAGCTAACCACTTTGCACTAACTTCATCTGAGTACTCAGGAAAAGGTGCGAATTCTCCCCAGCCCGATGAACCACTAATCAATGCGCCAGTACGAATTTGAGTATTGCGAAACTTTGCGTTTAAGTTCAACGCAAATGGAACTGACTGTTCGGCAACCTCAAGAATTGACATAGTTAACGCTTCGAAAAACTATGGACGTTTTGGAAACTGAGTGAAATCTGGGCGACGCTTTTCTTTGTAAGCGTTGCGACCTTCTTGCGCTTCTTCACTCATGTAGAAAAGTAACGTTGCGTCGCCGGCAAGTTGTTGAATTCCAGCTAAGCCATCATCGGCAGCATTGTGGCTTGCTTTTAGTAAGCGAAGTGAAAGAGGTGAAAGTCGAAGCATTTCACGGCACCACTGCACAGTTTCAATTTCTAAATCTTGAATTGGAACAACAGAATTCACTAAGCCCCAGTCATATGCCTGCTCTGCACCATATTGACGACACAGGAACCAAATTTCGCGCGCTCTTTTTTGACCGATGTGACGGGCAAGTAATCCTGAACCATATCCACCATCAAATGAACCAACGATTGGGCCAGTCTGACCAAAGCGCGCGTTATCAGCCGCAATCGAAAGATCACAGACCACATGCAAAACGTGACCGCCGCCGATTGAGTAACCAGCAATCATGGCTACAACTGGTTTTGGAATTCTGCGAATTGCAATTTGAAGATCTAAAACATTAAGGCGACCTACGCCAGCCTGCGCGACGGCATCATCACCGATGTAGCCATCGTCGCCACGAATCATTTGATCGCCGCCACTACAAAATGCCCAGTCCCCTTGGCCGGTCAGAATTACTACTCCAACACTTGGATCATCGCGGACGACATCAAAGGCATGGATCAGCTCTTGAACGGTCTGGGGCCGAAATGCATTGCGCTTCTCTGGGCGATTGATGGTGATTTTGGCAATGCCCGAATCTTCACCAGTGGTTCGCTCCAAAATAATGTCGGTGTAATCGCCACTTCGCGCCCAGTCACAGGCAGTCGTGATAGACGAGTAACTTGGGTCATTTTTTGCAGGACTATCGTCTGCAACCACTGGCGGGAGTATGTACTTTGTTCGGGTATCCATTACAAACCTTAGAAAAATCTTGAGAAATAGTTCTTCGCTCTAGGCTAGTCTCGATGACCCAATCTGACACATCCAGAAAAAGCCAGAATCCGCGGGCTCTTACTGCGGTAACGGTTCCCCCTGGCATGGGCGGAATTCTTAAACTTGCCTCAGTTATTGGCCGCGCCCTCGACGGCACTGGTCCAGCGATTGCCCCAATGGCTGCTGGTCCAGAATTTATTGTCACCCAGGCACTGGAAGCACTACGCCCAGATAACCCGGCATTCCCGCTGGAATCCAATGACATTGCAATAGTTAGCACTACCTCAGGATCAACTGGCACTCCAAGAGGTGTCCTGCTCAGTCAACCAGCTTTGTTTGCATCTGCTACCGCCTTCGGAAATCGATTCGGTACTAACAATCGCTGGGTCGTATCTGTACCGGCTCATCGAATTGCCGGCATCATGGTCTTGGTCCGGTCATGGTTTCATAACAGTCCATTTGAGATTGATCCCAGTGTTGGTGGTGCTCGAACTTTTCAAGCTGCAGCATTTGCCGCAACCACAATGCGTGCGGTGCGTGAAAGCAATGGTGATGGTCGCTCCTTGATGGTTTCATTAGTTCCAACTCAAATCGCCCGGCTACTCGAATCTGGCAGCGTCGGAATCGAAGCGCTGCAGTCATATGACTTGGTGTTAAGTGGCGCTGCGGCTACCCCACAACCAATGCTCAACAAAATGCGTGAATTAGGAATAAAGGTTTCAGTTTCATATGGCATGACTGAAACTTGTGGCGGTTGCGTATTTGATGGGCGCCCACTTGATGGTGTGAATATTTCTCTGGGTACAAAAGATGACATTGAACCAGGTCGTGTCACGATTTCTGGAACTGTGGCGGCAAGTGGCTACCGCTTGCGCCCCGATTTAGATGCAGTCAGCTTTATCTCAGGGCAAGTTCAAACTCATGATGTTGGAAAACTTGATTCAAGTGGACTCTTACACATATTGGGCAGATTAGATGACGTGGTGACAGTGGGAGGAATCAATGTCTCGTTGAGTGCTGTTGAATCACTAATTCGTCACCATCCTGCAATTGAAGATGTTGCTGTCATTGATTTGCAAGATGAACTTTGGGGCTCTATCCCTATTGCATATGTGGTGACTCGAAATCACATTTCTGATACTTCGAATTTGGTTGCTGAAATTCAATCAACAATTCGAGATCAAATTAGTAGGGCTGCAGTTCCTCGAACCGTGCAATTTGTTACATCTCTACCCATGCTCGACTCTGGAAAGATCGATCGGATAAGTTTACGAATGCAAGCTGCTAACGAGGCTACCCAAAGAATATTTCCGCACCCTGGAACAAAGCATTAAGGATTTACATGGCCACCCGTAACCAATGGATTGATGGTGCGCGCCCCCGAACTTTGCCAGCTGCGGTGGCTCCGGTTTTAGTTGGAACTTCAATTGCGGAATTTGAAGGATCGTTTCGACCCCTTATCGCATTACTTGCACTTGTTGTGAGTTTGGCGCTTCAAGTAGGTGTCAACTACGCGAATGATTACAGCGATGGCATTCGTGGCACTGATGAAAATCGAGTAGGGCCAGTTCGACTGGTTGGGCAGAATTTAGCGACTCCAACGGAAGTAAGACGCGCTGCCGTCCTTGCCTTTGGAATTAGTGCCTTAGCTGGACTTGGCATGGTTTTGTTA
>Ga0209357_1000741_pt1 | contig 13169 bp, 17 predicted proteins | sample LauGreFBDMM110SD_2_FD_187573 | JGI IMG/M metagenome (GOLD analysis project Ga0209357, IMG submission 187573) | Freshwater lake microbial communities from Lake Michigan, USA - Fa13.BD.MM110.SD (SPAdes) (version 3) | ecosystem: Environmental > Aquatic > Freshwater > Lake | place: Lake Michigan... | reverse complement strand
TTCGGCGGCAAGTGCTTGTGCAGCGGCAGCTTGTTCAGCGGCAAGTACTTGTGCAGCGGCTACTTCTGCCGCATGGGCAGCGGCGGCTTCGGCTGCGGCAATTTCTGCGGCGGTCATTGTGGTTGCAACGGCAGCTTCGGCGGCTACGGGAACTGCTAACTGGGGCATATCAAACTCCTCGTTTCATTAAAACAAACCCGCCGTTACGAGCGAATTCTTTGAAGCCAAACATGGTTATCAACTTCTGAGCTTTTATATCATTTTCAAAGGGTGTAGCATACACTTCTGTGTACTTTTTGTCTTCAAAATCTTTAAGCATACCTTTGAAAATTTGCTGATACCGCTTAAACTTTGCAGGTGTCCAAGCGCCTTCTTTGAGTGTTAAATGCAACGCTACTTTTGTTTGGTTAATTATGTAGTCGCACAACACCTCAATGTCATTATCCTCGTAGAGCTTTTCTCTTACTGGAGGCATCATACTTTTACCTTCAGAACATTGGCAGCAGTGGTGTCATAGAACACATCCCCAACCCGTAAATTAGCAAGATCTGCCTGAGTTGGCAGGCTTGGTGTCGCCGTGTTTGGCGCTGGAGGGAAACTCAATCCAGCTATTACTGCCGCGCCATTCCTCTGAGTTGTAACGTTTATTGGCCCTGCGTTATCTAACTGATTAAAGTACAAACGCAACAAGGTCAATAACTGATTCATGTATATCTGATCGTACTCCTCTGGAGCACTGAGCAGACGCGGGGCAACAACGTTTTTTTGTGCCATTATCTGCGTCCATCAGGTCTGATGTCGATACGAGGAGCGCCTAGCTGCCACTGTGTTCCTATGGTGTCCGAGGTAATCCGCATAGCCATTTGTCGTCCACGCACACGGATGAAGATTTGCCCGTCATATGTGTCTGGGTCAATTGGATAACTTTGCGTTGCCACCACGGGCTGCTCTGCGTCTGTATCCGTACCCCCTACAGATTTGGGCGATGTTAACCCCGAACCTGAGTTTTTTAAAGGCAGTAACTGCATGGTCAGGCGCGGCGTTACTCCGTTTGTGGACCCATTAAACGTTAAGTCAGGTAGTATTCTGTAAATAAACGCAAAGTTATGACCGTCCCCAATATCAAACTGCGCCGTTGTAATTGACGCTTCAATCGGTAAAAGATCAGCCAACATGCCGTCATCTACACCAGTCTCGTGGTTCACAAGGTTATGTGCATAGGTAGCCGCAACAGGGAAGCTTCGTAGTCCAGTATCCAGCCATGCAGTGCGCCCCAGACTGCCGTAATACCAAATATCTTCCACATAGTTGTATACAACATATCTATCAGATTCGTTGGAGTTGGCCGAGCAATAAAACCACCAGACTTCGTTAAAGCCTTCGTTTGTGCTGGCATACACTTGGTCAAACTGCTGCCGATTAATATCGTTATAGACATACCGCAGTAAATCGCAACGTAGGGTTTGTATGCCACCAGCGTACTTGTAGAACTTGTCTGCGCCCATCCAGTAAGTTGTTCCAGATGCTACCGCCGCCGCATTTGGGCCAACAATAGATATGTTACTTGCTAAAAGCTGCGTACCCCAGACGTAAGGTGGACCAAGATATTGCAAGGAATAAAGCGCAGAATCTGTCCAAACAAGAATCTCTTGACGGCTTTGCCGGGCAGTAACGATGGTCGATCCTTGTGACAACCTAGCGCTACCTGCTTGATTGGTGATGGCAGGCTCCCACTCAGTCACAGATTCTTGATCTGACCACCGGATAAGCATCGGGTCAATTGTGGTGCTGAATATATCGTTTGTACCAAAGCAAAGAACAAATCGGCTTGCGTCTGAAATTAAAAAGAAAATTTGACTAATCGGGGTTTGATTAGCGCCACTTAGCTGAGAAATAGGAATTGCACGAGGCGATATGGATTGAACGCCAGACTGCGTTCCAGATGTAATAACTATTGTTGATAAAGTGTAGGTAAGACCTGTTGGCGTTCCTACGGTAGTTGTAACTCCAGAACCACCTATAGTGGTAGATAAAGTGAATGTTGTAGACCCATTAGTGGCAACAATGTAATACGTTGTAGGGTTAACGTATCCAGCAATAGAACCCGTCCCTCCATAAGTTCCACTGATTACTAATGACTGATTAACTACCAAAGTAACACTTGAAGCAGTGCAGCTAAATTGCCCTGCTATACCCGTAATAGCTACGCCTGATAATGTTGCACTTAAAGTAGTGGATGTTGCTAAATTAAACGTGCCGCCTGTAGAATTAATGACGTAGTACGTTACACCAATGACTAACCCTGTAGGTAACGACCCAGTGGTTTGCAGGGCCAGCGCTGTGCCATTTACCAAACTGCCAGAGAAACTGACAACGCTAGGCGAGGCAATAGTGATTGAGGCGGTCTTAGCTGTGTACCCAATATTGGCATTCCAATAGTACAAAGGTGCCTCACGGGGGCCAAGGATTAAATCCTGACCAAAATTGCTTTGGTTCCAGATGCGGATAGCCGCAGCAGATGCCGCACCATTACCCCATGTACCAGCACCCCAAGGGCCAGCACCCCAGCCAGTAGCAGGGATGGCGTACTCCTCACCAACATTGACTTGATATACCGCGTAAATTGTGCCGCCGCCTGTAAGGGCAAAAGATGCTTGGGAAGAGGCGGTAATTAAGTACGTTGTTGAAGTCAGGGAAGTGATCTGGTACTCACCAAAGATTGTGACCCCAGCCAAAGTTGTTGTGGGCGAAAACGTTACAAAGTCGTTATTCTCAAACCCGCCGCCAGCATCTGTTACGGTTACAACAGCAGAACCTACTGCGGTAGTAAATGGGTTGGTAAGCGTGTTGGCTACTCGGATAGGAGTGATGTCGTTATAAACACCGCCGTTCTCAATGTAAAACTTCAGGTGAGTGCCAACACCCAGCAGGTTCTGATAGCTGAGTGTGATCCAATTCAACAATGAACGGCATACACCCAAGAACGTATTTGCAGATATGCGAACCCAGCCACCTATTTTTTCAGGCGTACCCTGACGAAAACGAACTTTTTCCGATTCATAGTAGCCACCCTCATTGGTGTAGCGAGTGTTTTCTCTGTTTACACCGGGCTTGAGGAGGATTTTTTGTAGTGGCATGGTTAACCAACGTTGCGTTCAAAATGAGGGCAATCTACCAAAGATTTGAAGTTGCCGCCCCAACGGTTCTTAGGGTGCAAAGTTTCCCAATATGCTCCTACAGGCGCGATTATGGTTTTGTCCCAAATGATTTTGCCGTCACGGAAGAAGTTCAAATCTATTGCACAGCGCTTTAGATGGATGGAATTCATAGTCTTGGAACGCCCCGTCTTGAAGTAAATGGCTTGCTGTTCGGGCGTACGCGCCAGTTCCCCGCCGGTCACCACGAATCCTTGGTCTGTAGCGTACTGGATTAGCTTACACATGTCCAGCAAAAACGCAGCTTGTTCGGTGCTTAAGCTCATTTTCTGCCTTTCATTTCGGCCAATTTCTCAATGGTTCTGCCGCCAAAGTAAGCGCCCATGATTAACATCCCCCACTGGCCCAAGAGGGACACGTAGGACTCGTTGGCGTTGTAGTTAAACGCCGACATCATGGCAAACAAGAAGTAACCAAAGAATATAGCTATAAGGCTCATTGGGCGGATGTTCTTGGACAGCCAAGAGTCACTAGACATATCAGCTTGCCAGCGGTCTGTAACGTTATTAGCATCACTCTGTGCAGCCTTGGCAAACAGCTCTAGCTCAGCCAACTCCAGCTTGGCCTTCTCAATACCTAGCTCAAGCAGGCGCTCTTCATGTTCAAACTGCAACTGGCGCAGATTGCTGACATCTTCTGCGGTTGGATCGTCAGGTATCTTTACACCCAAAGTTTTTTCTACGACTTCCTTGCCCTTGGCTTGGATAGCGCTAGATAGCAAGGTAAGGCCGTTTTGAGCCAAGCTACTAAGGAGCGTTGCGACTATTGGAATCATCTCTTCTTTCCTTTTCAATTTGTCTGCGTAATTTTTCCATCTTTTCAATCTGCTGTTTGGCCTCATGCTTGGTCTGCATAACGTCCATGTACAGCATTCCAATCAGCGGCAGCAGCACAACTACAAGCAAACAAGCGGCAATCCATCCCATCACTAATTCCCAGTTCTGTTTAAGAGGCTGAGGAGTAGCCACATATACAGGAGGAATAGGATAGTCGCCAGTAGATACGCCTGCCTTTCCTTTAGCAGCCTTTCTTGCTCCTTGCGTTGCCATGACTCATCATCCCGTTTCTTCCTTGCCTTGTCCTGCTCTATCTTGATGACATCCCGCATATCAAACACTTTTGAATACAAGGCCCCCATCTCTTTTGGAGCGCCGTATACCATCGCTTCTCTTATCTCCGTCTCCAACAATACCATCTGGTCTTGAGCCATTACCCGCTTCAGGGCGGCTTCCATCAGGTTAGCGTCGGGGTCGTAGACAGTTTTGCTCTTCTCTTCCTCTTCCCTTATGTGGTCAGCAAGCTGTTCTTGCAGCTTGAAAAACTGAGAAAGTTGGACAACAATGTCTGCCATGACTTGGGTTTCGTCAACGGCAACGTAGGCTTCCTTCTTTTTCGCCACAGGCTTGGGGCTTGTGGCGGGCGTTCCGAAGAGCTTTGCCCAGAATCCTCTGACTGCTTTGACGTCTGAAGCAACCTCATCGACAGTTTTCTTGATTTCCATGAAAGACGTTTTTGCGTCTTTGTAGAGTTTGCATCCTTGCTTAATAGCGGCAACACAAGCGTTCGCGGCAAAGAGGATGCTGAGCGGATCAATTTACAGCTCCAGAAATTTCTTGTTGGTCATGGTTGTTCAGGCCATTCAACTTCCCAAGGGAAGCCAGTTTGCGCTGTGATGTCGCGCAGTGCTTGACGGTATGTTGCCCATACCATCTTGTCCACAGGCGTATCTGCTATTAGCGTCCAGTCGCTGTCTTTAAGTTTATCGTTACGCTGGTTACGCACAGACTGAGCCTGTTCTGCGCCATCTACTAGGGTGTCTGCATTGACTGTTGTTGCCATGTGTTACTCCGCTATTTAGCTGACTGACTCAATGATTTGTAATGCGCCGTACTCATTATTACTGCCGTAGCTTTGATCGTAGGCTACAATTTTGTTTTGGGTTATAGAGTTAATATTACTATCTATGGGGAGAAATTTTGCGTAAAAAGAAGCAAAGTTATTCTCACCAATTGCCACAGCTTTTTGCCCTGTGGTAACACCGCTCCAAGCATAACTACTAGAGCCAATCAAAAGACTTGGTGTAAATGTTTGTTTGTAATCTAAAGCTGAAGGAGCTGAAAAATTACTCGTGCCCCCATTTTGGAAATCATAGTCCACTAAGATAGGAGAAGCGCCAGTAAAGTTAAGCACTACTCTTTGCGCATTTGCGGCAGTAGTGTACCCATAAAATGTGGCTAGATTAGCTGTAGCGTTTGCGCTGATAGGTATAGCTGTCAATGCGGTGCTGGAGAATAGTGGCCCGATTTGTGTGCCCGCACTGGCCGTTCCAGCAGTATCTGTAAGGATGTTAGACCTACCATTAGTAGCGCCGTGTAACATAATTAACTTTGACCCACTAACAATTGTTGCAAATTGGGTTACAGCGGTCGCTCCTCCGTTTGATAATGTTGCGCTAGAAATTGAGGCGGTTGTGCCAACTACACTAATAATCAGACCTACCATAGGATTACTAGTGCCACCAGTAGCTAAAACAACAGCAGTCCGAGCACCGTTGCTAATCGGCCTTACTTGATAAACGCTTGCTGTGGTTGAGGCGGATGTTGCACCTGTGCCAAGGGTAATAGTTGTACCTGAAACGCCGTATGGGGTAGCAAAAAAAGTAGTAGCTGTGGTGTTTGTTAATACCAATACAACGGACGAAGAAACGGCGGTTACATAAATGCTACCTAAGCTTGTGCCGTTTAAAACCGTTGCGGAGCCAATTGTTACTATGCTTGCCGAAATGGTCATCGCCCGCATTTGCGGCGTAGTAGCGTCATACGTTACAACAAAAGATGAACCAACAGCAATCAAATTACCAGCGCCAACGCCCCCTCCATCGGCGGTTGATAATGTTACACCGGTTGCTGAACCTACAGTAATTGTTGTGCCGCTTAAAGTTAAAACAACCCCCTGCATTGCGTCGGCAACACTTGACACAACTAAAACTTGATTTGTGTCGCTTAGTATGGCTTCAAAATGAACCATAGTGCCGGTACGTATAGTGGTTAACGTACCCCATAGCAGGGTAGACGCATCATAAATAATGCCGAATAGAGTAGAATTACCAAGCAGAATCAACGTTCGGTTAGCATCAATTACAACAGTTTTTCTAGCTGTTGCTGCTGCTGTTTTATTGTATAAATCGGTTGAAAATACCAGCGCTACAGGAGCATATGGTTCAGCGCCTACCAAACTCCATGTACCAGCAGCCGTAGAGTTATCAGCCAAGCCCACAATTACAGGACAATTTGAAAATACAAAACCTAACGTACTACCAGCGTTATTGACAATTTTAAGCGGGTAAGCGCCTAGATTATTGATGTTATAAAGAATGCCGCCCTTAGTCACTGTTGTGGCATCTGGAAACGTGACTGTTTGACCGTATGTAGTCGTAGTAATAGCTTGAGCGGTAACAGAAGCTGAAGTTAAGACGACCGACCCAGAAGCAGTTGTACCGCCGCCACCACTAGCAGAAATGCTAATTGAACCTGAACCGTTAGTAATGGTTACGTTACTGCCACCAGTCAAAGTAGCTTTTGTCAATCCGCCCGATACGTTACCAATCAATAACTGGCCATTAGTGTAGGTAGACTCTCCCGTACCGCCATTGGCTTCAGGCAATACGCCGCTTACATCCGTTGTCAACACTGCGGGATTGCTGACAATTTTTACAAAATCAGAACCGTTCCACGCAACCACAGCCTTACCACCGGCAGGAATTGTCACACCTGTAGTCGGGCCTGCGCCACGAATCACAATAGACTGCGTGCCGCCTGTACTGTTGATAACGATATAGGTCTTGCTGGATGCTGGTGCTGTGATATTGCGCGTTACCGTGCCGGATGCGGTCCATAAAATAACGGGCTGACGGGCTTGGTCAGCAGCCAAAGCAGTCGTAGAAAGCGTTACATCAGCATCAGCGCTGAGTGTTGTTGTGCCCGCAATAGCGGAATCAATCAGCGACGTGATTGAGTCATTAACGGTGTCGCCCCAAGTACCGTCAAGTTCTCCGGTAATTGGTAGGGCTAGACCTAAGAGTGCTGTTGATTGTGTTGCCATTGTTTTCTCCGATTAAGCCACGTATGTGCCGTTATTGGTGGTGTTTAAACGACGCGCAGTCCAGATACTTCCAGCCAGTGGCGTAATCGTACCCGCACTTGTGTTGGCTCTTATCAATAAACTTGTCCCTGTGCCGTTATCTAACTGTATTCTAAACCGTGCGTAATGATTAACCGCCGTAGTCAATGAGCCTGTAGTAAAGCTATATGCCGTTGTGTTGTTAACCGCTTGGCCCACCAGCATGGTTGCTGTGCCGGGCGGGGCAACGATACCTGTAACAGGCGACATTTCAAAATATACGTTCTGTATGGTTAGCGCAGCAGAGTTAGTCAGCGTCCAAGTGACTGTACCAGCGGAGGTCTTCAAGAAGTACATAATAATTTCAATATCGTAGTAGCCCTGCGAGACCAGCGCAATATTGGACGTAGCGCCAAAAAAGTTAGCAATACCTGTACTAATAGAAGCACCGTTAGCAGTTAACTTAAACTGGTTGTACAAACCTACCGAGCTACGACCAGATGCCGTGTCTACTGTGCCGTACATGTTCTCGCCGTCGTACTCAATAGCGCCTGCTGCGGCGGATGTTAAGTTTGTACCGGACGTTAAAACAATTGGCGCTACTGTTGCTGTGCCTGCAACTGGGGTAATTGATTTGGCTACCACGTTACCCGCCGAAGCCACAAGGTTGCCAGTAGAGGCGGTAATTTCGCCCGCAGCAGTGATAGGGATACTGGTATTTAATGTAGATGCAGAAATCTGCATCTTGTACGCGCCTTTGACCTGATTAAAGCCGCCCACGTAAAACTGATGCGCATTTGCTGAACCCGTGCTAGACGTGGCGTAAACCAGATTGCCCGTGAAAGAAGCATTTAATGCCGAACCAAATATGTACGTCTCGTTAGGGCCAGTGACACTGTATGTCGCCTCGTTGTATGTAGAACTGTTATGGCCAAAGTTGCCAAAACCAGCCGCATCCGTGCTGTTGTTTGCATACAGAACGAAGTCAGCGGAAGCATTACTACCAGCATTGGAGTTATAGACATAGCTCTCCATGTAGTTGTTAAAGTTGCCTGTTGCAGCAATCACGGGGTTTGTCGTGCCAGCCAGTAAAGCCGCAGTACCTGCCCGTAGAGTTGTACCGTTAAATGTCAAATCAGCGCTAGATTGGTAAGGATTAGTACCGTTACCATAAGGAATGGAGTTAACAGCTAGTGTGGTTACACCCGTACCGCCAGAAGATACCGGGACAAGAGCGACGTTATCCGCAACAATATTTAAACCATCTGCATAAACCGATCTTTCGGCGGGGTAGGTGACGAACACATCTTTACTGCCCGCTGTAAATGGCGTTAAAACTCCAGCAAAACCCGTCGTTAGAGTAATCGCCGTGTAAGTTGCGCTAGTTCCTGCGTAGGTAAGTATTGATCCGCTTGCCGTTAAAACTGTCTTGCCTGTACCTTGTGCATCAAGCGTTACAGTACCCGTGCCCAACGGAACAGTAGCATTGGTTGTAAAACTTACACCAACCGTATTTGACGCCGCCCCAATTAATGTGAAGTCTGTAGTTCCAACCGTCAGAATAGTGGCTGTTGTGCCAGAAACTAACGACGTAGCATTTGCAATTGCGCTAACTGTGATTACTTGCCCAGCCGTTATGCCGTGTGCCGCAACCGTATTAACAGTAACCGTGGTAGTTGATTGGCTGATGGAAGAAATTGCCGCAATAGAAGATAAGCTGGAAGACGATAAAACCGTATCCCTAGATAGGGTCGTACCTGACAATGTGTACGTACCAATACCCACTTCCCACTCATTTGCGACTTGACTGGCAATTGTGTAGTACGTGGTGTTAGCGTTGCCAATAACAGAAAATGCCTGATACCCACTGGATGTGCCAGCAAGCACAACAGACCCTGTACCCGTCGTAGTGGTGTTCTCTCTTACTCGATCTTTAAGAACTAAAGCCATTTTGCACCTTTTATGGGTTAACTATTGTCTGCCAATCTGGATCAGGCGGTGTTTGTGATGTGTCAATCACTGTCCAAATAGCTGTCAAAGTTGATGATTGTGTTTCCGCTGCAAACATTGTTTCAATAACTGCCGCCTGAAATTTGGCAATCAAGCTTTCTGCATCAGCAATTGCAAAAGACTCATTTGCACTGACTTGAAACACCTGCCCAGCGGCAGTAGAAAAAGGCAAAGCAGAGAATGGGGTGTTAGCAAACATGATTAGGTAATCACTACAGTGTAGGTGACAGCCAAAATGTCAGTGGCTACAACGGTTCTTGCAGCGGCAAAGTCGCCAGCCGAGAACAAGATACCTGTTGTATTATTCGGCACAGTCGTACCACCAAGGACGATAAAACAACCAGCTACCGTAGCTGAACCAGTCATCGTAAAACTAGTTGGCGTTGATGTTGTCTTGCTACCGCCAGAAGCGGCAGAAAACACGGGTGTGAGCCGTGCCGCAATAGCTGTAATCTCCGCCCATGTAGCGTGAGAAGCCATAGTGTCTGCCACAACGGATGTACCAACACCTTTCAGGCCCATCAATACTGCGCCAGCACCTGCGTTACCCAGAATTGAGTTTAAAGTAGCGTTCTTGCCAACTGTTACTACTAGATTTTCAATGTCGTCTTCCCATTTGATGTTGCCTTGAGAATCTGTACACACCACATGGTAGTAGCCGTTCATGTTCATTGGTTCAGTAACCATTTATTGCTCCTGTTAGCTACTGCGAATTAACGCCGTTGTCGATGTGTTTGCAGGCATCGTAACTGCGAATGTGATTGCTGAAGTCTTGTCTGCCCCAAAATCCAAAACCGCAATAGACTTGTTGGCTTTGCTTGAGTTGTAAATCAGCGCACCACGAGCAGTCAAAGCTGATGTCCAAGTTGCGTTGGGAAACCCAACATAGGCTACAGTGCCCAATGTATTTACCGTGATACCCGGTAGTGTTACCCCGCCTGCCGTGTAACCTGTTGCTACAACTTCATCGGTCGCGCTGTAAATTGTCGTATCTGCACCAAGATTAGCTGGCGCGGTGTAAAGGGCAATCTTAATCACATCCGTGGGTAAGTTATGGACACCCTCATACAACTGGGCTTTGAAACTGGTGGTAAGTGTTTGGGCAATCATTGAACTGGAATCCTCACTTGTCCATCACGGTACGCATCCATACGTTGCTTGCCATCGCCCAGATTTTTAAGCAGCTGCATTGATTGCGCGTACATTTCTTGATATACCGCAATCAAGTCAGGCTCACCCTTCATAAAGCGGATAGCTTCAACCAAAGCGCCGTTCAATAACGCAGAACTAAAGTTATCGCCAAGCCAAGAAGTACCAGTGGTGACAATCGACTCAGGGTAGTAGTAATAGTGGAGTTCTAGTTTGTAAGCACTGTTCGGTGTAGGCCCAAGAATAAAACTTAACTCATTAACTGCTGTAGATTGTGGGCCAAAGATTGCGTAGTACTCTGGAAGACCTGTGTCCGCTGGAGTTGGGTACGCCTCACGAATGAAGTTAACGTCCTTATTTAGCAAAAATGTATAAGTTTCCGTGGCTGTCCCGTAGTTCTCAATAACCGCTAAAGAAAACGTAGACAGGAAGTCGCCGGGACAAGACACATATTTATTGTTTACCGTTAACGTACCAACTACGTTTTTTCGCAGGTTGGCAAGCTGTACAGAGTTGTAAATCTTCTGTTCAGCCTGCTCTGTAAACAGTGCGTACTCATCCGCTGTAAACTCGTTTTCACAAATGTCCGCAATATTTGCAACAAGTTCAGCGTAGTTCATGGTTATGCCATAGGCCCACGAGCCATCAGACCTTTAGTAGCCGCGCCAGTGCCACGAACTTTAATACCGCTGGTTTTGACTTGCTCATCGCCAGCAGCTTTACTGATGTTGCCAACGCTCATATTAACCGTGTCGGCTTTGCTGCGGTTTGGCATAACACCGGGGGTGGAAGAAATCTTCATTGCCTTACCATCCATAGTGTGCGGCTCGGCATAAACACTTGCGCCGCCAACTTCTTTACCGTCTCGTTTCATGCTGAATTTAGCCATTATTTTCCCCGTTGGTTTGCAACTTTAGCCATGCCACGACCCATGCTCATCATCATCTCGTTGGTCTTTCCGCCTTTGGCTAGCTTAGTCATAGGCTTGCCGGGGTGCAGCCTTTTCTCGTGCTTATGCACGGCTCCAGCCATCATCTTTTTGTCCTGTTTTAAATCTGCTTTGTGCATTTTAAGCTCCTAAGTTACGCTTACCGTTACTGTACCAAGTTCTAACGCTAACACCAAATAATTTGGCGTTAAAAGAGTGTCAAACCCACTTGCTCCACCAACAGGGTTCCAACCCCACTGAAAGACTCGACTGCCACCGCCGTTGAAACCATCCTCCAGCAAGCCAGAGACTTGGTAGCTTAGGTCAGGACGCGGGTCGCGCACCCCTTGCGGGTCATCCACTGGATACATGCCCAACTGCAACTGCGGCTGATCTGGGTCCCAGCACTGAGGGCACACTTTTAAGTCGTAAACCTTGGTCTTGACAACAAGTTTTTTAAGTGCCGTAAGTTTGTACCCGAAACCGCACCGGTCGCATATGGCAATTGAGTTCTTACCACTAGCAAACCTATTACCCATTATCCGCCCCCAATGAACATCTGTCTAGGCACGAGACGCAATGCGGCGCGTTCTTGATCTTCATCAGCCGCTGTCATCCATGCCTCGTCGTACTGTTGTTTTAAGACCCCAAGACGATCCATACCACCGGGAACCTTCAAAGCAATGTAATAGGACAATCCAGCCACCATACAGGGTATAAAACGAAAAGGTACGTCCATTACATTGACACCATTACCAGCATCTTGCACGCGACGCATACGCCAGTAGACAAACTGGTAAGTCTGGGAGCCGTCAGGCGTAGGCCACATGGTTACGCGAGGCACATTATTGGTGTAAATCTTGGCGCTGGAACTAGCAGTATGTGCCGCAGCCGTTGTTCCGTTCTGTCCACGGAAGCAATTGCTTAAAGTGTTGCCTTCAATGTAGTTGTAGAAGATAGTTTCGCTGTCAAGGTTGATGTAACCAATGGCAGGAAGCCCAACTACACTGGACAAAACAACTGTGTCTGCGGTAGCGTTGATGCTGGTAGACAAAACCGCCGTTGTTGGCATGATCTGCCCATCCAAACGCTGATACCAGACTTGAATTGGCCGCGCTTGGGTCAGTTTGTTAGGTAAAGTAGCGTATGTGGAAACACTTACGCGGGTAATTGTCAAATCGGACTGGGTTGCCGCCTCATTTGGCTGTGTTCGGATAACGTGATCAAGTAAATCGACAGTATCTACGGGGATTGCATAGGTGTTCAAGCCTTGAGTTAGGGTAATCGTGCCCTGCTCAAACGTCCACATGTTGATACCGCGGTTTGCCCAGTCAGCAAACAACAAGTTCAGCGACCGGCGAGCCGTTTTAAGGTCGTATCCGGTGCGTAACTCTGAACCCGCACGCTCAAAAGCCTCCTCCACCAGTTCGGTGAGGTCTAAATTAAAGCCTGCTGACCCAGAAGTTGTTGCCATTATTTACCCTTACGACGCAAGGCGGCAATTCCACCATTTGCCATTTTATAACCCGCAGCACGTCCTTGCTGTAGTACTTGCCCAAGTCCCACGCCCTGAGATGCTTTATCTCCACCCTTATAGAACGTCTGATCGCCCGGGTTGTATGCGTAGTCTTTGTACTGTTGACCAGCAAAATCTCGTAAAGTCTGTGCAAACCCTTGGTCACCAAACTGTCCAGCCTGACTCATTTTGCTGAAGTCCGTAGGAGCCTGAACTGGGGCTGGGGCTGGGG
>Ga0209357_1000739_pt1 | contig 13172 bp, 14 predicted proteins | sample LauGreFBDMM110SD_2_FD_187573 | JGI IMG/M metagenome (GOLD analysis project Ga0209357, IMG submission 187573) | Freshwater lake microbial communities from Lake Michigan, USA - Fa13.BD.MM110.SD (SPAdes) (version 3) | ecosystem: Environmental > Aquatic > Freshwater > Lake | place: Lake Michigan... | reverse complement strand
GAGGGCGACTCAGCGAGCAAGACTTGGCGCATTACCGACAAGAGCTGAGCGCTCCCAAAGCGGGTGCTCGGGGCCTGTCCAGCTACCCTCACCCATGGTTGATGCCCGATTTTTGGCAGTTCCCCACAGGCTCAATGGGGCTGGGACCCATCAGTTCCATCTACCACGCCCGATTCATGCGCTACCTGTCGCACCGGCAACTGCTGGACTGCAGTCAGCGCAAAGTCTGGGGCGTTTTTGGCGATGGCGAAATGGATGAGCCTGAGAGCATGAGCGCCTTGACGCTTGCCTCACGCGAAAAATTGGACAACTTGGTATGGGTGGTCAATTGCAATTTGCAGCGCTTGGATGGACCGGTTCGCGGCAACGGACGCATCATTGACGAACTCGAAAAACTCTTTCGCGGTGCTGGCTGGAATGTGGTCAAACTCATTTGGGGCAGTGACTGGGACGGCTTGTTTGCGCGGGACACTCAACAAGCGCTGGTGCGTGCCTTTGCCAACACCGTGGACGGGCAAATGCAAACATTCGCCGCCAAGGATGGACGTTTTAACCGCGATAACTTCTTTGGCCAAAACCCAGAGCTTGCCCAGCTCGCTCAAGGTTTGAGCGATGAGCAAATTGACCGCTTGAAACGAGGCGGGCATGACTTGGTAAAAATCCACGCGGCTTATGCCGCAGCAGCGGTTCACCAAGGCCAGCCCACCGTCATCTTGGCGCACACCAAAAAAGGCTATGGCATGGGGCAAGCGGGTCAAGGCAAGATGACCACGCACAGCCAGAAAAAACTCGATGACACGGCGCTCCTAGCGTTTCGCAACCGCTTCAATCTGCCTTTAAGTGACGAACAAGCTAAAGAGCTGGCGTTTTTCAAACCAAAAGACGACAGCCCTGAAATGCAATACCTTCATGCGCAGCGTCAACGGTTGGGGGGCTACTTGCCCAAGCGTGAAACCGCTTGCGACACCATTGCTGTGCCAGCTTTAAGCAGCTACGCGAACTTTGCAGTGCAAGCCGATGGCAAAGAAATGTCGACCACCATGGCCTTTGTGCGCTTGCTGGGCAATCTCATGAAAGACCCGCAACTCGGCTCACGCATCGTGCCTATCGTGGCTGACGAAGCACGTACCTTTGGCATGGCGAATCTGTTCAAACAAGTGGGGATTTATTCCAGTGTGGGGCAAAAGTATGAGCCTGAAGACATTGGCTCGGTACTGAGTTACCGCGAAGCCATGGACGGTCAAATTTTGGAGGAAGGCATCAGCGAAGCCGGTGCCATCGCCAGTTGGACGGCTGCAGCCACCAGTTACAGCGTTCATGGCTTGGCCATGCTGCCCTTCTACATTTACTACTCCATGTTTGGGTTCCAGCGGGTGGGCGACGCGATATGGGCCGCCGCAGACCAACGTGCCAGAGGCTTTTTGCTGGGCGCCACCTCGGGGCGCACCACCTTAGGTGGCGAAGGCTTGCAGCACCAAGACGGCACCAGCCATTTGGTGGCGGCCACCATTCCCAATTGCAAAGCCTATGACCCAGCCTTCGCTTGCGAAATGGCGGTCATCGTCGACCAAGGTATGCGAGAGATGATGGTCGAACAAAAAGATGTGTTTTATTACATCACCCTGATGAACGAAAACTATGCCCAGCCTGACCTGATAACCGGCTCTGAGGCGGCCATTTTGCAAGGCATATACCTGCTATCCGATAACCGCTCAGCGCTACCCAAAGCCACTGCAGAAGTGACGCTTTTGGGCTCTGGTGCTATTTTGCGAGAGGTGATGCAAGCCGCTGATTTGTTGGCAAAGGAAGGCATTGCGTCTCAGGTGTTCAGCGTGACGAGTTGGAGTGAACTGGCCAGAAATGGACTAGCTTGCGAGCAGGCGGCCTTGGCAGGCAGTCAAAACCTCACACCGTTTGTCACGGCACAACTGAGCAACACGCATGGGCCTGTGATTGCAGCCACCGACTATGTCAGGGCAGTCGCGGAAAGTGTGCGGGCCTACCTGCCCCCGAACAGGCGCTACATGACATTGGGCACCGATGGGTTTGGTAGAAGCGACACCCGTGCGGAGCTAAGACATTTTTTCCAAGTGGATGCGCATCACATCGCCAAAGCGGCGCGGCTAGCGCTGGCTCAAGCGTGAAGTTTTTCAAACGCGAACATAAAGTCGCGCAGCTTTTGCACCGCTGAAAGCGGCATGGCGTTGTAAATGGATGCCCGCATGCCGCCAGCGATACGGTGGCCACGCAGTTGCACCATGCCTTGTGACTGCGCAGCTTCGAGGAATGCAGTGTTCAAGGATTCATTGCGCAAATAAAAAGTCACGTTCATGCGCGAGCGGTCTGCAGGGCGCACACGGTTGCTGAAGAAGCGGCTGTGGTCTAAAAAGTCATAGAGCAGCTGTGACTTCGCAAGATTGCGTTCTTGCATGGCAGGCAAACCACCTTCGTCATGAATATGCTGCAAAACCAAGCCCATGATGTAGATGGCATAGGTGGGCGGCGTGTTGAACATGGACTCGTTATCCGCTTGCAATTGGTAGTTGAAGGCAGAGGGCGTTGACGCCAGCGCATGACCCATCAAATCGCGGCGAACAATGACCAAGGTCACGCCAGAGGGCCCCATGTTCTTTTGCGCACCTGCATAAATCAATCCATAACGTGACACGTCCAAAGGCCGCGACATGATGTTGGAGGACATATCAGCAACCAGCGGCACATCGCCCGTGCTTGGCGTCCAATGGCACTCCACGCCACCGATGGTTTCATTGCTACAAAAATGAACGTAGGCTGGTTTTTCTGACAACTGCCATGAGGCAAGGTCTGGCATACAGGTGAAGCCTTGCGCCTCGGAACTGGCGGCCAGATGGACACGGCCGTAGCGAGCGGCTTCTTGCATGGACTTGTGCGACCAATTGCCACTGAGCACGTAGTCGGCCTGTCCGGTTGAACCGATCAGATTCATGGGAACGATCGCATTTTCCGCAATGGCCCCACCTTGTAATAACAACACGCAGTAGTTATCAGGGATGGCCAACAAGCTTTTCAAGAGGGACTGGGTTTGGGCCAAGATTTGGGTGAACTCAGGTCCACGGTGGCTCATCTCCATGACGGACATGCCACTTCCTTGCCAATCGAGCATATCGGTGGCAGCTTGTTGCAAAACCGCCTCTGGCAGAGTGGCAGGGCCGGAACTGAAATTGAGAACGCGGGTCATGGCTTTTATTCAGACAAGTCTATACCCTCTAGCTGCGCCACCCGTTGTAAAGCCTCCTCGAACAAAGACCGAGCCGTGCCTGAGACTGCAGACAGATAGGCGTGCAACTTGGCATCATTGACAGAGCTATTCAAACATTCGCTGCTGTATTTTTCAAAACTGCTGAGTTGTGAAATTAGCTCGGCAACATGGCGAGGACATTCGCAAAGCACTTGAGTTGGAATAGCAGCGACTCGCTGCAGCACCTTATCGGAATACCGGCGTGCAGGAATGGTCTTGGCCGACAGTTGCGAAACATGCCGAGGCGGGTCTACAAAAAGTACCGATTGCATGATGTCACTTAAATCGGTATCTGACACCGGCTCACGCCGCATAAGCAGTCCAGCATCCCTTAAGTCTTGTAAAACCTGGTCCGAGGCATAACGGTAAATCAGCAATGCTTTGCTGACCTTCAAACGCTCTTGCAGCCGCAAAATATCGTCGGCATAGTTGGAGAGCACCGAAGACTGACTCAACACCAGCATGGTGGACGCGTCGTCGACAGCGGGTATTTCGGCTGAAGACAAGGCGTCTTGCAAATCGGTGAACACCTGTACCACCTTCAGGCTGGCGTGGCCGAAAGTCAAGGTGAACTTTTGTGTTTCTATGCGTGAGGCCAAGTTGTAGCCCACCACCACCAATGAAATAACCGCTGGCAGCACTTGACGAGCTGCGTGCACCTGCCCAGCTTGGCGCGACTCATTCAACAAGCTCTGCAAAGATGACATGTCCAAGCCAGACAAGGTGCTGATGGCGTGACCTTGTTGCGTCAAGCTTTTGAGCAAAGTGACCTTTAGCACATCTTGGTCGCTGTACAGCCTGTGCCCACCATCGGTTTTCGGCGGGGTAACCACAGAGTAACGGCGCTCCCAGACACGCAATGTCGCAACAGGTAAGCCTGCCAACTTGGCAACAGCACCGATTCTGTAACGGCCTTGCATTTGATCGAGTGAAGAATTCAGGGACATAATTTCATCTTTCGGGTAAATTTGAATAGGTTTTGACCAAATAATAACCCAATAACGATTCAAATTTGATTTTTTTTATTGAAATTGTCTATTTTGAATCTATATTACACCTACCAAACCGATTCACCTACCTTCATGTGGTGATCCCCCTGAGACTAAGTCTGGAGATTAATATGTTTTCTAAACTGACACAAAATGCGGTTAACACCATGCTGTGGGTATGCAAACACCAAGACAGTGGGCCAGTAACCACCGACATCGTGAGCAAACGGCTTGGTTTGTCAGTGTCCTATTTAGAGTCGGTTTTTTCTCAGCTCAAAAAATACGGTTTCGTGGTGTCTTACCGTGGCCCAGGCGGTGGTTATTGCACGCAAAGCAAACCCTCTGACTTGATGTTGTTAGACCTGGTCAAGCATTTTGACTTTCAAGAGCAAACCAAACAACGCACCCGCGAAGACCAAGGTGAGATGAGCAAGGATGTGGTTTCGCATTTGATGAAAAGTTTTTGGGAAACCCATTTAAAGGGTTTAAGTTTGGCTGATGTGATGAACAAAGTGCCAGATGACGCTTGGGGCGGTATGCCCACGTCAACTGCTTCAGCCAAACTGGACCCGAGGAAATTTAAACCGCTTCAAGTGCCCAAATTACCCTCTGGCCCCAATTCTGTGTTCTCATTGGCCCATTCTTTGGCAGCCTAGTCGCAAGCATTCATTTACAAGGCTATGTTCAACTGGCCTTTACCCCCTTCGAATAGCGTCAATGCCTGCCGTGTGCGGTCAGCTTTACCTATGCCCGAGCCTGTACGTCATTTGATAGGTGAGCACATCCGACAGATGACGGGTTCAACCCAGTCACTCGACAACTTCAAGCAGCCTTTAGGTGACCCCGGTTTACTTGGTCCTGCGTCCATGCCTTGGCGGGTCCATGCGCATTTCATCAGCATGATGGTGGGAGGCTTGTCTTCACTGATGCTGCAAGCCTTGCACCCCAGGGCCTTGGCAGCAGTCTGGGACCATTCCAACTTTCGCCATGACCTGAAAGCTCGTTTGGGTCGAACCGCGTACTTTGTGGCTATCACCACCTACGGACCGAGCGAGTTGGCCTTGAAGTCCATAGACCGCGTCAACCAAATTCACGCCAATGTGCGGGGTGTCATGCCCGATGGCTCGGCCTATGTGGCCAATGAACCCGAGTTGCTTCGATGGGTTCACTTGGGCGAGGTGACCAGCTTTTTACGGGCCTACCAAAGTTTCTCACTCAATCCGCTTGACCCCTCAGAAGAAGACCGCTACTTGGCCGAAATGACCTTGATTGGCAAGCACCTAGGCATAGAAGATTTACCCCAGACCAAACAAGCCAGCGAACAAGCCTTGCTGGCCTTTCTTCCCGACCTGCGGTTCGATCACCGCACCGCAGAAATCATCAGGGTGATTGAGAACTACCCCTCCAGTCTTTGGGACCGCCCTCTGATCAAGTTGGTGATCCAAGCCGCATTCGATGAACTCCCCGACTGGGCCTTGGCCATGTTGGGGCGAACGCCTTCAAGCCCTTTGCGCAAACAAGCCGTGTGCCATGCACTTCGTTTGGTCGGCTTACCGCTTCAATCTGCGCTGGACAAGGAAGGCGTTGCTGCTTTTTCGCGCCAAAGAATGGCGCTATAGCGCTGACTACTTCCGCGATCTGCGCAGCAGTTGGAGCCAAGGACTGCGCAATGTGTTCAACCAACTACCCGAACCTGATTGGCTGGCCTACTGAGCTAAGCTCTGGGTCACCCAATAACTCTGTACCCCATTTGAACTGAACTCCTATGCACATGCTTCGTTCTTTGCTTTTTGTCCCTGGCGACAGTGAAAAGAAACTCGCCAAATCCACCAGCACCGCTGCAGATGCTTTGATTTTGGATTTGGAAGACTCTGTGGCACCCGAGCGCACAGCAACTGCCCGTGTCATGGTGGCTGAGTTTTTACAAGCCCATCGCCAACGAAGCCATCAACAACTGTGGGTGCGCATCAACCCTTTACAAACCCCAGAGGCCTTGGCCGATTTGGTGGCTGTCATGCCAGCGCGGCCGGACGGCATCATGCTGCCCAAACCCCTGAATGCGCTGCACGCCCAGCAGCTGGACCACTATTTATCAGCCCTCGAGGCCCGCGAGGGCCTGAGCTTGGGTTCGACCCGCATCATCCCTGTCGCCACAGAAGTGCCAGGCGCATTGTTCGATCTGCAAAGCTATGCGGGCTCATCCGCTCGTTTACAAGGTTTGACTTGGGGCGCAGAAGATTTGGCAACCGCTGTGGGTGCGAGTTCTAACCGCGATGCATCTGGTGAATTCACTTTCACCTACAAGCTGGCTCGCTCGCTGTGTTTACTGGCCTCGGCCCATGCACAAATCCAGGCCATTGATACTTTGTCTGTAGATTTCAAAGACATGCAAGCACTCGCCCTGGATGTGCAACAAGCTCGCCGTGAAGGCTTCAGCGGTAAATTGGCCATCCACCCAGATCAGGTCGAGGTGATCAACCATGGCTTCACACCTTCACAGCAAGAAATCAGCCATGCACAACGCATCGTTGATGCGTTCGCCCAAGCCCATGGCGCAGGTGCGGTGCAATTGGACGGCAAAATGGTGGACAAACCCCACCTCTCGCAAGCCTTGCGTTTGCTCGATCTTTCTAGGAAAACCTGATGGCTGGTCTGTATTTCGAAGCGTTTTATGTAGGGCAAGTGTTTCAACATGCGATTCGCCGCACGGTGAGCGAAATGGACAACGTCATGTTCTCTGCCCTCACCCACAACCCCGCAGCCTTGCACCTTGACGAAGAGTATTGCAAAAACCATACCGAATTTGGTCAACGCATTGTTAACAGTGTTTTCACCTTGGGATTGATTGTGGGTGTGTCCGTGGGCGACACCACCCTTGGCACCACGGTGGCCAACTTGGGATGGGATGAGGTGAGGTTTCCCAAGCCCTTGTTTCATGGGGATACGGTCAGGGTAGAAACCGAGGTGCTAGAACTAAGAGAAAGCCAATCTCGCCCACGCAACGGCATCGTGATTTTTGCCCACAGAGGCTACAACCAGCACAATGTATTGATCGCCTCTTGCAAGCGCTCTGCCCTTATGCTGAAAACTCCTTTGGCTGACAAAACATGAACTATCTTTTCGAACCGCAAGCTGTTGTCGGCCTGCCTATCGCCGGTCACGCTGAATTTTTTCCCGTCCGACGTGTTTACTGTGTGGGAAGAAATTACGCCGCCCACGCCAGAGAAATGGGCTTCGACCCCGACCGTGAGCCGCCTTTTTTCTTTTGCAAAGCCAATGATGCGCAATCAGTCATTCCTGTTCCTACGAACGAGACCATCTCTGTTCCCTATCCCTCATTAACGAATAACTACCATTACGAAATTGAGCTGGTGGTGGCGATTGGCAAGGGGGGTATGAATATTTCCATCGCACAAGCCAGCGAGCATATTTTGGGCTATGCCGTGGGACTCGACATGACACGCAGAGACCTTCAAATCAAGATGCGCGAGCAAGGACGTCCTTGGGAGATTGGCAAGGCCTTTGATTACGCTGCCCCGATTGGCTTGTTGCACCTCAAGTCTGACACCGGCGAAATCCATTCAGGTGAAATTGGCTTGAATGTGAACGGTGAAGTCAAACAAAAAAGCGATATCACCCATTTGATCTGGTCTGTGAATGAGACCATTGCCAACCTCTCCACCTTGTTTGAACTGCACCCAGGGGACCTGATTTTCAGCGGTACTCCCGATGGTGTGGGGCCTGTGAAGGCCGGTGACACCATGCATGGGTTCATTCAAGGACTTTCATCCATTTCAGTAAAGGTAAGCACATGACCACCACCTTAGAGTCCTTCACAGCACAATCCCTTGACGAAGGTTTTGATGAAATTCTGGTTCGCGAGTGGGCGTCGGATTTGAAAATCGACACCCATACCCACCCCTTCGATGTCAGCGCCTACGTACAACGTGGCGAGTATTGGCTGACGGTGGGAGAAAAAGTCACGCACCTGAAAGCTGGAGACTATTTCCGACTGGCTCGCAACATTGAGCACGCAGAACTTTACGGCGCCGAAGGTGCCACGGTATGGGTGGCTCGCGCCAACCACTGATGACCGCTTCACGCAGATCGACACTGGCACTTTTGGGTGCTTTGGCCTGCGCCAGTCATATCCCGAAAAGCTTTGCCCAAGCTGCTGAAAAGCTGCCCTTGTTGCGCGTGGCCATTATTTCCAGAACTGTTTTTTATGCGCCCTTATGGGCAGCTCAAGCGCAGCATCTTTTTCGACAGCAGGGCTTATTGGTAGAAATTACCGTTTTTGACAATGCTGAACGCATCACCCAAGGACTGCGAGAGGGGCAAATAGACATTGCCATCTCTACCCCAGAGTCCGTGATGGTTGATGCCTACAACCATGGGCCTTTGCGCATGGTGGCAGGTAATGCGGAAAAGCTGCCCCATCAAATCATTGCCAGACCGAACATCCAATCCGAGAAAGATTTGAAAGGCGCCAGGTTTGGGGTCTTGTCCCTCAAGGAAGGGACGGCCTACTTGGTCAAACGCTATGCGGAATCGGTCGGCCTTCAACCCCATGAATACAGTGTTGTAGCGGTGGGGGGAGCGCCTACTCGGTGGAAGCGTTTGCAAGAGGCGAGCATCGATGTGGGTTTTCAGCCCTTTCCTTTGAGCTATGTCGCAGAAGAGGCGGGCTACAAGAACTTGGGCGCCATTGCTTCTTTGGTTCCCGATTGGCTGTTCACGTCGATCAACGTACACCAGCAATGGGCGCAACAAAATGGTGATGCATTGCGTCAGTTCTTAAAGGTAATGCTGTCTGCACAAAACCAGTTGGCTGCACAACAGCAGGCTTTGACACCTTTGCTTGCCCATGAGCTTCAAACCAGTGCCGTCTTTGCCAGCCGCGCAATAGAACAAGCCATGCGCTTGCAAATGTTTGCGCCACAACTGCGGGTGCATGAACCCGCAGCCAAAGCCGTCTTTGAAGGCTTGTTAGATACAGGTCAAATAGCGCAGCACACTGCATTCCGCTTGGAGACTTTTTTTGACCCAAGCTACCTCTGAATTGACGTCACCACAAACCACGCACATGGTGTATGCGCATGGCTTTCGCTCCAGCCCGCGTTCATTCAAAGCCCAGTTCATCGCGCAATGGTTACAAGCACACAGACCAGACATCGTCTGGTTTTGTCCTCAACTGCCCGCCTCCCCCAATGCCGCAGCTCAGATGCTGTTCAGTGCCGTCCATGCATGGCCCCAGCATTCGACTGCAGTCATAGGCTCTTCTCTTGGCGGTTTTTATGCGACCTGGCTTGGCGCCTTGATGCGTTGTCGCACAGTCTTGCTCAACCCTGCGGTTGATCCCGCCAGAGGCTTGGTGTCCTACATAGGAACACAAACCGCTTGGCATAACCCGCATGAACTTGTGACATTCGAATCACACTTCATTGAAGAGCTTAAAACTATGTATGTGGGTCTGGGCAGAAAAGCATTAGAAGATGTATCCGTCAGTGAAGATGCAACGCTGTTGCAAGACACCCAAAGCTTGCTGAACATGGTTGCAACAGGCGACGAGGTGCTAAGTTGGAAAGAAATGGTGGCAAGGTACCCATTCGCCCAGCTTCATTTGATCGAGGGCTCAGACCACGCCATATCAGACTTCGAAAAGCATTTCCCCGTGGTGCAAACCTTTCTGGGGCTTTAGCTGAATTCTGTCAACAACTGCCCTGCCAAAGCGGACTGGGTTTTCAAACCGTTATGGTCAGCTATCAATTGACCATTGACCCAGACACCCTGCACGCCTGTGGCCAAGGTGTTTAAACGGGCTGCACCGCCTGGCAGGTCAAACACCCGGTGCTTAGGTCCACGGCCAACGGTTTTCGGCTCAAACAGCATCAAGTCGGCTGCAAAGCCCACTTTTAAATGACCTCGGTCTTTCAAGCCCAGCACTTTCGCGGGTTGCGCGGTCAGTTTGTGGACTGCTTGGGTCATTGTCATGAGGCCTAAGTCTCTGGCCCAGTGGCCCAAGAGATGCAAGCCAAAGCCAGCGTCATTGAAGAAAGTCAGATGCGCACCCGCATCGCTGAGCGACACCAAGCTGTGGGGGTCGTTCAGCAGCTGCCCCACCGCTTGGGTATCGCTGTTGAGCAACTGCGCGGTGAACACGGTTTCCAAGTCTTCTGTCAAAGCCAAATCCAGCGCAAAGTCCAAGGCATCTTTGCCCGCCTGCAGGGCCAGCGCCGCCACGCTTTGCTGTTCATACCCTTGGTGCTGTGCCAGCGCGGTTTGCACCACATGCACCTTGTCCCATTCGTTGTTGAACAAACGGAAGGTAGCGGTTTGTGCCAACTCGTCTTTCACCGCTTGGCGAAATGATGCGTCGCTCAAGCATGCCTTCAAGGCGTCATGCGACAAGCCCATGGCAGGACGCCAGCTGACCAAGCCCTCCACAGGGTAGGCAGAGGCAAAAGTGAAATCCATGGTCAAAGGACAGCAGGACACTTGCCCAATCATGCCTATGCCTTGTGCATTGGCTTGGGCAATGGCGGCCATGTCGTTGAAGACCGCTTGGGGGTTGGTGCTGTTGTGCAGCAAGGCCGCCACCATCACCGGCCTGCCGCTGCTTTGTGCCAGCGACTGTAAAAACGACATGGACATCTGACCACCCTTGGTCACCATATAGACGCCTCGCCCGTGGCTTGCCATGGCAAGGGTAAGTTGCATCATTTCCTCGTCACTGGCCAAGCGTGAGGGCATGGGGAAACCGCCCTCGCCGTTGTGCGCAGGACTGGTGCTGGTGGCAAAACCCACCGCGCCTGCGGCCATGGCTTCTTTCACCAGTGCGGCCATGGCGTCAATTTCTTCGGGCGTGGCCTCACGTTTATTCGCTTGCTCGCCCATCACCCATGTGCGCACCGAGGAGTGGCCTACATAAGCGGCAATATTGATGGCGCTGCCTTTTTGCTTGAGCATGGCCATGTATTCAGGGAAGGTTTCAAAATTCCAATCGATGCCTTGCTTGAGAACATCTAACGACATGCCCTCCACTTGGGTGAGGTTGCGCATGGTCAACTCACGGTCTTGGGGACGACAGGGTGCGATGGTGAAGCCACAGTTGCCAATGACCGCGGTGGTGACGCCCATGGCGGGCGAGGGACGCACATACGAGTCCCATGTGATTTGGGCATCGAAATGGGTATGCGAATCGATGATGCCCGGCATCAAAGCCAAGCCCTTGGCGTCTATGGTTTCATTGGCTTGGGCTTGACAGTTGTCCTCTATCGCCATGATTCGGCCCTGATGTACCGCCACATCTTTGATTTGGGGCTCTGACAAGCTACCATCAAAGACCAAGGCCTGACGGATGAGCAAGTCAACAGGAGTAGTTAGATTCATGGAAGTCATTCAATTCTTGAAATTCAAGTCACTTATGTTCATGCTAACGTGGATTTGCCTGCCCGCTTTCGCCCAAACTGCACAGTGTGAGGAATGGCAAAACAAACTGCAAACCGAAATTCGCGCGGCCAACCAGTGCGAACCCAAGCACCAAGCCTGCTTGGCCAAGGAGTTTGGCAACCCCATGCGCGAACTCGATTATTGTAAAAAAGTATTCAACCGCTGTGAATCCTTGGATGCAAGGCCAGAGACTGGCAGTTTGCTCAAGGAGGTTGAGGCCTTCAAAAAACAATGCAAGATCTGAGGTTCAGCCTGAATGAGGTCAAAGAACCCCTCTCTTTGCTAAGACAAAACCTCACCTCCCTTCACCCTATTATTCTGCGGATGTATCTGCGTCGGTTTTGATGGCACAGGTGCTGAAGCCAAACAAGGTGTAAGGCATGCAAATGCCCACAACACCGGTGGCCAAGACGATGACGCCCAGCCAGCCCCAAACGCCAATGTTGCCCGTGGCCGCCAAGATGATCAGCGCCAATCCGACGACGATGCGAAGAATGCGGTCGATGCCGCCAACGTTTTGAGTCATGGTGATTCCTTGAAAGGTTGTGGGTCTGTTTAAGCCTTGAGCAACGCAGCGCTGACCCAACGCGCCAAGTCGGGGGCCGACATCGCCCCAGGTTGTCTGGCAATTTCACGGCCACCCGCGAAAACCGCCAAAGTGGGAATGCTTCGGATGTTGTACTTGGCCGCCAAGCCTTGTTCGTCTTCGGTGTTGACCTTCACAAAGCGGGCGCGACCTTGCAAGTCTTGGCTGACCTTTTCATAGGCCGGTGCCATCATGCGGCAAGGGCCGCACCAAGGGGCCCAGAAGTCCACGACCATGGGCAATTCACTTTTGGCCAACTGCGCATTGAACGCCGCTTCGTTCAGGTTGTCTGGGAGAGCATTCAATAAAGAGGCATGGCACTGACCGCAGTTCAATTCAGCTTGCAGTTTGTCGAAAGGCACGCGGTTGGTGGCGTTGCAGTGGGGACAGACCAAATGCATTTTTGTAACTGTGGTGTCGTTCATGGTTTCCTCGCCAAAAACCCCACCAAAGCCGACATGCCCGAGTGGCCTGCACCCTCTTGGATGGTGGTTTCATAGGTGTTGCAGACCAACACTTCGTAGCCCGCGAAGGCCTCGCGCATCAGTGCGTCGTCGTACAAATGGTCCAACTTGCCCGGGCCGCCGGTGTTGTACTTGAGTTGGTTTTTGCCATAACCTTGGATGATCAGCAGACCACCCGGTTTCAAGCTGTCCTTGATTTTTTCAAACAAAACAGCGCGTTCTTCAGGCGCTGCAAACTGGAAAAAAATGCCTGCCACCAAGTCGTAATGTGCTGTGGGCCAATCAAAAGACTGCCAGTCGCTGCAGGTGAAATTCACGCTCACCTGGTGCTTGGCAGCCAAGGCTTGGGCTTTGGCAATGGCAGGTGCCGAGAAGTCGAAGGCATCGACGCTCAGTCCTTGCTG
>Ga0209357_1000734_pt1 | contig 13215 bp, 20 predicted proteins | sample LauGreFBDMM110SD_2_FD_187573 | JGI IMG/M metagenome (GOLD analysis project Ga0209357, IMG submission 187573) | Freshwater lake microbial communities from Lake Michigan, USA - Fa13.BD.MM110.SD (SPAdes) (version 3) | ecosystem: Environmental > Aquatic > Freshwater > Lake | place: Lake Michigan... | reverse complement strand
AAGCGTTTAACCAAATTTTGATCCAGACTATTCCCGGCGGTACTAGCATGGCCACAATCGATGTTGGCGGGTTTAAGGTTCCTACGCTACTGCCCATACCGCAAGCCATGAAGCCTATCATCGAGACTTCGCTTGGCAAATCGTTCTACACAGGGCGCGACATTCTGTCTAAGGGCGAGCAACAGTTGTTGCCAGAAGCGCAGTTCCGTGAGAACACCACTGAGATTGCCAAGGCTTACGGCTCTTTGGTTGGCGCTTCTCCTGTCAAGGTTGAGGAGTTTATCAAGGGCTACACCGGCACTATGGGCTTGGCGTTCTTGCAAGTGGTTAGCTCCCCCTTCTCTTCCGAAGGATCGCCTGAGAAGACCTATAAGCGTTTGTCTGAGCGTGCACTGATTGGCGGGGCGTTCCAGCCCAACGATGCTGGCGAGATTATCAACAGCACATTCAATCGTATGAACGAGTTTGCCAAGGTCAAGCAGACAGTGGACGATTACATCGAGCGCGGTGAGAAATCCAAGGCGCTTGAGCTTATCGAGACTCGTGGCAGAGAGTACATGCTAGGCGAAATCTCTGGCGACTTTACCAAGCAGATTGGCGAGTTGACCCAGTATGAGCGTGCCGTGCGTGCCTCGAGCCTTACGCCCGAAGAGAAACGTGAGAGACTGGCCGAGATACGGCAGATGAAAATCAAGCTGTCTTCGATGGTGCGCGCGGCAGTCGATAGAACAGAACCCCAGTAAAGCCCTCGTGGATGCCCGTGATGGCACGGGCATCCAGTACTCGGCACAGGACTGCCTTGCGCAGCCCTACTTCACGAACTTCGTCCGTATCTAGGCAGGGGATAAAGAACCCCTGCCCTTTCTCAAGCGTCTCCCACGGGAAGCGGATTGATGATACTTTCATCTAGCTCGTCCATCTTACGTCTGACACGCATTGCTGGAACCCGCATGGCGGGGCCTTTGGTCTTGGAGGTCATGTTCTTCCTGAGATACTCAACCTGAAACGTGTCCTCAAGCTGGCGCTTGAACGAAGCGTAACCAAAACTCATAGAAGCACAGTAAGACTTCAGCAGTGTCTCTTCAATGAAGTAGTCGATGTAGCCGGGCGTTACGCCATGCTCTACCCGCCCAAGAATCTTGTTGCGTGTAATCGTCTGGTCAATCATCTGGCCACTACCAAGCTCTGCCATCAAGCCGCCAGTGCTAGGTTTAATAACCACGAAACTGCCGTAGCTCTCCCTAGTGTAAGCGTTTAGCACGTCTTCTGCGGTGCGCAAGCTGTGCTTCATGCTAGAGCGCATGGCCGTCACAACCTTCTTAAACGCGTTCAGCACGGGGCGCAGTGGGATGTCCACAATACCTGCCTCTTTGAAAGCATTACGCGCATGGACTGCGGTTCCGATACTTGCCATCCAGAAGCGCTCATCGTTAGTCGCGTTGAACTCCGTGTACATGGCGGCAACAGCTTCACGCACAGATGTGGGGAACTCATCGACATGCTCAACCATGTACTCAACTAGCTTGTAGCCAGCCACGCCGTAGTTAAACTGCAAAGACTTGATGATCTCAATCTCATGCGGCTCCCATGTCAGCGCTTCGTCAAACGTGAACTCAAGCAGGCGGCGAAGCTCGCCCTCTGATGAGTGGTTACGCCCACCGGTCAAGTAGTCCACAACGTGCGTGTTAGATGACATCAAGCACACAGTCATCCATGTCGAGAGGTTCAGGCGTTCCTTGTTGGAGCCAGACTCCATACGCTCCTTGCCACGGCCTTCGGTCATATCCAACAGGAACTCAGGCAACCACTCAGGGGCGGCTCGGTTCTTGGCGGTGATCTCATCCGTGATAAGCGGATGGCTGTTGAGCAAACCTAGACGTTGTTGCATAGCCACAGGCGAAGTACTCTTACCTGTACGATAGTGCGTTGGGTGTCCCCATACTGAAGCAGCAGCTTCAAGAGACAGCGTCTTGCCTGTACCAGACTCGGTACTAGCGCAGTGGTATGTCATCCCGTAGATGCCTGTAAAGCGCATGAAAGGTGCGCCAGCACCGGCAAGGATTATGGCTATGTGCCCCCACATCTTCTTGGCGATCAACATGTTGATGAAGTCGCGCCAAGCCTCAATGGTTCCCTTGGGTTCGGTGTTTACTGTGATGTTCTCCAGACCCGGCATTGGAACCTTGACTGGGGGTTTACCCTTACTGAAGATACGCCCTGCGTACACGTAAGTATTGTCTGCCTGCCAGCCGTAGCTGTCAGGAACCTTTATAGCAGGTCTGCTTGTACTAGCTTCTTCCACACATGCCCTCACATATTCAAATAGGTTTTTGTCGTTGTTGTGGCCAAAAGCGGCCACCACATTCTGATTGGCTAAAGCCTTAACAGTCTCGTCTTTACTGACCACGGCTTTCTGCGCCATGGTTATGTTCACTGCACCATCAGGCTTGAGCGCTATCAGGTGTACTGTGTGATCCCCGTTGCTGTTGAGGATGTCAACAACAAACAGTTCGTAGGGTAGTAGCATGACTTGCTTCTTGGACTTAACGCCCTCGTCATCCTCTACTGTGCGCTCCATGAACGTACCGCCGTTGGCTCCATAGGAGTACCCGCGTGGTGGTGTTGGGCGCATGACCTTGATGGTTTCCGTTGCAGTGACGGCACTGTCACTTGTCAACTTCACCTCGATTTCTTTCTCCTCGACCTCGACTGCCAACTCACGACCTAGGATCAGTGGGTTGGTAATCTTGCCCCAGTGTGGGCATGTGGGGCACACGCCGGGGTTTTCGGAGTCCATCTTGATGCAAGGGTATGGGCCTTTGATGCTCTGAAGTTTTTGGTTCATGCGCTCAGGCTCATACGGGTGCATCTTGCTCAGCCACACCGCGGCTTTGTTTCCATCCTCACAGACCTTAGCCCATGACAGTAGACCCCTCCAGATCGGCTCCATGCCTTCTTCGGTTGCGTGTTCAACGTAGTGCGCAAGCTGGGCGCACCCACGATCGTTCTGCGTAGCCAGCCAAATTGGTTTGAACTTGGTTACGCTGTTCTCAAAGAGCTTGACGCTTGTCGCAGAAGGAGCAGCAGACGGACGAGTGCCGGCCAAATCTAGTTTGGGCATGGGTTGCGCCTCGTAGATTGAGCCTGCTAGTTTTTCCCTTATCAGGGAAGCCAACCCCTCGAAGCTGAACACATCGCCCTCAGACAGTATGCGCACGGGGCGCGGCGTTGCGTACTTCTTCTTGAAGTTTGTAGTCTCGGGCACACGCAAGACGCGGGCGGCGTCAGCCGTCACAGTCATGTCGATAGCCAAAGCTTCCTGTTTGCACAGGCGTTTAAAGTTCTCAGCCACGGGCTTCCAAGAGTCGATCGGTACAGCCTCAGTCAACGGCCAGTAGCAGTGCAAACCGCCACCAGACGCAACGACATAGGGGTTGCCTAGGGCATCCATACCAGTCTTCTCTAAAAACGCACTGAGAGCTTGTGCCGCATCTTTCTTCGATGCGTATCCATCCATGTCGATAAACAAGGATTTAATATAGCGAGCGTTCGTAGCCAAGCGCTTTTCCTCGTCACCAAAGGTGGCCAAGGCAAAGAAAATATCCAGCTTACTGTCGTGCCAACGTTTGATTGGCGCTGTAGTTTCTTCCAGAGTCCGCACAAAGGCGTGCTCTTTCCTTACAAGCTCTGCTACGCAGTACCGGCCAAATTCTGGCGACGGCAAAACGACCGCTAAAAACTCAAGCGGAGTCATTGAAGTCCTTGCGGTTTAAAAGAGTTCGAGTTGACGCGAATCTTTAGTCGTGGGGCGCTCCATGATTGGGTAACCAGCAAGGCGGCTTAGAAGTTCCATCTGCCAGTTCTTAGGCAGACCATCTTTGGTGTGCACCAAGTCTTCTGCAAACCGAACTAGCTCTTGCGTGGTGAGGGATCTAGGTTGTATTCCGTACATATTTTTCTCCATGCCTCGTCCGCTGAGTGCGAGGTCTTCATTATGTGAGTTAAGAATTCGACGCGGTCACGATAGGCCACAAACACTTCCGTGCCTGTAAACCAGTTGTAGACAGTCTGTCGAGAGACGCCGAGCGCATAGGCAATCTTCGTGACCGGAAAGTCAAGATGGATCGCCCAACGCCCAAGCTGGTTGCCCAGCGACTTTGGCGTCTTAGCTACTTCGTCAATGATTTTTTGTGAATAGGCCATGTTTTTAGAGGGGGCCGAAGCCCCCTGTGTACTTACTCATCGTCCCAATCAGCAACGATGTCGGCCAGCTTGCCCTTCTTAGCTGGAACGGATTCAACCTTGGGCGAGGCTTTACGCACTTCGGGCTCTTCTTCGGCCGCCACCTCAGTAGCCTTGGCTTTGGCTTTGGACTTGGCAACCTTGGCTCGCTCAACGGCAATCGCCTCGGTGTCGTCTTCGTCAAACAGATCGCCAAGGGTCACAGAACTCGGTGCCTTTCCGGGTATGGCAAGAGGTGCAGGCGAGACAACGCCATCAGCAAAGGCAGGGGTAACAGCTACGGCCTTCTCTGCATCCTTAGAGTTGGCTTGGTTCTGCGCAGTCTCGTACTCAGCATCAGTCAACCAACGCACAGGGGCAAACACAATCTTTGGAGACTCAGCTTGTGTATCAAACTTCATGCGCGTGACGATGGCGTCCAAGTTAACAGGAGGCGTCTGAGCCGCCATGTAGCGAGCGTAGGCTTGCAGTGGGCGCTTCTCGCCGTCTTCCTTGCCGAAGATAGATGTCGCAGGCAAAGTTACTTGCAACACATCGCCTTCAGGGTTGTTAGCCAAGACCACAGCCAAACGCTGTTGGTAGCGGCATGCACGGCTTTGACCATTACCGGAACCCGCGATGTTCTGTGGGCATGCGGCACAGCTTGCGGCTTGCTTGTTCTTCACGTTTGCATCAGGCTTCTCGCCATCAGCAGATGTGCAGTCAGGGGCGGCTGCAGCCGCGTCTTTGTCGTAGCTACCAGCGTAGAAAATACGGCTGACCTTGGGGGCAGCTTTAACCACGATCACATCTAGGTGGCGCTCATCAATCGATGCGATCTCTTTGCCGTTAGACAGCAGTCTGAACACACCGCCCTTGATAGAGACGCGCTTCATGCCTCCACCGGAACTTGCACCGCCAGCCAAGGCTAACGTGGTTGCTGACAGGACTGCATTCTTAGCAAATGCAGGGACGTTTGAGGGGTTGAACATTGCAATATTGCTCATTTGATTTCCATTAAGTTGGTTTGCGTACAGAGATATCGAACTCAGATGTTGAATTCAAGCCGGGCGGTACGACCCCGGGGTTTTCTTCCAAGAACTGTGACATGTTGGATTGCGCAATGCGCTTCTCCAAAAGCTCGACGGCTTCGTGCTGAAGTACGAACTTCTTAAACTCATCCCAGTCTTGTGTGTAGTATCGAGTCTTCACGGACATAACTGCCGTGCCCTCGGTAGTGCGAACTGATGTGACGCCCATCGCCTTCATCTGTTCCTTGATCGCGTTCTTGACCTCTTCCTGTTGCGCCTTGAGTACTTCCGCTTGGGTGTCGTACTCTTGGGTCAGCGCGGTCATGCGCGTGCGAAGCTTGCGGTAAATTTTTACCAGCTTATCTAACGGTATCGTTTCTTCTTCCATTACTTCTCCTGTGTGATTATTTGTCTAAGGTTGGACAGTTTACATGAATTCTAAGCGCTTGCAACCCCCTTTCAAGATTTAATTTCAGTGTCGAACATCTGGGTTAGTAGTGAGTTATCACTAACTTTCCCTTCCAGAGCTTTAAACATTCGTTGCTCGATTGGGCTACCTTGAATATGAATCACAGTAACTTTGTCGGAAGTTTGCCCCTTGCGATCTGCACGGGCACAGCATTGAATATATTGTTCAACAGACATCAACGGCCCATAGAACACCACTGTGTCAGCGGCTGTCAAGGTAATGCCGTGCGCTGTTGCTTGCGGTTGCATCACCAATATCCTAGGTTCGGCTTCTGTTTGAAAGCGGTGGATGATTTGACCACGCTTGCTTGGCGTCACGTCTCCGTGGATGCACTCATTGACAATCCCCTTCTTGGTGAGGTAGGTGCTGATCGTGTCGATGGTGCTTCGGAACAAAGCAAAGATGATGACCTTGCGGTCGGTCTCTTCTAGTATCTCCTCCAGTACCGCAAGCCTAGGCGCAGAATCGAACTCCACAACTTCTCTGTCGTCTGTGTAAGCCGCGCCACAACTGATCTGCAATAGTTTGGATACACCAGCCGCGGCATTGACCGCTGTGATGGTCTCCCCTGCCGCTTGCACAAGCATACGTTCTTTGAGTAGGTTGTAGTACTTGGCTTGTTGGGGCGTTAACTTGACCTCACGTGTCATGGTAACCACGGGTGGCAAATCTAAACACGCTTCTTTTGTGAAACGTATTGCTGGCTGTAGCGCTTCAAACACCTTATCTTTGGCGTCAGCTTTGGGAGCCCACTTGAATGTTGTGATCTTGTTCATCACCTGATCTCGCCATGCTGTTAAGAAGCGAGGCACGCCATCAGGGTTAACCAACCTAGCCAAACCATAGGCATCTACAGGCGACTGCGAGGCAGGTGTGCCCGTCATCATCCACAGGTACGTGCTGGGTGTGAGGATAGAGTTGAGTGCCTTCCAGCGTTTGGTTGATGGTGTTTTGTATGCGTTGGCTTCGTCCACAATCACAAGATCAAACCGCCCATCGTTACATACCTCGTTAGCTATCAGGTTCAAGCCTTCGTAGTTTGTAATCACTATCTCGTAGTCGTGCTGAATCATCTCGATACGGCGACTAGCTTGCGGATGGTGCGCGATAACTGCCGAGCGGTGGATGATGCTGTTGTTGATGTCTCCCATCCACGCACTGTGCATGATGGACAGGGGGCATAGTATGAGAACCCTACGCACTTTTTTCAAGCGCATCAAGTAGTCAGCCGCCCATAGTGCGGATAGCGTTTTGCCTGTGCCGGGTTCGGAGAACACGAATGCTCTGCGATACAGCGTAAGGAATGATGCTGTCTCGATCTGGTGAGCCATAGGTTTGTAGCGACCCGGCCAGTCGTAGCGCCTAATGATAGGCGATGGTACGTTTTTAACACCTAGGTTACGCAACACCCGCGCTTCATCAAGCCCCCAATACACTGCCACGTCGTAGCCACCATCCATGCGCTCGACGATCTTGTGTTTTGGTATGACTTTATATTTGTGCGGGTTCCTTGTGCGTAAGACTATTGCTTTGTCTTCGATAATTTCCATTGCTTCTCCAAGCTTTTATTTTCCGTTGTCGCTTTGGTTTGCGCTCTTGTTACGGAGTCGTGTATTGCCAGCAGTTGATTTACCACCAGCGCGTAAAGGTTTGATGTGGTCAATGTCTTTACCTGCGCGGTCAATACCTTTCTTGTCGTAGGCTCTGCGGGCGCGCTGCCTTTCAACTTGATCGGCTGTCTCGCCTGTTTTCTTTTGTAGTTTGTATGCGTGTTTGTAGTCACGCTTGCCGTTAGTCTGTGTCATTGCTTCCTCCTAGTGCTTAGGATTGAACTCGCATCCGGTGACCTGACACCATCCGCATAGTGGGGTTTGATTGGGGTTCCATACATCGTTCTCAAAGCTTGCTTCAAGACGCGCAGTGCGCTCACGATACTTCCACCAAAACTGCTCGGCTTGGTCGCGTTGCATCTGCATCTTGACCATATCATCTTTGACAATGAACAGCAACGCTGAGTTGACCTTGCGGATGTGAGGGAAGTGTTCGAAGACCATGAGCGACATCAATACAAGCTGATCCCGATCTGGGTACTTGTTGTTGCCAGTCTTCCAATCTCCCACCCACGCCGTAAGGTTCTCATCGTCAACGATCAGGATGTCGGCAATGCCTCGAACCCAAACGTCAGGGGACTTCCAGCCCGTAGGCTTTAAGTCCACAGTCAATGCCATCTCATACTCAGCGAGCGCTCGTCCGGGTTTATTCAGCATGGCGTCCACTACAGGCTGGAACTGCGCATACTCAGGCGGTATCGGCTTCTTGTCCCTGATGTAGTCTTCGATAGCCTTATGCACCTGATTGCCGTAGCGTGTGGCTTCAGTCTCTTGGAAGGGGTACTTCTTTAAGACCTTGACCTCGTGATACCTGCGTTGGCAGCCCTCAAAATCTTTGAGGCTGCTGTGTGACCATGCTGGTTTTTTCATTCGAACTTCGCTGTGTTGATGGCTTCAGTTAATCGGTTGGCAAACTTGGTGACAAACGCTTCGTTAGAGTTAAGGCGATGCTCGCCCATATCTTTAAGAATTGTGTGTACTACTTCGTGCCAAAACGTGTCGGTGATTTCTTCGGGCTTGAACTGCCTGCCCGTGATGTTACTCGTTCGACCTAGTTGAATACGGCGGTCATCGTAATGAACACGCCCTATGACAGACTTGTCTAGCATAGCTTCGACTACCTCGACTGAGTACCACCGCCTACCTACTCTTATTTTTGTTGGTAACTTCAATATTGCTTCTCCTAGTTTTTTGCTAACCCATATCTACGGTGCGCGCCACCGTCAGCGTCCAATGGAATGCCCGGCATATAAGGCGGCTCCATAGTCATTTGAGCCAAGACCCAAGTCTTAGCTTCTTGCACCTCTGCATCAGGAACCACAACGATCTGCTCGTCATGCACTGTTCCCGCCACAAAGTATCTCTTGGCAGTACGCACCATACCATCTGTCATTACGCATCTCGCTACGCCCTGCGTGACATTGTTGGTTATCTTGCCTGCATATATCTTAGTACTATTTTCGCCGTAAGTCCACTCGACCTGTTCTTTTTTTGTTTTCTCGTCTGTATGGCGCCTGATTTGTAGGTAAGGATACAACAGTTTCATGCCGGATGGCAGCTCAATCTCCCCCTTACGATACGTCAGACACTTGTGCTTGTACTCCTTCCCTTTGTAAAGAGACTCGTGTATGAGTTCGGTCTGTAGGTTCCAGAAGTCCACCACAGGCGTAGCTGTAGCCCTGTACTTGTCGATGATGGCCTTGGCCGCTAGGCAGTGGATGACTAGCTCCTTGGTTGTACAGGTGTGCGGGATTGCTTGGAGCTTCTCCGTGTTGACTTCCCAATCGAGGAACTTCTCTGCCGCTTGCTGGGTGACACCGAGTTTTTTAGCAAACGATAAGTCGTACCGCTGTGGTGGCGCACCAAGGAATCCCGTAAGGAGTTGCGATGCAAACGCCGCCCATCCGAGCCCATAACCGCAGCCAAGCAACGCGCTTTTTGCTGACTGCCGTAGGTCAGGGTGGCTTTCCTTACTAAGTCCGGGTATGTTAAACATCTGCGCACCGAACGCGGCGTAAGGGTCGCCGCCACTCCTAAAGATGTCCAGCATGTCTTCGTAATCTGAAAGCCACGCGAGTACTCGCGGTTCAATTTGCGAAAGATCCCCCACAACGAGTTGATGTCCCTTTGGAGCCATAATTGCTTTGCGTAGGAACGAGCCTCGCTTGAGGTTTTGCATGTTGATGGCCGAGCCACGGCTTGCTGTCCACCGGCCAGTCTGCGCACCGTAGTACGAGAGAGGAACTGGTAGGGTGCCGCGTTTACTAATGTCAAGGAATCTTTGAGCCCTTGTGCGCTCGGTGGTCGACTTAACCCTAAGACGCGCTTCACAAAGAAGGGCAACGTCTTCACGTTCACCGTTGAGTAACGCCTGAAAGAGGGCATCATTCTTAGCCAGCGCAAGTGTTTCTTTCCCTGTAGTTTTACTGATCTTCCTTGGGGCAACCACACCGAGGGTCTCAAGTAATGCTGCAAACTGTGGGTTCGACGCAAGTGCAGTTTCGTCCACGCGGAGTTTCTGTAGTAGTGCTTCACGGGTTTCTTTCTCCTCTAGTATGGCGTCGGTCAGCATGTTGGGGTCAAGCGAAAGGCATGCACGCGTGTACATCTTCAGCGTCATGTCCACAAGGCGTAACTCCTTCGATGGGTAGGCATCCACCAGCCGTTTGAATATTTCCTCGCACAGAAACACATCATGTTTGCAGTACTCAGCGAGCTCTCTTTCAAGCGCGGTGTCCAACTCGTGAACTCCGTTAGTTGAGTGTACAGCCGTCCCTTTGGCTGGTAATCTAAAGTCAACTGCAAGTTTGGCAAGGCTATTACCAACCTCCACGCCTCGTAAAGCTCGTGCCATCGATAGCGTATCGAAGATGAAGGCTGGATGTACATCGTAGACCCACTCCATAATGGATACATCGAACTGTGCGTTATGGGCAAGCACTGCGGTTCGTCCCCAGTCGATCCCAGCAAGGTACTCACGTAGCTCTGCATCTCTAAACCATCTAATTGGCTCATCGCTTCCGTATACATGGACGCAAGCTCCGAACGCTCTGAATTTATCATGGCGTATGTACTCCTCGGTTGTCATCTTGGTTAGTGTGTAACCTTCCTTGGTGTCCCAGTAGGTCTCGAAGTCGATCGTGATGATCTTGTCATATGGTGCGCTCATCTGTTCAGATCCTTTAGTTCGGACTCAATGCCCTCTATCAAGACCATGATGTGCCCGGGCTCTGGAGGCCAAGGCATGCCCTTAATCCAGTCTTGCTTATCCTCATCCGTCAGCCCAACCCAAGGTCTTAAAGTTTTTTGCACTTCAGACTCAGCCGCCATACCATCTTCGTATCCTTTGGCATACACCTCGTTGTCGGCATCAATCAGTTGCTTGATGAGGTTCAAGCTCTCTTCACAGACTTTGGTCAAGCTCTCTACAGCAATAGCACGTTTGATAATCATGGTTTCTCCTTAGTTAAAGTTTTCTTTTGGCGGTGCGCCTAGGGTGTTTAGAAAGCCGAAAAAATCGTTTGCCGCCAACATGAGTTGCGACGCCTCCATCTCGTTACAGTTTAGGGTAACGACTCCTGCGACTTGATCTTCAGCGCGTCCTATGATGAACACGCCCTGCGCGTTGCCATCGCCATAGCACATCACGATCTTATGTATGAGCAGTTTGAAATGCTCTTGCTCTTCGTCTGACATGGCTCCGACACGGCGCTCCAGCTCTGCTTGGGTCATCATGCCTTCATAAGCCACTTCTTTTCTCCCTGAGTAAGTGTTGTAGTTCATCTATGTTGGTCTCTCTTGCTATGTAAGTTGTTCCGCCTGCTTTGTTTATGCGATCGAGTTCGCGGTCTTGTAGAGCCGTGGTTGTGCCCTTGCCAGCTTTGCACTCAATCGCTATGAAGTGTCCGTCCATGCAGGCTATGATGTCCGGAATACCCGCCCGACCAAAGCCGTTGGCTGGTGGCATGAAGTGGTATATACCAAGCGTGTCTAGCATCTCACGCACGCGCTTCTTGACTTTGGATTCGGGGGTTGCAGCCATTAATTCACCTGTGTTTCTATTAGCTTGGTCAGGTAGTGCTGAGCTTTGCGCAAGTCATCAACACCGCCCTTGTCTTTCCAACGAGACACATACTTTATTACATTTCCTTCCAAATAGCCGATGTTGTTTGCAACAATATAGTCCCACGGCTGTATGGCTTTGGTCTTGTAGTGAGTGCCCGCTACTTGCGTATGGTTAGCGCTAGTCATTGATCTCTCTCCTTTTGTTTAAGAATATAGCGTCATCAGGGTTGCGTATCCGTTCACACGATCTCCTTCCTGTGTTTGCTGGTTTTGGGCAGTTCTCAGGCACGTCAACGACGACCCATACTGCCGACAGTGTGTTGCGAAAGACAGACCTCTCCCACCGATCGATATACACACCAAAGACACTCTCCAATGCTTTGTTGACAACGCGCTTGTCTATGCCAGTTATGTCGGCTATCTCGCGTGACTTCAAACCCTCGGGGTGTCTTTTGAGTAGCTCACGAATGATGTTGTGATTACTCTTCACGTTTCATGCTCCTTTCTTTAGCATCTAGGCAATCTCTACAAATAAACTTGTGCACACTACCACCAAAGCCGTCTAGTGTTTGGGCAGAACCACCAAGTTGAGGTTTGTCTTTCTGGCACTTCCAACACAACTTCGTTCGGCTTGAACGATACCTGTTTAAATCTTTTGTAGCCGAGTAACCAAGTAGGTTTTCCCCAACATAGCTTCTTTGTCCTTGTCCTCTCATGGTTTCTCCTTCAGCACGGCTTCAAGCCTGTCAAGGGCGGCATCCCATACATCATAGTCGTGGGACTCATTAAAGGCGCTGAAAGCGGCTCTAGCCGTCTTCTCAACACGCTCGAGATACTCCATGCGTTTCTGTTCTTCATCAGTCATGTCAGCCTCCAAACATTTCTTTGAGGTGGCGGTACAAATCATGCGCCTGATACACAGTCATATCTTTTAAGATATCTTCGGGCGACTTCACGCGTACAAGTGAGATCATTCGTTTAGGCGTATGCCCACCCATAGCGTAAGCAGCAGAGTCAAGCGCATCTTGGCTAGGCGCGGGCATACTATCTAGCTTCTCTCGTAGCAACGCACCGATGCCTGTAACAGCTTTCTTCTCGTACTTGCGCTTGGCTGGCGCTATTGGGGCGTCTATCTTCTTGAGTGCCTTGAGTGATTTGATTGGGCGGTACTCGGGTATGTCGGCGTAGTACAGATTGTTAGTCTCGTGAATCATATTATTACGACGCATCTGTGCTATTAGACTGGATGTTGACCCGCCTGCAAAGCCTTGATGTGCAAGAGCCTCGATTATCTCCTTGCGTGTGGAGCCGGGATTGTCCTTGATGTAATTAAAAGTCACACGAGAGATGTTGTTGGTTACGTTGAATGTTTTCTTCACGGGAAGTTCCTTGGTTGGTTGGGTTGGTTGCAAAAAAGAAGTTGACACTGGTTGAACAGAGGGGGTATCTCCATCGTCGTCCCACTCTTGTAGTGTCTTGCTGAGAGCTTGTTTGAAAGCGGTTTGAATGTCAGGCATTTAGATTCCTCCAGTTAGTAGCATGACGATGAAAATGAAAGCAATAATCCCGATGGACTGTATCGTTGTGAGCAGTAGCTTATCCATCCCCTGCTTGTCGCCAAGCATTACGCCCTGTACCCATTCGGATTCAGGTGTAGGTTTAGGGGGCGGTTGTGTATAGAGCAAGCCGATCTTGACCTTGCCCGTATCGTAAGGTGTGTTTCTTTCCATTATTTTCTCCTTGAGTGTGTATTATATTGTCCAAGAGTAGACAGTTGTCAATGGGGTCTCCAGTATAAAAGATCCCCCATAAGTACAAT
>Ga0209357_1000732_pt1 | contig 13233 bp, 13 predicted proteins | sample LauGreFBDMM110SD_2_FD_187573 | JGI IMG/M metagenome (GOLD analysis project Ga0209357, IMG submission 187573) | Freshwater lake microbial communities from Lake Michigan, USA - Fa13.BD.MM110.SD (SPAdes) (version 3) | ecosystem: Environmental > Aquatic > Freshwater > Lake | place: Lake Michigan... | reverse complement strand
GTGGTAGGCACGAGTTGAACCGCATCCACGGGCAGTCCCGCCTCAGCCAAGGCCTGTTGCACCAGTGCCGCCAAGGCTTTGTTGGAGTCGATGGCCTCGGAGCCACCGCGCAAGATGCAAGCGTTGCCGCTTTTGATGGCCAGCGACGCCGCTTCGATGGTGACGTTGGGGCGGCTCTCGTAAATCATGCCAAACACGCCAATGGGCACGCGCATTTGCCCCACGCGGATACCGCTGGGCTGCTGGCTCATGCCGCTGATGCTGCCAATGATGTCTGGCATGGCGGCCAGCTGCTCGCAGCCGATGGCGCAGGTTTCCAGTGTTTGAGGGGAAAGCTTGAGGCGGTCGACCATGGGCTCGGCCAAACCGGCAGCTTTAGCGCGACCAAGGTCTTTGGCGTTGTCGGTTTGTAAGCCTTGCGTGTGTTCGCGCAGCAATCGCGCCAGCACCCGCAAAGCATGGGCTTTTTGCGCCGCCGTGGCACGCGCCATGCCCGCTGCCGCGCAGCGGGCTTGCAGGCCCAAGGTGCGCATGAGTTCGGGGATGGTGGTGGCGGCGTTCATGGGGTGATTTTGGCAGACAAGCCGTTCAGGCGGTCTGACAAGCTTTGCTGAGCATCAAAGCCAAGCGGGCCAATGCCTGCCAGCTGTCGCTGGGCCATTGGGCAAAGCGCAGGCCTTTGACCACGCCATCCACTTGGTGCGCGGCTTGCAACAAACGGTCCATGACCGCAGGGGACAAACGGGGCAAGACCCGTTCAAACAAACGTTCCTTAGGGCCCCAAATGCGCTGTTCGCGCAACACCTGCGGCAGGGCTCGACCACTGGCCACCGCGTCTTTAACGCGTTTCAGGGCGCGGATATCTTCGGCCAAAGCGAAATGCACCAGCACCTCGGATGTGCCCTCAGCTCGCAAGCCGTCCAACATGCGCTGCACCCGCTGGTGTTGACCTGCCAACACGGTTTCGCTGAGCTTGAACACATTGAAACGCGCCACATTCAAAACCGCGTTTTCAATGTCCTCAAAACTCAATTCCTGAGCTGGGTACAGCAGTGCCAGTTTTTGAATTTCTTGGTGGGCAGCCAACAAATTGCCCTCAACCCTGTCAGCAAAAAACTGCAAGCTGCGCTGCCCCTCTTCTCCAGCACGCACTCGCTGCAGCTGCAAGGCCAAACGCTGGGCAATCCATGCAGGCAAGGCGGCTCGCTCAACGGGCTCGATTTGCACGCTGATGCCATGCGCATCCAAAGCCGTGAACCAACCCGAAGATTTGGCGGTTTTATCTAGGCGCGGCAAAGACAACAACACCAAGATACCGTCATTGCCCACACAAGCCGCTGCAATGCGCTGCAAAGCTTCGCTGCCTTCTTTGCCAGGCTTGCCAGAGGGAATACGGATATCGATGAGTTGCTTGTCGGCAAACAAACTCATGGCTGAAGCAGCGGACTCGACCTCGCTCCAATCAAAATGCGCTCCTGCCACGGTGAAGACATGACGCTCTGAAAACCCTTGTTGTCTGGCTGTGGCGCGTATGGCGTCAGCTGCCTCTTGCAACAACAAAGCCTCGTCACCATACAAGGTGTAGAGCGAGCGCAGCTCTTGCGGCAGTTGTTCGGTCAAGCGTTGGCCAGATAGCTGCATGGGGTTGTAGGGCTAGGGCATGCGCACGACAGCGAGTCGGCGCAACACCTGCTGCACCAAGTCCGAGCGCATATCGCGGTAGAGCAAACCTTCTTCTGTTTCTTTGGACAAAGCCGCGGTTTCGCTAAAACTGATGTCTCGCTCTTGCACCAACTCGGTGTCTGGGATCACCTCGATACCGTCGCGGGTTCGCAACTTGAAGCGAATGCGAAAACGCAATTGAAACTCTCGAACCGCGCCCGCCGATGTGCGGCTGAGAATGACTTTCTCTTGCAACTCCTGTAGCAAATCAAAAATCACATCTGCACGTTCAACTTGTTTGGGGTCGTTGATGACCTCTACCCGACCCGAGACAGAAATATTTCGCTTGAGTTCTTGGCCGAACACAGAGGCTTCCGGTAGGCCGGTATAGAGGGTGCGAAACGGGTAGTTGGGGGCTTGGCGCAACTGAAATCCACAGCCACTCAAGCCCATTAAGAACACACTGGAGGCAAATACGCGACGTTTCATGATGTTTAAACCACTATGTTGACCAAACGCCCCGGCACCACGATCACCTTTTTGGGTACCGCGCCTTGGGCTTGTTTTTGAAATGCTTCGCTGGCCAAAGCCGCTTTTTCAATACCTTCTTTGCTGGCTGTGGCGGGCACCGAGATGGACCCGCGCAGCTTGCCGTTGACTTGCAACATCAGCTCTATTTCGTCGCGCAGCAAGGCGCGCTCGTCCACGCTGGGCCAAGCCGCGTCGAGCAAATCGCCGGCGCGGGCGGCGAAGCCGAGCGCCGCCCACAAATGGGCGCTGATGTGGGGACAAGCGGGGTAGAGCATGCGCAGCAACACCGACGTGCCTTCGCACAGCACCGCTTGGTCACCAGGGCTGGCGTCGGGTTTGAAGTCCTCCAAAGAATTGAGTAGCTTCATGCAACCCGACACCACGGTGTTGTATTGCATGCGCTCGTAGTCATAGCTGACTTGCTTGAGCGTCAGATGCACATCGCGACGCAGGTCGGCGGCTTGTTTGCGGAAAGTAGCTTGGCTCAAGTTGCCTGCGGTGGCGACCTTGAGGCTGGCTTCGTGGGTAACCGCGAAGTTCCAAACCCGGCGCAAAAACCGAAAGCTGCCCTCCACCGCGGAGTCGTTCCACTCCAGCGTAGCCTCAGGCGGTGCGGTAAACATGGTGTATAGGCGTGCGGTGTCTGCGCCGTATTTTTCAATCAGGTCTTGCGGATCCACGCCGTTATTCTTGGACTTGGACATGGTGCCCACGCCCTCGTAGTCAATGGGCGTGCCCACGGGCAGTTTGCCGCCGCCGCTGTCGGCAGGATTTTTCAGCTTGGCACCCACCACTTTGCCGGTGTCGTCCGTCACATGCTCGACATCGTGCGGCCAGAAATAGTCTTTGCCACCCTTGGCGGTGCGGCGCGAGTAAATGTGGTTCAGCACCATGCCCTGTGTCAAGAGTTTGGTGAAAGGCTCGTCCACCTTCACCAGCCCCAAGTCGCGCATGACCTTGGTCCAAAACCGCGCATACAGCAGGTGCAAAATAGCGTGCTCGATGCCACCGATGTACTGGTCCATGCCACTGCCGCCCGTGGCGTGCTGGGCGTCGCGCATCCAGTACTGCGTACCCTCGGCCACCATCGCTTGCGCGTTGCTCGGGTCGCAGTAGCGCATGAAGTACCAGGACGAATCCACAAAAGTGTCCATGGTGTCAGTCTCGCGCCGCGCGGGTTTGCCGCAGGTGGGACAGACCACTCCCGCATGGAAACCTGCGTGCTTGTGCAACGGGTTGCCAGACCCATCAGGGATGCAGTCAAGCGGCAACACCACGGGGAGGTCTTTTTCAGGCACAGGCACTGCGCCATGCTCGTCGCAATGGATGATGGGGATCGGTGTGCCCCAATAGCGCTGGCGGCTCACGCCCCAGTCGCGCAAGCGCCAGGTAATTTTTTTCTCGCCCAGACCTTTGGCTTGCAGCAAGTCGACCACTTTGCTCACCGCGTCTTTGAAACGCAGGCCATCGAGCGCGCCAGAGTTGACGCACACGCCGTCTTTGGTGGCGTACCACTCTTGCCAAGCTGAGTCACTGAAGCTTTGGTCTTTGAGCGCCACCACTTGGGTGATGGGCAAATGGTACTTGAGGGCAAAAGCAAAGTCGCGCTCATCGTGTGCGGGCACGCCCATGACCGCGCCGTCGCCGTAACTCATGAGCACATAGTTGCCCACCCACACCGCCACTTGATCGCCTGTGAGCGGGTGCGTGACATGCAAGCCTGTGGGCATGCCCACCTTGTCTTTCACCGCCAACTCGGCCTCGGTGGTGCCGCCTTCTTTGCACTCTTCCAAGAACGCTGCCAGCAGGGGGGTGGTGGATGCAGCATGCAGCGCCAAGGGGTGTTCGGGAGCCACCGCGCAAAAAGTCACGCCCATGATGGTGTCAGCGCGGGTGGTGAACACATACATGCGGCCGTCTTGGATCAATTTCCCGTCAACGCCTTGGATATCGTGGGTGAATGCAAAGCGCACACCCTCAGACTTGCCGATCCAATTCTCTTGCATCAAGCGCACTTTGTCGGGCCAGCCGTTCAAGGTGGCTTTGGGGTTGCCCACCTGCACATGGTCAAGCAACTCTTGCGCATAGTCGGTGATCTTCAGGTAGTAGCCAGGGATTTCACGCTTTTCCACCACCGCACCGGTGCGCCAGCCTTTGCCGTCGATGACTTGCTCGTTGGCCAACACGGTTTGGTCCACCGGGTCCCAGTTCACCACTTGGGTCTTGCGGTAGGCCACGCCCATATCGAGCATCTTCAAAAAGAGCCACTGGTTCCATTTGTAATAGGTTGCATCGCAGGTGGCAACTTCACGGCTCCAGTCGATGGCCAGCCCCATGGCCTGCATCTGCTTTTTCATGTAAGCGATGTTTTCGTAGGTCCATTTGGCCGGTGGCACGCCGTTCTTTAATGCGGCATTTTCGGCAGGCAGGCCAAACGCGTCCCAGCCCATGGGCATCAAGACGTTGTAGCCCTTCATACGCAACTGTCGCGTGAGCATGTCGTTGATGGTGTAGTTGCGCACATGGCCCATGTGCAGCTTGCCGCTGGGGTAGGGCAGCATAGAGCAGGCGTAGTACTTGGGACGGCTGTTGTCTTCGGTGACGCGGTAGACGTCTTTGGCTGTCCAGTCGCTGCGGACAGACGCTTCAACGTCTTTGGGGATATAGGTCTCTTGCATGGGGCTCAATAAATAGCCCCTGCGATTTCATGGCTGCAGGGGCGGGGAAGATGCTTGGATTTTAGGCGCAGGGGCCTGAACGGCCAAAGCGACCTTGGTGAGGCCGGCTTTTTGCAACAAGCCCATCACCTCGGCCACGCGTCCATAGGGCACGCTTTGGTCCGCGCGAAGCTGTACTTCAACAGACGCATCGGTGCTGGCTTGCATCGCCAATACCGCTGGCAAGGCCTCAAGCGCCACGGGTTTGTCGTCAATGAAAATCAAGCCTTGCGGGTCAATACTCAGGCTCAGGCTGTTAATGGGTGCGGAGGAAGCGGCTGCCTCAGTAGCAGGCAAATCGAGGCGCAAGGCGCTTCCCATCAGGGGGGCAGTGATCAGAAAAATGACCAGCAACACCAACATCACATCCACCAAGGGCGTGACATTGATCTCGCTCATGGGCGCCCTTGCGGGACTGGATTCAAATTCACCCATCCTCATTGGACCAGCTTACCGAGCTTGGGTAATGAAATAAGCACGTAAGTCAAACGCCAAAGCGTCTAATGTTGCATCCATAGACGCCAAGCGCCTGCCCAATAAGTTGTAGGCCATCACTGCGGGTATGGCCACACCCAAGCCTGCAGCCGTCATCACCAAAGACTCGCCCACAGGTTGGGTCACTTTGTCTAAGGTGTATTGTCCGGCTTGGGCCAAGCTGATCAAGGCGTGGTAAATGCCCCAGACCGTGCCCAACAAACCGATAAATGGGGAAGTCGCTCCCATGGTGGCCAACATATCTTGGCCAAATTGCAAGCGACGGCGTATGCTTTGCAAGGTTTGCCGCAAGCCGCTACTGAGCCGGTCTTCATGGGCGGCCTCGGCAGCCAAGCCTTGCGATGTGGCCTCCAAAGGACTGCGCAATAAACCAACAAACAATTTTTGACTGTCCACAGCCCCCCAAGTGGCCTGCAAGTGCTGCCAATCTTGTGCTTGCGACCACGCGGCCTGACACAGCAATAAATCACGATTGGCGACAGACAACAGCCATGTTTTGTAAATAATCAATACCCAACTCAGCACCGACATGGCACACAGGACCACTGCCACCAATTGGTTCAAAGCATCGGCCTGTGCAAACCAGTGCAACAAATTCATGGTTGAGAGTCCCTCAAGCCCAGCACGTCAAACATATCAAACAAGCCACGCTGCTGGCCAGCCAAAAAACGTGCCGCCCGCAAACTGCCCTCGGCATAGGTGCTGCGGCTTGACGACTTGTGGGTGATTTCTATGCGCTCGCCGGTACCCGCGAACATCACCGTGTGGTCACCCACAATATCTCCACCACGGATGGTGGAAAAGCCTATGGCGTTATCGGGACGAGCGCCGGTGTGGCCTTGGCGATCAAACACCGCGCATTGCTTTAAGTCTCGCCCAAGCGCTTGGGCAATGACTTCGCCCATCTTGAGTGCCGTGCCCGAAGGGGCGTCTACTTTATGGCGGTGATGGGCCTCGATGATTTCAATGTCGTAGTCTGAGGCCAAAGCCACGGCTGCCATCTCCAACAACTTCAAAGTGACATTCACGCCAACGCTCATATTGGGCGCCATAACGATGGCGATATCTTGGCTGGCAGCCGTTATTTCGGCTTTTTGTGCATCGCTGAAGCCAGTGGTGCCAATCACCAACTTCACGCCGAGTTGACGGCACACCTTGACATGCGCCATGGTGCCTTCAGGCCTTGTAAAGTCGATCAATAACTGCGCATTTTGCAAGCCGACATGAAGATCAGATTGAATCATCACGCCGCTGGCTTGCCCTAAAAAACCCGTCGCGTCATTGCCTATAAACACACTGTCAGCAACATCCACGGCGCCCACCAATTGACAATCAGCTGCCGCTGCCAATGCTTGAGCCAACATTTGGCCCATGCGACCACTGGCACCCGCGATAGCAATACGATGGGGTTGGGCAATAGCAGTGCTCATAGTGGTTCAGGGGGTTTCCAACGGCGGGTAGGCTTTATCGGCAGGAGGCGTATTCGGTTTGGGTGTTGCGCTAACGGGGGCAGGAGCATTCTTTTGAAATTTCTCCAACTCTTTGCTTGTGGCCTCTAAGCGGGGCACCACTTTGCGGTCTTCCGGCACCGCAATTCGCTCGGCGAACTCGGATTCGCTGGGCAAATCGTCACCGTCAAAGCGAACATACATTTCGTCTTTGAAGTAAACCGACAACTGGCGTTGCTGTGGCTTCGTACCTTTGCGCACAATCGTGAACGCATAGTCCCAGCGATCAGAGTGGAACACACTGGCGATTAAAGGGGTGCCCAAAATATCCTTGACTTGATTGCGGCTCATGCCCACACGCAAAGCTTGAACTTGCTCTTTAGAGACAAAGTTGCCCTGGACCACTTCCACCCGATAGGGCGTAACTTTGCGAATTGCACGAGCCATGGGATCGTCTATGGTAGAGCACGCTGACAACAGCAAGGAAACAGCGGTCACACAGAAGGCCATTGTCTGGCGCAAAAGAGTCATGGTGGGATAAGGGCAAGTTATGATGGAAACATTGTAACGATGGCCCTCACACCCGCCAGTCACTACGCAACAGAAAGCATGAATGTCCTCCATTGACGGCTTAAAAAACACGGGCCTCAAAGCCACGGTGCCGCGGTTAAAAATTTTGGAGCTTTTCCAAAAAAGCGGGCAACGGCACATGAGTGCCGAGGACGTTTACCGTTTCGCGCTGGAGGAGCGTGCTGATATAGGTCTTGCCACCATCTACCGCGTGCTAATGCAGTTTGAGCAAGCCGGCATTTTGTCGCGCAGTCAATTTGAAGGCGGCAAATCCGTCTATGAACTCAACCAAGGCCAACACCACGATCACTTGGTGTGTCTTGATTGCGGTCGTGTTGAAGAGTTTTACGATGCAAGCATTGAGCAACGTCAACACGATATTGCACACGCCAAGGGGTTCGAGATCGCCGACCACGCACTGAGCCTGTATGCGCACTGCAAGCGCTCGCCTTGTCCCTATAAGTCAGCCTGATTTTTTCTGCTCGTCCAACATGGCCTGTCGGTGGCGATGGACAAATTTATCGTAGGTATCGATGCCGCGTAACTGCAAAATCGTGTTGCGAACTGCCGCCTCAACCAGAACCGCGATATTGCGACCCGCCACCACCTGAATCACCACTTTACGAACGGATATCCCCAGCACATCTTGGGTCAAGGGTTCATGCGGCAGTCTTTCGTAGTCGCGCTCTAAGGTTTCTTTGCGCACCAAATGCACAATCAATTTGAGGCGCATTTTTCGACGTACCGCGGTTTCACCAAAAATGGCTTGAATGTCTAGCAAACCAATGCCGCGCACTTCCAACAAATTTTGCAGCAACTCGGGGCAACGACCCTCAATGGTGGTTTGGTTGATGCGGTACAAATCCACCGCATCGTCAGCTACCAAACCATGGCCGCGTGAGATCAACTCCAAGCCCAACTCGCTTTTACCAAGGCCAGACTCGCCTGTGATGACCACACCCATACCCAAAATATCTAAAAACACGCCATGCAAAGTGGTGCGGTCGGCAAAGTGTTTGGACAAATAAGCCCGCAGCAAATCAATGACAAAGGCCGAGGATTCTGTGGTGGCAAAAAGCGGGATTTGCGCTTCTTCGCACATCTTCAACAGGGGCGGGGGTGGCGTTTGGCCATCAGCCACCACCAGCACGGGGGGTTCCAGCGTGACGATTCGCCCAATGCGTCGCTCGGTATCGACCAAGGGACTGTTGTTGAGGTAGCGAATTTCACGCTCGCCCAACACCTGCAAACGGTAAGGGTGAATGTAATTCAAGTACCCCACCAAGTCGGCACCTGAGCGTGCCATGCGAACGGCTACTTCATCAAAATGCCGCTCAGAGGCACCCTGCCCCGCTATCCATTGCCATTCAAGCTTTTCTCTGAAATCTTCAAATAAGACATCTGCGCTAACAGCGGTGGGTTTCAAGGGTTGGCGTCAGACCGTGAGTGTGGATTGCCAAGCGACGATAAGCTGGTGCAAGTCTTGGGCGTCGATGGATTTCTTGAGTCGTTCGCGCAAAGCGGTATCGCTGAGCATCTCGGCAATTTCGGAAAGAATTTCCAAATGCTTTTGGGTGGAGGCTTCTGGCACCAGCAAAAAGAACAGCAAGCACACGGGTTGCTCGTCGGGCGCATCAAACCCTATGGGTTGGCTCAAACGGAAAACAGCTGCCAGCGGCGACTTCATGCCCTTGATGCGCCCATGAGGTATGGCTACACCGTGGCCCAAGCCCGTTGACCCCAAGCGCTCACGGGCAAACAAGCTGTCCGCCACCAAAGCGCGGTTGAGCCCATGCAAGTTTTCAAACAACAAACCGGCTTCTTCAAAAGCACGTTTTTTGCTGGTGACGTCTACCTGCACAAGGGCTTGTGCAGAAGGCAAGATGGCAGAGAGTCTGTTCATATTGGGGTGCTGATTATGCACCGCTTAACCATGTCAAGCTAGGGCAAATATTTAATTAATTGGTTTTAAAAAAATGGTATTTTGCATGAAAAAGCCACCTGTTGAACAGGTGGCTTGTCGGTTGATCAGGCCAGCTGACCTATATGATCTCTGCGCGTTTCGGGCTGGTGTGGCCATGGTCTTGCAAACGGTCCTTGTGGCGCACCACCTGGCGGTCCAATTTGTCGACCAATTCATCGACTGCTGCGTACAAGTCCTCGCTGCAAGACTCAGCAAACAAATCGCTGCCTTTGACGTGAATATTGCATTCGGCTCGCTGCCGGCGCTCTTTCTCTTTTTGCTTTTCGATGCTGAGGATCACACGTACGTCGACCAATTGGTCGAAATGACGGTTGATACGACCGAGTTTTTGGGTGACATAGCCGCGCAGGGCCGGGGTGACTTCAAGATGATGACCGCTGATCGTTAAATTCATAGGGCTCCTCCAGAAAAATACCTGACTGTTTCATCAAGCAACATGCCAGACAAAAGACAGGCAACCTCACTATGCACTGAGTTTGGAAAAAAAGCAATTCCCCCAAACCTCGCACCTTTATCCTTGGGCGGACAACAAAGAAATGTGGACTTAAGCTGCAGAAGTCTCAGGCGCAGTGTGCATTTCCACACGCCGCGAAAGCCATAACGCCAGCAAGGTTGAGACCAGGCCCACCAAGGCGCAAAGCCAAAAGTGGGTGACGTGACCGTTGGCATCGCGCTGAATAAGCACCCCGCCAAGCCAAGACGCCAGCCCAATGGAGACAGACTGAAAAGCACCGTTCAGGGACATGAATGTGCCCCGCCACTGGGGTTGAGCAGCCGAGGTCAGCATGGCCATGCCAGGGATCATCCGAGCATTCATGCAAAAAAAGAAACCTGCAAAAACCATGAGTACCAAAGGCAGAGGTGCCGGTTGCATCAAGGTGGTAATGGTCATGGGCACGATAGCCAGCAGCAGCATCCGTTGAAACATTTTTCGTTTGCCCACCCGGTCGCTCAAACGGCCTATCCAACGCGCAGTAAGCAAAGTCACGGTTCCGCCACACAAGTAGATATAGGGGATTTCGTCCAGTGTGAGCACCTGATTGGCTTGGGTGTAAATGGTGATGTACGGGATGATGGTGAAACCTGCAAACATCATCGCAGCAGACATCCACAACGCTCTGCGGTGATTAGGGTCCGCCCACACTTGCTGCATCGCAAAAGAGACTTGTTGCCCCTGCGCTTTGGCGACATGCGCATCCAGTTGAGGCAAACACATCACGGCCATCACACCCACGATCGCGCACATCAAGGCAATCGCAAAAAAAGGACTGTGCCAACCACCCATGTTGGCCAAAAACAAGCCACTGGGTACGCCCACCACGGTCGCCATGGCAAACGATGTCATCACAAAACCAGTTGCCCGCCCCCGCCGCTCAAAAGGAATCACGTCCCCAATCACCGTTTGCGTCATGGCAGACAAGATGCCGCCAAAAGTGCCTGCCGCCACACGAGCGGCCATTAACATGGCGTAACTCGGGGCCAATGCACAGGCAAGCGTCGTCAAACCAAACAGCACATAGAGCACCAACAGCAAGCGTTTGCGCTCAAAACGATCCACAAAGGATGCGGCCAACAAACCGGACGCCCCTGCGGCAAAGGTGTAAGCCGACACCAAAAAACCAAATTGTGCATCGTTGATGGAAAACAAATCACGCAATTGAGGACCCAATGGCATGATGATCATGAAGTCAAGCACATGGGTGAACTGGATACCGGCCAAGGTAAGCAATAACCAAAATTCGCGGCGCGGCGTCAAAACTGTTTGCATAGAAAGTGTGGTGGCAAACCCGACACTCTAACAGTCCGATACGCACTCGCCGCTAGGTCGGTGTGATAATTCCCTGATTAATAGCTTTGGAGAACTCTCCTTGGAAACCTACCCTAGTTGGTAGCTTTCGGTTCACTGGCATCAGGCCGAGCGGAATCGAAAGCGTACCCCACCTTTTCATCCGCCCCTTCACGCACTGAGAATTGCCATGCTCAATATCTTTTCGCTGGCCAATGGCCGTTTGTTTCAAGAAGAAATTTCTTCTCAAGAAGAACTCTCTCAGTTCCGCCCTATCTGGGTTGACTTGGAGTCGCCCACCCTAGAAGAAAAGCGCTGGATTAGCCAGCACTTCGGCGTACACATTCCAGAAGACGCGATGGACGAGGACATTGAAGAATCAGCGCGTTTTTATGAGGAAGACAACGGCGAACTGCATATCCGTTCAGACTTCTTGATCGCCGATATCGAAGAACCCCGCGCCGTGCGGGTGGCCTTTATTTTGAACCGGCATAACGACACGCACAACAGTCACGGCATATTGTTCTCCATTCACGATGAAGACCTTCCCGTGTTTCGTTTGTTGCGCCTGCGTGCACGCCGCGCCCCTGGCTTGATTGAGGATGCCAAAGACGTATTGCTTGAACTGTTCTCCGTTGACGCTGAATACTCGGCCGACACCTTGGAAGGCATTTACGACGAACTGGAAAAAGTCAGCAAAATGGTTTTGTCGGGGGATGTGACTGACGCCATGGCCGGTGAAGTGCTGGGCGATATTGCACGTCAAGAAGATTTGAATGGCCGGATTCGCCGCAACATGATGGACACCCGTCGCGCTTTGAGTTTTGCCATGCGCTTACGCATGTTGAATGCCGAGCAATTTGACGATGCGCGGCAAATTTTGCGCGACATTGACTCGCTTGACAGCCACACCGCTTTTTTGTTCGACAAGATCAACTTTTTGATGGATGCAACGGTCGGTTTCATCAACATCAACCAAAACAAGATCATCAAAATTTTCTCGGTGGCCAGCGTCGCCTTGTTGCCCCCTACCTTGATCGCCAGCGTGTACGGCATGAATTTTCAATTCATGCCCGAGCTGCAATGGTCATTTGGCTATGGCTATGCTGTCTTGCTGATGGTGGCCAGCGCGGTGGTTCCCATGTGGTATTTTCGCAAGCGCGGTTGGTTGAAGTAAATCACTCTCGGCGACTGGCCATCCACGCGTCCATCAAGGCGGATGTGTAGCGACTGGCCACCTCGTGAATAAAACGACTGAAGTCGGTGGTAGCGGCATCATCTGCGCGGTCCGAAATGGTACGCACCGCCGCAAATGGAACGTCATAGTCGTGACAGACCTGGGCGACTGCTGCACCCTCCATTTCTACCGCCAACGCCAAGGGCAAGCGTTGTTGAAGCGCTTGGCTTTCTGAAGAAGTCGACACAAAGCGGTCGCCACTGAGAACCAATCCCGAATGCACTTTGGGAGACCGTACATGCAAAGCATGAAGTGTCTCTATGGCTATCCATTGGGACGGGTTGTTCAAAATACCTTGCGCCGCAACTCTGAGGCTTTGTGTCAAGTCAGGGTCCGTTGGAAAAATGGCCCGCCCGTACAAGGGCACCTCTAGGGGGGCAAACAAGGGCGATGCGTCCATGTCGTGCTGAACGAATTCGGATGCCACCACCATATCGCCCACATTCACGCCAGCTGCAAGGCCACCAGCCACCCCAGTGAACACAACGGCGTTGACATCGAATCGCTCAATCAAAGCCGTGGCCGTGGTGGCAGCAGCCACTTTGCCGATGCGCGACAACACCAACACGACAGCCTGACCATGCCAAGTGCCTGTGGTGAATTGCCTAGACCCATTTGTAATGGTGCGAGCACCCAGTAAAGCACTTGTGAGCCCCACCATCTCCTCTTGCATGGCTGCCATGATGGCAATCGGTCTCATGGCGGTTGTCTGCGTAAACCGGTGGGGCTTATTCGACAGCCTTGACCATGTCTTCCACCACCTTCTTGGCGTCACCAAACACCATCATGGTTTTGTCCATGTA
>Ga0209357_1000723_pt1 | contig 13310 bp, 13 predicted proteins | sample LauGreFBDMM110SD_2_FD_187573 | JGI IMG/M metagenome (GOLD analysis project Ga0209357, IMG submission 187573) | Freshwater lake microbial communities from Lake Michigan, USA - Fa13.BD.MM110.SD (SPAdes) (version 3) | ecosystem: Environmental > Aquatic > Freshwater > Lake | place: Lake Michigan... | reverse complement strand
CCCATAAGCTGGTGGAGGCCATGCCGGCGGAATATCGCCCGCGCCTGAATGAACCACCCTTGCCGCGTTCGCCCACCGTTGAAGAATTGCTGCGCCCCCCCGCGCGCAGCCGGAATTGAGGTTGCCCATGCCGCGTGTTGCACAATTCGAGGATGACAAGCCGCATGAGGAATGCGGCGTCTTCGGCGTGTGGAATGGTGGCGACGCAGCGGCACTGACCGCACTCGGACTGCATGCGTTGCAGCATCGCGGTCAGGAAGCGGCGGGCATCGTGACATTGGATGAGGCCGGGCTGTTCCACGCCCATAAGGGGCTTGGCTTGGTTGGCGATAATTTCGGCGAAGCCAAGGTTATTGCATCGCTGCGTGGGCCGCATGCGGTGGGGCATAATCGCTATGCGACTACGGGCGAAACGGCGCTCAGGAATGTGCAGCCGCTTTATGCAGATTTTGAATTTGGCGGTTTTGCGGTGGCGCATAATGGCAATCTGACCAATGCCTTTGCTCTGAAGCGCGTGCTGGTACGGCGCGGTTGCCTGTTCCAAAGCACCACGGATTCGGAAGTTTTTATCCATCTGATCGCCATCAGCCTGTATTCCACGGTGATTGATCGGCTGATTGACGCGCTGAAGCAGGTGCAAGGCGCATATTCGCTGGTCGCTTTGCATAATGGCGCGCTGATTGGTGCGCGTGATCCTCTTGGTGTGCGGCCTTTGGTACTGGGGCGGCTGCCCAATGGCGGACTGGTGCTGGCATCAGAAACATGCGCGCTGGATATCGTGGGCGCAGAGTTCGTGCGCGACATCGAAGCTGGCGAATTGGTGGTGATTGACGATAGCGGCTTGCGCAGCATCAAGCCCTTCAGCCGCACCGAAAGCCGCTTCTGCATTTTTGAATATATCTATTTCGCGCGACCTGACAGTGTCATGGAAGGCACGCCGGTTTATGAAACACGCAAGCGCATCGGCGCCGAATTGGCGCGCGAAAACGGTGTTGCGGCGGATTTGATTGTGCCCGTGCCGGATTCCGGCGTACCGGCGGCCATGGGCTATGCGGTGGAAGCCGGCATACCGTTTGAACTTGGCATCATCCGCAATCACTATGTCGGGCGCACCTTCATTGAACCCACGGATCAGATCCGCAATCTGGGCGTGAAGCTGAAGCACAGCGCCAATCGCGCCATGTTGCAGGGCAAGCGCGTAGTGCTGGTGGATGATTCCATCGTGCGCGGCACCACCAGCCGCAAAATTGTTGAAATGGTGCGCCAGGCAGGGGCGACTGAGGTGCATATGCGCATCTCATCGCCGCCCACAACGCATTCCTGTTATTACGGCATTGATACGCCTGAACGCGCGGATCTGATGGCGGCCAAGCATGATATCGCCGAAATGGCGCGCATCATCGGCGTGGATAGCCTGGCGTTCATTTCGCTTGATGGGCTTTATCGCGCGCTTGGGCAGCCGGCGCGTGATCCCAAAAAGCCGCATTTTTGCGATGCCTGCTTCACCGGCGATTATGCTATTCCTTTGACGGATTGGATGGATAATTCGGGCCGGCAGCTTTCCCTGCTGCAACCGGCGGGGCAATGACCATGGCGGCTTTGGAAGGCCGGGTCGCACTGATCACCGGTGCGTCACGCGGCATTGGCGCGGCGCTGGCGCTGGAACTGGCCAAGCTCGGTGCGCAATGCGTGCTGGTGGCGCGCACCCAGGGCGGGCTTGAAGAAGTGGATGACGCTATCCGCAGCGCCGGCGGTAAGCCCGCGACGCTGCTGCCCTTTGATCTGCAAAAGGCTGAGAAGGATATTGATATGATCGGGCCTTCCATTGTGGAACGCTTCGGTCGGCTGGATATTCTGGTGCATAATGCGGGCGCTTTGAACAAGCTGACGCCCGTTGCGCATATTGAACCGCGCGATTGGGCGGAAGTGATGGCGGTGAATTTGACCGCAAGCTGGCGCCTGATCCGCAGCTGCGATCCGCCGCTCCGCGCTTCCGATGCGGGGCGTGCGGTGTTTGTGACCAGCGGGCGGGTGCTTAGGCCACGCGCCTATTGGGGCATGTATGGCGCATCCAAGGCGGGCATGGAACATCTGGTGATGACATGGGCGCAGGAGGTGGAGGCGACACCCTTGCGCGTGAACCTTGTTGATCCTGACATTGTCGCCACCAAAATGCGCGCTGCGGCCATGCCAGGCGAGGACCCCTCAACGATCCCACAACCCGCCGATGTCGCGCCTGGCATCGCGGCGCTTTGCCTGCCAAGCGAAACCCGCAATGGGGCACGTGTTCGGCTGGCTGGCTAAAAAGGCCGGCGCTTTGAGCCAAGTGATCCCACTTGGCTTGGACATACCCTAATGCCCGCCGGAAAAGACCAACATCTTGAAGGGCATCAGTATTGCCTGCATGCGCAGCAGAATCGCGTGCACCATGCCCAGCGTGTCTGCGGCATGTAGGCCAAGGGCGCGTAATGTACTTATGCCGGGCTTCTGCAATTCTTCATGGTGAGAGCTATAGGCATTGGCGACGCAGGCGCTGCCCGGCAAAACGCCCTCAAGCCCGCCTTCATGCAGCGGTGCCAAGGTGACCAGTATCGTTCCTGGCTGGCGAAATTGCTGGATATCGATCAATTGATCAGTATTGCGCACCTGGCCACTGGCGATGAAGCCCTGCACATTGGTGACAACCAGCGGAATCACTACCCAGGGGCGAGACGCGCAAACCGCCTCAGCCACCATTCCCGGGCGTAGCACGGCACCTTCGATCTGGCCGAAACCAGCGATCAGCGCCACATGGCGCAGCCCGCGATCTTCCGGCACCAGAACGCCGGCTGCGCGCATCATAGGATTTACCACATCGCCTTTTTGCAACAGGAATTGTTCGATACGCCCATCAACCCCGGCTCGCACCACCGTCTTGGCGAGTTCGGCTTCCGCCTGCGCATGGGCCGCGATAGCGCTGGCGCGTTGGGCGGGTAATTGTTCGGCAATCCGGGCTTCAACCGCTGCCTTAGAGGCCTGCGCCGCGGCGACACCCGCTTCCCGGATACGGACCAAAACGCCAAGCCGTTCAACCTCTCGCCGTGCGGCGTCATTGGTGCGCAGCAATAGCGATTTGGTTTCGTATTCGTCGATCGCTTGTTGCAAATTCCATTGTGCTTCAAGCAGGCGCGCTTCCGATTGTGCCAGATCCGCGCGCGCCAGCGCGAAGGCGGCTTCAACCTCGGCTATTTCGCGATGCGCACGTTCAACTGCGGTGCGCTGACTGCGATCATCCAAGGTGAAAAGCGGCTGACCAGCCGTAACCCCTTCGCTGCCGCGCACATACACTTCCGCGACACGGCCGCTCACTTCTGGCATGATCGGCATGGTGCGGAAAACGGCATTCACATTGCTGCTACTGGGATGGAACAAAAACACCGCAGTAATCAAGGAAATGGTCAGCAGCAGGCAGGTCACCAACCCCCAGCGCAATTCGAACCACATGGAATAAAGCGTGATTTCATGGCCAAAGCGCTTGCCTTGAGCGTAGCGCCTGAACAGGTAATCAGGCAGCAGGGTTAGGATGGAACAGAGCAATAATTCAAGCATGAATCAGCCACCCTGCCCGTGATGGTCGCGCGTGGGGATGCCGGTTTCATCTTGCAGCGTATCGCCAGCGCCCGGCGGCAAGCCGGCAAGCTTTTCGGCCGACCCAGCCATGCGGCGCATGGGGCCGGTGAAATCCGGGATATCGATCAACGCCAGTAGCAAACCAACCACCCAGAAAAGATGTATATGGGTGAAAAGCGCGAGCAGACCCAACACCGCCACGATTTCAAATTGCAATTTATGACCGCGATGCGCTAGGCGTTCCGGCAGCGTATGGATACGCAGAAACAAAAGCCCAAACGCCAGAACAATGCCCAGAAGCATAAGCCCGGTTATCGTCAGAAGCGGGTCTGACCCATCAGGCCCTGGGATAAAGAATGGCAAGTGATGCGGCATAGGCGCCTGCTGCAGTTCTGCGGTCATTTTCACAATTTCTCCGGGAGGCATTTACCGGTCCTGATGCGCGCAGCGCAAGGGGCGCAGTATGCCCCGCCTTTCCCAACCTTAACCCTAGAGCAGGCAGGCTCTAAGTCATTATCTGGTCGCATTTTCTCAGGCGCCAGATGATTTCATGTGGCTCGAAAATACTTCAAGGTGGATTTTCGCATAGCGAGCGCTTACTATTTATTCATGCGCCGCTTTTTCCTGCTTGCCGCCCTGTTCCTGCCTCTTGCTGCCGCTGCGCAAAACGCATCGCCGCAGGCCGCGCGCATCACTGCCGGCAAGGCCGCCATCACCGCAGCCAATGGCGCGCGTTGGGCGGAAGCGGATACCTATGCCGCTGCCGCTGATCCCTTGGTCGCGAAGATCGTGCTTTGGATGCGCCTTACGCATCGCACCGCGCCCGCCACGGCGGCTGAACTTGTTGGTTTTTTGCGCGACAATCCGGATTGGCCTTTGGCGGATACCATCGCGCGCCGGACCGAAGCCGCTTTCGGCGGACCGGCAGATGATGCGCTGGTTCTGGCGCATTTCAGAACCTTCCCACCGCGCAGCCTTTCTGCCGCGCTGCGCCATGCTGAGGCTTTGACGCGCGGCACGCGAACCCAAGCGCAACCCGGCAATTTCCTGGATATGATGCGGCGCGGCCCTGATAATGCCCCAGGCGGTGCATCACGCCCTTCCAATGAAGCCGGCGGGAGTTTGGAAGGGGAGTCAGGCGCCCAACAGACGCTTCGCCGCGCTTGGGTGGAAACGCCTGGCGATGCCGCCGCTGAGGCCAGCATCATGGCCCAATCCGGACGGTTCTTGACCGCAGAGGACCATTCCAAACGCTTCGACCGGCTGTTTTTCGCGCGCGACTTGCAAGGCGCGCAGCGCGCCCTTGAACGCATGACTGGCGTGCCGCGCGGATCAGGCGAAATGCGCATGGCTTTGGCTGGCGAGCCGGGGGTGACGCAAATCGTACTCCGCCCGCTCGATCTTGGCTGGGCATATGAAAGGGCGCGGTTGTTGCGCCGGCGTGATCAGGATGCCGATGCGGCGGCAAGCTGGATTGTTGCGGAACCCTTCCAGGCGAATATGGACCCCGAAATCGCGCGCGCGGTTTGGGTGGAACGGCAAGTGCTGGCGCGCAAGCTTCTGCGGTTGAACAACCCAAAGGATGCGCACCGCATCGCGGCTTTTCACGGCCAGCCCATGGGTAGTGAAGGCCGGATCGAGGCAGAATTCCTGGCCGGTTTCATCGCGCTGCGCTTTTTGAACGACCCCGTTCTGGCGCAGCGGCATTTTGTTGCCATGGCGCTTGGCACGCGTTCTGTCATTTCCCGCGCGCGCGCTTTTTACTGGGAAGGCCGGGCGCTGGCGGCGCGTGGTGCTCATTCTGCCGCGCGGGATCGCTACGCGGCCGCCGCGCAATTGCCGACCGCGTTTTATGGCCAGCTTGCTGCGCTGACGATGGGCGAAAGTCAGGAAGCGTTGGATCGGCGCTTGCGCGCGCTACAAACGCCCCCGATTGATCAAAGGCGGGCTCAAGAATTCGCGCAGCGCGAATTGGCCCGCGTTGTGACAACCCTGGCAGAACTTGGCGAAACGCGGCGCACGCGCGCCTTCTTGCTACGCTTGCGGGTAATTTCGGCTGATTCGCAAGACAGACTTCTGACGGTGCGGCTTGCCAATCACATCAGCCGGCCAGATCACGCCGTATGGGTGGCGCGGGGTTCGGCGATTGAAGGCGATATGCTTTTGCCGGAAGGCTGGCCAACGCCTTTCCGCGTGCCCGTGACTTCGCCAGAACCTGCCTTCATTTTCTCGGTCACGCGGCAGGAAAGCAATTTCGATACGGAAGCGGTCAGCAGCGCCAATGCGCGCGGGCTGATGCAGTTATTGCCCGCGACCGCGCAGCTTGTCGCGCGCCGGCTTGGCATGAATTACCGCCTGGAAATGCTCACCGCCGATCCGCAGGCGAATATCAAGCTGGGTGCTGCCTATCTGGATGAAATGCTCGGGCGCTTTGAAGGGTCTCTGGTGATGGCAGCGGGGGCCTATAATGCCGGGCCGCGTCGCGTGGATGAATGGCTTGTCACCTATGGTAATCCGCTGCGTGGGGAGCGTGACTTGCTCGATTGGATGGAGATGATTCCCTTTGCCGAGACGCGCAATTACGTGCAGCGCATTGTTGAAGGGGCTGTGATTTATCGCGCACGCCAAAATCCGTCCGCGACTGTGCCGCACCCCATGGCAAGCTGGCTGGCCAGCGCGAAATGAGCGCATGAAGCTGCCTTTGTTGATTGCGACCATGGGCGGCGTTGGCCGGCTGAAACCTGCGCCCGGCACTTGGGGGTCTTTGGTGGTTTTGCCTGCGGTATTGTTTGGGCCGCTTTCTGCGTTGCTACTCGCCTTGCTGATCACGATCATTGGCTTTTACGCCGTGCGCGAAGTGCTGCGCGACACACCCAATCAAGACCCTGGCTGGATTGTGGTAGATGAGGCAGCCGGCATGCTGATCGCGCTGGCGGGCTTAAGCCTGGATGCAAGCATCTGGGGTGTGGTGATCGCTTTCGGCCTATTTCGGGTTTTTGACATTTTCAAACCCTGGCCAATTTCCTGGGCGGATCAGCAAAAGGGCGCCTTTGGGGTCATGCTGGATGACATTGTTGCGGGTGCGCTGGCGGCGGCGGCGCTGATGCTGGCGCGCCCCTTATTGCCGGGAGTGATCTGACCCATGCTGCCAGAAGCCACACTCGATCAGGCGCGCGACTTGCTGGCGCTGATGGATGCCAAGGGAATGACTTTGGCAACAGCAGAATCCTGCACCGGCGGGCTGATTGCCGCAGCGCTGACGGCGATTGCTGGGTCATCTTCCGTGGTGGTGGCGGGCTTCGTGACTTACGCGAATGACGCCAAGCACAAGATGGTTGGCGTGCAATCCGAAACCCTGGCAGCGCGCGGTGCCGTCAGTGAAGAAGTAGCCCGCGAAATGGCGGAAGGGGCGCGAGGCCGCGCAGGGGTGCCCCTAGCCCTTTCCTGCACCGGCATTGCAGGGCCAGGTGGCGCCACGCCAGGCAAGCCGGTGGGCTTGGTTTTCATTGGCTGCGCACGCGAAGGCGCGGCGACGCAGGTGGAACGCCATGTCTTCCCAGGTGATCGCGCGGCAGTGCGCGCGGCAACGGTGGCGGCGGCGCTGGACCTTGCCGCGCGGAGCATCAAAGGCAGCTGAAAGCCCGCTTGCCGAGCGGCGCGACTGGTCGCAGGATGGGCACAACACAGAACAAGCGGGGGAAGGTCAGGCCCTGGGCGCGGTAAGCGCTGGGCCGTTTCAGATGTTCCTCTGCCGGTGATGTGCTGAACACCGAATGAGGAGACTTCCCATGGCAGCCCCACCCTCCGCGCGCCGCGACCGGATCAATCCGGATTTCCCGAAGCTGGTGGAGATGACCCACCAATATGTCTATGGCGATGTTTGGGAACGCCCGCAGCTCAATAAGCGCGACCGTTCCATGGTGACGATTGCAGCGCTTGTAGCGCTCGGCTGGCAGGATCAGTTGAACAGCCATATCGGCCGCGGCCTGACCAATGGGCTTTCGCGTGAGGAAGTTTCCGAAATCATCACGCATCTTTCCATGTATTCCGGCTGGCCTTCCGCCATGACGGCAGCGCATGTCGCCGTTGATGTGTTCGAAGCGCAGGATCAGGCGAAGAAGGGCTGAAGCGATGAAGGTAGGTTTCATCGGCCTTGGCACCATGGGTGCCTTCATGGCCGCCAATCTGCAAAAGGCCGGCTATCAACTGGTGGTGCATGACATCCGCCGCGAAGCCGGCGCCAATCGCCTGGCTGCTGGCGCCACCTGGGCGGAAACGCCCAAGGCCGTTGCGGAACAATGTGAGGTGATTTTCACCTCTCTCCCCGGGCCGAAAGAAGTGGAACCTGTGATTTTCGGGCCCGATGGCATTCTGGCCGGCGTGCAAAAAGGTGCGGCCTATTTCGACCTTTCCACCAATTCCCAGGCGCTGATGAAGCGCATGGCTGAAGCGCTCGCGACCAAGGGCGCTTATGGTTTTGACGCGCCTGTCAGCGGCGGGCCGAAGGGGGCCGAGACCGGCAAGCTGGCGATTTGGGTCGGCGGCGACAAGGACATTTTCGAGAAATACAAGAAAGTGCTGGACGCTTTTGGTGACCAGGCCGCCTATATCGGCCCGATCGGCACCGCGACGGTGGCGAAGCTTGTGCATAATATGGCGGGCTATGCGATCCAAACCGCGATGGCTGAGGTGTTTTCCATGGGCGTGAAGGCGGGCATGGACCCGCTTGATCTCTGGAAGGCCGTGCGCCAGGGCGCGCTTGGGCGCAAGCGCACTTTTGATCGCATCACGGATCAATTCCTGGTCGACAAATATGATCCGCCCGCCTTTGCGTTGAAGCTGGCGCATAAGGATGTGACGCTGGCGGTGACCATGGGCCGCGAATTGAATGTGCCGATGCGCTTCTGCAATTTGGCACTAGAAGAAATGAATGAGGCGCTGAATCGCGGTTGGGAGAATCTGGACAGCCGCGTGCCGATGAAGCTGCAATTGGAACGTGCGGGTGTTCAGATCAAATGCGATCCGGCAGCCGTGCAGGCCGTGCTGGATGCGGATAAGGCGAAGTAACATCCGATGACCTTGCTGATGCAACAGCCGGGGCGGATTGGTCCGCTCCGGATGAAAAACCGGCTCATCATGGCGCCGATGGGTACGAATTTCAGCACCAGCGATGGGATTTCGACCGAACGCGACCGCGCCTATTACGAAGAACGCGCAAAAGGCGGTGTCGCCGCCATCGTGACGGAAGCGATGGCGGTGAGTGCGGGTGGGCGCGCGCATAACAATTCGCTCTGGATTTATCATGACCGCTTCATCCCCGGCCTTGCGCGGTTGGTGGAGGGTATCAAGCGCCATGATTGCGTGACGGTGGGGCAGATCAATCACCGCGGCGCGCTACTGCGCCGGATGGTGTTGAATATGGAACCCGTGGGACCTTCGCCCTGGCGCAATCCGAATACGGGAGATGAGGTGCGGCCGCTGGAACAGGCGGAGATCACCGAAATTCAGAAGGATTTCGTGACCGCCGCGCGGCGGCTGTGGCAAGCCGGTTATGATGCGGTGGAATTACACGCCGCCAATGGTTATCTGTTTCATCAATTCCTGACGCAGCGGATCAATAAGCGCAGCGACCGTTACGGCGGTTCGCTGGAAAATCGTGCGCGGTTGCTGTTGGAAACGGTGCATCGGCTGCGTGACGCGCTGCCCGATTTCCCGCTTTGGGTACGGATTTCCTGCACCGAATATTGCGAGGATGGCTATCCGGTTGAGGAGATGGTGGAACTCGCCAAGCTTCTGGAAGCGGCGGGCGTTACGGCGCTGGATCTTTCGGGCGGCACGAATGAAAGCCCGGCTTTGTCGCGCTTTTGTATTCAGCCGCCATCCATGCCGCGCCGCACTTTAGAACCCCATGCTAGGCCGATCACGGAAGCGGTTAAGATCCCGACTATTATTGCAGGGCGCATCCTTTCGCCGGAAGATGCGGAAGCGGTGCTGGCTTCCGATGCCGCGGATTATGTCTCGCTTGGCCGCGCGCTGACGGCGGATGCGCATTGGCCGCGCAAGGCGTTTGGCGAAAGCAAGGTTGCCATTCGTGGCTGCATTTCCTGCAATGTGTGCTTTGAGCGTCTGACTCTGGAACGCGATGTCGCCTGCGTGGTGAACCCCTTGCTGGGCACTGAATTGGAAGCGCCCGAATTCATTGATGGGCCTTTCGCGCCCGCGCCGGTGAAACAGCGGGTCTTGATTTTGGGCGCAGGAATGGCGGGGGCCGAGGTGGCACGCCTGGCGGCGGCGCGCGGGCATCATGTGGAAATCTGGGAAAAGGCGGCGCGCGCTGGCGGGCAGATTCATCTGGCCGTGGCGGCGCCGGATAAGGAAGAAGTGCGCCCTGCCTGGTCCTGGCGTTGGGATCAGGTGCAGGCGTTGGGCGTACCCGTGCGCTATGGTGTGCATGCAACTGCCAATGCCATCAGGGCTTTCGCGCCAGATCATGTGGTGGTGGCCACCGGCGCCAAGCCGCGCCCGTTGAGCCTGCCTGGGGCGGCGCCGCTGCAAGCCTGGGATGTGATTGCCAATCCAGCGCTGGTGCCGGACGGCGCGTGCGTTGCGGTGATTGGTGGCGGCATTGTCGGGCTTGAAGTGGCGGATGTGTTGGTGCAACGCGGCTGTCGCATCAGCATTCTTGAAGCACTGCCCGCAATCGCGCCCGCCATGGCGCGCAATAACCGCACCGATCTGATGATCCGCCTGCGCGAAGTGGACACCAGTTTCCATACCAAGGTGCGCGATGCGCGGCTGGTGGGTGATGTGCTGTATTTCACCGAAGATGGTGCGGCACGAGAGCTTGCCGGCGTGACCCATGTGATTGCCGCGATCGGCGCGCTGCCCAACCTCGATGTGCTGCCCGCAGTTGAAGCCAGCGGCATTTCCTTCACCCTGGTGGGTGATGCCAATCAGCCCGGCGATTTCCTTTCCGTCTTGCGCGATGCCTCCATGGTAGGCCTTGCGCTTGGGATGCAGCCAGTAATGCAGGAGCAAATGGCATGACCGAACCCGAATACCGCGTCTATGCGCTGCGCTATGCCATGCGCGATGCCAAACGCACGGAGCATTTCATTGGTGGCGACCCGCATGATGCACCCATGCCGATGGATTACTTCGTCTGGGCGGCGGTGAATGAAGATCGCGCGGTGATCATTGATACGGGCTTCACGGCGGAAGTCGCTGCCAAGCGTAAGCGCAATTACCTGCGCTGCCCGATTGAAAGCCTGAAGCTGATCGGTGTTGATCCCGACAAGGTCGAAGATGTGGTGATTTCCCACCTGCATTATGATCATGTCGGCAGCTTCCATAAATTCGCCAAAGCGAAGTTCCATTTGCAGGAACCGGAAATGCACTACGCCACCGGGCGCTATATGAAATATCCGAAGCTGCGTCATTCCTTCGAAGTTGAAGACGTAGTCGGCATGGTGCGGATGAATTTCGCTGAACGCGTGGTCTTCCATAATGGCGATGCGGAAGTGGCGCCCGGCATTACCGTGCATGCGTGTGGCGGGCATTCCATGGGCCTGCAATGCGTGCGCGTGAATACGGCGCGCGGGCGCGTGGTGCTGGCCTCAGATGTCACGCATTTCTACGAAAACATGGAAACGGGCCGGCCCTTCACCACGGCGTTTCATATTGGTGAAATGCTCGAAGGGTTCGATAAGCTGCGCGCACTCGCACCCAGCCCGAAACACATCGTGCCAGGGCATGATCCGGAAGTGATGCGCCGCTACCCCGCGCTGCCAGGGCAAGAAGGCATTGTGGTGGAATTGCACCGCGAACCAACAAAATAAAGAAGGGAGGTTAGCATGATCAACATCACCCGCCGCGCCGCGCTGATCGCAGGACTTACCGCGCCGGCCATTGCACGCGCTCAGGGCTTTCCCACCCGGCCCTTGCGCCTGGTGGTGCCTTTCCCACCCGCAGGTGCCGCCGATATCACCGCGCGACTTGTCGCTGAACGCATGGGGCCGCTGCTTGGCCAGACTGTGATTATTGATAACCGCCCTGGCGCCGGCGGTAACATCGCCGGCGAAGCCGTGGCGCGTAGCGCGCCGGATGGGCATACGCTGTTTCTGGGTGGTGCAACGATCCTGTTGGCGAATAAATACCTGTACCACAAGGGTATGCCCTTTGATGGCATTCGGGATTTCACCCATATCTCCCGCGTGTCGGTGGGGTCCACGCTATTTGTCGTAAATGCCAATCGGCCCTGGCGCACATTTGAAGAATTTGTGGCCGATGCAAAGCGTCGGCCAGGGCAGATCAGCGCGGCGTCATCGGGTATTGGCACCATCAGCCATTTGACGATTTCCAAGCTGATGCAAAGCGCGGGTATCGAGGTTTCGCACGTGCCCTATCGCGGTCTGGCGCCTGGCTTGAATGATCTAATTGCCGGCAATGTGGATATGATTTTTGATGGCATGCCCGCGCTGATGCCGCATGTGCGGGAAGGGCGGCTGCGGGCGCTGGCGGTCGGTAGCCAGAAGCGCCAGCCTCAGGTCGCAGGGCTTGAGAATGTGCGCGGCATGGCAGAACTTATTCCAGGTTCCGATATGGATATGGAATTCTGGTACTGCATTTCCGCCGCCGCCGGCACGCCGGCACCTATTGCGCAGGCTTTGTATCGTGCCACTATCGGAGCAGCGCGCGACAAGGAGTACGGCGAAAAGCTGATCCCGCTTGGTTTCACCGCCATTTCGGATGACACGCCCGAAGGCTTCACCGATTATGTGCGCAGCCAGGATCGCGTTTGGCGCGAATTGGTGGAAATATCCGGCGCCAAACTAGATTAACCTTCAACACAGGAGAAAAAACGATGCTCTATGAACTTCGCATTTATCACTGCCAGCCCGGGCGCCTGCCCGATCTGATGAAGCGGTTCGACACCATCACGCTGAAGCTTTGGGACAAGCATGGCATTCGCCAGGCGGGTTTCTGGACCACGCTGATCGGTGATTCCAACCACAGCCTGACCTATATGGTCGCGTGGAATTCACTCGCGGAACGCGAAGAAAAATGGATGAAATTCCAGGCCGATCCGGATTGGATCAAGGCGCGCGCTGAAACCGAAGCGAATGGTCCATTGCTGACGAAAGTCACCAATGAAATTCTTCAGCCGACATCCTTCTCATCGGTGAAGTAATAAAATTGGGGGGAAGGTCTACTTCCCCCCGCCCAGCCCATGCTGTTCGCGCACGGCATGGAAGCGCAGCATTGGCCATTCTTCTTCCGCGCGGCGGCGGCGCCAATCACTGCTGAAAAACGCCACCAGCGCGCCATCATGATCTTCCGCGACATCACGCCGATTGGCTTCCGCGAAACGTTCAAGCGCGCCCGCTTCGGTTGAGGCAATCCAGCGCACCTGTTCCCACGGCGTGGCATCAAAGCCTGCTGGCACGCCATATTCCACACGCAGCCGGCTTTGCAGCACATCCAATTGCAATTGCCCCACCACGCCGACCACAGGCGGAGAACCGTCACGCGGTCGGAACAATTGCACCACGCCTTCTTCCGCCAATTGATCCAGTGCGGTGCGCAGCTTCTTGGCCAGCATTGGATCATCCAGCCGGATATGGCGCAGGATTTCCGGCGCGAAGGAAGGCACGCCGCGAAAATCAAGCGCCTCACCTTCTGTCAGCGTATCGCCAATGCGC
>Ga0209357_1000719_pt1 | contig 13336 bp, 18 predicted proteins | sample LauGreFBDMM110SD_2_FD_187573 | JGI IMG/M metagenome (GOLD analysis project Ga0209357, IMG submission 187573) | Freshwater lake microbial communities from Lake Michigan, USA - Fa13.BD.MM110.SD (SPAdes) (version 3) | ecosystem: Environmental > Aquatic > Freshwater > Lake | place: Lake Michigan... | reverse complement strand
TCTTTACATAGATAATGATAAAAAATTATTTAAAAGAAATCCTAATATAAACATCATAAATTTAGAAAAAACAGTTCCTGATCTAACTGAATTTAAAAATAGAAATAAGAATAAAACTGTTGAGTCATTTGTGTACGACGGTGTTAGATTTAGCCACAAAAGTTATGCTATTTGGCATGCTGCAATGCATAGTGGTGTTGACTTGCTGATCTGGCTAGATGCCGACACTGAATTGCTCAAACATGTATCAGCAGAATATTTAAAGACATTTTTACCGAACGATTATTTTACTAGTTATCTAGGCAGAAAAGGATATAGTGAAACAGGATTTATTGCATTTGACCTAAGAAATCCCCACACTAAAGAATTTTTTGATATTTTTAAAAACTATTATGATTCGGATCGAATCTATACATTGCCGGCATTTACTGATTGTCATGTGTTCGATGCTACTAGAACAGAACTAGAAACTTCTGATAAAATAAAAGGATATAATCTCACACCAGTAAGAGTGAAAAATCCATTTAATGAAACCTTTAAAGGATACATGATTCATCTCAAAGGTGATAGAAAAGATAATAGAGAGAAACTTATAAGGAAAAAGGAAAAATGAAAAAAGTAGCATTTGTCACAGGGATGACAGGTCAAGATGGGCCTTATCTTGCAAAACTTCTTCTTGAAAAAGATTATGCTGTATACGGATTAGTAAAAAGATATTCCAATCCAAATTTAAATAATCTTGAATTTTTAGGAATTGAAAACGACATTGAGTTAGTAACTGGGGATATTACTGACGACGGGTCTATGAATCATATTATTAAAAATTTAAAGCCAAATGAAATATACAACCTAGCGGCACAGAGTTTTGTAGGAGCAAGTTGGGATTTAAACAAATTAACCACAGAAGTCAACAGTCTAGGTCCTTTAAATATTTTAAATTCTATAAAAATGCACAGTCCATCGTCTAGATATTATCAGGCAAGCACTAGTGAAATGTACGGAAACAGCAACGGTGGGATGCAGGATGAAAATACAACTTTTAAACCAAGAAGTCCGTACGGAGTTAGCAAATTATATGCATACTGGATGACTATTAATTTTAGAGAAAGTTATAGTATACATGCATCAAATGGAATTTTATTTAATCATGAAAGTCCGTTAAGAGGAATAGAATTTGTAACTAGAAAAGTTACAAATGGTATTGCTAAAATAAAATTAGGTCTACAGGATAAAATAACCTTGGGCAATCTCGATAGCAAACGAGATTGGGGATATGCCGGAGATTTTGTTGAAGCCATGTGGATGATAGTTCAACAAGAAGAGCCAGGTGATTACGTGGTAAGTACCGGTATTCAACACAGTATTGCAGACCTATTAACTATTGGATTTAATCATGTAGGAATCACAGATTGGAAAAAACACATCGAATCAGATCCTAGATTTAAACGTCCTGCAGAATTACACAGTCTATGTGGCGACAGTACCAAGGCTAAAAAAGTGTTAGGGTGGCAACCAAAAACAAATTTTGAAACATTGATTAAAGAAATGGTAGATGCAGATATTAAACGACTCGGGGCAGTTCAGGCATCGATTGAACATTACAAACAAGATAAAGGTAATGTATGAAAGAATACGAAAAAAAAATTAGTTCACAACAAGGCGAAGATGGCATTATTGAACACATCTTTAGTAAGATCGGAACTACCAATAAAGTAGCTGTAGAGTTTGGAGTTGCAGCCAATCCGAGTGGCATATCAGGTGGAGAAAGTAACACATTAAATCTTGCTGTGCAGGGCTGGCAAACTTTTTGGTTTGATGGTGCTCCTATCAATAATCTGCCTGCAGGTTGTACTTTTAAACAAGCAATATTAACACCAGATAATATCTGTGACATATTTGAAGAAGTAGTAGTTCCCAAGGATCTAGACTTGCTGTCAATCGATGTTGACGGTAATGACTATCATCTACGTGAAAAACTGTCTGGCTACAATCCCCGTGTAGTAATCATGGAATACAATGGCAGTTATGATGGTGTCACAGAATATATCATGCCACATAACGATAACTACAGTTGGCAAGGTGTAAATGATAGATCGTTTGGTGCTAGTTTGTTGTCATTAACACAACAAGCAAATAGATTAGGCTACGATCTAGTCTACTGTGATCAAAACGGTGTCAATGCTTTCTATGTTAGAAAAGACATCAACCCATTCCCTGTTAAAACAAGCCAGGAAGCATGGATTAAATTAATTTGGACAAGATAATAACAAGATTGCAGAAAAATAAAACTTAACGAGATACCTAATATGAATATCGAAGACTGGATAGTGATACCCGGAGACAAGGCTGTAAGATCGGCTCTTAAAAAAGCAGACGTTAATACTGATCGAGCACCCTGTGTTCTTGATTATCAAAAAAGTAAACTCGATACTGCATTAGGATTTGTTAATAATTTTACTACGGCTATAGATGCAGGTGCTAACTATGGCATAATGAGTTATAACTTAACCAGCAAGTTTTCCAAGATTTATGCGTTTGAAGTAGATACCCCGGTTCGAGAGTGTCTTATAAAAAATGTAGAAAAATTTCAATTAGATAATGTAGTAGTATGTGATTGTGGGTTAAGTGACAAAGAAGAACTTGTTTCTTTAACTCACAAAAAAACTAGTTTTGGTACTTACATTAATAAAGAAGTCGCAGGAATACATGTTTGTAGAACTTTAGATTCTTTCGAATTAACAGACGTTGGATTTATAAAATTAGATTGTGAAGGATATGAACCGTACATTCTACAAGGTGCTGAACAAACTATTAAAAAATACAAACCTGTAATATTGATGGAAGAAAAAAACTATTCAAAAAAATATTACGATGAAGAGGGAAATCTGGCAGTTGATCTGTTATTGTCTTGGGGATACACTATGGAAGTGAGTTGGCCAAAAGACTGTGTTATGATTTATAAAAGTTAGTATGGGCACCTTGACTCCGGGCGCAACATACGTGTACGAAAGAGATAAAGATACCGTCTACGCTAGAGAAATTGGCGCTGCTCCTAGCACAAGAAAAGAAATTGGATATCATTACGATTCTTGCACTGATGGAAGATCCTTGCATGATCGCATTATGGAAGACAAGATGTGGGGTGAGATTCGCCGTATGGCTCCCACCAATCCTGCTTTACAAAAGGCCTTGAATCGTGCTATAATGATATACAGACTAAGCAAGGATAATCCGCAGTGAGTGAAAAACTTGAACTCAAAGAAAAATTAGCAGCCATTGACCTCGGAGCGAGATCACTATGGGATGATGTTAACGAAGACGAACGCAAACGTATTAAAGGTGAATTTTTCATCCTTAACCGATACATCAGCAGTGTCAAAAGCAACAATAGAGATATTGCAGAACATTATGTGTTGGCCGTGAATGAGTACTTCAACAAACATTGGTATACATTACAACAGCATCCGAAACTGTTGTGGCAACTGTTGTGTCTATGTGGCCATGACAGCAAACAGGTATTTTTTCATGAGTGGATTGGTTTTAAGAAAAAAGAAAAAGCCACTAACAAAAAAACTAAATTTTTATCCGAGGCATTCCCCAACGCCAAGTTAGATGATATAGAATTGATGAGTAAGATCATGCCAATTTCAGAATTGAAATTACATGCTGAACGTTTGGGATATGATAATCAACAAATTAAAAAATTGCTTGACTGAAATAAGGTATGTTAAAATTGTTATCTCAACCAGTTAGTCAACTGTATGTGTGTGAACACTGCGGTACCAAGTTTACCAAAGAAAAAACTCTGGTTGTGCATATGTGCGAGCAAAAACGTAGATATCTTGCCAAAGATGAAAAACATGTTATCTTAGGATATACGGTATACAATCGATTCTATAGATTGACACAGAAACAAAAACATGACAAAACATATTTAGAGTTTGCCAAGAGTCCCTATTACAATGCGTTTGTAAAGTTTGGCAGTTTCATGCACAATGTTAATCCTCTGTATCCAGATCAATACATTGACTTTGTGGTAATCAGCGGGGTCAAACTAGACCATTGGTGTAGAGAAGAATTGTATGAAAAATTTGTACTGCATCTAATTAAAACAGAATCAGTGGAGATTGCCTTGGAAAGATCTATTGATACCATGTCAAAGTGGGCCGTAGAAAACAACGCTGTGTGGAATCATTATTTCAATTACATCAGCCCCAGCAGAGCCATGTTTAACATTAAAGATGGAAAAATATCTCCATGGCTGTTGTTGAACTGCAATTCTGGTAGAAATTTATTAAATACATTTAATGACGAACAATTGGCAGCAGTGGCAACAATGATTGATCCACCGTTTTGGAAGAAAAAGTTTCGTGATAAAAAATTCGACATGGAACTGATTATGCAGGTAGTCAAGGAGTCAAATTTATAATGCCAGATATCGACATTGATTTCTACGATCGCATCAAGGCACTGGAACATTTTACTCATGTACGATCTAGTCGTGTAGACGGGGACAAGTTAGTAGCACATAACACAGGCATTTATGTGACTGACATACCACATGATCCTATTACCAATCTAGCCAACATTGATTACAACGAGGCAGAAAATCGAGGTTATTTTAAATTAGATTTTCTCAATGTTGGTATCTATAAAGATGTACGAGATGAATCTCATCTTAAAACTTTGATGGAGGCTGAGCCACTATGGGACCTTTTACAGCAGGACGATTTCAGCAATTTACTGTTTCATGTCAACGGCCATGGCGCTATTCTACGCCAGATGAAACCCACGAGTATACTCCAACTAGCGGCAATTTTGGCTATGATAAGACCAGCCAAGAGACATTTGATCGGGAAGGACTGGACGACAGTGATGACGACTATTTGGACAAAGCCCGAGGACGGTGAATACTACTTTAAGAAGAGTCATGCTGTGGCCTATGCACAGGCAGTGGTGGTACAGATGAATTTAATCTGTGAACAAATCAGTTATGGTTACAGTTAACGTTTTCTTACCAACTGCACTGATTTGCGCTTGACTCGTCTCAGCGTTAAACTTAATATGTTGACCACTGGGCCTAGAATTATCACTACATCTTTACTGTTGAACGTTTTAATAGCATATTTAAAATGCTCTAAATCTTTCTTGAGAAAAATATTAATGGGAACTTGTCGATTGCTCTCCCACCACCATATTTCACCTTGCTCTAACAGAGCGGTTTTTTCATCTGGTGTTTTGATAGCACCGAGATCGTAAAAACTGGTAACGTATTGGTCTTGATTTATCATCATGCCGACATACTCTTGCTCACCGTAGGTTAGTACTGTGATAAAAGGCATGGTTTGTTCTATGTTTTCTCTTAATTTAACCATATAAATACAAAGGGGATCCAAATGCAAAAAATTTCAAGTTATTTATATCCAAACCGTGTGATAGTCATAGCGGATTTGGTTTCCTTTCCTGTGGAGATGCAAATTGTGTATCAGCGTATAATAAAAATTTATAAAAATATTGACAATGTCATTGAGTTTGATGTAAAAAATGCTGATCAAAAACGTATCAGTTTAACCAACTACACTATTAAATTTGTCATGACAGATTTGAATAATGCATTGATTACAGAAAAGATCGCAACACTGTCTACAATCACTGGCATATGTTCTGTCAACATAGACGAAAACGACACACTGAATCTAGACCGTGGATTTTACAATTTCGCTGTATATATCGAAACAGACAGCGGTGTTAAAACATTGTTGTATGCAGACGCTAATTTTGGCGCCAAAGGCAAGATTGAGATGGTTGGGGACTTGATGCCAGTGCCCAGGCCCGTGATTAATATTGCCAGTTTCTTAGAGGAACAAAGTGTACTGTACAGCAGTGCTGTTACTGCGGAGCCGGGTATCAACGGCGATCAAGCACTGCACACCTTTGCTTTTTATCCTACAGCATTGAATGGTACAGTGTACATTGATGCTAGCCTTAGTGAAACCAGCCAAAGTGTACAATGGGTAGAATTGGACGATTTTGCTGTGGTTCCGGGGGACACAACCTTTTACAAAAACTACACAGGTGTGTATAGTTGGTTTAGAATTAGATACACCAAGACAGCCGGAACACTTGACAAAGTACTACTGAGAAACTAAAATAAGACTAATGAGTCTTATCTTAGAAACCGTACAACAACATTTACCAGCAAAGAGAAAATCAACCCCCAGTGGGTGGATCAGTTTCAATGCGGTGTGCTGTCATCACAATGGCACCAGTGCTGACAATAGACAGCGTGGCGGCATCATGCTGAATGATGGAGTCAGTTATCATTGTTTCAACTGTGGATTCAAATCTAGTTGGCAACCTGGACGACACATCAGTGTAAAGTTTAAAAAACTTCTGCGATGGTTGAATGTATCTGATGGAGACATCAATAAGTGTATGTTGGATGCTCTGAGACGTCACGAAGGCATTGAAGACACTGGAATTAAAAATCCAATTCCTACCTTTATAGACAAATCATTGCCCAGAGGCGCTGAATCTATTGTTAGTTATCTTGACAATCCTCCTCCTGAACTAATGCCAGTATTGCAGTATCTAACCGAAAGAAAACTGTATTTGGAAGACTATGACTTTCATTGGACAGATGAAGATGGATTCCGAAATAGATTGATTATTCCCTTTTACTTTCAAAATCGTATTGTGGGATACACTGCTAGAAAAATCACAGAGGGCAAACCCAAGTATATCAGCGAACAACAGCCGGGGTATGTGTTTAATCTAGATCAACAGGGTCCCGATCAAAAGTTTGTCATAGTGGTAGAAGGTCCTATTGATGCAATCTGTATCAAGGGTGTGGCTTTGACCAGTGCCGAAGTTGGTGACAGTCAACGAGCGTTGATCAATCGATTGCAACGTCAAGTAATAGTGTTGCCTGATCGAGATCAAGCCGGTTGTCGTTTGATAGATCAGGCATTGGAGTTTGGTTGGAGTGTGAGTTTTCCCGAGTGGGGGGACGATGTCAAAGATGTAAATGATGCTGTGAAAAAATTCGGCAGACTATATACACTGTGGAGCATTGTGCATCACTGTGAGAGCAATGCTCTTAAAATACAATTGAGGATGAAAAAATGGTTAGTAAAATAATTTATTGGTTGTCTACACCGTGGCGTAGATATCAGCAACGTCGGGCCATGGCTCGACGAATTGAAGAATTACGTAAACGTGATCCGTTTATCTACAAATGATTGAGTGGGGCATCAACGCTCTTAATCACGGCAGTGCATTGGCTGTGTTTAAAGATGGCGCATTTCAACAGACTACATTCAGCACTGACGATGAACTGCCCGGTGATGTTGTTCGCACAGCATTGAATTGCGGCGCTCCTGATCGCATCTATTGGTATGAAAATCCATGGTTAAAGAAGGCAAGACAAATACGTGCCAAACAATACAGCACAGCATTTGATTTAAGTAACTTGCCTTCACGCTATCTTAAACAAGCAAAATTAGGATACGCTCCGGTAACTTATACTCAGCACCATGCCAGCCATGCTGCCGCAGGCTACTATACCAGTCCTTTTAATCATTGTGCTGTTGTGGTACTGGATGCCATAGGTGAGTTCGAATGTGCAACCATATGGGAAGGTCGTCACGGAGAAATAAAGAAAGTGTGGAGTAGAAGTTATCCACATAGTTTGGGATTGTTTTATAGTGCATTTACTCAGTTTGTTGGCTTAACACCGATCCGCGACGAACACCTATTTCAAAAGATGGCTGAGCAAGGAACTCCAAATAGATTTCGTAGAGAAGTGGGCAATTACTTTGGTGTCGGGCCAGTTGAATTAACTGAAAACTTTCATAGAGGTGTATGGTCCTGGGATCGAAACATGTTGAGCACATTGCAAGAACAATGTGATCTTGCTGCCGCAGTTCAGGAACGATTTGAAATTGAAGTCAGCAAAGTGATGTACGAGGCTCAACGATTGGTCAATACCGATTGCTTAGTGTACATGGGCGGATGTGCTATGAACGGTGCCGCTAACAAACAAGAAGTAGAACCCAAGTTTAAATATCGTTGGAGTTTGCCCAATCCTGGAGACCCCAGCAGCGCAATAGGGGCTGTGGCCTATCATCGTAAACAACGAATACATCACGACTGGGTACCAGTCAAACACCTTGCTATTAATATATAAAGAAAGTATAATAAAACAATGACCACAAGACAAAACGCCGACTACGGATATGACATTCAAAAACTCTATTTAGAAATGATGTTGAGTGATGCAGAGACATTTGTACGCTGCCAGAGCATTTTTGATCATGAACTGTTTGATAGAAAATTACAAAGTGTTGCCAAGTTTGTCAACGACTATGTAACAGATCACAGTGTGTTGCCCACGTATGATATTGTCAATGCTGCCACTGGCAGTAAACTACAGCGAGCAGAGGAATTAAAAGAAGAACACTATGATTGGTTATTGACAGACTTCGAAACATTTATTCGACACAAGGGATTGGAAAAAGCCATTCTTGAAAGCGCAGATTTATTAGAAAAGGGCGAGTATGGCCCAGTTGAGGATCTAGTCAAGCGAGCAGTGCAAATTGGCTTGACCAAAGACATGGGCACAGACTACTTTTTAGATCCTCGCGCTCGTTTGATGAGAATCAAAGACAACAACGGCCAAATGAAAACTGGTTGGGAAACTGTGGACAAGCGACTGTTCGGGGGTATGAATCGTGGAGAACTGAATATCTTTGCCGGCGGTTCGGGTGCGGGCAAGAGTTTGTTTCTAGCCAACTTGGGAGTCAACTGGGCACTGCAAGGACTCAACGTGGTCTACTTGACATTGGAACTCAGCGAAGAATTGGTCAGTATGCGTATTGACAGCATGATCACTGAAATTCCTGTGCGAGAGATTTTCAAGCAGATTGACGATGTAGAAATGCGAGTTAAAATTATTGGTAAGAAAAGCGGCACGTATCAGGTAAAATATCTGGCCAGCGGCAAAACTGCCAACGATGTGCGCAGTTACTTGAAAGAATATGAAATCAAATTGGGTCGCAAAGTTGACATACTGTTAGTGGACTATTTGGATCTGTTGATGCCCATCAGCAAAAAGATCTCCGCAGAAAACTTGTTTATCAAGGACAAGTATGTGAGTGAAGAACTGCGTAATTTGGCAGTGGAGAAAAACTGTGTGCTGGTCACGGCAGCACAGTTGAATCGTGGTGCTGTAGAAGAAGTAGAATTTGATCACAGCCATATTTCAGGTGGACTCAGCAAGATTCAAACAGCAGACAACGTGTTTGGTATCTTTACGTCACGTGCCATGCGTGAACGTGGCAAGTATCAAATACAGTTGATGAAGACTCGCAGTTCAAGTGGTGTGGGTATGAAAATTGATCTAGATTTTGACATTGACACCCTGCGTATCACAGATCCAGGCGAAGATGAATATCAGGCTCAAAGTGGCACAAGTTCACCGTCACAAATCTATAATCAGATCAAACAAAAATCCAATATAGCAGCCAGTGACAATGACACTGCCGCAGCCAGTGGTACTGCATGGCAACGTGGACAGCCGCGATCGGGTGTGGATCCTTTGGCTGGAATCAGTGTGGCTAAACCCAAGGCCACAGTGGAAAGTAGCAAACTGCGTGAACTGATCAACAACATTGGCAACGATGATTCTCTGTGAACCATGCTTGTATGGTAAATAACAACATGGAGCAATTAACATGAATTTAGCAGGCAAATTTCGTCAACTGGTAGAACAACAGCCATTTGATCAGTTTCAAACTACTCGTGATCGTGAAACGGCCAAGTGGATCAGTCAACACGGCGGTGCTGCCATTGCCCTAGTGGGTGACAGCATAGCATTTGGCATCAGCAGTCAGTTGAATCAGGGCGTGGAAGCAGATGCTGCCAAAGGACTGACCAGCACAGCAGTGTTGGGTCGTGTCAAATCCAATGTAAAACTGAAAAATGCCACTACTGCTGTGATCAGTGTGGGCAGTAACGACATTGTGGGCGGAAAAGGCAATGCTGCCATGTTGACAGCCAATGCACAAAAAATACGCAACGAACTCAACGCCAAACAATATATTTGGATTGTGCCTTACGATTCAGTGGCTGCTGAGGCCATTGACAAAGCCAAAGGTGCAGGAGATCAATTGATCGCACTGAAAGATTTCAGTACCACCGACGGAGTACATCCCGGTAGTTACACTGCTGTGGCCAATGCCATTAGAACTATTACCAAAAAGTCCGCACCTGCAACTCCGAGTAATGTAACACCACCTGCAGACGGTGGTGGCGATGGAAAGCGGAACAGTGAAGATCCTAGACGATCTGACGCACCTGCAGGCACAGGATCCGCTGCTCAGCCCGAAGATCTTGAAACACTGCAAAAGGCTTTGATGGCAGCAGGGTTTGACCTGCCTAAATATGGTGCAGACGGCAAAATGGGTTCCGAGACCAAACAGGCCATATTGCGAGCAGAACAGAAATTGGGTCGCAGTCCCACTGGATCGATTACCACTCAAGAATTGGCCAAACTCAGCGGCACTGCCACAACAACACCGACACCAACAACATCACCAGCAGCATCCAAGCCCATGGACGCTGACAAATTGGCCAAGTTGACTCAGTCTATTGCCAACATGGAACAGGCACTGAGCAGGATCAAAAAAGAAAACATACAGCAAGATCCTGTGTCAGAAATGGCTCAGTGGCGCAGTGTGGTTGAAGTAGGACCTAGGTCTGCTGCACAACAGGCTTCAATGCAAGCAGCGGCATATGGAGCTAACACTGCCAATAATCCTTTTGGATTGCCACCAGGCGGAGCAGCACCAGCCGCATCAACAACATCAACAACATCAACAACTGATAAATTAAAACAGTTGGGAAGAAATTTATCCAAACGTATCTCGGGCAGCGGCGCAATGAGTGTGGCTAGAACAGCGGGTGTTTTGGCCTCGCGAGTATCATTGCCTCTGACGCTAGCATGGGGTGCCTATGGATTGTATGAGTTGTGGCGAGACTGGCGTGAAAAAAATGAACAAGCCCTTGATGATGAAGTCCGTGCTGTGGTAGAACGAGAAATGGAAGCTATAATGACCATGGCAGATGATCCCGAAGCCATGGCCACCATACCAAAAGAACTGCGGGACCGCATTGAAAAAATCAAACAACAATTAGAAAACCCATAACGAGCAAGACATGTTAGTAGAAATAACAGACACAGACCTAGACCTCACACTAGAAGATCCCGTGAGACCCACAGTGCCCATGACATGGCGGCATGAACACACTGTCTGGGCATGGATGGAAGATCAACAGCGAGCAGCCACAGTGTGTGTGGCTTGGTTGGATTCAGTACCTGACAGTGAAGAAGGCATGCTGATCATGCCCCGTGGATTCAAAGCAGTGGCCTATACCATTTGGAGCACAGCACCGGGTGCGGGCAAGCGATTGATACTGGCAGTGCAGGAAATGATCAAAGAGAACCCCCTGTGTGAAGGCATGTACACACTGAGTCCCACAACTGAAATGGCTCGTAAATTCCACATCAGCAACGGTGCTCGTGTGTACAGAATCAACGAACACACCATCAACTATCAATACCAACACGACAGGGCCGCGGAACCCACAGCCCAACAGCGCGAAGCGCAGCGAAGCAAAAATTTGTAAGCAATTTTTTAGGTCATTAAACTAGCATATAAATAAACCCATGCTGACCAATATTAAAAAATTCTTATACTTCACCTTAGGATGCTGTTGCATTGTGATGGCCTACATTGGAGTGATCACTCCGGGCATTCCCTATAGTCCATTTGTGGTAGCAGCCGCATTCTGCTTTGCTAGAAGCAGCGAACGAGCCCACCGTTGGATTATGACGCACCCAATCTTCGGACCGTTTCTAACCAACTGGAGTACCAAACGTGTGTTCCCACAGCGTATGAAATACTTGATGATTGGCATGATGTCACTGAGTCTAGTGATCATGTGGTTCACTGGTGTAAAGCCTATTGGCGTGATCAGCACAGCCGTATTCATGATGTTGGTAGCAACATGGGCTTGGCGCTATCCCAGCACAGTGGATGAACATGATCTTAGACTGCAACAGGGTCGTAAAATTGGTTGGTTCAACAACAAGATCTAAGAGAGAGCAGTGATTCGTGCATAATTTTTTCTGCGTTGGCCGTGACAGTTATGGTTGTAGTGAATTTACTGAAGGCAGTGGGGGAAAGATTGTCACTGTGGAAGAAGCACTGGCGTCAGATCCAAATACGCCCTTGTGTTGGGCAGGCGCACACAAAGTAGTGCTGTTGGAACACTGTAGACAACACAATAGAACGTTTTACAATCTGGATACTGGCTATTTTGGCAATGTCAAAAGAAAAGAAATACTGCGTGTGAGTGTGAACGATCTTCAAGATCAGAGTGAGATAGTGGACCGACCCAGCGATAGATTGGATCGACTACGGGTGAACATTCAAAACTTTGATCGTGGTGCTGCTGTGGTAATTGTGCCACCGGATAGGAAAATTGCTAGAACTTGTGGGTTGGCGACAGATTGGGTTGAACAGACTCAAGCAGAAATACAAAAACACACTGATCGACCCGTGAGAATAAGACACAGACCGGAGAAAAGACCAGACAGATTGCTGCATGACAGTTTCGAAGATTTTGTCAAACATGACACACATGTGGTTGTGGGCTACTCCAGTAACGCATTGGTTGAAGCAGTGTTGTTGGGAATTCCAGTGATTGCATTGGGGCATTCAGCCACTACTAGTCTAATGCGCTATGAAATTAGCATGATAGAAAACATTGCTAATGTGGATCAAGATCTAAGACACAGTTGGCTCAAACACCTTGCTTATAGACAATTTACACACAGTGAATTGGCTGATGGAACTGCTTGGGCTTTGCTGGCAAACTAAGGGCCGAAATGGGTCCTGCAGGGTAAAAAAATTACCGCGCAAAAAATTAAGGTGGAGTACTTTTCGTTTCAAGGTGGTGATTTTTACCCATAAGCGCCAAAAATTAGCGTTTGCAAAAATGTATTTGTATACCCCACCCCACTGATTAATGCCCCACCGAGAGAAATAATTTTTTTCCAAAAGAAACCCCGACGACATTAGAATCATCGGGGAAGAGGGAGAGTCAGGCGTGTTGCAGACTCTGCGTCTTTTTAACGTGGGATACGGAAGATCATGCCCTGTGCTGTGGTCTCTATCCTGTAGCCTCTGTGCTCTGCACACAGCATAGCCTGCTCACCTAACTGCTGGTCCACTACACGCACACCTGTCAGTTTAACTGCTATGAACTTCTT
>Ga0209357_1000717_pt1 | contig 13352 bp, 10 predicted proteins | sample LauGreFBDMM110SD_2_FD_187573 | JGI IMG/M metagenome (GOLD analysis project Ga0209357, IMG submission 187573) | Freshwater lake microbial communities from Lake Michigan, USA - Fa13.BD.MM110.SD (SPAdes) (version 3) | ecosystem: Environmental > Aquatic > Freshwater > Lake | place: Lake Michigan... | reverse complement strand
TTTCAACTACAATTCTAGAGTAACCTAGAACATCTGTATCGACATTATATGCTCCTGCGTTATTAATTATTGAGCTAATTCCAACTGGAACTAACTTATAGTATAGTACATCTGGAATATTGGCACTCAATTTCAAATACACTGCAGTGTTTGCATTCTGGTCCCCAGGGCTTCCCACTCGGGTAATATCATTTTGTGCAATTTTTGATGTAAATGAGTAATCTAGATAAAAGTCTAAAATTAAATTCTTTAAAGAAACGTCGGAAATGCTAAAATTGACAGTATTTCCTCTAGTAAATTTTAGTGGGGGATTGATTGGAGACAGTGTATGATTTCCTGAGCCATATGTAGTAATCCCTATGGCATTATAATTGAGTGAAACTGCATCATTGTAGTATTCTGCTAGTTTTATAGAATTATTATCAATTTTAATTATAAAATATTCTTCTCCAGAAATTAGTGGAGTTGCCGGAGAATTTGAATTATATACAATTTTATCTCCGGTTTTGAATTTATGGCTTTGCGTAACAATAGTTCCACTTGGAACTGTAAAGTATGTTGATGCAATTGAAACTGGATTGACTAATAGTCTTGCACTAGAATCGTCAAATTTTAAAGTTACATTTTCAGTTAAATCTGGAGTAATATTGAAGTTAATTTTATCCCCAACTAATATGCTATGATTATCAAATGTGGTTAACGTGCCAGTAAGTGCTACTATTTCTCCAACCGGGTTATCATTAGTTGTGTCAAATTTATGAGATTCTCCGTTATAGCTGCTTAAATATTTGAAATAAAGTTTTCCGACAGTACTACCAATACCAACCGAAGTTGTAGAAATGCCAAAATTATCATTATCATCCTTCACAACATATACAATATCTCCGGTTATTAAGTTAAACTGTGGAGATAACGAATAGTTGACTGAACATGTTAGACCAATTCCAGAAATTGCTGAATATTTTAGTCTCTGCCCGTGAGCATAACCATGTCCAGGAATAAGGATATTTTGGGGGCTGATCTTATTATATTTTTTCTGAGAAACTAAAGTTGTAGTGCCAACACCAACAGCACCAACAAGTGAACTACTATCATAGTTAACTGTGATACTTGTTGGAGTTGTGGAGACAACCTGGGCTTGTGATATTGTTATATTTGTGGCGCCACTCAATTCTGCAACATCACCAACTTTAAATGAATGTCTATATAAATTTAACTTAGTGTAGCTACCTAGAGAAGTTTCAATTCCTATAATAGTATGAGTGAATCCATATCCAACATAGTTAACTGTAGTATTAACACCAACTCCAATATCAGTCTGAGGATTAAAGTACTTAGACGTATTTAATTCCGTACTACTGTCAGTTTTTATGCCTGATGGGGCCGCAAAGGTAAATGTTCTAGGAAGAAGCTCTACTGTATAGTTTGCGGTATGAACGCCAGTGGTAGTAGAATCATATCCTCTCAGTACCTTATAGTTATTTTTAGAAGTATCTGCCTTAAGTACTAAAAATTTCTCAGAATCAATTCTTAAAATGTCATTAATCTTAATTCTTCCACTTATAGGTGGCTCAGAAATCTTTAAGAATGTTGTAATTCCAGTTACACCACTTGTTCCAATGCCAACCAGTAAATTTGTAAATGAAGTAGTTACTGAAACAGTATGAGGTCCTTCTATGAATTTATATGCTGCAGTAGTAATACCAGAAATTGTGACAATTTGATTATTGATTAAGTTGTGAGGAATTGTAGATATACCAATAATTAATCCACCACTCTCTACAAATTCAATATTATTTAAGTATGAGCTATTGTAATTTACAAAACTTACTCCTCTACCAACAACCTCTGAAATTTTTGCATCAAGTCCCCTTCCCCCGGTTGAGGTGTTATCAAATACTACTCTATCATCTACCTTATAATTTTGACCAGAAGATAATATCGCTACAGAATCTACTCCAGTCTTGTAGATTGCTCTAACTAAAGACTTCGCATTTCTACTGTAGTTTAAATTTATTCCCTTATAGTCTGAATATTCCTCATTGATGTTGTATGGTGAAGAGTTTCTTATAATCTCTCCAGATTCTAATAACCCCGAAATTTGATTTTTAGTTGAATCGTAATTATATAAGTCAACTTCTCCAGCAAAATCATAAAGAACATATGGATAGTTGTTTCTTGTAGAGAAGTATGCATAGACTCCCTCAGGAAATTCTGGTGTTACGCAGAATCTACCATTAAATTCATCTAAATCTCCACCTGCAGTATATTCATAATCTTCAATAAAAAATCCTAGAGTATATGCAGGCCTATTTGGCTTTTCTACCTGGACATAACTACTTCTAAGTTCTCTAATACTTTCTAATCTTTCAGAATTTGGCGATCCATAACTACCATATATTGGATTTCCGTCATATGCCCAACCAACAATTGGGGAATGTCTTATATTTAATGTTGTATTTAAATTTTCATCAATATTGTCACCAAGTACATATCTTAGCTTTCTTGGAACAATTGGGGAAACTAGCTGACCAGTATTAATGTTTTTATCAAAAGATGAAATAGTAAATGCGTCTGATTTGTACAGAGGATCTTCAATTACATAACGATACTTTTCAAACAAATTAACATGCCAAAGTTGTAAATTGGCATTTAAAGAAACGCCAGATCCCTTTGTAACTACAGTAATTTCTGTAGTTTGCTTAAGATAACCCTCTCCAGAATTGATAACCTTTACTGCGATAATTTCGCCATTTCTCAGTATTGGTAGGAGTTCTGCATAAGATCCACTTCCAGAAACAACTAATTTTGGAGGAGCAACATATCCAGTTCCTCGCTTTACAATGTAGACTTCACTAATGCCACCATTTACAATAATTGGTCTTAAGACAGCACCACTTCCACTGTCTAAAGTTATAATTGGAGTTCTATTATGGTTTAATATATTTGGGGATCCATAATTGAATCCTCCCTCAGCTAAAAATATATTTGTAACCCCCCCAAGAACAATTGGAATTCCCGAAGCTTGAGATGATATTAGATCTGATGGGGTTTCTGTAGAAATTCCACTCACACCAGAAGATCTGGGAATTCCAGTAATTTCTAAGACAATAGGTGGAAATGCAAATACATGCTTCCCAGATCCTGCGCTATAAAGCTTCGAGTAGTTATTGTTTAAATATTTTTCTTTTGATAATGTAGTTCCTATTCCCGCAGCGGCCAATTTGAACTTATCGTTATCGAGTTTGATTATATAATAACTCTGAGATGTTGAAAGACCAGAAATCGCAGTATTTGTCGATGAATATGTAACTAGGTCTCCAGACTCAAAATTATGATTTTTTGCATAAATGTAATTTTCCTGAGTATTAATGCCCACCAAAGTTGCATTTTTTGCTCCAATTTGAGTTGGTGGATATAAAATTGGTGCAATTGTTACAACTTTATTTTGATAACCTTCTCCAGGATTTGTAACTACAATTCTATCTACAATTTTTCTAAGTTTTGTTGATATTAAGGTGTGATTACCATCACTTGCTTGAGTTAAATTTATAATATTTTGATTCGCAAAAGCATCCTTTAGGGTATTGGTTAATTTTACCGTATAGTCATCAATTTTAACAACAAAATAATGTGCTCTATCAATTAAATAGCTCTTTGTGTCAGATTGTCCGGCTGCAGGAGATCCTATAGTTCCAACACCAATAGCTGTGTTAGTATATGATTTATAGATTACCTCCTCACCAGTATTCAAACTATGATATGTGGTGAATCCAATTGTATTTGCAGTGGTATTTACTCCAATAGAACTACCTCTAAAGTTAATAGCGGTAGTAACATCCTTCATGATGGCTTCAGCCGTAGCATTTCTACCGTTTCCACCATAAATTTTTACGGTCGGAGCCTTTACATAATCATAACCAGAATTTGTAAGTTGTATCTCTGATAATGATCCTGAAATATGAACACTTGCAGAAGCCCCATATCCAACATTGGCATCATCAATTATCACATTTGGTGGATTGATCACATCATATCCACGTCCAGCGGAATTGACATCAATAGATGTTAGTTGACCATAGTAAACTTTATCCAGTGATTTTGAGTAGACAATTTCAGTTCCATTTAATAACATACCAACAGAAGTTGGAAGACTTATTTTAGTGAGACTGAAGTTAGATTGCTTTAGTTTGGGAGTTACTGATACTCTCTTTAGTAATTTTTGATCAGTAATTTCCTTATTTCTTAAATCGTCAAGTACTAAACTATTAGAATATGTGCTAATCCCCGCAGAAGTGAAGATTATGTAATCTCCCTGATAAATCTTAGGTAAATTGTATGCAAGACGAAGACTAGTATCGCTTACTTTTTTTACAAAATAAACTCCAGTACTTACACCAACATTTCCACTTGTATAGCTATAGTAAACCTTATCTCCGGTATAAAAATTATGATTTACGACCGAACCGAATTTATTTACAGTTGTAATTAGTGAAGTTTCTTGAGTAATTGCAAAATACTTTTCATATTCAATTTCAGATGTAATATATGATGGAATACTTGAAGACGCTACGTAAATATGGTCTCTAGTTTTATCAATATATGTGTTTTGAATGTCAGTTACGTAGTTTTCTCCAGAAAGTGAGTAAAATTTGATGTTTTTTCTAACAATATACTCTAAATTACTGTAAAGATTGCCTGAGGAAAATTCAAAAATGAAGGAAGTTTCGGATAAAATTTGAGTTACTCTTCCAGTAACTGGTGGATTTGTAAATGTATCGTATACATCTACATCAATGATGGTTACCGAGTCATTTAACTTGAAATTATGAGGTATTTTTGTATTAATAGTTGCTGGATTTGTAGTTATAGTAATTCCTCCGGGGGAATTAACCAATTCAAGTTCATAGTTATTATTATAAACCCAATTTTCAGTTCTATTTTTATAAAATTGACGATTTGGTTGAATATCTTCGCCTAAGGTACGAACAGAAATTTCATCTCCAACCACCATATAGCGGGATTTATTTAAAATGTCGTCAGTATTTGTGAGTACTGATGATGCTCTCATGTAAACTGGCTTACTTCTATCGCCATTTTCATAAGAAACTATAAAATAATTTTGATATACGTTAGAATATATGTCAATAGCATCTTCAGGTTCACAATTAAAGAATTGTGTGCTTGACTTACCATTATACGTGATATAATTACCATCAATTAGCAATTCTCCAACAGAGTCAAACCCAATTGTAGAGTCTACTGTAATTGAAGTATCGGTTACTGCTACTGGACTTACAACTCTGGTAGATGGACATGCCCGAAACGTTCCAACTTTAGATTCATTACTTAGAGTTATTTCGTAGTAAGATTCTTCTCCTACGGATAAAAGTGTGGAGATGTATACATTTCCCGAAGCATGTGGGTTTTGTTGTATAATCTGTTGACCATTAATCTTTGAAATATCTCCACTGATAACTTCAACTATCAAATTATCTGTAACTGACCACTGAGCATCTGAAGGTCTAATTAAATACTCTGAGGGTTTAATTACCTTCAGATCAGATTCACCATACAACACCTTAAAGAGTATTTTTAGTGATTCTGAGGACCCCTTTGTTCTATAAAAATCATTTGACTTTGATAGGAAGGTAGCCTTATCAATTCCTGGATATAGCTCTAACTTTTGAAATCCAGGTAAAAATTGCTCCTTTAGCTTTTTCCAAATTTCAACAAAGACTAGATTGCTTAAATTGTGTACTCTTGCGCCAATTATATGAGAATCAGCTTCAGTAGCTGAAAATAATAATTGATTTGGATTAGTTTGGCTATGAAGGGATTCTATTCCACTAAATCCTCGAACACACCCATAAAAGTGAGTACTATCCTTACTGGTATATGTAATGATTTCGTTATCAATCTTAAGCAAGCCATAGGTCTTTGGCCAGGATTCAGTAGATTCTACCTGTATAGTTGTATTATAGTATTCAATACCCGCACCTAGGGTAGTATATATTTCAGTAAAACTGTTTCCCTCAAAATTTTCAAGATTTATGAATCTGTCTATATTTTCACAAAGGTCTACAACAGATCCCTCACTATCCTGAGAGATGTAGTACTGTTTTAGAAATTCTACAAAGAGTGGATTTTCTTCAAGTACAAATGCCGGTAATTGCGACTCTATTACCTGATGAATTCTTACACGCTGAAGATCTTTGTTTAGCATTATTTTTAACGAGTATACTTACCGTTTGGATAACTTGATGTTGTGACAAATTGGGTTCCTGATATATTGGCCCCGGAGGTAATCGTATCATTAATCATTTCAAATGAACTCTTCGAAATATCTACCTTTAAGTATAAGTCCTTAAGTCCAATTACATCATTTGATTCCGGTATTGCTTCAACTTCAATGATATTATCATTTAGAACTGTTGAGGCTATAATTACACTATCTATACGAATTTCACCGATAAGATAATTAATAGTTCCTGCATTATTCTTTGAAATCACGGGATTGTTTTGGGCATCTAGTGTAAAAAATACAACAGTTCCCATATTCATATTTGATGTACTTGGGATATCTCCAAGGTAGAAAGTTTCATTATTATTGCTAATTTTAAATCCTGAAGACTTGATTGAATATCCTTCTAATTTTTTATGAAAACGATTACCAAAGCAAATTTCGTATTGAGCTGCCTTTCCTGCCACCACATTAAGATTTCTTCTCATCTTAATCTTGGTAATATTTGAAGTCACCGCATTACTCACATTGTCAATTAGACCGATGATCTTACTATATTTGATACGTCCACCAAAACCATTTGCCTCAGAATCTGTAACATATGCATTCAAGCAGTCAATAATGTTAGTCTTTAGTGCATCTTTATCTGTAGTGAGTGCAGGATTGTAGTATATTGAAGAATTTAACTCAACATACAGATATAGCATATCAATGATCTGAGGAACAATACCTGCAATTGAATATGGCTTTAGTTGATTTAGAATAGTATCCTTTGTAAACTGAGAAAGAGTATCACCACTTTTTGGCTTAATTACAATAAAGACCTTACCATACTGTGGGGGAGATAGCTCCTCACCACCATAGGCTACAATGGATTCAGTATTTGGGTATATTTCTGTTATAATGGTCTCATAGTCCTGAGAGGAAACTGCTCTACTCTGAGCTGCATACTTTCTTGGAGCATAGTACTTGATAGAATTGATAGATTCAATATCTGCACCATCCTTAGATCCAGATATAATTGACATTGATGCAGTAGAACCAGTAAGTATTGTTTCTAGATTATCTACAATAATACCATTAAATGATGCAGTCTTTACGCCATTACCATCAATACCATTTGTGATTACATAGGAGGCTTCAATATAGTTATTATTTTCCAGCTTCTTGCTAATAATTCCGTCACCAAATATAATCTGGTATCTTTCTCCAGAAACCTCCTGAACCAGATAGTTATTGGATGTGGTTGTGATGCCCACTATAGTATCTACTTTCTTATAGATGTCATAGGAATAGTCTTGTACTGTTGGTCTAACACGAACTGACAGTGTGTTTATATCTACTCCAGAATTTTCAATAATGTAATTTTGACTAGATTGTGTGGTATCAACTGTAAAGGCTGACATTGCATAGGAACCCTCATAGAGGGTGATATTACTAAATGATGCGACACCATTCACAACATTTGTGGTAATGTCTTCGGGAATTGAAAAGACATAGCTTACATCGTTGGTAGTTGCAGTTGCAATTAAACCAGCCTTTAACTTAATCGTAGGAGGATTTACATTGTCTGGAAGAATTACATTGATCGTAACAATCATTCTTGATGCATTTACAGACTTTGGAACGTATCCAATATTTCTTGCGAGAGAAACTACATTCTCCCGAAGAATTGCGCTGTCTAGAAATACCTCATTTACAACAGCATTTGTGTTGTATGCTGTAATATAGGTATTGTAGGCAAGAACATCTACAAGAATTGAAAAGTTTGAACCCTCAAAATCATAGTCACTAAAGTTGCTACTTGCCCTCAGGTAATCCTTAATAGATTTCTTTATCTGTTCGTAGTCTAAATTTGTAAACTGTGTGAGGGCCATTATACTCTAGTGGGTTTTAGTAAGGTAGTTAGCTGTTGTGTTGTTGCAGGAATACCTATAATATCGTAGTCGATACTGATAGAAATCTCATTACTATCCTCCGGAAAAATAATCCTTATATCGTTTACAAAAATTCTTGGCTCATAGTTCTTAAGAACCTGATTAATTTCATTCTCAAGTTGAATCGCAATTGCAACTGACTGTAGTTCAAAGATAGAATTATTGACGTTTGTTCCAATACTAGAGTTGAAGAATTTCTCCCCAACTCTAGTTCTAATTAAATTAATGACGGCATTCTTAATTGCACTCTCATTTGTAAGAACAATGAGATCATTGGTAATTGGGTGTTTCTTGAATGATAGGCTAAAATCCTTAAAGCCCCTAGAAATTTTTACCGTCATCTATAATGTATTTTTGATTATTTATAGTATCTTCTACCAAGATTTTCCATAGCCGGGTTCTGTTCCATACTCCCAGTCATCATAGTCATCATCGTTGCGAATCTGTTTATGCTTCATTTCTTGGGATTTATACTTCTTATCTAGAGCGAAGGCGGGGCCGCTAGCCACATAATCAGTTATAAGGCTCGTAGTGCCCCACATCATCCTCATATAAGACACATCTCTATCTACATGATACCTTGCCATAAGTCCTCTACTACTCTATAGGTACTCAGAACTTTTATGGGGGTTCCTATCCCGTATCATAAGGTCATAGTCCTCTCCGAGAATCTCCTGAAGATAGGAATCCTTCCAGTGGTCATAGTACTCGGTTGTGGCTAACTGCTCACGAGCCCTTCTAAGCTTCTCTCTGGACTGACATAGGACCAGATTGTAGAGACCATTGTTGGTCTGAACCTCTCCTATAAAGGTATCGTATGTCCTACAGTCCTCAAGGAAGATATGCTTCGGATAGACTTTATTATATATATCAACCCATTGATTGATGTCGTGAAGGGATAGTTTGTCTTCGACAATAAAAATGACGACATCGAAATCCGCAATTGGTTCGATATCGTCAATAGTTGTTTCTACAATCTTGAAGGTTGCTGTGGAAGCAAAGGGACATGTGGCGAGATTGCCTAGTTCTGGTCGAATCTTAGAGATTCTCTTAATCCACTTGTGAATACTTGCTTCCCGATCATTCATCCTTGTCCCCTATAAGGCTTTCGTGCCTTGTTGCGAGAGGTTGCACTATATTTAGTACTTTTACCCTCCCCCTGTCTAGAGGTCTTCGGATGCTCCTGAATCTCCTTCGATCCCGTTGGGGATGGTCTCTTTGCCATAGTCTTCTCCTAGTATCTTAACTTCAATGGTTTTTGGGTCTGGTTCTCCCATCTGATAGTAATCCTCTGCGAGAGTGAGAAGAGTATTTCCCATCTCCTCATAGGATAGATCATTTGAGTGTAGGGTTTCTCCTACATAAATCGCAAAGCGATCAGATAACTCTGGTCTTTTCATGTCCAACACGAATGACGGGATTGCACCAGATCTGGAATCCTGCCTTGATTGCATCTAGGCAGAAGGATACATCTTCACCACACATATCCTGAACCTCGCCAGATTCAAAGATCTGCATCTGAGGAGCAAACCAGGGATATGTGAGGGATTCAAAGACTCCCTTCTTGATCAGTACCCAACCAAAGCCGGTATAGTCCACAGTGAAGGGCTTCTTACGCTTGGCCATTGACTCAACAGTTTCATGATTCATAACACCACGATTCTTTCGGAATTCTTCCTCGGAGAGCCAGTGAGCTACTGACGTGGTGTGACCATCTTCAGTTGCATACCAACCAGCGGCGATATCCTTATCCATTACTAGAAGCCTGAAGAAGCCCTCTGTATTGAAGACAATATCACTATCAATCCAAAGCTGATAGTCGTAGGGTAGCTTGCCATCCCAGGGAACCTGATTTGGTCCACGTAGAACGTTTGCACCGAGACACTTGCATCGGGCAAAGTTTACCATGGACGAATAGTCCTGAGAAATTTGAATGCTTGCACCACACTGCACAAGATCGAAGCAGAGTTGTACGAAGTTCTTTAGAAAGGTGTAGGAACATCCCCGTCCGGGTAGACAGAAGACAATCGATTTTCCCTGCACCAGTTGTTTTGCCTCATCAAGATCAAATTCATCTTGCTTCACAGGCTCAGTTGCTTTAACAGTAAATCCTTTAGTCATAATTATTGAAAGACTACTTTGTAAGTGTATCACGCTTATTTAGAGCTGTCAAGTAGGCTAAATATATTCAGATAACAGGATAACGAAAGAAATGACGCCACAAGAGCTTACCATCCTTATAGATGCCTATAGTGAGGTCTATAGCAATGTACTCACAGAGGAGGTCGCTGAGGTTGGTCAATCTCCAACTCCTGGTGGAGTGAAGAAGGCTCCTCCCTCTGCACTTCCTCAGAGAAAGAAGGGTCAACCCATTACAACCATAAAGGATTCCTATGAGATCGTATTAGATTATCTTATAGGTGAAGGATTTGCTCCTGACAAGAATTCTGCAGAGCAGATCATGCTTGGTATGTCTGAGGCCTGGGTGGGTAAAATTGTAGAACAGCAAACTGATCCCACAAAAACTGCAGCAGAGATGGCTAGTCTAAGAAATACTGCCTTTGGATCTAAGAAATTTCAAGATGGATTGAAACTCTCTCCCAGTAATCCTAACAGCCCTAATTTTGATCCAAAAAGTCTAAAAGCTCCTGGAGTATAACTACTTCTTCTTCGAATACATTGCGGAAAGTGCTCCAACACCGGCAGATACAAGTCCAGCAGCAAGAGCAGCCTTTCCGCCACCACGGATGGTTAACTTAGGAGGCTTGATTGAAAGAGCCTTTGAGAGCATTGAGGAACCTGAAGATGCCACCTTTGGTGTAGCAGAGGTTGCGGTAGGAAGTGCTGGTGCCGTCATTCTTGGAGTGGATGTTAATGCCTTCACTGCTTGATTGGAAATCCGATTGGTAGTCGGTCTGGAAGGCTTTGCAGGAGCAATCTGTCTTGGGGTGCCGCTTTCCTTGTCCATTCGTATTCTGGCTCCTCTACTCATATGCGCTCTATCAGATGATAACTTATCTAACTCACTCCTGCTATAAACATATTCTGGATCTAGGTTACCAGACAGCGGAGTAATACGCTGAGCACCCCCTGCTGCCTGTTTGGATGAAGGTGGACGACCTACTGCAGCATACTGTCTTCCCTGCATTCCAACTTTACCAAAACCTGCAACCTTTGAATAGAGTTTTGCTCTTGTATTTCGCTCACTGGTATCATTTGTTATTGGGAAGTTAGTTAAAACTATGTCTTTTGGAAGACGTGGAGCAACTTGATTTTTGAACATATTACCAACATCTCTGGTTATAGCTCTTGCTTCTCCTGGATTATAGTCCTTACTTCTGTTAGTATTATACCACTCAACATCATAGACTGGTTTTCCACCTGGAGCAATCGAATCCTTTTGTCTTACTCGCATTTGAGTATTATTCTTTTTATCTCTTACTGACATTTTATAATCGGAATCAGTCTCTATATCATATCTACCACTGGGATCAGGTCTTCCATCAAAGTCAGGATTATCTGCACCACGAGATGCAGCACTTCTTCCTGAGCCACCCTGCTTCGCTATTCTAAAGGCCTGATCTGTGGTTCTATTTGGACTTCTTTTAAATTCCCCCCTCTGTCTATAGTATGAAGAGGTTGCCTTACCATAGGGAGTCTTTCCTGATGGTAAGGGTTGATCTGGTTCGTAGTACTTCTCTACTATATCTACAAATTCTTGAAAGGTCTTCACAACTATAAGGCTTTCAATTATTTATGAATATACTCCATAATGTCATCTAACTCCTCTTCACTCATAGTCTTGTCCACTGAAGAACACTGAATATAAAGTCTCTGAGGAACTTCTCCAAAGTATCCCTGCAACCAGGGACACAACCAGAGCTTCATCTGAGAAAACTGATCCATGTAGTAGGAACCAGCGGAATCGGTTTCAATCAAATTAATCTGAGTTGTTGCCTCTACAAACTTATCAGTGTTCAAGTAGAAGTTGATCTCATCACCCACACTTGCTGGTCTACCCTCCACAACCTCATAGTACCAGTCAATTACAGTCTCTGTTCCATTACAGAGAGCCTCATCCCTTGTGTTCTGATGCTCATGGTCAAACACCCAACAGGTTGGAGTCTTATAGGCAGTGATAAAGAGGTTCATAGTTCTTTGAGAAAATCGGAGTTTAGTTGAAATCTTATGAGGTGTCAATCCCCCCTGGGCAAAATTTTTATGGGAAAATTTTTTGTTCTTCGAGTTATATAGAAGTCGATTTCAAAGTTTTGTAGGTTAGAGGGACCCATCGTTTTTAACCGGCAGGGGGGCCGCCCCGGCGGCACATAAGGACGCCTTATACTGTCCTTTCGACTCATAAGGACTGCTGATCAGTCAAGGGGTTGACAAGGGGAGCCGAAGCCCCCCCGTCCCTGGCCCCTAGGGCTTCGGAGTCTTGTGGCCCTGGGCCCAGTAGAATAGCCTCTTAGAGCTGGCCTGCCTGGCTGCCATCGGGCCACGGCCCCCTGGCCCGGCTGCGGATCGGATCATGGCCTCCCTGGCCCTGGCTGTGGTATTGCTGGGGGGCAGCAGAGCGTAGATATTGGAGAGGGTTGCGGCCTCCCTACCGGTCAGGATCCTGGGCGATTCTGAGAGGTCTTTGAACAGGTCACCTAGGCTTGCGATTGTCATCGGATTGGTGTCGGGTGATTGACTCCTAAAGCATAGCACCGGCTGACCGGGCTGGCATGGGGGCCCTGTGACAGTTTGGCAACTGGCTGCGGCCCCCTAAAATATACCTAACTGCTACCCCATAAGGTAACACCTAGACCCACAGGATAGGTAGAACTTAATCATCTTCTCTGCCTGTAACTTAGTCTCAAATGTTTGAGTGCGCCATTCTTCTAATAGTGGCGCAGTTGGGTAGGGAATCTGATACTTAATTGTGAAAGTTGCAGTTGAAGTTGACATTTTGTTGGAAAGATGATGAGTTGAGTGTGAAATAGTGGGGGGATTGCTCCCCCCTAAGTGTAACTTAGCGAGACCAAGTTACTCGAATGAACTTATCACCCTCTGTAACTTTAGCGGTTCCAGTTGCAACTTCCTTAGACTTAGCAGCCTTGAGATCTATCTCTAGGCAGGCGATTGCATCGCTGTAGGTAACTTTATCCCTGGCGGTTAGTGATACC
>Ga0209357_1000715_pt1 | contig 13376 bp, 18 predicted proteins | sample LauGreFBDMM110SD_2_FD_187573 | JGI IMG/M metagenome (GOLD analysis project Ga0209357, IMG submission 187573) | Freshwater lake microbial communities from Lake Michigan, USA - Fa13.BD.MM110.SD (SPAdes) (version 3) | ecosystem: Environmental > Aquatic > Freshwater > Lake | place: Lake Michigan... | reverse complement strand
AACCAAACGTTGCACGCGGACGCCGACATACCCGATCACTTGGGCAAGGCCTTATGGGCGCCGGTGAACTCTGCGTTAAGCCAACGCTGAATCAAGAGAACGCCAATAACGTGACCCAGATGCGGAGCCGAGGGTGTAGACCCAGACAAAAGAGCGAGCCAGGATGCTTGCTGAGTTGCACCTAGAAATCATGCAGAGTTTATACTCGAAAAGCCGTTCATATGCCCATAAATCTTGCCATTACGAAGCTATCAGGATTTGAACTTGCCCTCATAACGATGCCGAGTTGCGGCTAAAGCGATGGATACCGCAAGCAATCAATTCAGGGCGATAACTCAAGACAGGCTCCTGTTATCTACAGTAAACTTTGCAATAAGAAAGGCAAGTGAGGCCTATGATGCCATGCCGGCCATGGCTTTCTCCATGCAGTCTTTGTAGACGAGCTCCGTGCCACGCTGCCCAAGAGCTTGGAACGGATTCTGCAAGCCCTCAAACCGCAAACACCGATACCGCCGCCATGGCGCCCAGCCCTCGGCATAGAAGAACAGCAGAATTGCGCCAATCAGCAGCGCCATTGGGGAAAAATTAGATTCATGCACAACAAGCCAGATTGATCTAAATTAGGGGTAGTGCCGCAACTGGGCATGACCAGACCCAAAATCTATCTGCATTGGACCGCAACGGGTTATCAATGGTGCCAACCTAATCACTACCACACCATTGTGGCTGGTGATGGCGTCATTATTCGCATGCATGATTACAACATTGACCTAACCCAACACACCTACAGGCGCAATTCCAATTCCATTGCCTTGGCCTGCGCTTGCATGGGCGGTTCAGACCCATGGCAAATGCCACCCCAGCCAATACAGCTGGAGGCCATGTGCAAAGAAGTTGCTCGCATCATCCACCTATGGGGTTGGCAAGAGAAAGACATATCAATAAGCAATATCTTGACGCATGCGGAAGCAGCTTCCAACAAAGATGGCCGCATCATGCATGAAAACTACGGGCCTATGGCTTGGGGAGGCGATGGTCAACGCTGGGACTTGATGTGCCTCGTGAGAGGTGGCAAAGACGACGGCGGCGACGTTCTTCGGGGGATGATTTCTACATCCTTTGCAAACCAGCAAGCTGGCACTGGCTCAACCAGCATCAGCCTAAATCACCCCCTTCTGGGCAGCAGGGCTGGAACCATGACAGCGAGGCAGGCCACCCTCAACGTTCTGATTGATTCCAAAGGCACCACATGGGCCAAGGCCGGCGATCTGCTAGCCATCTATGAACTCCCCTTCATCTGGGATGCGGAGAAACGCCGCATCCTGGTTGGATCAGCAACGATCACTCCCCGTTATGTGGAAGATCAAGTCTCCACCACCTCCGGATTTCCAACCTTCGAGCTCACATTGCAGGGAGCGTTTGCCCCAGTGATCCTAGTTGGCGTCATTCACGAAAGCAAAGCCTATTGCAGGGTGCTTGAGTTTGCAGACGAACTCGGCATCTCAACTACCTTCAACCCCTTCCAACTGCACGACATCAAAGGGGGGTGAAGCTGAGTCAAACCATCCCAAATCAAGCCTTCTGCCGCCAAGTGATCGCGAGCGCTAGAAGGATCACAGGGTTGACAAAAGCCTAGCCAAGGTTGACAATAGGGCTTGAGTTTGTTGACAGAGGTTCGTGTCAAAAATCCGCGGCCGCGGGGAAGTGGTAAGAAACTTCATCCTTGCCAACTTAAAGGAGCATCCAAGTGACATCGTAAAGATTGCGATGGCAAAATTTGAATGCTCTCGACAGGCCATCCATAAGCACATTCAGATTTTAGTCGAGGAGGGCGCAGTAATGGTATCTGGAACTACTCGTAACAAGCGCTATTTACTTGCTCCACTACTGGAATGTGTCTTAGGCTTCGAAATAGACACACAGCTAGCTGAGGATATCGCCTGGAATAGAGAAGTTGCTCCCAAGCTTGGTCCTATGGCTGAAAATGTGAAATCAATCTGGTATTACGGCTTCACTGAAATCTTTAACAATGCCATCGACCATTCCAGTGGTACACATATTAGTGTGCATATTTCAAAGACTGCTGCCGAAACAGAAATCGCTATTCTCGATAATGGAGTTGGAATCTTTAGGAAGATTCAGCACGCCTTAGGGCTTCTCGACGAGCGACATGCAGTTCTTGAGCTTGCCAAGGGAAAGCTGACAACAGATCCATCGCGCCACTCTGGAGAAGGAATCTTTTTCAGCTCTAGAATGTTTGATGATTTTGTAATTACATCAGGAGAAGTCATCTTCTCTCATCATTTTGCAAAAAATGAGGACTGGATCTTTCAGGCAAAGAAAGACGGTGCAGGAACATTCGTAACAATGAAACTGAATAACCACACATCGCGAACCGCCAAAAAAGTATTTGACCGCTTTTCCACTGGCGATGACTACGGATTTACAAAGACAGTTGTTCCAGTGGAGTTAGCTCAGTACGGTGATAACAATCTCATCTCAAGATCTCAAGCCAAAAGATTGCTTACTCGAATCGATAAATTTAAAGTGGTTGTATTAGATTTTGAAGGGGTTAGGTCTATTGGTCAGGCATTCGCTGACGAGATCTTCCGAGTTTTCGCCCTTGCCCATCCCAATATTGTCTTGCAACATGTTAACGCTAACAAAGAAGTGATGAAGATGATTTTACGCGCATTGCATCATGATGCATAGAACATGACTAACAACCCCCTGGAGTGGACAGGCCGCGGACAGTTTCGCTTCGATAGAAATAGCTCCTTGCCTGCCACTCTGGGGCAGCGTTATCCGTACTAAGCAAGCAGCTGACCCGAGGCCGCACCTGGTACCAGGAGGCAGTACTATTATGGGATGAAGCGAGAGGGCGGGCAGCCGAGTCGCGGTCGTTCTGTTTGGCGAAGTCAGGGTCTTCCACAGACCCTACCCATCGCCCGATACAGACAAGGGTGCTGTGGCTTCAATCCGCAAATGGTTCGAAGAACACGGAGTGACACCATGAATCTGATGAAAGTAGATGGCTACCACGCCAAAATTGAGTACGACGAGGAAACAGATCAGTTTCGCGGGGAGATTCTTGGAATCGCTGGAGGAGCCGACTTCTATGGATCAAGCCCGGATGAGCTTCGTCGAGAGTTTAAGAAATCACTGGAGGTTTTTCTTGAGGTCTGCAAGGAGCAAGGAATCGAGCCACGTAGACAATATTCCGGCAAGTTCAATCTTCGAATTCCTCCTGAACTGCACGAGAGACTGGCGATGACTGCAGAGGTGCAGGGAAAGAGTCTCAACACCCTCGCTCAGGAAGCACTCCAGAGAAGTGTCACGGCATAGGGGCACGGATAAGATGCCCCTCGGGGGCAGCGCTAGAGAGATAAAGAGGGGAAGCTTCAACAAAAGCAGGAATGCTTTTCTTATAGTTGCTTTAATTGCATACAGGCACACGTTCAGAAGTGGGGATAGTTAAAGCATTGAAGTGCTATGAGCGGCGTTGACCAAACCATTATCATGCGATCAAGTAGTAGCGAATTCATGGCGTTAGCGTTACTGTCTTGCCATAGTCCCGGCGCTGCGCCGCAGATGCTCACCTGCTCCCTTAGGCGGCCAATCGCTACCGCACTTCGGATTTAGATGATGCACCGCTTTCTTTATCTGCGGTGCATAGGCCTGCCATTCAACCCATGACAATAACCACCGCTACTCTTGATGCCTTGCGCTCCGGCCAGCTGCAGGGGATCACGCGGCTGGATCTTACCTGTGGTCTGCAGGAATTCCCGCAGGAAATCTTTGAGTTAGCCGACACCCTTGAGGTTCTTAATCTTTCGGGCAATTCGTTGTCCGAGCTCCCGGAAGACTTATCGCGGCTGAGCAAGTTACGGGTGTTGTTCTGCTCGGAAAATCGCTTTACCCAGCTGCCCGAGGTGCTGTCCTCTTGCATTCATCTTGAGATGGTCGGCTTTAAGGCAAACCACATTCGCGAGGTTGCCCCTGCCGCCATTTCCCCCTGGTTGCGTTGGTTGATCCTCACCGATAATCAGGTTTCGGCGCTTCCCGCCTCAATTAGCAACTGCACGCGCCTACAAAAACTAATGTTGGCCGGCAATCAACTGGCCGATTTACCGGAGGAGATGCGCGGCTGCGTCGGTCTTGAGCTGCTGCGGATTTCGGCCAACCGGTTCCAGGCTTTGCCGCAGTGGCTACTGCAATTACCCCGGTTGACCTGGTTGGCATTTGGCGGCAATCCGCTTTCAGCAGTGCCGCACGCTCCCGGTCCTGTCTTGGCCCGCCCAAAGTGGGGTGATTTGGTGTTAGCTGAAAAACTCGGCGAAGGCGCCTCGGGAGTAATCCACAAAGCTCACTGGCAGCCGTCGCCGCAGCAAGCCGCGCAGCCCGTGGCAGTGAAACTGTTTAAGGGGGAGGTCACCAGTGACGGGTTTCCTTCAGTAGAAATGGCGGCCTGTTTGGCTGCTGGTAATCACTCTCACTTGATCGGGGTCATTGGTGAGCTCACCGAGCACCCAGCCGGCACAAGCGGCTTGGTGATGCCATGGGTTGACCCAGGCTTTCAAAATCTGGCCGGCCCGCCCAATCTGGCGACATGCACCAGGGACGTTTACGGAGACGGTCAACGTTTCTCCCTGCCCTTAGTGCTTGATCTAGCGAAGGGCTTGGCCGCTGTTGGCGAGCATCTCCACGCCCGTGGTATTTCGCACGGAGATTTTTATGCGCACAATGTCCTTTATCGCCCCGAGGGTGGCTGCTTTTTGGGGGACTTCGGCGCGGCCTCCTTTTACCCGCCTCAGGCAAGTGCAGGCACTAATCCATTTGAAGCGCTAGAAGTGCGCGCCTTCGGCTATTTGCTTGGCGAATTACTAGAGCGCATTGAACCCGAATTTCACATACTCCTCCCATCGCTAAAAGCGCTGCAACTCCGCTGCGTGGCGCCAGATGCGGCGAGCCGGCCCCCATTCACCGAGCTGGTAATAACGTTGGAATCACTGCAAGCTAAGCCCGCTGCCTAAGCAGCGGGCTTGGTTGTGGTCATCAGGTGAGCCCAGCTAGACCGCCCGCCGTGCCAACAACGCCGAGCTGCTCCAGGCGCTGCCCTCGGCGGCCATCGACACCAGCGAGATTCTCGAGGCCCTACGCCAGAGCCGCGCTGAGCACTGATGGTGGTGGTATTCGCCCATCACATCAGGGCCTCGGGGTTGCATTGTTCGGTGGTGGCCAGGGAGCCTTGCACCGGCTGAAATCCAACACTAGAGCCGGCAAAACACCGTATAATTGCCGTATTACCTATGGGACGCCATGGCCACCACTCGCCTTGAGGTTCGCCTCAACGACCAGGTCAATAAGCGCCTCGAAGCCCTCGCTGCTGCCGAAGGTCTCACCAAAACCGACGTGTTTCGTCGCGCCCTTGCTCTCTACATGCTCGCCAAACAACAGGAGGAGGCCGGAGCCAGGCTGCAGTTCGCCCTCGGGGATCAGGTGGAAACCCTGGTCAACATCTGATGGATGACATCACCTACGCAACAAGGGCCAACGCAACCTCGATCTGGTGCAGGGCGATCCAGAGAAGTTGGCTGGCCTCAATCCAGGTGGCGGCGCAGTGCAAGACAAAGACAAAGCCCTGCTCTCGGAAATCATCGCCAAGCTCAACGACCTGTTCACCGGCGACCTCAGCGAAGGCGACAAAGTCACCTATGTGCGGGCGGTGATTCGCGGCAAATTGCTCGAATCCGGCACCCTGCAGCAACAGGCCTCCGCCAACAGCAAGGAGCAATTCGGCGCGTCGCCCGATCTCGGCACCGCCCTGATGGACGCGATCTTCAGCGCCCTCGATGCCCATCAAGCGATGAGCAGCCAGGCCCTGGGCTCCGAATCCATTCGCAATGGCATGAAGGAGGTGCTGCTCAACCAAACCGGCCTCTACGAAGAGCTGCGTGAACGCGCCCAGGCAGCCGACTCCTCTGCCTGATCGCGATGCCTTCCGACCACCGTGATGCGCTTACAGGCGTTGAGACAACAAGGGCACTAACTGCTTTGAGTGCTGTGCTTGCCCCTCCGTGGCTGTTGCTTCCCAATCTGCGCCAGAAGAGAAGCTGGTGGCCTGCCTTATCGCCCTGCTGGAGGCAGGCTCCACCCCCTGGCGGCGGGAGTGGGATGCCGCCTCTGGCGCCCACCACGTGAATCTGCTCTCGGGTCGCCGCTACCGCGGGGCCAATCCTGTGTTGCTCACCCTTGGGCTGCATTTACGCGGCTCAGCCCTGCCCTACTGGTGCGGCTTCGCTGAAGCCAAGGCATTGGGGATCTTCCCCCGCAAGGGCTGCAAGGCCGTGCATGTGCTGCGGCCCCAGGTTCATCAGCGCGGCGAAAGTCGGCTGGCGGAGCCGGTTACGGGCGATGGGCAGCAATCGGCTGAGGCTGGCCGCAGCTGGGTGAGCTACCGGCCAATGGCACTGTTTAATGCTGCCGATCTAGCTGGCGAGGCATTGGAGGGGTTGATCCATAAGCGCAGGCAGGCTGCTGGCGCGGTACTGCGGCCCGAGCCGGAGCGGCTGGCAGCAGCGGAGACGGTTCTCAGCTCCTGGCCGGTGCCCGTGCGCTTCGGTGGCGATCGGGCCTGTTATCTGCCGCTGCCGGATCGCATCCAGCTACCGGATCGGGATGCCTTCCATTCGGCGGCGGCCATGTATGCCACTTGGGCCCATGAAGCGATCCACTCCTCAGGCCACAGCTCACGGCTGGCGCGCGATCTCTCTGGCGGCATGGGTGAAGGCGGCGATGGCGGACGGGCCTATGCCCGCGAGGAGCTGGTGGCTGAGCTAGGGGCGGTGCTGCTCGGTGATCGTCTGGAAATCGGCAGCGCCATGGCCAATCACGCCGCCTATCTAGGCCATTGGCTGGAGTTACTCAAGGAGTCGCCGCGGCTGCTACTGCAGGTGCTCAGCGATGCCCGCAAGGCGGCCGATCTGATTTTCCCCGAGAGCGGCAAGGATTGATCCCCTTGGATTGCCACGCAGGCCTGCTCATGATTTGAATGGCAAGTGTGAGCGCCGAAATTGCCTTGATTTACATCTGATGCAGCGCCGCTTGCCCCCGCCCATCCCAACCGATAACCCAAAGGAATGGCCCATCGACAAGGGGCGGCCCTGGCTGCTGCGTCTTCTGGCCCTACTAGGGGCCCTAGCCTTCGTGATGCTGGGTATAAACAGCCTATTGCCCGCCTTTGAGCCCCCGGCACCACGGCCGCTGCCCGACCAACGCCTAAAAGCGTGACATTGCCAAGATCTTGGCCAACTTTTCGGCTTCTAGACCATTCAGTTCGTCAATCTGCAGCAGGCTGTCTTTGACCAAGCTGGCAAACACGAACAGGATGCCGTCGAGGCGGAAATCAAACCGACCTTCGATCGTGTGGCGCTCGATACTCAGGTAATCGTGCAGCTGCCATACGGTTTCAGCGTCTTCAAGCTCGTCGGCCTTGGCACGCACCTCAGCCACTAGCTGCTGCACTGCCCGGGTGTAAGCATGGTCGAAGGCTTCGCGGGCAACTGCCTGCTCCGTATCTGTCCAACCCTCAAGCATAGTGTCCATCATGTGAATTGAGTCTTCTCCCCAAGCAGCGAGGCTAGTCGGGGACTCAGCCTGCTGCGAGCCCTACGCCGCTGGGCCGGAAGTTCAAACCAGGCAAGCGTCGGGGCGTCGTGGTGCTCCCTGTGATACCCGAAGTGGAAACAGGCCAGTAACGAAAGCCAGGGAGCCAGTTCGAGGCTATCGGCGTGGGGGCGACGCTGGGGCAAACGCTGGCCTCGATGGGGCAGGTAGGTGCCGAAAACAAACAACTGCAGCGAGCTGAGCAGCAGGGGCAAGGTGCAAAACAGTAGCACATTCAGCCAGCCGAATGGAGCCAAGCGGCAGGCGATCAAGGCCAACACTGTCCAGCCCATAAGTAACCGGCCCATCTGGCCCCAGGTGAGATAGCCAGCCATGAAGCGGGCATACCAAGCGATGGCCCCTGCGGCTGGATCCCCATGAAAATCAGGGTCAGCGGCGCTAGCGGTGAATAGATGGTGGTGTTGATGGTTGCGGCAACAGGCTTGATAAGGAAGCGCCGCATATAGGCCCAAGGCGATCCTGCCCAGCAAGGCATTGCGATTGCGGCAATGGGACCACAACACCCCATGCATGGCGTCGTGACCAACGATGAATAGGCCTGTTTGCAGCAGGGTGCGGCCAAGCACTCCAATAAAGATGGCCAGCCAGACCCATGGTCTGGCCAGCTGGGTGGCATTTAAATCCCAGCTCAGCAGGCCAGCAAGGCTGACCAGCCAACCCATCGTTATCAGTGCGGCAAGCAGAAGCCCCTTGCGGCTGGCTGCGTTCAACGGCCGAATTTCAGCAAATCTGCAGGGGAAGCCAACAGATCGATGGCCACGAAGTAGATCTTGCCGTCAGGGTTGAGCAGGAAACGCCAAGCAACGTTCATACCAACGCCGGCTCCAAACCAGGGGGTCTGGACCTTGCCAGTCACCTTGATTTGGGTGAAGTTGCCTTCAGTGGGTTCAGCGAAACCGCGCTCAGGAAGAAGCTGCAAGTTCTGGCAGTCTTCACGGAAGAAGCGAAGAATCGCGTCACGTCCCACGATTGGCTTCTGGAAAGGGGCCTGTAGGGCACCATCCGTCAGAAACAGCTCGATCAGGTTGTCGAAGTCGTTGGCGTTCAGCAGGTCCATATAGCTGTTCACCGTTGGGTTGATAACGCCCTCGATGAACACCCGCTTGCGCTGCTCCTGTGGAGTGGGAGCGGCAATGGGCTCCATAACCCGCTGTCCCTCGCCTTTGGCGGGGTCGTAGCCCATATCCACCACAAAGTTGCGCAGCAGGGTGATCTGCTGACCCTGATCGACAGCTTTAACTGAGCTGAGCACCGCAGAAGCGTTAGGCGACAGCTGATAGCCATCGGGGATCGGAGCAACAAAACCGGCGGCCATCCATTCGCCCAGCTGGTACCAGAAGCCCAGCTTGATGTTCACCGACCAGCAGGCGTAGGTGCGGCCGATTTGGGTATCGGCGCGATTGGCAAGCTCGCACATCACCTGGCTTTGCTCAGCGAAGTTCATCGCCTTGATCTGGTTGAGCACCGGCTCGGCAAACTGCATCCGCGCTGCGCCAGGGGCAGCAACGGTGATCGTGTTGCCCATTTCGAGGTAGGCGTACCAGATCAGAGCCAGTTGGTCCTCGGCGCTCAGCAAGCGAAAGCGGGCCGTGATCGCAGGCACGACGTCAGCTGAAGCTGTATCGGGAAAGATCTGGGTTGCCTTCTCAAGCGTGAACATGCGGCGACGATCCAATTGTTAAGGAGATTTGCAGACTCTAGCGCCAAGGAGCCAGATCTGATAAGTCGCAGCCGCTTTGCAGCTCCGCCATGATCCAATTCTGCTCTAAACACCCCACTCCTGACCATGATTGCGCCCGTACCGGTGCTTAACGAAGCCGACCGTTACAAGCTCGATCGTTCAGACGACGCTCTTTTTTACGCCGAGCCCCGCTTCGCACAGCACCTCGATGCCAGCTTCCGCGCCCGGCTGACCTCCCTGTATCGCGAGCGCATCCCCCCTTGCGCAACCGTGCTGGATCTGATGAGCAGCTGGGTGAGCCACCTACCAGAGGACATCACGTATCAGGAGGTGATCGGCCATGGCCTCAATGCCGAAGAGCTCAAAGCCAATCCGCGCCTTGATCGCCATTGGGTGCAAAACCTCAACGTTGATCAGCAGCTACCGCTAGCCAACGAAAGCGTTGATGTGGCTCTGATCGTGGCCGGCTGGCAATACCTTCAACAACCGGAAGCTGTGGCTGCGGAGCTGCTGCGGGTGGTCCGGCCCAGGGGTGAAGTGATCGTGGCGTTCAGCAACCGGATGTTCTTTCAAAAAGCGCCCCAGATCTGGACCGACGGCGGCGACCGTGATCACCTGGCCTACGTGGCCCAAGTATTGATGGCTCAAGGTTGGGGCAGGCCGGAACTTGTGGCGGAAGAGACAGCAGCTCCAGGAGCTCTCGGCTGGCTTGGCCACAAAGGCGATCCTTTCTTGGCGGTGATTGCCGCCAAGCAGATTGCCAGCTAGGCAACCAGCAGATTCTGCATACAAAAAAACCCGAGCAGTATTTACTGCCCGGGGAAAAGCTCAGAGGGCTGATGCACCCAGCCCGAATGGATTTAGCCCAGACCCAGTTGGCCCAGGATTCCTTGACCGGTGAGGAGCTCGGTGCCAAGTCCGATCACGAAACCGAGCATGGCGAGACGACCATTCCAGGTTTCAGCGAAAGCGACAAAACCGAAGCGGGTGGTGGATTCAGCCATGAATGTTCGTTAGTTACGAAACTTGAAGTTACTGTAACAGATCTTGAAGCCATGGTTGCGCTCGATCGGGGCCGGCCATATGGGTTCCTGCAGGCCAGCCCGGGATTGATCACCACTGCTGAGCAGTGGGCTTTTCCCCAGCCAAGCGCCCTTATCCCCAGCTTTACGTAGGTTTTTCCACAGAACGGCGGCTCAATATCCGCGGCTCGTCCTGATCCTTTTGGTTCTGGATGGGGAAAACGGTCCTCCCCTTGACGCGTCTCCAAGCAACACTTCCGAGCCTGAGGCCGCAGCTCCCAAACCCCGAAAGCGCCCATGGGCCGGTGCTGGCGGCCGTGCGTCTTGCCGGACTCGCCTCCCGGGTCAGCCTTTGACGGATGAGCGCCTGGCGTGGGGTGATGGGGGGACCCAGGCCGAAGCCGCCATGCTGCAGATCCCAGACCACGCCCCCGCCTTTGTTTCGGTCGAAAACCAGTTCCCTGAGGAGCTGTACGACGCCATGCGGGAGTTTGTCCGGGTTCACCCGCAGTGGGATCAATACCGCCTGATGCAGGCAGCTCTGGCCGGCTTTCTCTTCCAGCACGGCTGCCCAGACCGGGCCGTGGCTCGCCATTACCTCGACGGACTATTCCGCCGCCAAGAACCCGATCCCACCGCAACCAGACCCTGAGCTCCCTTGCCGGGGGCAGACTGGCAAGGCGTTGTTGGACAGCAATGGCCGCAGGAGCATCAGAGGCCGATGCCCTCCTGGTGGCGATCGGCGCCGTTCCCGGCGCCTGGCTCCGCTTCCGGGTGGTGGATCACCTGGAGCCCGTGCTGCCCAGCCGGCACTGGGGCACCTTTGGGGTCAATGTGATCGCCTGCTTTGCCCTAGGGCTGATTGTGGGCTTAGAGCAGAGTTGCGGCGAAGCTTCTCGCAGAGCATTGCTTCTTTTGGGCACCGGCTTTCTGGGTAGTTTCAGCACCTTCTCCAGCTTCAGCGCCGAGCTCTGGAGCGAGCTGGGCAAGCGGCATTGGCGCGAGGCTTCCGTGCTCGCTGGAGGATCGGTAGCAGGAGGGCTGCTGGCGATGCTGGCGGGCCTCAGCCTGGGCGCTCAGCCATGAGCACCCTGCCAAGCCGCAGCCTGAAGGGCGATTTGCGCGACCTGGCCCTAGTGGCTGGTGGCGCCATCCCCGGCGCCCTACTGCGCTGGCAGCTGGATGCCGATGTGGTCGCCAACATGCTGGGGTGCCTACTGCTCGGGGTGGTTTTGGCCCAAGCCAGCCAGCGCAAAAGGCTGATGCTGTGGGCAGGCATCGGCTTCTGCGGGTCCCTCACCACCTTCTGCACCTGGATGTTGGACCTGACAAGGGCCCTGCAGGCCGGCAAACCAGGGGAAAGCGCTCTTTTATTGCTGGCAAGCCTCGCCGGTGGCGTTGCTTTGGTCGCCCTTGGCCACACCATTGGGATGCTTTTGAGCCCCCGCCTGCGCGATACGTCTGCGAGATAGGGCGGCGAGATAGGGCGAAAATGCCAAAAAACCAATGAGCAGCTCTGCTGTGAGGCCCAACTCTCCAAAAAAGGGCCCCTATCAACCCTCCCTGTTGCGCGCGCTGCATGGCTGCAGCGCCCTGGCCTTGCTGGGTTGCTGGCTAACGGGCCTGGTGGTTTACAGCCGTTATGACGGACGCTGGGGGCGGCTACCACTGCAGCTGCCAGGCGACTGGATTGACATCCACGGCAGCTTGGGCGTGGTGATGTTGCCGTTTGCGGTGCTGTTGGCTGTCTACGCCTGCACCCTGGGGCGGCGCCGGCTGCAACGCCCCAGCAACTCCCTCCCCCTGCTGGCCCTAGGCCTGGCGATAGGCAGCGGCAAGTTGATGCAAGAAGACTGGTTGCGCAGCGGCCAACTGCACCATCTCGCTTATCACCTACACCTGCTGGCCTGGCTGTTGGTTGGCGTGACAGTGGCAGCTCATCTCTGGGGAGTCCTGCGGCTAGGGGGCTGGCCCCTAGCCCAGTCGATGCTCAATACCACCGCCCGCAGCGGCGATCAACCCAGCGACTGGCTCCGGCAGCTACGCCGAAGCAGGTGATCCCTCAGAGCCATCTGCGCCAAGCCGCCCCCACCAGCACCAGTAGCAAGGGAAGCTCTCCCCAGCGGTCGTAGGGGCTGGGGGCCTGCAGCCGGGGCACGGTGAACACACCGGTGGCTGCCCGCCCGGAAGGCAGCGAGGCCACGGGCAGGCCGCGGCTATTCACCAGCAGGCTGGGCCCTGTGTTGGCGGCACTCACCAGCCAGCGGCCCGTTTCGATGGCCCGCAGCTGGGCCAGGGCCTGAAACTGCTGCTGGAGCAGCAGCGGATAGGGATCGAGGTTGGCGCTGGCCAGCAGCCAGCCGGCTCCATCGCGGGCGGCGGCAGCCAGGGAGGCCCCATCGGATAGCTCGTAGCAAATTGCCCCACCGATGGCGCCAGCTGGCCGGAGCAGTAGCCGCGACGGCGCCCCTGGCTGCAGGCCCCCCACGGCAGAAAGGCCGCTCCAGCGAGCCAGGTTTGCCAGGGGCACCCATTCCCCCAGGGGCACCAGCCGATGCTTATCGAGCCAGCTACTCGCCCGGCTTTCCCCTGGCGACAGGCGCAACAGGGCGCTGCGCTGCTCAGGCTCCCCCGCCACCTCCTGCCAGCGGAAGCCGCCGCTGATCAGCTCCACCGGCACCGGCTGCGCCAGCTGGGGCTCAAGACCGAGGGCCCCCTCCGGCAGGACCACCACATCCACCGAGCGCTGGGCCGCCTCCGCCAGCGCGGCCGCCAGGCGCTGCTGCAGCCGCTGCTGCTGGTCCCACTGAAACTTGCGGCGGGTGGGAATCGCCGGCTGCAGCACCAGCACTCGCTCGCTGCCGCCCTCCCCCCGCAGGGGCATGGCCGCCAGGGCAGCAGCACCGGCGCCGTGGCTGAGCAGCACGGCAGCTGCTGTAACCACCAGCCAGCGGCGGCGCTGGGGGGCGGTGCAGGTGCGCCAGAAG
>Ga0209357_1000713_pt1 | contig 13415 bp, 15 predicted proteins | sample LauGreFBDMM110SD_2_FD_187573 | JGI IMG/M metagenome (GOLD analysis project Ga0209357, IMG submission 187573) | Freshwater lake microbial communities from Lake Michigan, USA - Fa13.BD.MM110.SD (SPAdes) (version 3) | ecosystem: Environmental > Aquatic > Freshwater > Lake | place: Lake Michigan... | reverse complement strand
TATGACATGTGGGGTCATGGCGACAGTGACTTACCAGATGGTGAGTTAGCGCTAAGTGATTACACAAAACAGCTTGTTGATTTGTTGGCTGAGCTGGAAATAAGTTCAGTATTCATTACAGGACATTCAATGGGTGGCTTGATTGCAATTGATTTTGCTTTGGATTACCCAAAAATTTGTTTAGGGATGTGCGCGCTTAATGCAGTATTTAATCGAACCGCAGCGCAAAGTGCATCCGTGATAAAGCGATCGGCTGATTTGGCTGCAGGCGGGATCACCGTGAATCTGACAGATACTCTGCAACGGTGGTTTGGGGATACTGGCGAGCCTGAGTTCCAAGCACCCGAGAACTTGGCTAAGAATTTGCTTCTGGAAGTCAATCCCCTGGGCTACGCCAAGGCGTACTCAGTCTTTGCCAATTCGGACAAAGTCCATGTGGATCGACTTTCAAGCCTTACTGTGCCTGCCCTATTTTTCACAGCAGATGGTGATCCCAACTCCACGCCAGAAATGAGTCAGGCAATGGCTGCGCTGGCACCACATGGAAAGGCACAAGTTCTGGAAGGTCACCGCCACATGATGACCCTGACTGCTCCGGTGCTGGTTAGTGAGTCCTTGACCACATTTTTCCATTCCAACTCCAAACCCACTAATTCCGAATAAGGATTGACTATGAAGTTTTCACTGTTTGCACATATTGAACGTTACGACGAGTCGGTTTCCCACAAGCAGCTCCTGGACGAGCTAACTGAGTTCACTTTGATGGCAGAAGCCGGCGGCATGGAAACCATTTGGATTGGTGAGCATCACGGGATGGAATACACCGTGGCACCTAACCCATTCATTAATCTTGCTTATTTGGCTGCGAAGACTACGACTATTCGACTTGGAACTGGCAACATCATTGCACCGTTTTGGCATCCGATTCGCTTGGCTGGTGAAGCTGCGCTTTGTGACCTAACAAGTAATGGTCGAGTTGATCTGGGTATCGCTCGTGGCGCTTACATGTTTGAGTACGAACGCCTGATGCCAGGTTTGGATGCGATGGAGGCTGGCTTACGTATGCGCGAGTTAGTTCCTGCAGTCCAGCAACTTTTAATTGGTAACTACACCCACGATGGCGAGTATTGGAAGTTCCCAGAAACTACTGCGGTGCCGCGCGCTATTCAAAATCCAATTCCGATTTGGATTGCCGCTCGGGATCCACACACACATGATTTTGCGGTTGCTAGTGGTTGCAACGTACAAGTAACACCACTAGCAAGTGGTGATGAAGAAGTGAAGGTCTTGATGGACAAGTTCAACACTGCTTGCGCTGCTCATCCAGAAGTTCCGCGGCCAAAGCTCATGCTTTTGATGCACACCTATGTTGCTAAGACCGAAGAAGAGTTAATGAAGGGTTCGGCTGGCTTGCAGAAATTCTTCCTCTACTTTGGCAAGTGGTTCAAGGCCGAAGCCCCAATTAAAGATGGATTTATTGAACCGATTACCCAGGCGGAAATCGATGCCCAACCAAATCTGGCACCAGAGGTCATGCGCAAAAACTGCCTGGTTGGAACACCGGCAGAAGTGATCGCCCGGCTTAAGTCCTATGAGGAGATGGGTTACACCCAGTTCAGTATTTGGCTAGATAGTGCAATGTCTTACGAACAAAAACGAGACAGCCTAAAGTTGTTTATTGACGAAGTAATGCCTGCTTTCTCGTAAGAGAATTCAGATTTCACTCACCAGGAGTTCGTATGGCATTGGAAAGTTTCCAGCAGTTCATCAACGGCAAATTCGAATCAGCCAACGAAACTTTTGAAAGCATCGATCCAGCAACTGGTGTTGCATGGGCGCTGATGCCCAAAGCAAACGAAGCAGATGTTGATCGGGCAGTGCTAGCTGCGCACGTGGCATTCACATCTGGTGTCTGGCCGACTTTGAATGCGAGTGCTCGAGGAAAACTTCTTTACAAACTTGCCGATTTAATGGCTGCCGATGCAGATGTACTTGCTGAGCTTGAAACTAAAGACACTGGAAAAATTCGCCGCGAAACTCGCGCCGTAATTTTGTACATCGCTGAGTACTACCGATACTTCGCAGGTCTTGCCGACAAACTCCAAGGCGCGCACTTTGACGTCGATAAGCCGGACATGGAGGCTTACACCCGACGCGAACCCATTGGCGTTGTTGCCGCAATAGTCCCGTGGAATTCTCAAATGTTTTTATCGGCCGTTAAGTTAGCGCCCGCACTTGCTGCTGGTTGCACTATTGTGCTCAAGGCATCCGAAGATGGTCCGGCTCCCCTACTTAGATTTGCAAAATTGATTGACCAAGCGGGTTTCCCGCCGGGAGTTGTAAACATCATTACTGGAATGGGCGATACCTGTGGCAAGGCTCTAACAAGCCATCCCCTGGTAGATCGAATTGCATTTACCGGCGGCCCAACTACCGCCAAACAAATCATTATGAATTCTGCTAACAACTTGGCAGCAGTTTCCCTAGAACTTGGTGGCAAATCTCCAGTATTGGTATTTGAAGATGCAGATCTGGAAAGTGCTGCTAACGCAATCGTTTCTGGAATTTTTGCAGCTACCGGACAGAGTTGCGTAGCGGGATCCCGACTTTTAGTGCATGCCAGCGTTCATAAGCAATTGATGGAAACTTTGGTTGCAAAGGCCCAGCGCATCAAGATTGGCGATCCGCAGAATCTTGAGACCGAAATGGGTCCACTCGCAACCCAACGTCAACTAACTCATGTTCAGGACGTTGTGGATCGCAGTATTGCAGCCGGCGCCAAATTTTTAACCGGTGGAAAAATTCCAACTGGATTTGAATCTGGCTACTACTACGAACCGACGATCTTGGATTGCACAGATTCTGTTGTGGCGTGCGTGCAAGAAGAAATTTTCGGACCAGTTCTTAGTGTCTTAAAGTTTGAAACTGATGCGCAGGCATTAGCTATGGCAAACGACAGTGAATACGGATTGGCATCTGGTGTCTTCACAAAAGATATTGGACGAGCACACAGATTTGTTAAATCGTTACGTGCTGGAATTGTTTGGGTCAATACTTATCGAATGATTTCACCAATGGTGCCATTTGGTGGTTACGGCCAAAGTGGTACTGGACGCGAAGCTGGCGCGGAGTCGATTTTGGATTACACCCGGACTAAATCAGTTTGGATTAATACCAGCGAAGCTCCCATTAGCGACCCATTCATAATGCGCTAATCAGCATCTCTTTACTCAATAACAGTGAAGGCTTTGGTATCTGCAAAGATAACGCTGCCATCTTCAGCTGAAAGATCTGAAACTTTAAGTACATAGCTGCCAGGCGCCAAATCTCCCAGATCTAGTTTCCAATCAGATCGATCTGGGCATGCAGTCGCTGCAGTAGCGCCACCTGAATCAAAAACATCTCCGCCTTGCGTTAACTCCCAAGCAAATGCTGCCTCAAATGTGCAAGCTGAACCAGAAATTGAAACCGGACTTTTCACATCGCTGCGGTCCAACAAGTTGATCCAGACACTGGCCAAAACTTCATAACTTTGCGCAAGTGCAAATGTTTGCCCAAAATCTACGTGACCAGCAAGGGATTCAGATACAACTCCATCAATAGTAAATTTCACTGACTGTATCGATGGGTCATTTTCAATCAAAGTCCAAACAATCTGATCAATTGCTCGCTGCTCTGATTCCGAACCGAATGAGATTCGCCCAAGTGTTAAATCAACGGTTGCTACCCCAGCACTCGTCACGACACTATTCACTTTGGTGCCGTTGTCCCAAAGTGTTACCTGGTCGCCGTCAAATGGTGGGAGCTGGCCATTAACTAACATCAGTAACGAGTTCAGACCTTTGTCGTCTCCTAAGTCATTTTCAAGTTTGCTAACTTGATGAACCTCGCGCACCAGCCGAAATCCTTGCGCGGTCTCGCTCACGTAATAGAACGAGTAATCCTGCACGACATCAATTGTTGAGCTCGCCGATGGCGAAGGTGAATTGCTCGGTGTGGGCGAAGATGTTGGGGTGTCTGTTGAATCGGCGCCACATCCGGCCAATGCCATCGTCGAAATCAGGGTTGCGACCAAACGACCTACATTGGTTTTAAAGGATTTCTGAGATATCAATGGGAGATTCATAACTACCCCAACATATCCTAGAAAAATAGGATCTGGAACTTCTCTGAAATACACTTCTGGGTATGGCGAACAATCGCCACTAAAGCTCGGAAGATCATGGCTGAATTAGTTTTCTTCACTGGCACTATGGACTGCGGTAAATCCACGCTTGCCGCCCAAGTGAATTACACGCATGCCAGTCGCGGTCGCAGAGGGATTGTGTTTACCCGAAATGATCGCGCTGGAGCCGGCGTACTTTCCAGCCGTCTGGGTTTGGAAGTTGCCGCAGTGGAAGTAACCGATGCGACTGATTTTTTTGTGCTGGCGCTGGCTGAAAACTCAAAAGCAAATCCGATGGATTTCTTCATTTGTGACGAAGCTCAGTTTTATACGCGTGATCAAATCAACCAATTAGCTCATGCGGTTGATGACTTAGACATTGATGTCTTCGCTTTTGGCATTGCAAGTGATTTTAGAACGGAATTGTTCCCAGGCTCAGCTCGGCTTTTTGAACTTGCTGATCGGATTCAAGTGTTGCAAGTAGAGGCGCTTTGCTGGTGTGGTCGGCGCGGAACTCACAATGCGCGAACCATTGATGGCGTTATGGTTACCGAAGGTGAGCAAGTTGCTGTTGGAGATACTGTCGGCGATTCAGGTGTTGTAAGTTACGAAGTTTTGTGTCGCCGTCACCACATGGCAGCAATGCCAATCAATCACCAAGAAGATTAGTTTTTGCGGGAACGCTTTAGCAGCCCGAACAATCCAATTCCAGCAGTTGCCACCGTTACGACTCGGTCCCTGCGGATTTGGCCATCTTCATCTAAGAAGAATGCGCCAGCCGAACCTAGTCCCCGGGCAGCGAATGCGGCCGGCTTGGCAAGCTTCTCAAGCGAAGCAACATTTGCTTTGATGTTCAGGCAGGTGGCCTCGATGTCAGCAACTATCTGATCAGCGGTCCGCTTCTTACCAGTCCGCTTGGTGTTTGTGCGATGTGATCCAGCCATGTTCTTAGCCTATGAGCCAACGGCAAAATCACAGAATTCGTTTTTTCGTTGATAGGAAACCAAAAGATGCCATTTTTGCCTATTGGCATTATCCTTATTGCAAAGGGTTCGCAATAGCAATAGAAGGTCATAAAATAGAAGTATGAAAGAAATCAAATTTGGCATTCTTGCCGCGACGCTTGTTATTTCTTTGGCAGCTTGCTCGTCAGGTTTAGGCGCCAATTCGGGCAATGATGTCGACAACCGCCCACTGATCGCGACAACAGTTTCCCCTATTACTTCTATTGCTGCTTCGATTGCCGGGGATCGCGCCCGGGTCGAAGGAATCGTTCCCGAAGGCACGAATAGCCACACCTTCGAGCCTTCACCTCAAATTGCAAAGTTACTAAGCAATGCGGATCTGATCCTGGTGAACGGACTAAAGCTCGAGGATCCAACAATTGAATTGGCGCAGAACAATAAAAAAAATGGCACGCAAATAGTTGAGATTGGGACACTAGTGCTCCCAGAGTCTGATTACATCTATGACTTTTCCTTTCCGAAAGAGGAAGGTAAACCCAATCCACACCTTTGGACTGACCCGAATTATGCAATCAAGTACGCAGAGGTTATCCAAGATGAGCTAAGCAAACTTGATCCAGAAAATGCTGATTACTACGCAGCCAACTTCGCAATCTTTGAGCAGCAGGCCAGCGAGCTGGGCGACGCAGTTGCTGCCGATCAGAAAAGCGTTCCTGCTGGAAACTTAAAGCTTCTGACCTATCACGATGCCTATGCATACTTTGCGAAGAACTATGGCTGGACAGTCATTGGTGCCATTCAGCCAGATAGCTTTGATGACCCAGCGCCATCTGAAGTTGCCAGACTTATTGATCAGGTCAAAGCAGAGAATGTCACAACAATTTTTGGCTCAGAGGTTTTCCCATCTGCTGTACTTGAAGAAGTTGGCCGAGCAACCGGAGCGCGCTACGAAGATTCATTGCGAGATGACGATCTTCCCGGAGCACCCGGAGACGCGGAACATTCATGGTTGGGTCTGATGAGGTACAACTTTCGCACGATGATTTCAGGCTTAGGCGGAACACCAACCCAGCTCGACGCAATTACGATTGCACCGACTTCTTCCGAAAGTGCGGTTTACCCCCAATGACAGGATTTTCACAATGACCGGAACTGGAGTAGGACCTGAACTAATCAGGCTTAGTGGCGTGGATGCTAGTTACGATCACTACTTAGTGCTCGAAGACGTTTCGTTTCACGTGCATGAAGATCAGTTCACTGGCATTGTCGGCCCATCTGGTGCGGGCAAAACAACACTACTGAGGTTGTTACTCCAAACTCTTAATCCTGTGGCGGGCACAGTTTGGCGCGCGCCTGATCTGCGAGTGGGTTATGTTCCGCAATTAGAATCCGTGAATTGGAATTTCCCCATCACGGTATTCGAATGCGTTTTAATGTCGCGCAAGTCGAGTCGACTTATTCCTTGGGCGAGTGCACCAGAGAAAGCTAGAGTATCCGCAGTACTCGAACGATTGGGTATCGGCGATCTTGGCGAGCGCCACATTCGTGAGCTCTCCGGTGGCCAACAGCAACGGATGTTTTTGGCGCGAGCACTTTTGCGGCAGCCTCAAGTACTGCTTCTAGATGAGCCAACCAGTGGAGTAGACATCTCAACTCGCCACGATATCTTGCACCTGCTCGCTGACCTACACGAGGACGGCATGGCTATTGTTCTCACTACCCACGATCTAAATGGAATCGCTACCCACCTTCCTCACTTGGTATGCGTTAACAATCGAATCGTCGGCGAAGGAACACCAAGTGAAGTAATGACTTCGGCAGTACTAGAACGAACCTTTGGTGCTCGCATGGAAGTGCTAGAACACTTAGGCGTTCGCTTAGTTGTTGACGAAGCGCCAGCTACCTACACACCTGGATCGAGAATCTGATATGGAAACTCTTCTAGAGCCGTTGGGCTACGCGTTCTTTCAAAAAGGACTACTGGTTGCGAGTCTATCTGGCGGCCTATTGGGCTTGATCGGCGTTTACATCGTGCTTCGGGGCATGAGTTACATCGGCCACGGCTTGGCACATTCGATTTTTGGTGGCTTTGCGGCAATGCAATTGTTCGCCGCCAAGTTTTATGCAATTGGTGCCGGCCTTTGGGGTATTGCATCAGCACTTGCCATCACGGCCGTAACTAAACGCAGTCGAGTGGGTGCTGATGCGGCAATTGGGGTTATTACGATCGCATCATTTGCACTTGGTGTGGCGCTATTCGCAAAGTTTGGTAGCAGCGGACCATCGTTTGATAACGCACTTTTTGGCAGCATCCTTGGAATCTCTTACGGACAAATTGTGGGACTCATTGCAGTGACGGTGTTAACGGCCAGTTTTGTTTTTCTACGCTACCGAGCACTGCTCTTTAGCACTTTTGATCCCGACGTAGCCACGGTATCGGGTGTAAATGTTGGCCGGATCGAGGCAGCCCTAATGGTTGTTTTGTCATTAGCAATTTTGGCAACCTTGACTGTCATCGGTGTAACTTTAGTTGCTGCCATGCTGGTGATACCTGCAGTTATTGCACGAATGTTGACTGATTCATTTGGTCGCATGCTGGCCTACAGCACATTAATTGGCACGCTGTGTGGACTGGTCGGCATGTATTCGAGTTACTACGCAGATGTTCCTTCTGGAACCATGATCGTCTTGGTGGGTGCAGCGCTTTTCATTATTGTTCTGGCATCAACCGGTGGTCGCGGATCCCGCAGATCCGCAGGGCTCGACAGGCACCCGGAAGAGATAGTTACCAAGTAATCTGCCGAGGTTTCTCCAAGCTGGGCGCTGGGGCCGATTATGAAATTAGCGTCAATTCCTGACACAATAGATCCCACGTGCGGGAGTGGCGGAATTGGCAGACGCACCAGATTTAGGATCTGGCGCCTTCGGGTGTGGGGGTTCAAGTCCCCCCTCCCGCACCATTATTAAGAGTTTAAAATCAATACTGCGAAATAACTTCACTTATCTGATGTGCTAACTGATTTAGCGCTTTGCCTCTGTGGCTAATTGCATCTTTTTCATTACCTGGCATTTGCGCCGTTGTTACGTCATAACCCGTTGGAACAAAAATTGGATCGTAGCCAAATCCATTTTCACCGATAGGTACAGTCAGTAGGGTGCCTTGCATTTCGCCAATTGCAACTAGTTCTTTTCCATCTGGGAAAACTGCCACAGCAGCACAGACAAACTTTGCGCCGCGGTTTTCAGTGGGTACATCTTTTGTCTGCTCAAGAACAAGTTCAAGATTTGTCTGATCAACATTTTCGGAGGCGCCAGACCATCTGGCAGAGAGAACGCCTGGATTTCCATCCAACTCATCAACACAAAGTCCGGAGTCATCTGCAATTGCAGCTAATCCGGTGAACTTAACTAAGGCTCGCGCCTTCAGTAATGCATTTCCTTCAAACGTGGATTCAGTTTCTTCAACTTCGGGTGCATCTGGAAAATCAGCAACAGTAAGGAGTTCACAATCCAGTTCTAGCTCTTCGAGAATTCTCCTCAATTCGATTGCTTTATGAGAATTTCTAGTGGCTAAAACAAATTTCATGGAAACTACTTTTTGGGTAAGGGCAACGCCAAGGCCGCTTTTTGCTTTGCAGTTAGTTCTACGCAGCCTATTGTTGCCATGTCTAATAGCTCATGTAGCAAAGATCTATCAAACGGTTCCCGCTCTGCAGTTCCTTGCACTTCAATAAAGGCGCCTGAACCAGTCATGACAATGTTCATGTCTGTGTCGGCGCGAACGTCATCGTCATAGTGCAAGTCAAGACATGGTTTTCCATCTACGATGCCAACGGATACTGCGGCAACTGAATCCCGCAATACAACTGCATCTTTACCAACTAAGCCAGAGTTTCGAGCCCATTCAACGGCGTCGGCTACTGCAACGTATGCGCCTGTGATCGCTGCAGTTCGGGTACCACCATCTGCTTGCAAAACATCGCAGTCAATCATGATGGTATTTTCACCAAGGGAAGATAGGTCAATAACAGAACGCAAACTGCGACCAATTAGTCTCGAAATTTCGTGAGTGCGGCCACCTAGTTTGCCCTTCACGCTCTCGCGATCATTACGGGTATGAGTGGCTCGAGGCAACATCGAATACTCGGCTGTTAACCAACCTTCGCCACTTCCCTTTTTCCAGCGCGGCACGCCTTCACTAAATGACACAGCGCATAGGACTTTGGTGGCGCCAAACTCTACGAGCACACTGCCTTCCGCGTGATCAAGCCATTGGCGAGTGAAAGAAACATTACGAAGTTGGTCGGCCATTCGGCCATCTGAGCGATTAGTCACGTACCTGACTCTATTGCATTCGATAAATTGCCTGGCTTATTGCTTGAGCGAAGTAACTTCTAGAACCTCTGGCCCGAGGAACCTTCTGGCCAGATGCGTAAATGATTCACCAGTCGCTAGGAATTCATGAGTTGGAGATGGCAGAGTTGGGTTTCGAGTTAGGTTTTGTTCAACCAAAATTCGATAGACATCTTTAGCGGTTTCTTCGGCGCTTGATACCAGTGTCACTTTGTCACCAGTGATCATGGAAATTACACCAGTCAGTAGCGGATAATGCGTGCAGCCAAGAACCAGAGTGTCAACGTCTTGATTTAACACTGGCTGTAGGTACTCGCGGGCGATTGCAGTTAGTTCGTCACCGTTTGTAACACCTGCTTCTACAAATTCCACAAATTTTGGGCAAGCCTGTGACGTCACTTCAATATGTGGCGCCGCAGAAAATGCGTCAGAGTATGCATCACTAGTAATCGTCGCCTGAGTTCCAATCACGCCAATCTTTCCGTTGCGTGTTGCTCCCACAGCTCTACGTACTGCAGGCTGAATTACTTCAATAACCGGAATTGAATAGCGCTCGCGGGCATCACGCAACATTGCAGCACTTGCTGAGTTACAAGCAATAACAAGCATCTTTACGTCACGCTCAACTAAGGAATCCAAAACTTCCAGAGCAAACTCACGAACTTGAGCAATTGGTCGCGGACCGTAAGGACCATGTGCGGTATCACCGACATAAACAACTGGCTCATTAGGTAACTGGTCCAAAATCGCTCGAACTACAGTCAAGCCACCAACGCCTGAATCCATAACACCTATTGCGCGATCATTCACACCTTAAGAGTAATCTGACAGCATGCTCAACTTGCGCAATGTACCCAAATCCATCATCAGCTTGATGGCAATTATTGCTGTGGGTGCGGGCTTTAACTTTGTGATGGGCCTTCTGTTGGCACTCGCGCCAGAGGTTCTCAAAGGAATTGAGCAACCAGCTACGGCTAGTGGAGCACCATCCAAATTGATCCTGATCTCAGGTGTTGCTTGCATTGCAATTGGCTTTGTTTTTATATGGGTGCTCAAGGAGTTAGCCAATAAATCACCCCTTGCAATTGTGATGATTTACACGCTTTTAGTTATAACCACTCTTTTTGGAATGTTTAGGTTGCCGATCGGATTAGTAAACATCGCAGCTAACCTCTTAGTCCTATTTTTAATCCGATCCAAGAGTGCAAAACAATGGCTAAGTCCGCCTTTATAGTTGCAAAGTATTGGCAACAGTGAACAACGCGCCAGCAAATTTCGCCTAAATCCCGCAGAATGTAGTCAGCAAGAAGTGTTTAGAAGTTTCATTTACACTTAGGTATCCAATCGTTTGAAAGCGTCAAAATGTCTGTAGCCGTAAGTATTCCGACCATCCTGCGTAGTTACACCAATAATGCGCGCTCGGTTTCAGCCACAGGTGAGACGCTGGAGCAAATCATTGCTGACCTCGAAACGCAGTTTCCAGGAATTTCGGACCGCTTAATTGAAGATGGGAAGCTAAGACGCTTCGTAAACATCTACATCAACGATGAAGATGTCAGATTTACCGGAAGCCTTGCCGCACCAGTTTCCGAGGGTGACTCAGTGACTGTTTTGCCTGCCGTCGCTGGTGGCTGACACTAATCATGCGTTACAACTCGCTACTCGAATCAGTGGGAAATACTCCCCTGGTTGGACTCCCTAATCTTTCACCATCAGCAGACGTTCGACTGTGGGCAAAACTAGAAGACCGCAATCCAACCGGTTCGATTAAAGATCGTGCCGCCCTTGCAATGATCGAAGCAGCTGAAGCAGACGGAACACTAACGCCAGGCTGCACAATTCTTGAACCAACAAGTGGCAACACTGGAATTTCTTTAGCAATGGCCTCCCGGCTTAAGGGCTACAAATTGATTTGCGTAATGCCTGAAAATACTTCACCTGAAAGAACTCAGCTTCTAAACATGTGGGGCGCCGAAGTTCGATATTCGCCAGCAGCCGGTGGCTCAAATGAAGCAGTTCGAGTTGCCAAGAATTTGGCAGCGGAAAATCCGAGTTGGGTAATGCTTTACCAATATGGCAATCCAGCTAATGCCGAAGTGCACTATCGAACTACTGGACCAGAAATTTTGGCAGACTGCCCAACCATCACACACTTCGTCGCTGGCTTAGGCACTACCGGAACTCTTATGGGTACCGGGCGATTCCTTCGAGAGCACAAGCCAGATATTGCAATTGTTGCTGCCGAACCGCGCTATGGCGAACTTGTTTATGGACTGCGCAACATCGATGAAGGTTTCATCCCAGAACTTTATGATGAGTCGGTTTTGACTACTCGATTTTCAGTGGGGCCACTTGAGGCAGTTGCCCGCACCCGGGAACTTCTGGATCGCGAGGGAATTTTTGCTGGCATTTCAACTGGTGCGATTTTGCATGCTGCTTTAGGTATGGCAACGAAAGCTGTGAAGGCTGGACAAAAAGCCGACATTGTTTTTATTGTTTGCGACGGTGGTTGGAAGTACCTATCAACTGGTGCATATGAAGGAACGGTTGAGCAGGCTTCTGAGGCCTTAGACGGACAACTCTGGGCTTAGCCCATTTAAGTTATTACGATTTCTTCTTCGGTAATAACACCGTCAACAATTCGATAGGACCGGATTTCAAACGGGCCATCCTGGTTTCCAGTTTCCCGGGTCGAGATCAGCACGTAGTGCGCAAAAGGTTCAGAAGCGTATGCCACATCCGTTCGCGACGGGTAAGCCTCGGTTGCAGTATGAGAATGGTAAATCACAACCGGGTCTTCGCCCTTGGCATCAAGGTCGCGATAGAGCTTAAGTAGGTCTGCTGAATCGAATTCATAAAAAGTTGGCGACCTGGCGGCATTGACCATGGGAATAAACCGCGTTGGAGTATCTGACCCTGAAACCCCAGCAATTACGCCACAGGCCTCGTCTGGGTGATCCTGTCTTGAGTGGGCCACAATTTGGTCAATCAAGTCTTGAGAAATACTCAACATATTCGGATATTTCTCCTTTTCTTGGGCTAATTCTTAATAATAGCGCGCTTTTTTGCGTGTTTCAGTTGAAAGTGGGCTTCAACAAGAGGATGCTAGATGAAGCACGAAATGCTGCTCGAGCAGCATCAAAACTGAACTGATTCGGCAGTTCCCAATAAAAGGAGCAACACTTCATGGATGGTATCTATGATGTAAAGACACTGACAGACAGTCAATACGTTATTGTCAGTGGGTTCTTGTCACTTGGTTTTGCAGCAATGCTTGCCACGACAATTTACCTATATCTAAGTCAAGCCCGCGTACTTCCAAAGTACCGCCAGGCAATCGTAATCTCAGGAACTGTAACCCTGATTGCGCTTTACCACTACTGGAGAATCTATGATTCATTCAAGGCAGCACATGGTGGGCTTGAAGTTTTCAACGAAGCTTACCGCTACGTTGACTGGTTACTAACTGTTCCACTTTTGCTTATGGAAACCATTGCAGTACTTGCACTTCCAGCAGCAAACCGTAAGTCACTAACAGCTCGTCTAGTTCCTGCATCAGCAGCAATGATCATCCTTGGTTACCCAGGTGAAGTTTCTGCAGACATGGCAACAAAGGCAATCTGGGGTGGACTTTCTTCAATTCCGTTCTTGTACATCCTTTACATCTTGTTCGTAGAGTTGACCAAGACACTTGAAACACAGCCATCTGAAGTTGCAGCAACAGTCAAGCGTCTTCGCTTGTTACTTATTGCAACTTGGGGTGTCTACCCAATCTCGTACCTACTGCCACTAGTTGGCGTCGATGGCGGAAACGCCTTCGTTGGTCGTCAGGTCGGTTACACCGTTGCTGACATCCTTGCCAAGTGTCTCTTTGGTCTAACAATCTACAAGATTGCTCGCCTAAAGAGCGCAGCAGATGACTCATCATATGC
>Ga0209357_1000710_pt1 | contig 13449 bp, 10 predicted proteins | sample LauGreFBDMM110SD_2_FD_187573 | JGI IMG/M metagenome (GOLD analysis project Ga0209357, IMG submission 187573) | Freshwater lake microbial communities from Lake Michigan, USA - Fa13.BD.MM110.SD (SPAdes) (version 3) | ecosystem: Environmental > Aquatic > Freshwater > Lake | place: Lake Michigan... | reverse complement strand
ATCCGGCCCTGTCTCGACGCCGGCTACTGGGTCGGCTTCACGCTCTATCCCATCACGAAGTGCTCGCCGAAACGCGCCGTCGACATGCTGGAGAAATATGGCACCGAGAGAATCCTCGTGAACTCCTCCGCCGACTGGGGCCCGAGCGATCCCTTCACGCTGCAGGAGTGCATCCTCGAATACCGCCGCCGAGGCCACTCCGTGCAGGAGGCGATCGACGTATTCCACAACAATCCCTGCCGGTTTCTCGGCCAGAATCCCAAGTTTGACATCCAGCCGATCCGGTTGGAGACGCTCTCCCGAGAGACGGTCTCCGCCTGACGCAGCGGCTGGAAGTGATTCCCGGACGAGAATCCCAGGAGGTGTGGCATGCATGATTCCACCAGCACGCAGCTTTCCCTGATTCGGCAGTTGAAGTTCTGTGCGGGGCACCGTCTCTATCGCCACGAGAGCAAGTGCGCCTTCTTTCACGGGCACAACTACCGGGTCGACATTGAGGTGGTGGCCGCCGGCGGCGGCAGCGAGGTGGATAGTGTCGGCCGGATCGTCGACTTTTCGCTGATCAAGCAGCGGATGCTCGCCTGGCTCGATGCCCACTGGGACCACGCCTTCCTGATCTTCGAGGAGGATGCCAATGCCCTGGCAGCGATCCGCATGGTCGAGCCGACGAAGTATTTCGTGATGCCCTCCAACCCGACCGCCGAGAACATGGCCCGCTATCTGCTCGAGGTCGTGGCCCCCGGCGTGCTCGGCGACCTGGGCGTGGTGGCCCGCAAGGTGGCCGTCTGGGAGACCGACGAATCGTGCGCCGTGGCCACCCTGACTGGTGATGCAGGCGGGCTCGGCCTGGCGCTCGCATCGGCTGTGCTGATTGACGACCGCTATGATCGATGACCGCTTGAAAAACCTGACGAGCGAGTGACCGAGCCGATGACACCTTCTGCGTCCTTTCCTGCGACCCGTCTCCGCCGCAACCGGCAGCATCCGTGGCTCCGCCGGATGGTCTGCGAAACCACGCTCTCCCCGGCTGATCTGGTCTGGCCGCTCTTCGTCCATGACCACGAGGCGAGCCTGCCCGTGCCGAGCCTGCCGGGTGTGGAACGGCTGTCGATCGATGGCGTGGTCAAGGCGGCCGACGAGGCCCGGCAGTTGGGCATCCCGGCTGTCGCACTCTTTCCCGTGGTGGAGCCGCGGCTCAAGTCGGAGGACGCGGCCCACGCGACCGATCCCGACAATCTCGTCTGTCGCACCGTGCGGGCGATCCGACGGCAGTTGGGCGACGCGGTGGGCGTCATCTGCGACGTGGCTCTCGACCCCTACACCAGCCACGGCCACGACGGCCTGCTCCGCGACGGCCGGATTCTCAACGACGAGACGGTCGAGGTGCTCTGTCGGCAGGCGGTGGTGCTCGCCGAGGCGGGCTGCCAGATCGTGGCGCCGTCCGACATGATGGACGGCCGCGTGGGGGCGATCCGTCGGGCGCTCGACGGGGCCAGCAGACAGGATGTCTGCATCCTGTCCTATGCGGCGAAGTATGCCTCTGCCTTCTACGGCCCGTTCCGTGACGCGGTTGGCAGTGCCACGGCGCTTGGCGCGGCTGACAAGAAGACCTACCAGATGGATCCCGCCAACAGCGACGAGGCGATCCGGGAGGTCGCCCTCGATCTCGCGGAGGGCGCCGACATGGTGATGGTGAAACCGGCAGGCGTGTCGCTGGACATCATCCACCGCGTGAAGCAGGCGTTTGGCGTGCCGACCTTCGCCTATCAGGTGAGTGGTGAATACGCGATGATCCATGCCGCGGCTGCCAACGGCTGGATCGATGGGGAGAAGGCGGCGCTGGAAAGCCTGCTGGTGATCAAGCGGGCCGGAGCCGATTGCATCCTCACCTACTTCGCGCCAGATATCGCCCGGCGGCTAGCCTGACTCGGCAAGTTGGAAACTTGCCGCCACGGGAGAGATTGCCGAAGCGTTTGACCCCGTGGCCACAAGTTTTCAACTTGTGGAATCCGGCAGGATGTCGTGTTTCTCGTGAATCCGACGCCTACGCCTTCGGGCGGAAGGCCACGAGCCGCTCGGGGTTTGTCTCAAGCCGCGGCGGGGACGGATCGTCGGTGTGGATGAGATCGACGCAGTAAGGGATTGCCGGAAACACAGCTTCGAGACACTCGCGGATGCTCTTCGGCCGGCCCGGCAGGTTGACGACCAGCGCCCCGCCGCAGACGCCCGCCGTCTGCCGCGAGAGGATCGCCGTCGGCACGTATTTGAGCGAGACCTGCCGCATCAGTTCCCCGAACCCGGGCAGCATCTTTGTGCAGACCTGCTCGGTGGCCTCGGGCGTCACGTCCCGCGGAGCCGGGCCTGTGCCGCCGGTCGTGACGACGAGGCAGCAGCCTTCCGCCGCCAATGTATGGATGGCCGCGGCGATCGAGTCGAGGTCGTCGGGCACGATCCGCTCGCGTGGCTCCCACGGCGATTCGAGCACCTCGGCCAGATAGTCGCGGATTGCGGGGCCGCCTTCGTCGGCGTATTCGCCGCGGCTCGCGCGGTCGGAGACGGTGAGGATGCCGATCAGGGCGGGCATCAGATCATGCCCCGCGACTCGAGGAGCTTCACGACCGCATCCACACAGCGGCCCACCGGCCATTCGTGCGTGGGCAGCACGAGGTCGGGATCGGTTGGAAGCTCGTACGGGGCAGAAACCCCCGGGAAATTGGTGAGTTCGCCCTGATCGGCCAGCCGATAGTGGCCCTCGGTATCGCGGGTGCGGCAGACATCCAGGGGCGCCGCAAGATGCACGACGAGAAACCGGTCGGTGCCGACGCGATCAGCCGCCTTCCGACGGACCGCTTCGTCGGGCGCTACGAAGGCGGCGATGCAGAGCATGCCGGCGTCGTTGAACAGCCTCGCCACTTCGACACTGCGCCGCAGGTTCTCGCTGCGATCGGCCGCTGTGAAGCCGAGATCCTTGCTGATGCCCAGCCGCATGTTTTGACCGTCGAGGACGACCACGCCGCGGCCCATGTCGAAGAGTTTTCTTTCGAGCGCCTTGGCGAGCGTCGACTTGCCCGACCCCGTCAGACCGGTGAGGAGGATCGTGGCGGGCTTCTGGCCGAACCGCGCCTCCCGCTCCACAGCCGTCACGCCGCTCTGCTCGGCGTGCAGGTGTTCCGCCGCCGCCGAGTCGTCCCAATGATCGGCGGCGGCGCCCTCCGCCTCGCGGTCGAGGATCATGCCCGCCGCGACCGTGGCGCTCGTGAGGCGGTCGATCATGATGAAACCGCCGGTCGTGCGGTTGCGGCGGTAGGTGTCGTGGGCGATGGGGCTCGTGAGCGTGACGGTGCAGCGGCCGATCTCGTTGAGCGCCAGCGTCGGAGCCGGCTGGCTGTGGAGCGTGTTGATGTCGACCCGGTAGCGGAGCGTGCTCACCGCGCCGGGGACGACCTTGCTCGTCTGCTTGAAGAGGTATTGTCGGCCCGGCACCAGCGGCTCCTCGGCCATCCACACGAGCATCGCCTCGAACCGCTGGTCGACCTTCGGCACGTTGCCCGGCCGCACAAGCATGTCGCCGCGGCTCGAATCGATCTCATCTTCGAGGGTGAGCGTGATCGACTGGGGGGCGAAGGCCTCGTCGAGTTCGCCATCGAACGTCACGATGGACTTCACGCGGCTCTTCTTCCGAGAGGGGAGCGATAGGATCTCATCACCTCGGCGGATGATGCCCGAGGCGATCGTGCCAGCGAAGCCGCGGTAGTCGAGGTTGGGCCGCAGTACCACCTGCACCGGAAAGCGGAAGTCCTCGAGGTTGCGGTCGGAGCCGATGTAGACCGTCTCCAGGAGCGTCATCAGCGGGCTGCCGGTGTACCACGGCATGTTCGGGCTGTTCGTGACGACGTTGTCCCCCTTCAGGGCCGAGATTGGCATGAAGTGGACGTCGGGCAGCTCCAGCCTCGAGGCGAAGTCGATGTAGTCGGCCTTGATCTTCTCGAACACCGACTGGTCGTAGCCCACGATGTCCATCTTGTTGATGGCGACGACGATGTGCCTGATCCCCAGGAGCGACACGATGAAGCTGTGCCGCTTCGTCTGCGGGAGCACGCCGTGCCGCGCATCGACCAGGATGATGGCCAGGTCTGCGGTCGAGGCCCCGGTCGCCATGTTCCGCGTGTACTGCTCGTGGCCCGGCGTGTCGGCGATGATGAACTTCCGCCGATCGGTCGAGAAATAGCGGTAGGCGACGTCGATCGTGATCCCCTGCTGCCGCTCGTCCTCCAGTCCGTCGGTAAAGAGCGCGAGATCGACATCCTCGCCGGTGGTTCCATACCTCGCAGTGTCTTTGCGGATGGCGGCGAGTTGGTCCTCGTAGATCATCTTCGACTCGTAGAAGAGCCGGCCGATGAGCGTGCTCTTGCCGTCGTCGACGCTGCCGCAGGTGATGAACCGCAGCAGTTCCTTGCGCTCGTGCTGCGCAAGGTAGGCGTCGATGTCGGAGGCGATGAGGGAAGACTGGTGTGACACGGCCTAAAAATATCCTTCCTTCTTCTTCTTCTCCATGCTGCCGGCCTCGTCGGAGTCGATCAGCCGCCCCTGCCTTTCGGAGAACGTGGTCAGCAGCATCTCCTGGATGATCTCGGGCAGCGTGGTGGCCTGGGAGTCGACCGCCCCGCTCAAGGGATAGCAGCCGAGCGTGCGGAACCGCACCCGTCGCATCTCGGGCTTTTCGCCCGGCTGCATGGGGAGCCGGTCGTCGTCAACCATGATCATCACACCGTCGCGCCAGACGATCGGCCGCTCGGCCGCGAAGTAGAGTGGCACGATCGGAATGTTTTCCAGATGGATGTATTGCCAGACATCGAGTTCGGTCCAGTTGGAGAGCGGAAAGACACGGATGCTCTCCCCCTTGCGGACTTTCGTGTTGTAGAGATTCCAGAGTTCGGGCCGCTGGTTCTTGGGATCCCAGCGGTGGAACTCATCGCGGAAGGAAAATACCCGTTCCTTCGCGCGGGATTTCTCCTCGTCGCGGCGCGCCCCACCGAAAGCCGCGTCGAACCGGTACTTGTCGAGCGCCTGCCGCAGAGCCTGCGTCTTCATGATGTCGGTGTGCACCTTGCTGCCGTGCGTGATCGGGTTGATGCCCTGGGCGCGACCTTCCTCGTTGACGTGCACGATCAGCTTGAAGCCCAGTTCCTTGCCGACGTATTCGTCGCGGAGTTTGTACATCTCGCGGAACTTCCAGGTCGTATCGACGTGGAGGAGCGGAAAGGGGGGCTTGGCCGGATAGAACGCCTTCTCGGCGAGGCGGACCATCACAGCCGAATCCTTGCCGATGGAATAGAGCATCACCGGGTTTTCAAACTCGGCCATCACCTCGCGGATGATGTGGATGCTCTCGGCTTCGAGCTGGCGGAGGTGGGTGAGATTGTAGGATGTCATGGCGGCAATGGGGGACAAACGTCGGTTGCTGCAGGCTACTGTAAGAAACCCGTGTCCCCGCGGCAATTGCAGGCTTTCATGGCGATTGAGCCGCCCCGGGCGGACCCCCCGAACACGCTCCGCTCGCTCGGCGGCTCGGCGACCGCGTCGGGGACGATGGTGCGCGTGTTGCGCCGAGGCGCCTGATGCTCGCTTCGGTGTCCGGGCAGCCCGCCCTCGACTTGGGATGCTGAGGAGCCGGTCGGAGGCACGCGCAGGAGTCCGGTGAATTCTGCGACTCACGAGCGATGTACGATTCGTCCAAGAGCCTCCCGTAGCAGAATCCGCCGGCGACGAGCATGCCGCAGCCGGCGAACCAATGCGCGTGAATTCAGCCCCCATCCATCCCGCGATGCCCTGGATCGCCTGATGCTACGGAGTGGCCTCCCGCAATCCATCCGCCTGGCGGCGGATGCTGCGGAGCTCGGCGGCATCTTTGCGGGCGAGATTTTTCAGCTGCATTCCCATCCGCGGATTCTTTTTGAGCAGCTTCTCGTGGCGGGCGAGGAAGTCCCAGTAGAGCGTCGTGAACGGGCAGGCATCGGGGCCGGTGGCGAGTTTCGGATTGAACCGACAGCCACCGCAGGCGTTGCTCATCCGGTCGATGTAGGCACCGGAGGCGCAGTAGGGCTTGGAGGCCATCACGCCGCCGTCGGCGAACTGGCTCATGCCTAGCGTGTTGGGAAGCTCCACCCACTCGACGGCATCGACGTAGACGGCGAGGTACCAGCGGTGCACCTCCTGCGGCTTCACGCCCAGAAGCATTGCAAAGAGGCCCGTCACCATCAGCCGTTGAATGTGATGGGCGTAGCCGTGGCGGAGCGTCTGCGCGAGCGCGTCCTTGAGACAGTTCATCTCGGTGTCGGCTGTCCAATAGAGGTGTGGCAGTGGAAGGTCGGCGCCGAGCGCATTCCGCTGCTCGTACTCCGGCATAAAGTGCCAGTAGATGCCGCGGACATACTCCCGCCAGCCGAGCACCTGCCGGATGAAGCCCTCGGTGGCCTCGAGCGGCGCTTTCCCCTGCCGCCACATCCGCTCGGCGCCGGCGACTACGTCGCGAGGATCGAGCAGCTTCATGTTCATCGCCTGCGAGAGGCGGGAGTGGTAGAGCCACGGCTCGCCGGTCCAGATCGCGTCCTGATACTTCCCGAAGCTGGCGAGCCTATGCGTGAGAAAATCGTCGAGCGCCACGCGGGCGTCGTCGGGCGTCACCGGCCAGTCGAAGGCGTCGAGGCTGCCCGGATGGTTGGCGAAGCGAGTGTCGACCAACGCGATCACGTCGCGGGTGATGGCGTCTGGCGGAAACGGCGTCGGCGCGGGGAGCCGGCCCGGGCCGCGAGCGGGGCCGCTCTTGGGAAACGAGCCGCGGTTTTCCGCGTCGAAGTTCCACTGGCCGCCGGCGGGCTCGCCGTCGTCCATGAGCACCGCATGCTTTTCACGGAGGGGTCGGTAGAAGTATTCGAGCCGCAGCTGCTTCCGGCCTCGGGAATGTTCCGCGAACTCCTCCCGCGACGAGAAGAAGTGCCTGTCCGGGCGAATCTCCAGAGGGATGCCTGCCTCCCGGGCGGCTGCTTCGAGGGCCACCCTCACCCGCCATTCGCCCGGTTCAACGACGATCATGCTGTCTGGGGTCCGACCGGTGGCCTTCGCCCGGTCGAGGCTCTGCAGCAAGCTGTCGGCGAGCGTGCTGGGAGTGCGGCCTTTTTCCCTGGCCCGCGTGTCTCCTGTCAGCTCCGTGTAGTCGACTTCGATGCCAGCGGCGGCGAGGGTGGCGCGGAAGTGTCTCATCGCCGACAGGAAGACGGCGATTCTAGCCTTGTGAGTCCAGACATGGGTCGATTCCTCGGCCACTTCTGCCATCCAGACAGAGTCCCTGGTGCGGTCGAAGCCGTCGAAGGCGGCGCTCCTGGGATCGAGCTGGTCGCCGAGCACAAGGACGAGACGGCGTGGCATGGAATGACTATGGAGGGGTTACGGGATCTGGTCACTGGGCTGACCGGGATCGGCTTCTCTGTTTCTTTGCGGTCGGCTGGGCGCAGGCGCGATGGCCGACAGTGCCCCTGTCACGGTGAGCATCATGGCCATTGGCACTGCCAGACATACTAGGGCCGGGGAAGCGGGCCACCAGGGGCCTAAGGAATTGACCAACTGTGCCCATCCGCAGAGATGGAGGAACGTGACCGGCACGAGCAGCAGTTCGGTCGGCACCGTGGGCCACTCCGGCAGGGCAGACCAGATCAGTGCCTGCACGAGGCAGGCCACGAGCAGGAGCAGCATCGTGCCCAGCATTCCTTGCCATCCAAACACGATGCCCACAAGCGTCAGGCCGATGCCAAGCGCATGCGGTTGCCCGAGCGGCTGACCGGTGCGGCCCGACGCATCGCCATGCAGGCGACGGCTGAGCAGCCATTGCAGCAACAGCCCGCAGAGCAGGCCTGCCACGCCGCCGACCACCGACACACCCAGCCCCTGCACGAGCCAGTCGTCCATGGCTGTGTTCGGCCCGCCTCCCAGCCCCAGGGGATGCAGCGGCGGAAACATCACCGGTAAGGCGGCGGCCACGCCCAACACTGCGAGAACGCTCCGGCTCGGAACACGCCGGCCGTCCCAGGCGACGAGGCCCCAGACCAGAAGCACGCAGAGTGCGCCGGAGTGATAGAGCCAGAGCCCGATCAAATCTGGCTCGAGAGTTGGGAAGAGTTTGAGCACGCCGCCGCGCTGGAAGTCGGGCGGCCGGCCCGGCAGGTTTGCTCCGCCCGACAGGAGTTCGCGGAAGTAGACCGCCGTGCAGAGGCCGGCACAGACCGATTCGATGATCGGATACCGCGACGCGATCGGCAGGTCGCACGATCGACAGCGTCCGTTCAGATTCAGCCAGCCGATCACCGGCAGGTTGTCGTACCACTTGATGGCACTGTGGCACCTTGGACAGCGGGATCCACCGTGCACGACCGATTGCCCAAGTGGCAGCCGGTGGACCACGACGTTCAAAAAACTCCCAATCAACGACCAGAAGACGAAAATCCAGGTCGTGATGAAGAAGCCGGCAGCCACCACAGGAAGCGTTTCGAGCCAGGAGTCTTCTGCGATGAACGCTCGCTTCGGGCCCGCTCGAAGCCCCTCCAACCAATCCACTGTTGGCACGGCAAGGGCCAGGGCGACGGAGGCTAGAAACACGCCCCAGACGATTCCCCGGCTCGGGTGCGCCGGGTGAGCCCGCTCAGCATGGGGCACCGGTGTTGCCGGGTCCGCGTCTGGCTCCGCGTCACGCACTCGAAATCCCTCTTTCTGTCGCCGTTTTCCCACAGCCTACCACGGTGGGGAACCGGCAAAAAAATCGCGACTGGACAATTCCGTCGAGCTGTTACTGGGCAGCGGCCCGTGCGGTTAGTCCCTTACGACAGGCATGTCCGTCGCCCCCTGGTTAGGAGGCCCTCCGTGATCGCACTCGTCAAACGTGTTTCGAAGCCCTCGCGGCGCACCGCGAAGAAGGTCCGCAAGGCGGTTGCTTCCGGCCGTCGTCCGGCCACCGCGGGTCGGGCCACCGCCGCCAAGAAGTCGCTGCTTGCGGACCGGCGGGCGCGACTCTTCGACCGCGTGATCGACTATGTTGCCTGCCGCCAGTTTCTCGCCGAAGATGCCGAACGCCTGGCCTCCGACCCACCGGTCGAGGCAAAGGTGCCACTCCAGCACGCCCGCTCGGAGTCTCCCTCCGGCGCGGGCCTGACGCCCTATCTCGCCAGCCTCTATCAGACGAGGCTGCTCTCCAAGGAGGAGGAGCAGTTTTATTTCCGCCGCATGAACTGGCTCAAGTTCCGTGCTGCCACGGTTCGCGGTCGCCTCGACCGGCGTCGGGCTACGCTGCGGCAGATCGACAGAATTGAAGGTTGGCTCACCGAGGCTGAGACGGTGAAGGCGATCATCATCACATCGAACCTCCGGCTCGTGGTCTCGATTGCGAAGAAGTTCGTCGACACGACGAATTCGTTCGAAGAATTGGTTGGCGAGGGCAACGTCGCGCTGATGCGGGCCGTGGAAAAGTTCAGCTTCGCGCTGGGCAACCGTTTCAGCACCTACGCGACCTACGCCATCCAGCGGCATTTCTTTCGGCTTTCGCACAAGGCCCGGCAGCTTCGTCAGCGGTTCGTGTCTGACGACGAGTCGTTCAAGGGACTGTCGGCTGCCGAGCCCAACACCGAGCAGTGTTCGTTTGAGCAGATCGCCTTGCTCAAGGACCTGTTCACACAGTTCCTCGGGGAACTCGAGCCGCGGGAGCAGCAGATCGTCGTGGCCCGCTTTGGCTTCGATGGCCAGCCGCCGCGGACGTTCCGTGAACTGGGCGTCTCGATGGGCGTCTGCAAGGAGCGGATCAGGCAGATCCAGACGCGGGCCCTCGACAAACTCCGCGAGATGGCTGCTGAGGCGCGGTTGGAGCAGACCGTGGGTGACTGGCTGTAGGCCAGCTGGATCGAGGGGCCGTCGGGGTCGTGGCTGGCCGACCGACCTGCTATCCTCTGCGGCATGAATACCACAAGCAAATCCGCTGCTCCGACGTTTCGTCTTTGGCTGATGATGGTGCTCGAGTTCCTGATCTGGGGCGCCTGGCTGCCCTTGATCTGGGGTTACATGGGCGCGGGCGTCGCCGATGGCGGCCTCGGTTTCACGCCAGCGCAGATCGCCTGGGTCGGCAGCGCCTTCGCGATCGCCTCGATCGTAGGGATATTCTTCTCGAGCCAGTTCGCCGACCGCACGTTTGCCGCCGAGAAGTTCATGGCCGCGAGCCACTTCATCGGCGGCCTAGCGATCCTCGGAATGTACTGGGCCAAGGACTTCCCCATGTTCTTCGGCCTCATGCTCGTGCACTCGCTGCTCTACGTCCCTACGATCTCGGTTTCCAATTCGATCGCGTTTGCACACATGAAGAACGCCGAGAAGGAGTTCGGCCTGGTGCGGATGGGTGGCACGATTGGCTGGATCCTCGCGGCCTGGCCGCTGTTCTTCCTGCTGGAAGGAAAGACCGGCGTTGCGGCCACGACGGCGAAGGCGAGCATCTTCCTCGTCGCCGGCATCGCCTCCCTGATCCTCGCCGCCTATAGCCTCACGCTACCGCACACGCCGCCGAAGCGGGCGGCGGCCGGCGAGGGCGGGTTCGCGTGGCTCAAGGCCGCCAAATATCTCTCGAAGCCGTTTCTATTCGTCCTCTTCGTAGTGACGTTCATCGATTCGGTGATCCACAACGGGTACTTCCTGCTGGCCGGTAATTTTCTTGGCGATAAGAACGCCGCCGCCATCGCGCAGCAGTGGATCATGCCGGTGATGAGCATCGGGCAGGTGGCGGAGATCGCCACGATGGCTGTCCTGGGCGGCGTGCTCGCCCGGCTCGGCTGGAAGACGACGATGATTCTCGGCATCCTCGGTCATGCGGCCCGGTTTGCGGTGTTCGCCTTCATGCCACAGAACCAGGCGATGATCATCGCCGTGCAGGTGCTCCACGGCGTCTGCTACGCATTCTTCTTCGCCACGCTCTATATCTTCATCGACGCCGCGTTCCCGAAGGACGTGCGGTCGAGCGCCCAGAGTCTGTTCAACCTGCTGGTCTTGGGGTTGGGCGACCTGGCGGCCAAGTGGCTGTTCATTCCGCTTCAGGAACGGCTCACGGTGGAGGGCACAACCGACTACCGGCAGCTGTTCCTCGTGCCAGCAGCCATGTCGCTGGCTGCGGCCGTTCTCCTGCTGGTCGCCTTCTGGCCGCCCCGGTCGCTGGCCACGGCGTCCGATACGCAAGACGATCTGGAGACCGAGCCAGAACTGGCGCGGTAGCCCCCAGCCCTCCCATGCCGCCGTGCCGGTGGCCCGGCACGCTTCGCTCGCTTCGGCGGCTCCTCGGCGGCGTCTTTCGCAGTGGTGGCATCATGGGCTCGGAGGCGTCTGAGGCTCGCTTCGGTGTCCGGTCCACCGGCCCGGCGCGCGGCTGCAACCCGTCTTGCACCACGCCCTCAGGCTTCCTACCCTCCCGGCCAGGACGGTGCCCTCCGATTACTCATGCCGGTATTGGAGCGGCCCCGCCCCATGGAGGATGCCATGCCCATTTCGCTTGAAGAACTTGCCCGCCATGTCCAGGGAACGGTCGTCGGCGCCGCCGCAGGGCTGTCGATCACCGGCGCAGCCACGCTGGAAACGGCCGGCCCGGCCGATATCACGCTCATCGATGCAGCCGACAAACTACATCTCCTGGCGAAGAGCCGCGCCTGCGCGGCGATCGTGCCGCAGGGTTCGGGCCCGATGGATCGACCCACGGTCGAGGTAGCCGACGTGCATGCGGCGTTTGCTGCGGTGATCGTTCATCTGCGGCCGCCCCGCGCGGCAGCCCGCATCGGCGTCAGCCCGCGGGCAGTCGTCGACCCCACGGCCCGCATCGGCGCCGACGCCGACATTCACCCGCTCGCCGTGATCGGCGCCGACGTGGAGATCGGTGCCGGCGCTACCATCCACTCGGGCGCTCAGATCATGGCCGGCTCTCGAATTGGTGCCTGTACGGTTATTTTTCCGAACGCCGTGCTCTATGAAAACACGCAGGTCGGCACGCGGTGCCTGATTCACGCCGGTGCTGTGCTCGGAGCCTATGGCTTCGGCTACAAGGTAGTAGGCGGCAGTTATGCCCTCTCGGCACAGTTGGGCTGGGTGGAACTTGGCGACGACGTCGAGATCGGCGCCGGCACCACCATCGATCGCGGCACCTACGGGCCCACCTCGATTGGTAACGGCACGAAGCTCGACAACCTCGTGATGATTGCCCACAACTGCCGGCTCGGCCGGCACAACATGATCTGTTCGCAGGTGGGTGTGGCGGGCAGCACGACCACTGGCGACTGGGTGGTGATGGCCGGTCAGGTCGGCGTCCGCGACCATGTGCATATCGGAGACAAGGCGATCCTTGGGGCCAGGTCGGGCGTATCGAACGACGTGCCGCCGGGCATCACGGTACTGGGTGAGCCGGCGATCGAACTCCGCGACCGCAAGCTGCAACTGGCGACCATGAGCAAGCTGCCCGAGATGCGGAAGGACCTCAAGCAACTCAACGCCCGCGTCGACGCCATCGAGCGGTCACAGCCGCAGCCTCAGTCGCAGGCCGGTCGCGGCACCGACGCCGCCTGATTCGCCAGAGCCCGGCTCCAGGCACGGGCCGCGGCAGCCGCTTCCTCCCTCTTTTCCTGATGCAGACCGTGATGAATCCGAACCTACCGTACGATCCACGCCCGCTCGCGGGTGAGATGATCGGCATCATCGCCGGCTGGGGCCGGTTTCCCGTGGCCGTGGCCGAGGCGATCCGCCGTCGCGGCGGCCGCACCGCCATCCTGTCGATCCGCGATCATGCCGACGCAGCGCTTGAGCCGCTGGCCGACATCCATGGGCATGTCGGTGTCGCGCAGCTCGGTGGGGCGATCGAGTTTTTCCGGCGGCACGGCGTGATCCGCGCGACGATGGCCGGCAAGATCCACAAGACGAAGCTCTTCGGCCGCCATGCGTGGCTCCATCATCTGCCCGACTGGCGGGCGCTTATGACCTTCTGGCCGCACTTCATCAGCCGTCGCCGCGACAATCGCGACGACTCACTGCTGGCCGCCATCACGTCGGCCTTCGATGTTGCCGGCGTAAAAATTTGCCCCGCCACCGACTTTGCGCCGGAGCTGTTGGCCTCCGAGGGTGTACTGGCGGGCCGGCCACTCTCCGCTGCGGAGCAGGCCGACGTGGCCTTCGGCTGGCAGCTGGCCAAGGAACTCGGGCGGCTCGACATCGGCCAGACGGTCGTCGTGAAAAACCGCGCGCCTTTGGCGCTCGAGGCGATCGAGGGCACGGACGAATGCATCCGCCGCGCCGGCAGGCTCTGTGCCTCGGGCGGCATGGTGGTGGTGAAGGTCGCCAAGCCGCGGCAGGACCTGCGGTTCGACATGCCGACGATCGGCCGTGGGACTGTCT
>Ga0209357_1000709_pt1 | contig 13460 bp, 14 predicted proteins | sample LauGreFBDMM110SD_2_FD_187573 | JGI IMG/M metagenome (GOLD analysis project Ga0209357, IMG submission 187573) | Freshwater lake microbial communities from Lake Michigan, USA - Fa13.BD.MM110.SD (SPAdes) (version 3) | ecosystem: Environmental > Aquatic > Freshwater > Lake | place: Lake Michigan... | reverse complement strand
GGGCTCGCTTGTCATCGCGCCGCCGCGATGCCTGACGACAAAAATCCCGGTCTCGCTTTTCGTCTTGCCACCCTGCTTGGGGCCGCAACCCCAGCGGTAGTTTCGCACTTTGCTGCGTTGTCATTTGGTGGAATCGGTGCAGTTGCCATGCGTGGTGAGCGAAAGATGGTCGAGCGGCATCAGCGCCGCGTGTCGCCAGAACTCAACTTGCTCCAGATGCAGCGCCGCGTGAATGATGCGTTCCAGAGTTATCTGCGCTACTACCTCGAGTCGTTTCGCATCTCGTCACTCACCGCGGGTGAAATCGATGCAGGGTTCAGCGCCGAGGGTTATGTGCACATCGAGCAGGCGCTCGGCCTGGGCAACGGTGCGATTCTGGCGATGCCACACGTTGGTGGTTGGGAATGGGCTGGTCGGTGGCTGGCACAACGTGGCTTGCAAGTGAGTGCAGTGGTTGAGGTGCTTGATTCCAAAGAGGCCTACGAAACTTTTTTGTCTCTGCGTCGCGCACTCGGGGTCAATGTGATTCCCCTTGACGAGCATGCAGGTGTGGCGGTGCAGGATGCATTGCGCGCCAATCATGTGGTGGTGTTGATGAGCGATCGAGACATCCAGCGCAATGGGGTAGAAGTTGAGTTCTTTGGTGAGCGCACCACGGTGCCGGCTGGGCCAGCGTTTTTTTCGTTGCGGGTCGGTGCACCCATTATCCCGGCTGCTGCGTATTTCACGCGGCGTGTTGACGGGCACCATGCCGTCGTTCGGCCTCCGATCGTGTTCGAACGCACCGGAAGCTTGCGCGCTGACATGCAGCGCCTCAGCCAACTGATGGTGGCTGAACTCGAGACATTGATTCGTCGCGCGCCAGAACAGTGGCACTTGTTTTCACCGAATTGGCCGAGCGATCCCGGCTATGGCAAGTAACTGGTTTTAGTTGTAGGCCGCAAACAAGTTGGCCACGCCCTTGGCTTGGCCGCCATCAACCGCCGACATCACTGCCACCGGCATCACGCCAGTTGCCCACCATGCTGCAATGCGATCTCGCACTACTTCGGCCGGGCCCGACATGGTGCAGTCGTCTAACCACTCGTCACTCATTACGGCCGTGAGCGCTTCGGCTAATTGCTCGCGCGAGGCGCTCGCCAGCACTCGCTCAAACTCATCAACTTGAGTGTCGTACCCGCTGGCGCGCCAGTAGTTGCGGTAATTCGGCAGTGTCGCATACATCACCAACGTGCGACGGTTGACGGCCCGGGCGGCTTCGATGTCGTCGGCAATCACCGTAGGAATCATGTTGGCCATGAAGAATTTCGCCCGCCGTTCTGCGGGGATGCGCGCAACCTGCTGGGGGATTGCCCGCAGCGAAGCGTTGGCCCACAATGCACCGTCACCAATTTCGATGGCCAAGTCGAGCATCTTGTCGCGCAGGGTGGCTAAGTAAATCGGTGGCAACGATCCACCGAACTTTTCGTTGGCCCGCATGGCGCCGACGTAATCGCGAATGTCGCTGAGTGGTTTACCCGTGGCCACACCGAGGCGCTGTACCACCGGCCCGTGGCTGACGCCGACGCCGAACGCAAAGCGTCCACCAGAGATTTCTTGAATGTGGGCTGCGGTATTGCCGGCTTCGACAGCGTGCGCCAGATAGATCGGCTGAATCGATGTGAAGTACGACAGCGTAGAGGTGGCGTGCGCCAGCGACACACAAAGAGACATTGCTGCACCAAGGCTTGGGCAAGCCACATGAGTGAAGCCGCGATCTTGTGCATCGCGTGCCAACTGCAGCACGCCGGCGCGCCGCGTGGGCGAGGCCACGAGCGAAATGGCAGGAAGTTGGATGGTCATGGTCAGTTTGCCCCGCGTCGTTTGATGGTGCTTTGCCCACCGTACCGTGAGGGGGTGGAGACGAGCCCATCAGAGCAGCGCCGCAACGACATGCTGCGGATCGCCATGGTGAGCCCCTACAGCCTGACGATTCCCGGCGGTGTGCAACATCAAGTGTTGGGCTTGGCGCGCGAGTTGCGTCGCATGGGCCACGAGGTGCGTGTACTTGGGCCATGTGACGGGCCACCACCCGAGCCGTTCGTGACACCTCTGGGCAACAGCCTGCCGACGGCAGCCAATGGTTCGTCAGCGCCGTTGGCACCAGATCCTTCAGCGGCACTGCGCACGCTGCGGGCCCTCAACGATGAAGCGTTTGACATCTTGCACCTGCACGAACCCATGGCACCAGGCCCAACCCAAACTGCGTTGATGTTGCGACTAGCGCCGATGGTGGGCACTTTTCATGCTGCTGGTGACATTGCGTGGTATCGACGTGTGCGTAAAGGTGTCGAGTGGCTGGGCACCCATCTTGACCATCGGGTGGCGGTGTCGGTGGCCGCCCGTGATATGGCCGCACGCCACGTGGGTGGCACGTTCGAACTTCTATACAACGGCATCGACATCGAAACTTACCGCCGACCGAATGTGACACGAGAGCACACCCCGACGGTGTTGTTCTGTGGTCGTCACGAGCCGCGTAAGGGTCTTGAAGTGTTGCTTGATGCGTTCATGCTGATGCCGAGCCACTACCAACTCTGGGTGTGTGCTGACGGCCCGCACATCGCCGACGTGCGCAAGCGATTTAGTCGCGACCCGCAGGTGGCTGCACGCATCGAGTGGCTCGGGCAGGTGTCTGAGCCCGAAAAACTTGATCGCCTGGCGCGCTGCAGTGTGTTTTGTGCACCGTCGTTGCACGGTGAGTCGTTCGGGTTGGTGTTGCTCGAAGCCATGGCGGCCCAAACTCCGGTGGTTGCCAGCGACATCGACGGCTACAGCACCGTCGTGACCGACAGTGTCGATGGTGTGTTGGTGCCACCTGGCGACCCGGCGGCACTCGCACACGCAGTGCAAACAGTGGTTGATGACCCGGTATTTAGTCAGCGCCTGGTGGGCGGTGGGGATGTGCGCGCCACACAGCTGTCGATGCAGTCGTTGGCGCTGCGCTATCTCGAAATTTATCGGGCGGTGCTCACGGCCGAAGCAGAAGAGCGAATCATCGTGCAGCCGAGCACGCTCGTCAGGTATTTCGAAGATCGACTGCTGCGTCGACCACGCTTCGCCAGATTTTCTCAGAACATGGTCAGCACAGTGTCAGAGTCGGTCACGGATACCGTTGCTACATTGCGCAATAAGTCGCAAATGTGGCGTGAACGTGTCACTGATGACGGCTCGGACGACGAGTAACCTGACCTTCATGAACGCGCTTTGGATCGTGCTCGCTGTGGTGGTGCTTCTGGTGGTGTGGGTGGTGGTGTCGTACAACCGGCTCATCAGTCGGCGCAACGAAGTGGACAACGCCTGGTCTCAGATCGATGTGCAACTCAAGCGTCGCCTTGATCTGATTCCGAACCTGGTCGAAACAGTGAAGGGCTATGCCGCATTCGAAAAAAGTGCTCTCGAGGCCGTCATTGACGCACGATCAAAGTCCATGTCGGCTGGGCCCGGCCCAGCTGCCCAGGGTGCTGCCGACATCGGGTTGAGCGGTGCATTGCGCCAGTTGTTTGCCTTGTCCGAGGCCTACCCCGACCTGAAGGCCAACACCAATTTTTTGTCACTGCAAGAAGAGCTACAAAACACCGAAAGTCGTGTTGCGTTCGCTCGCCAGTTCTACAACGATGCCGTTGAGCGCTACAACAACACCACGCAGTCGTTTCCTGGACTTATTTTTGCCAAGTCGTTCAATTTCACTGATCGTGAATATCTTGAAGTTGAGGCCGCAGCTGCAATACCGCCGTCGGTGAAGTTCTGAACGACCTGATCGCGGCGAACAAACGCCGTTCCGTGGCGTTGATGTTCGGTTTCGTGCTCGTGCTCGTCTTGGTTGGTATGGCAGTCGGTGTGTTGATTGGCAACGGCATCCTCGGCACGTTGATCGCCCTCACCATCGCTTCGGTAACGGCCTTCGTGTCGTACTGGAAGTCAGATGCCATCGCCTTGCGGATGAGTCGTGCGGTGCCAGCCGACCCCGTCGTCTACAAGCGCCTGCACAATTTGGTCGAAGGCTTGTGCATCGCCGGCGGCTTGCCCAAGCCACGTGTCTACATCGTCCATGATCCGGCGCCGAATGCATTCGCCACGGGGCGGAATCCGAAAAATGCAGCCATTGCTGTCACCACAGGACTTTTGGAAAAAATGAACCGAGTCGAGCTCGAAGGAGTCGTGGCCCACGAGTTGTCGCACATCAAGAATTACGACATTTTGGTCATGACTCTGGCAGTCACCTTGGTGGGTACCGTTGCCATTCTCACCGACATCACCATTCGCATGATGTGGTGGAACGGTGGGCGAGTGGCGCGGGCGGGAGATCGCGACAATCGCAGCAACCCGTTGGCGCTCATCGGTATTGCGCTATTGATTGTGGCGCCGTTGTTGGCGCGCGCCATGCAGGCTGCAGTAGGCCGGCGCCGCGAAACGCTGGCTGACGTGTCGGCTGTGCAGTTGACTCGTTATCCGCCGGGGCTCATTTCGGCACTCGAAAAGCTGCAAGCCGATAGCACGGTGACCCATTCAGCGTCAATGGCCACAGCCCATATGTGGATTGAGCAGCCATTGCCAGGGGTGAATGACACAGGTCGGTTGGGGTTTTTCCATAAACTCTTCAATACCCATCCCCCTCTCGCAGACCGCATCGCGCTGTTGCGAGAAATCTAAATACGAAGGAGCTCGCAATGTTCATTGCCCAGCGTCGTGGTGCAATTGCCAGTGGCCTGCTCGCCGTAGTCACCCTCGCTGCATGTAGCGGTGGGGCCGCCAGCACAAGCGATGTGCCCGACACCGTGGCGCCCGCCACCACCGTCGAGTCGACCACGACCACCACAATTCCGCCAACTTTGGCCCCGCTGACAGGTTTGGCTGTTGATGCACCGATTTTGCGCCCGGCACTCGCGGTCAAAATCGACAACCACCCCAAGGCCCGCCCGCAGTGGGGGTTGAACCAAGCCGATGTGGTGTATGAAGAAAACGTCGAGATGCTGACCCGCTTTGCGGCCGTGTTTCACACCAACGACAGCGATCCCGTCGGCCCCATTCGTAGTGGTCGCAAGCAAGACATCGACTTGCTCGAGCCGCTGAATTCGCCGCTGTTCGCGTGGAGCGGCGGCAATGCCGAGGTCACCAAACTGATTCGGGCGTCCAACCTCGTCGATCTCAGTTACTCCGTCGCTACGGACTCGGGTGGTTATCGCCGCGAGAGCTCGCGTTCAGCCCCGCATAACTTGATTGCCGATACATCCAAATTGTGGACGCTGGCGCCGGAAGGCGCACTGCCGCCACCAGCACAGTTTGTGTATCGCGCCGCCGACGAAGCGATTCCGGCCACTGCACTTGAAACCGGTGGCGTAAAAATCTCGATGGATGGCGTGCGAGTGATGTGGGAGTGGAGCAGCGAGTTTGCTCGTTTCTTGCGCTCGCAAGATGACAAGGCGCATGTTGACATTGAAGATGTGCGGGTGAATGCGGCCAACGTGGTGGTGTTGTACGTGCAGTACGGCAAGAGCGGCTACAGCCCCGTAGCCAAGACCAAGGGTTCGGGCGAAGCGTGGGTATTTACTGCGGGCAAGTTGTTCCAAGGCACTTGGGCCCGCGATGATGCGGCCCAGCCCTTCACGCTCAAAGACACCGCTGGCAACATCATCAAATTGACCCCGGGTAATACATGGGTGGAATTGCCGCGATTGGCCAAGGGCGTGTCGTTTTTGCCAGGCACCGACCCGACCTCGCTCAAGTACCCGTAACGAGGCGCACCAGGAGAATGCTCGGGTCGCCAAGTGTCACCTGCGCTCGGTTCAAACGCCATGGTGGTGAATAGGTACGCTAAAAACACCATGACAAAGCCTGAGAGGTCCGACAAGACCGACAAGACCGTCGGCTCAATGCGCGTGCAGCGCGGATTGGCCGAGATGTTGAAGGGTGGTGTGATCATGGATGTGGTCACCCCCGGCCAAGCAAAAATTGCCGAAGACTCCGGTGCAATCGCCGTAATGGCGCTTGAGCGCGTGCCCGCAGACATCCGCCGAGACGGTGGTGTGGCACGCATGAGTGACCCCGAGATGATCGAAGGTATTCAGGCTGCAGTCTCGATTCCGGTCATGGCCAAAGCCCGCATCGGACATTTCGTCGAAGCACAAGTGCTCGAGGCCCTTGGCGTTGACTTCATCGACGAGAGCGAAGTGCTCACGCCCGCCGACGAGGCGTTCCACATCGACAAGATGAAATTCACGATTCCGTTCGTCTGCGGGGCCACCAATCTGGGTGAAGCCCTCCGCCGTATTTCTGAAGGAGCCGCGCTCATTCGCTCGAAAGGTGAAGCCGGCACTGGCAACATCGTTGAAGCAGTGCGTCACCTGCGGTCAATTCTCGGCGATATTCGCAAAATCACTCAAGCCGACTCGGCTGAATTGTTTGGTTGGGCCAAGTTGCTCGACGCACCGTTGCCGCTCGTGCAAGAAATCGCCGAAACGGGTCGCTTGCAGGTGCCGTTGTTTTGTGCAGGCGGCATTGCCACACCAGCCGATGCCGCACTGGCGATGCAACTTGGTGCCGAGTCGGTGTTCGTTGGCTCGGGCATCTTCAAGAGTGACGACCCAGCACCGCGAGCCCGCGCGATTGTTGAAGCCACCGCCCACTTCCGCGACGCGCACATCATCGCCAAGGTCAGCCGCAAACTCGGGGCACCAATGACCGGTATTGCGATGGACGAAATCAACCAGCGTTACGCCGAACGCGGCTGGTAGGAACCCCACTCGGGGAACCCATGTCGGCGCGCACCCGCATCGGAGTGCTCGCCTTGCAAGGTGCTTTTGCCGCACACGCAGCTGCGCTGCAACGGCTCGGTACACACACCGAGGAAGTTCGTGTCGCAGCCGATATCGAGCAGTGTGATGCATTGGTGCTGCCTGGTGGCGAATCGACCACGATGTCTCAATTGCTGGAAACGTCACAGCTCTTTGACCCACTGGCCAAACGCATTGCCGAGGGGATGCCCGTGTTTGGTACCTGTGCCGGCATGATTTTGTTGTCCAAGGGAATCGCCGATGGGCGCCCCGACCAGCGGTCGTTTGCAGCTCTAGATATCGATGTGCAGCGCAACGGGTTTGGTCGACAGTTGGACAGCTTTGAAACCGAAATTGGTGTGCACGGCCTGGACCGAGCATTCCCTGCTGTATTCATTCGTGCTCCGCGCATCTCACGCATCGGAAGCGAAGTTGAAACGCTCGCCACTCACGGCGGCGAGCCCGTGCTCGTACGCTCAAAGACCATTATGGCTGCGTCGTTTCATCCTGAGCTGGCCGACGATGATCGTGTGCATCAGTTGTTTTTGAACATGGTGCAAGGCTGAGTCAACGATGTCTGGTCACTCCAAATGGGCAACAATCAAGCGCAAAAAAGCGATCATTGACCAGAAGAAAGGCAAGACATTTGCCAAGCTGGCGCGTCAAATCGACGTAGCAGCCCGCTCGGGCGGGGGAGACCCAGCAACCAATGCACCATTGCGCACGATCATTCAAAAAGCAAAGGCGTCGTCGATGACTAACGATGCCATCGAGCGAGCAATCAAACGCGCAACGGGCGAGGCACAGGGCACGAATTATGAAGCAATCACCTATGAGGCTTACGCACCTGGCGGCGTGGCGCTGCTCATCGACATCCTCACCGATAATCGCAACCGCACGGCGTCTGACGTGCGCGCAATTTTTAGCAAAGGTGGTGGCTCTATGGCTGCACCTGGGGCGGTGGGCTGGCAGTTCAGCCGTCGTGGTGTGATTCTGGTCGAGCGCATCGCTCCCGAAGACGACGTGATGAACGCCGTGCTCGAGCACGGCGCCGACGACATGCTCGACGATGGTTCGGTGTGGCGCATAACTTGCGATGCCACCAAAGTGTGGGAGATAAAAACTGCGTTGGAAGCCGCCGCGCTACCGGTGCAGTCAGCTGAGAGCACGATGGTGTCGTCGCAAACCGTGGCCGTGACCGACGTGGGTGTGGCAAAAGCAATTCTCAAAATTCTGGATGAACTCGAAGAGCACGACGACGTGCAGGATGTGTATTCCAACTTTGATATCTCTGAAGCACTTCTCGAAGCAGCTGCTTCATGACTGAGCAGTGGGCTACGGTGGCGGTATGAGTCGAACAGTAGGCGTTGGCGATGTGGCCCCCGATTTCACCTTGCCAGGCACTGGTGGCCGGTCGTACTCACTTGCCCAACTGCGCGGCGCGCCAGTGGTGCTGGTGTTTTATCCAGGCGACAACACTCCGGTATGCACCAAGCAGCTGTGCTCGTACAACGACGAGCTGACTCAGTTCGCGGGGTTGTCAGCCCAGGTCATTGGAATCTCGGCGCAAGACGTGGCGAGTCACGAAAAGTTTGCAGCCAAACACGGTTTCGGCTTCCCGTTGCTGTCTGATGTCGACAAAGCGGTGCATCGGGCCTATGACGTGTTGGGCCTCATGAGCCTGCCGCGGCGCAGCGTCTTTGTGCTCGACGCCCAGGGCGTGATTCGCTACGCCCATCGGGCAGTCGTCGGGGTCACCTATCGGCCGGTTAAAGAATTGGTCGATGCCATCACCGCCATCGGCTAGAATCAAACATATGTTCGCCCCCCATCAAGGGTCCAACGATGCCCCGCACAGCAACCCGTCAGCCGGTCTCGTGCTGGGTATCGACCCTGGGTTGACTCGCTGCGGTTACGCCATCGTGCAACCTGGTGTCCATGCCACCGCCCAGCCGTCGTTGCACTCACTCGGTGTGTTGACCACGTCGCCTGACGAAGAATTGCCGTTGCGCTTGGCCCAACTTCAGACCGATCTACTGGCGTTGTTTGATGAGTTTGCGCCGACGGCAGTGGCTGTCGAGCGGGTATTTTTTCAACACAACACCCGCACTGCGATGAGTGTGGCGCAAGTGAGCGGCGTGGTGTTGGCGTTGGCTGCCTTGCGTGGTTGTCGCGTGGTGCAATACACCCCAACACAAGTAAAGAGTGCAGTCGCTGGGTTTGGTGCAGCAAGCAAAGACGACATCGCACGCATGGTGCAGCTGCGATTCGGGTTGCGCACCCTGCCAACGCCTGCCGACGCTGCCGATGCCGCGGCATTAGCACTGTGTCATATCGCTAGCGAACCGTTTGCCCGCAGCGTGGCCGGAGCACGAGCACAATGATTGGTTCATTGCGGGGACGCGTGCTCGAGCGCATGAGTGACTCCACCGTGCTGCTTGACGTCGCTGGTGTCGGCTATGTCGTGAGTGTTACGCCGCGCACACTCGGTGAACTCGAGCCAACGACCGATGCGTTTTTGCACGTGCACCACCATGTGCGTGACGATGCCGAGTCGCTGTTCGGATTCTTGGATCGCGACGAGCGACGCACGTTTGAAGTGCTCATTGAAACCAACGGCATCGGGCCTTCGTTGGCGATGGCAATCTTGGCCACGCACTCACCGCGGGCTCTTGTCGACATTGTGTTGGCAGGTGACGTCGCCGGGCTCACGACCGTGTCGGGTGTGGGTAAAAAAACAGCTGAGCGGTTGCTATTGGAATTAAAAGACCGCCTCAACCTGCCCACCATCGACGAGCCACGCGCTGTCGGCGAACGGGGCAGTGGCGGCATGAGCGATGTGCGTGACGCACTGGCTGGTTTGGGGTATGACGACACCGAAATTCGCGCCGTATTGCGCGAACTAACGCTCAGCGACGATGCCGCCACCATGTTGCGCGAAGCGCTGAGTTTGTTGGGGGCCCGTCGTGCGTGAAGAATTCGTCGACCCCATCGCTCGCGACGATCACGACCAGCGCACCGACAGCGCCTTGCGACCGCGCAAGTTGGCAGATTTCGTGGGTCAGCAAGAACTCAAAAAACATCTAGCAATCGTGCTCGAAGCGGCCCGCCAGCGCAACGAAGCAGCCGACCACCTGTTGCTGGCGGGGCCGCCCGGCTTGGGTAAGACCACGATGGCCGGCATCGTGGCAGCCGAAATGGGAGCCAAGTTCCACGTCACTTCGGGCCCGGCACTCGAGCGCGCCGGGGATCTGGCGGCCATCCTCACCAAACTCGAAGAGCGCGACGTGCTGTTCATCGATGAGGTGCATCGCTTGTCGCGGGTGGTCGAAGAAATCTTGTATCCGGCCATGGAAGATTTTCAGATTGACATCGTCGTCGGAAAGGGCCCAGCGGCATCATCAATTCGCCTCACGTTGCCTCGCTTCACATTGATTGGCGCCACCACACGTACGGGAATGATCACCGGGCCATTGCGCGACCGCTTTGGGTTGGTCACGCGGCTTGAGTATTACGAACCCGATGAACTGCGCCAAATCGTGCAGCGAGCCGCCGGCATTTTGGATGTTGCTATCGATCACGACGCGGCCCACGAAATAGCTTCGCGCTCACGGGGCACGCCCCGTATCGCCAACAGGTTGCTGCGCCGCGTGCGCGACTTTGCCCAGGTGCGCAACAGTGGGGCAGTGACGGCAGCCGTTGCCGACGAAGCGCTGCGGGTGTTTGGTGTTGATCGTTTGGGTCTCGACAAAGTAGATCGTTCGGTGCTACAGATCATTTGCGAGCGTTTTGGTGGTGGGCCGGTGGGGTTGTCGACGTTGGCCATCGCCGTGAGCGAGCAGACCGAAACGATCGAAGACGTCTACGAGCCGTTTTTAATTCGTGAAGGCCTGTTGGCCCGCACGCCCCGTGGCCGAGTGGCCACCACAGCGGCGTATGTGCATCTCGGCCTGACCCCGCCCGAGCGGTCGCCGGAACTGTTCTAGACGTGTCGCTCTAGCCCTGCTGTTCTAGCCCTGCTGTTAGGGCTTGTTTTACGGCTCCTGGCAATTGTTGACCAAACAAGTTGTATTTCGGCTCAGGGCTGATTATGGTAAAGCCGACCAAACAAGTCGGAATTGATTTCGCATCGATTCTTCACCTCAAGAAAGTAGTAATCCACATGTCAAACCTCACGCTCACCTCTGCCAAGCGCACCGCGTTGCGCTGGCTGATGGTCCCATTGATTGCCCTGATCGTGCCATCGGCAGCACAAGCGGCGAACCACACCGCAGCAGCCAAAACCCCCCGGGCCACGATCGTAGAAGCGGCCTGGTTGGAAGCAAACTTGAATAACCCGAAGGTGCGCATCATCGAAGTAAGCACCGACCCTGGCGTGTACGAAAAGGGCCATATCCCGAATGCAGTCAACTTCCGCTGGCACACCGAGTTCGTAGATCCCATCAACCGCGACATTGCGAGCCAGGCCCAATTCCAAGCAGCGGCACGAGCTGCGGGAATCAACAAAGACACGAAAGTGGTGTTGTACGGCGACAAGAACAATTGGTTCGCAGCCTGGGGTGTGTGGATTTTCCGAACATACGGTCACGCTGACGTGAGCATCCTGAACGGTGGCCGCGACAAGTGGGTGAAGGATGGTCGCGCACTGTCGCCCGCCGTTCCTACGCTGCGCGCCGGCAATTTCGTTGCCACGGCGGCCAACACCAACTTGCGAGCACGTCTGGCTGATGTTGTGAAGATTGCATCCAAGGTGGACCGCACGACCAAGCTGGTCGACATTCGCTCGGCTGACGAGTTCAGTGGAAAAATCTTTGCTCCAGCAGGCTTCCAAGAATTGGCGATTCGCGCTGGGCACATTCCTGGTGCTCAAAACATTCCATGGACTGCTGCTGTGGCACCAGATGGCACGTTCCGTCCAGCTGCCGAGTTGAAGGCCATTTATGACGCCAAAGGCATCAATGGCAAAAAGAAGATCACGGTGTACTGCCGCATCGGTGAGCGCGCTGCCCACACGTGGTTCGTACTGAGCGAAATTCTGGGCTACGAAGTGAAGCTGTATGACGGTTCATGGACCGAATACGGCAACTCAGTCGGTGTGCCAATCGCTAACCCCACCGGCACCGTTTGGGGTAAGGGCTGAGTTCGTCGCGACTCGTCGCGAATAATCCGCAAGACTGTTGGCTGAGATGAATGTCGCAGCCAACAGTCTTCGGTCGGCCTGGTTCGCACTCAGCTCTTTGGCTGGGTTGCTGGTGCTTGCGTTCTGGTTGGCGAGCAACGACACCGTCGATCCGAATGCGCCGGTATCGCTGCTAATCGGTGCGGCACTTGGCTTGGCGTTCGAGCGAGGGCGTTTTTGTTTTTTCTGTTTGTTTCGTGAGGCGTTCGAAGAGCGCAAGACCCGCGAATTGAACTCGATCGTCACAGCGATTGCGGTTGGGGCCATTGGTTATGCGCTCCTGTTCAGTTTGTATTTGCCGAACCCGAAAGGCGAAGGTTTGCCACCGGCTGCGCATATTTCGCCAGTGAGCCTGCCGCTCGTGGCCGGGGCATTTGCCTTCGGAATCGGCATGGTGCTTTCTGGGGCATGCATCAGTGGACACCTTTATCGCATCGGCCAAGGATATTTGCGGGCGGTTCCGGCGCTCCTTGGCTCGTTAATTGGTTTTGGTCTCGGGTTTTTTACTTGGAACACCTTGTATCTCGAACAGGTGAGCGAAAGCCCCGTGTGGTGGTTGCCGCGCTGGTTCGGATACTCAGGGTCGCTACTCATCGTGTTGGTGGTTGCTGGCATCGCTGCAGCACTGTTCGTGAAATGGGATCGCTCACCTGACGACGTACCGCAACCAAACGGTGCGCGTCGATTGTCGAGTCTGCGTGATGTCTATGAACTTGTCCTCGTGCGTCGCTGGTCGCCGGTGGCAACCGGGGCGATTGTGGGCTGCATCGGCATTGCGGCATATTTGCGCACCACGCCACTCGGTGTCACATCGCAACTCAGCACGCTGAGCCGCAGCTATCTCGATGCACGGGGTGCCCTGCCCGAGGTGCTGCATGGCATCGACATGATGCGCGGCTGCGTGGCGCTCGTGACGACAGCCATCACCAACAATGGTTGGCTAATCATCGGTTTCGTCCTGGCCTCACTGGCTGCAGCCGTCGGTGGTGGGCGCTTCATCGTGCAAAAGCCGACCATTGGCAACTCGGTCACAGCACTTGTTGGCGGTGTGCTGCTTGGTTGGGGTTCGCTCACGGCATTGGGCTGCACCGTCGGAGTGCTGCTTTCAGGAACCCAGGCTTTCGCTGTTTCGGGCATCGTGTTCTTGGTCGTCGTTGCGTTTGCCGTATGGGTGGGTACCAAGTTGCGGCTCCACCGCCTTTTTGGCGCGTGATGCAACAGGTAATGCAACTTGCTGACATCGACTACCAACTGCCTGAGCAACTCATTGCCCAAACACCCATCGAGCCGCGCGACTCGGCACGGCTTTTAGTCGATCAAGGGTCGGGTGCGCCGCGCGACGCAGTGATGCGCGACTTTGCACAGTTGCTATGCGATGGTGATGTGCTGGTGGTGAACGACACCAAAGTGCTGCCGGCCCGGTTGCGCTTGGTGCGTGCCACCGGCGGTGCAGTCGAAGTGCTGCTGCT
>Ga0209357_1000707_pt1 | contig 13469 bp, 14 predicted proteins | sample LauGreFBDMM110SD_2_FD_187573 | JGI IMG/M metagenome (GOLD analysis project Ga0209357, IMG submission 187573) | Freshwater lake microbial communities from Lake Michigan, USA - Fa13.BD.MM110.SD (SPAdes) (version 3) | ecosystem: Environmental > Aquatic > Freshwater > Lake | place: Lake Michigan... | reverse complement strand
CGATTGCATTCAATACAAGGGTTCGGGGTTGTGCCTTGCACGTGTGATGCCACATATGGCTCAACTACATGCTCATTGAATTCTTCAGAAAAATTGAAGACCAGGTGGTCAATGCCCACTTGTTGTGCCACTCTGCGAGCGTCATCAACATCTGATACTGAACAACAACCCGTGTCGCTCTCGCCGCCCCATAAACGCATGGTGACTCCGACAACATCATGACCCTGATCACGCAACACAAGTGCTGCGGCAGACGAGTCAACGCCACCAGACATAGCGAGAAGAACTTTCATGATGTCACCGCCCCCAGTCGTGCTGCTGCAACAATTGTTGCATCGATTGCAGCACAAACATCGCTTTCAGTGGTGGTGTGCCCGAGACTGAAACGCAATGAGCCTTTAATGCGTTCACGCGAAACACCCATGGCAGCCAGCACATGGGATGGCTCCATTGCGCCACTTGCACACGCCGAGGCAGCAGACACACAGACACTTGCCTCATCTAACAGGTACAACAATGATTCACTTTCAAGATTCTCTAAGCACACATGGGCAGTTCCCGCAATGCCAGTGCCTGGTGCAAGAGTGGCTGTGGCGCATTCAATACGGGATGTGATTCCGTTAATCAGCTGATCACGTAATTTGCCAAGTCGAGCAACTTCAGATGTGCGATTCTGATCTGTCAACGAAAGCGCAATGGAAGTACCGACAATGCCCGCGACATTGTGTGTGCCACTGCGGCGATCACGTTCTTGTCCCCCACCCAAAATAAGTGGTTCAAGTGTTGCGCCTTCACGCAGCACCATGATTCCCATTCCTTTTGGTCCGCCAAATTTATGGGCAGACAACGTAAGGCAATCAACGTGTGACCACACAGTTCGCAAGTCAATCCAACACGCCGCCTGTACCGCGTCTGTGTGAAACAACGCATTAGGTGCCTGGCGTCGAACTGCGTGTGAGATGTGCTCTAAATCTGAAATCGCACCGGTCTCGTTATTTACTGCCATTACTGACACCACAGCAACATTGTCAAGGTCTGTTAGCACTGCCCGCATGACATCAGGGTCTACCGAGCCAGCAGACGTAACAGGCACCACGGTGCCATCAATGTGCTCGACACAATGCAACACAGCATGATGTTCAGCTGAGCCACACACAGCGGTACCGCCAGTCCGTCGAGTAGCACCAAGAACTGCGGCGTTGGCCCCTTCGGTTCCACCGCTCGTGAAAATCACTTCACCGGGACGACATCCGATTACTTCAGCCACCACATCTCGTGCTTCATCAATGACCTGACGGGCTTCTCGCGCAAATCGATGCGATCCCGATGGGTTTGCGTACATCACATCGCCGTACTTGCTCATGGCATCACGAGCCTCTAAGCGCAACGGAGACGTTGCTGCATGATCGAGATACACGTACGAACGTGGCAATTTGGTGATCTCGGTCATCTAATCAGGCTACCGATGCGTCCCCTCACACATGGTCGTGGTGGACTAGTACCTGATGAGTCACCACGAAGCGAACCCCTACGGCGTTGACGGATATGACGCGACTACCTATGGCGATTCCTTTGCCGAGGTCTACGACCAGTGGTACGCAGACCTCGATGATGCCGATTTTCTCGAATCCGTCGTCAGTTCCCTCCCCCCGCAGTCAGTTCGCGTTCTTGAGCTCGGTGTCGGCACAGGACGACTGGTAGCGCATTGGCTGTCATTGCGGCCCATGGCTGGCGACACCATCATTGGCATTGATTCATCGGCGGCGATGTTGCAGATTGCACAAGAAAAAAACTTCCCTGCTTCTGTCTCATTCATTTGCGGTGACTTTTCAGAACAACTACCAAACGGCCCCTTCGATGTCGTCTTCATCGGATACAACACTCTGTTCAACGTGCCAGACGAATCAGCCCTGCAGGCCTGCATCAGCCGCATCGCACACGTCCTTGCCCCGACTGGGTCTCTCTTTATTGACGCCGTCATTCCGAATTCAACCGAAGCCTCAACACGTGAATCCATGCAAACCATGGCCTCGGGGGAAGAAGTGCTCGCCACCAGCCACCATGACCCCGCCACACAGCGCATCACAGGCACATTCACTCACCCTGGTGCGGAACATGGTGCACACATTCGGTCATGGGCTGTTCGTTACTTCACCCCACCACAACTTGATGCAATTGCCGAACAGTCTGGACTGACTTTGTTTTCTCGATATGCCGACGGGCGTCAGACTGCGTTTACTTCAGATTCACATCGTCATATCAGTCGGTATTCACCCACTATGTGACTCCTTTGCGAGCCGATAGTCCACCGAAAACAAAGCATTTCGCCCTATCCTGAAGGAGTAATGAGCCAACTTCGTCTCAATCTTCTCACCGGCCGTTGGGTCACGGTGGTGCCATCTCGAGCTCAACGCACGAGTGACTTTGCTCCGCGCGCACAAAAAGTTGAAAACGATCCTGATCGCGAATGCCCATTTTGTCCTGACAGCGCTCACTCACACGCAGATGTTCCGCTATTGGAAAATGTTGACGCAGCCGGCAATTGGCAATTGCGTGTAATTCCGAACCGCTACCCCGCATTCGAAGGCGACGAATCACTTGCAGTACGCAACCTCGGCCCTGTGCACGTAATGGCTGAAGCAAGCGGCACTCACGAAGTGTTTGTGTATTCACCAGAACACGAAGTACGTCTCGATCAACTTTCTGATAACCAGATCGCACAACTCATGACTGCACTCAAGGCTCGCTTTATCGCACATGCGAACACGCCAAACATTCGCTACACGCAAGCAATTGTGAATCATGGTCGCGAAGCCGGTGCATCACTTGCTCACCCGCACGGACAGTTACTTGGTCTTCCGTTTGTGCCTGGCGAAATTCTTGAAGAAGAACGCGCTTTTGAACGATTCAAAGGTGGATGCATTGTGTGCACCACCACCGAAGCAGAATCAAACAACGAACGTTTCGTCCTTGAAAACGATCATGCAATGGTGATTTGCCCGTTCTGGTCTTCTAGCCCATATGAATTGCTCATCATGCCGAAAGATCACCAGCAACACCTCACTGATTCATCTGACGGTGCGCTCACCGGCGTTGGTCTCGCTGTTCGTGACGCTCTGAAGCATCTTGTTGCCACCCTCGGCGACATTGCCTTCAACCTTGTGTTCCACACGGCCCCATCGCATCACGAGGGCACGTACCACTGGCACGCACACCTGTTCCCCAAACTCACCACCACAGCCGGTTTCGAACGCGGCACAGGCGTCATGATCAATATCATCGCGCCCGAATTTGCAGCAGACGCTCTGCGTCGCGCTGCAGTTGGCGTTTGATTCATGGGAAGCATTCGCGTAGCAATTGATATCAACGCAACCACTCAGCGCGTGTGGGAAATCGTTGAACCAATCGAACGTCACGTTGACTGGATGGCTGATGCCGTCGCGATTCGTTTCAAGACTGATCAAACGCGCGGCACCGGCACTGAATTTTATTGCGACACCAAAGTTGGCCCAATCAAGCTTGTCGACGAGATGAAGATCACTTCATGGGTTCCTCAGCAGGCCATGGGTGTCACACACACCGGCGTTGTCACCGGAACCGGCGAATTTACCCTTGAAGCCTTAACTCCATCATCAACTCGATTCGTGTGGACTGAAGTCCTGGTGTTCCCGTGGTGGCTCGGTGGAAAACTTGGCGCCCTTGTCGGCGGTCAAATTGTGATGAAAGCAATTTGGCGCAAGAACTTGCGCATTCTCAAAAAACTTGCTGAAGCACCGGCCGCTTAAACGAACAAGCGAATAACTGCGGTGGTTCCCACCCCAGCCACAATCACCACAACAAATGGCAACTTACGCCACGTAGCAAGCACTGCAACCGCTAAACCCGCTGCTCTCGCATCAATGGCGTAGCTCTGACCAGAGGTAAACGTATCTTTCGCAATCAGCCCTGCAAGCAACGCTGCTGGAATCAGCAACAAACAACGCTGCACCACAAGCGGCATCTCACGCTGACCAATAATGACAGCACCAAGAAGCTTCAAACCATACGCACACGCAGCCAAAGACAAAACAAAGGTCCAACTCATGGCGCGCCGTCGGTCTTCACATTTGGATCACTTGTAGTCGGTGAAATACCGAACAACATGCCAAGTGCCGACACAAGTATCGGTAGACCAATCGGCATAAACGGCGCGAGCGCTACCGCAGCAACTGCACCAAACAATGCGGCTTTACGGCCAGCAGATGTGCGCAAGTGGGGCGCAATCATTGCAGTAAACATCACTGGGAACGCTGCATCAAGTCCGAAATCACTGGGGTTAATACTTGACCCGACCAATGCCCCAAGCAGTGTTCCGATATTCCAACTGGCATAAAGAATCGCACCAGAAATCCAGAACGCAGTTCTGCGAGTAGCCGGATCAGTTTCTGCAGATACCACCGCAGTTGTTTCATCAATTACCCATTGCGCACCAAGTAAACGAGAAGCCAGACTTCCCTGCTTCAACACCGGCGACATTGCTAAGCCATAGACCGCATTTCGGCCTGACAGCAACACTGCCCCACCGAATGCACTTGCAACTGTTCCGCCTGATGCAAGAACACTAACTGCAGACATTTGTGATGCGCCAGTGAAAACAAGCAACGACATTGCGCACGATTGTGCAACAGACGCGCCAGCAGAAACGGATAGGACTCCGAATGAAGCACCAAAAATTACGAATGCAATCCCAATCATCAACGACGCCGACACGAAACGACGTGCGTCTGGCGCTCGAAAATGATGCATCAGTTATTTGCCAGTAAAGGTGGCTTTACCTGGTCCGTGTTCAAGGAAACTAGCCACACCGATTTGACTGTCAGTTGAGTGAAAGACTTCTTCAAACAACTGCAGCTCTAGGGCAAGACCCGTTGCCAGATCAGTCTCAATGCCCTGATCAACTGCCTGTTTGATTAGTCGGGTGGCAACAGTTGCGCCAGATGCGACGGTGATTGCCAACTCAAGAGCGCGAGTCATCAGCGCATCAGGTTCCACCACTTCATTAGCAAGGCCAATGGCTAATGCTTCTTCGGCTTTTACTTGACGACCTGTAGACATGATTTCTTTGGCCCTGCTTGCACCAACCAACCGTGGAAGACGTTGCGTTCCGCCGCCGCCAGGAATAATGCCCAGGAGAATTTCTGGCTGTCCGAACACTGCCTTTGTTGAGGCAATGCGATAATCGCACGCCATTGATAATTCACAACCACCACCAAGCGCATATCCACTTACTGCAGCGATGGTGAACGACGGAATGGCTGCAACTGCATTTAACGCAGCATGAAAAGCTGCACCAATTGTTTTTGCTTCCGATGGGCCGCCGAACTCTGAAATGTCTGCGCCAGCTGCGAACAAGCGGCCGCCGCCCGTAATAACAACTGCACCTGCAGGGTTACTCGTGAGTTCACGCGCCACATCGTGAAGACGTGCCAGAAGCGCAGTAGACAGCGCATTGACCTTTGGCGAGTTCAACGCGACGACAGCAACCCCATCACTACGGCGATCTATAAGTACTAATGATTCATTAGACATTTCAGGCTCCTACTCCGCGCAACATTTCATCAGCGGCAGACCACGGATCAAGAAGGTGATTCAGCACCTGTTCCTGCAGGCCATCCCAATGGTCACCGCTAAGAATTTCACGGGCCTTCAATTCAAGACGGCGTGCAACAATTTCGCGCAGTTCTGCTCGCAACCGGAATTCGCGGCGCGACTTCAGAACACCTGATGCTTCAATTGTGGCGCGATGTTCTAAAATCGCATCCCACATTTCTGGAACACCTTCACCGGTGTTTCCGATAGTGGCAAGGATTGGTGGGTGCCACGCTTCGTGGGCAAGATCAGACAGTTCCAACATTTGTTCAATGTCACGCTGAGTTTCTTGCACACCCTTGCGATCTGCTTTGTTGATAACGAACACGTCGGCAATTTCCATGAGGCCGGCTTTGTTTGCTTGCACCGAATCACCCCAGCCTGGGTTCAACACAACAACAGTGGTGTCTGCCTTGCCAGCAATTTCCACTTCAACTTGGCCAACGCCAACGGTCTCCACCAAAATCCATTGGCGACCTACGGCATCAAGCATGCGAATTGCTTCGGGCGTTGACAGCGACAAACCACCAAGGTGTCCTCGCGTAGCCATGGAACGAATGAAGACACCGGGGTCTGTTGCATGGTCTTGCATACGAACGCGGTCACCCAAGATTGCGCCACCAGTGAATGGTGATGATGGGTCGATTGCGAGAACCGCAATTTCAAGGTCTTGTTTGCGCAAGTGCGTGATGAGCGAACTTGTCAGTGTGCTCTTTCCGGCGCCAGGAGCCCCAGTGATACCTACTGTGTAGCCAGAACCACTGCGCTTGTAGGCAAGCCTTCCAACTTCACGTGCCACAGCATCGCCACGTTCGAGTAACGACAAGACGCGAGCAAGCGCTGCGCGGTCGCCATCACATGCGGCAGTAAAAAGTTGTTCGGGGCTAAGAGTGCGACGGCTCACTTAGATGACCTGCACGACCTCGGTGACTCCGTCGATGCGGTCTTTCATAATGCGTTCGATGCCGGCCTTGAGAGTTTGGTCAGACGCAGGACACGTTGTGCAGGCTCCGACTAGCTCCACTGAGATGACGCCGGTCTCTTCATTCACATCATGCAACACGATGTCTCCGCCGTCGGCCTGAAGAGCTGGCCTGATGACCACGATGGTTTCTTCTACCTGTTGGCGCATTGACATAGTTACAGCCTACGCTGACATGATGTTCGCTCATCAAGGTGGGTGGGACGAGTTGCTGTATGCCCTCGTGCCCATTGTCCTCATTTTTGGTCTTTTACGGCTCGCAAATTCGCGTGCCAAGAAATTGGCCCCGCCTGAGGCTACGACTCAGGTCGAACCCGACTAATTGAGGCACCCAAAGCACTGAGGCGACCCACAATGTCGTCATACCCACGATCAATGTGGAACACATCGCCAATTTCAGTGATTCCAGATGCAGCGAGCCCAGCAACGACCAGGGCTGCACCGGCACGAATATCAGGCGCAACCACAGTGGCGCCTGTGAGATGTTCAACTCCGCGAACAACGGCATGGTGACCGTCGATCTCTATGTTGGCTCCCAGTGCACGCAACTCGTCAACATAACGGAATCGTCCGGGATACAAATTCTCGGTAACTATTCCGACTCCGTGTGCCATGGACAACATGGCCACCACTAGTGGTTTGTAATCGGTAGCAACACCCGGATACGGCAACGTGGAAACATCAACCGATATCAATCTGTCAGGTGCCGTTGCGGTAATACCGTCGTCGTCAATATCAAAGGTCATGCCCATGTCGGTAAAACGAGTCAGCATCATGCCCATGTGTTGAGCATTTGCCCGTGCCACACGAATGGTGCCACCGCACATGCCAACAGCAGCGATGTACGTCGCTGATTGCACACGATCGGTTACAACTTCGTGAGTTACGGCCTGCAACGAAGATGGGGCAACACCTGTAATAGTCAATGTTGCTGTGCCAATTCCATCAATGCGGCATCCCATCTTGCGCAACATATTGCACAAGTCTGCAATCTCTGGTTCACGCGCCGCATTACGAATAGTTGTGACACCATCGGCAACAACTGCTGCCATCAACACGTTTTCCGTTGCGCCCACGCTTGGGAAATCAAACACAACTTCGGCACCAACTAGGCGCGTGCATCGCCCAACAATCCCGTCAGCGGATGTTTCAAATTCTGCACCCATTGCTTCAAGACCGCGTAAGTGCAAGTCGATTGGCCGGCCACCAAAGTCATCGCCACCAGGAAGCGCAATATCAATTGTGCCGAAGCGGCCGAGCAGTGGGCCAACAAGATTCACAGATGCCCGAATACGGTCAGCCAATTCAAAGGGAGCTACGGGAGTAATAGCGCCAGAGTTATAAATAGACAGATGCTGGCCGGTCTCGCCTGCGGGTGCTGGCGACATAGTGATCTCAAGCCCAACGGCTCGCAGCAAGTCGGCCATGATGACGACATCTTCAATGACCGGAACATTGGTCAATGTGTATCTGCCATCAGCAAGCAACGCAGCAGCCATCAGTTTCAGAACCGAGTTTTTGGCTCCTGGTACAACTACCTCGCCAGCCAGCGGCCCGCTCTGAGCAACAACGATGACATCGCCCTCGCGCTGATTCGAACCAATGGACATGACTATCAGTATGCTCCCGCGGTGGCCTTGAACGGAAAACCTCTGCTGAGACGCCTACCCCGTTGGGCAAAGCCGACCGAAGATTTGTCTCCCCGCCAACGCCGAATTCTTGTTTTGGTGGGTTTGGCATCAATGTCAGCAGCATTCATCAACACTCTGTTCACCCAAACAGTTGCGTTTGCCGCTGATGAATTCAACATCTCACAATCAGGTCAGGGAATCGGCGCATCAGTAGTGCGGTTTGGCATCGTGATTTGTTTGCCACTTGTTGCATTGGCAGATAGGTACGGACGTCGCCCAGTGATGATCGCAATGGCGTGGGCGGCACCATTGGTGTCTGCGCTCGGAGCCATTGCACCGTCGTACATTTTTCTTGTCGGCACACAAGCAATTGGACGACCACTTGGTCTCACGCTTGACATCTTGATTGCAGTTGTTGCACTTGAAGAAATGCCTCGCAACACACGTGCGTACGCAACCGGGCTTCTGGCCGTTATCAGCGGAATTGGTGGCGGCATTGCTGTGGGGTCGCTTCCGTTAGCAGATCGTGGCCCCACGTCATGGAGGCTCATCTATCTCGTAGCTCTTGTGTGGATACTTGTTGCTATTGCGCTAACCAAGTGGTTGCCCGAATCAGAACGATTCACTAAACACCAGAAACAAACTGTGGTGGTTCGCATCAAACTGTCGTCAGTATTTCACGGACATCTTGGCCGCATTTGCTCTGTTGTATTTCTGACAAATATGTACATCGCCACAGTGTCAATTTTTCAAAATAGATATTTGAAAGATGACCGTGGGTATTCCGCGGCACTCGTTGCGCTGTTCACCATTGCTACGTCATCACCTGCGTCACTGGGGCTCGTTATTGGCGGGCACATTGCAGATGAAAAAGGCCGGCGCATCATCGGGGCCACTCTGGTTCCTGTTGGTGCATTTCTGTTAGCTCTTTCCTTCTGCACATCTGGCCCAACTATGTGGCTGTTTGCAATTGCAGGGGGTCTTGCTTTCGGAATTTCGTACCCTGCACTCGCTGTCTACCGCGGCGAACTATTCCCCACCGGGTCACGCGGAATGGCAGGCGGCATCATCATGACCTCTGCCCTATTCGGTGGAATCGTCGGCTTAGTTGGCGCCGGATTGTTCCTCGACTCTGGTTTGTCATACGGAACCGTCATGCTGTGCCTAGTGACAGGCCCGGTCATTGCTTCTCTCATTGTGTGGTTTCGCTACCCCGAAACAGCCCATCTCGATCTCGACGAGATCTCGCACGATCTCTAGAGTGCCGTCACCCACGCCGCAATACGTTGTGCGACATCAGCATCAGCCTTTGCCAATTCATGGCGACCATTGTCAACCCAACTCCATGTGACTGCACCAGGAACAACAGAGAACGCATTTTCTAGTTCTTGTGGTGTGCCGAAATTATCTTTTGTTCCACTCACGCACAGCGTAGGAACAGTGACACGTGGCAAATGTTCAATGCGCAAAGCATCTGGCTTCTTTGGCGGGTGCAATGGGTACGACACCAGCACCAGCCCCGCAACCAGTAACGGATCTACAACATCTGCAACAGCCATAGAGCACATACGGCCACCCATTGACCGTCCACCAATGACTATTTTTGAAGTGGACACTCCTAATGATTCAGCGAATGCGCGCACATGTTCCTTGACGCACGCAATAAGCACAGGTGCTTTGTCGGGAAATGGTTTTCCCGCAAGACGATATGGAAAGTCATGCCTGACAACCGGCAAGGGCGACAGCGCATCGTGCATTGCCATTAATGATGAGTGGGACGAAGATGAACCTGCGCCAGGAAATAACACGACTCCGGCAACGGAAGTCACAGCGCCTCAAGCAACACGCGACGAGCCTCAGTAATGTCAATAATCAATTTGCTCGCATCAGATTCATTACCACCATGATCAGGGTGCGCGCGCCGCACACTGTCGCGATAGTGCGCCATGATGTCTCGCTTTCCAGGCTTCACTGTTCCGCCGGGAAAACCGAGAGTTTCTAATGCCCATGCACGAGGGTCTGCTAATGCCGAAATTGACGAGGCCTTGGTGCCAGCCAGATACTCAATGAACGATGCACCAATTGGTCCGCGCCATTTCATTGCACGAAGCATGACAGGAACAAGCTGTTGGCGAATACCAATATCAAGTCGTTCTAACGCATAGATGGCACCGAGAGCTTGTTGCAATGCATTTCCGTTGTTCTGAAATTCAAACTCAATCGAATCGTTCACGCTGGTCATGCGGTGGGTGCTGTACGACAAGCCATGGCGGTCAACCTGAAAACGATGTCGCAGTCGCGGTTGCACCACGCGTGAATCACGTTCAATCTCTAGTAATAAACGCTGAAGATCAGGAATCAGATCTTCGTGCACATCGGCTGCATGAACAGCGAGCACAGCACCCAGCAAGATGCCCCCGAATCCCGGCGCGGGCTCAACCGGCAACAGCAGGCGACCAAGCGCTAACCGACGCGTGGGGGCAATGGGGCGCGAGTGAAAGATCTCAAACTCAGCCAGAAGCATGGATTAAACGCTATCTTGCGTTTTTCATCAGGGAGTGAAGAAACTCCTCAGTCACGGCAAATTCACGAGCGATATTTACAGGGTTACGAAACCCGTGACCCTCCCCCGCGAACACTTCCCATTGAATGGTTCCGCCCGCTACCTCCACGGCATCTCGCAGTCGTTCGGAATGAAAAAGAGGAACTGAATGATCCTGATCACCATGAAATACAAGTACCGGCACATCTATTAGGGCTGCAGCATTGTTATGCGGTGAGCATTCTGACGCGCGAGCTTCAGAACCAATCAGTGCCGGCATGTGATGGCCTTCAAACGGGTCATCGCTGTGCAACATGGCAACAAGATCAACCACTGGGTACTTCACCACTACCCCTGCACATAGCGACACGTCACTAATCGCAGTATTCAGCGCAGTCAACCCACCAGCACTACCGCCCATAAGGACGGTCGTTGCAGAAGAGAACCCGTGCACGCTCTGTAGATGACGCAACACATTCGCTGTATCAATGGCGTCGTATTCACCCCAGTGCCCATTAAGACTCATCATGAACTCGCGACCATGACCCGATGAACCGCGATGGTCAACAACTGCAATCGCGAACCCGCGTGACAACCAATACGTGAATTGACTTCTAAATGTAACTTGCCATTGATCATTTGGTCCGCCATGCACCCAGCAAATCAATCCACCATGTGGCCGATGCGCCCGATACAAGCGATACGGCACCTCTACATCTCCCAGTGCTCGTTCAACAGTTGGCTCCACAAGTTCTACGTCAATTTCATTTTTAAACCATCGTGCATCAGCTGGCCGCACTAATACCGTGCGCTGAGGTTCGAGCAAATTATTGAGGTGATACACCACAACTTGTTGCGGGGTACGCGCCCCAGTTCGTAGTGCAGCGAGAGTGTTGCCTTCCCACGACAAACACCCGTGAACTCCTTGCCCGATGCGATGGCGCGAACCTGTCGCCCTGTCGAACACCCACAAGGACGAATACCCATCTTCATTGCGCGTGTATGCAACGCGAGTGCCATCAGTATTGAAACACCACGTGCGCTGCCCTGGTCCCCATGTGGGTGCGCCATGTTCACAATGGTCGATGATGGAGATATTCGGATCAACAATCTGGTCACCCAGAATGTGCACATTTGCTACGCCGGTGGAGTCATCAATAAAACCGAAACATTCTTTGTTGCGAGAAAACTGAGCTTGTTGCACTGAAATGCCATCCGCCACTCGTTCAGGGTATGAAGCGCTTTGGGTCCATGCCATGTCAGGTCTGTTCCACACAATGCAACTTCCATCAACGCCGGCAATTGCATCAATCGCAAAATCTGAATCACCATGAACCACATACGGATCACCGTCTGTTATCTCGCATCCCCACAACTCTTTCCAGTCAGCAATGGCAAATACCCTTAGATTCATGTAGTCAATTGCCGGCGTTGACCACGACCGAGAAACATCAAAGGCCAATGACCTCTCCCGAATCACAACATCATTTCGAAGTTCTATTTCAACAATGCCCCGTGCCTCAGTTGTCACATACACAACGTCCCCATCGTCGCTCCACACATGCACCCCACCAGACAAGCCACGACCGCGCGAGGGGCCATCAGAAAACAGATCAACCACAGCACTGCCATCAACTGCCCACATCCGCAGAACGGCTGAGGCGCCGTCTGAGACAACCCCTGACACCCATTGGCCCCCGGGACGCACCAACACATCAGTGATTTCAGTACCGGAAAGGCACAGCTGGATAGGCAGAACGGACACGAACGCAGGTTAGTCAGGGCACTAGGTTTGTACGTGATGACAACTGAACGCCCCGACCGTAACCTCGCCCTCGAACTCGTGCGCACCACCGAATCTGCCGCAATGGCAGCAAGTCGTTGGGTCGGCCGTGGAGACAAAATGGGTGCCGACGGTGCCGCGGTGGATGCCATGCGTATGGTGCTCAGCACCGTTCCCATGAGCGGCATTGTTGTCATTGGTGAAGGCGAAAAAGACGAAGCCCCCATGTTGTTCAACGGTGAACATGTCGGCGATGGCTCGAAGCCAGACACAGACGTCGCAGTTGACCCAATCGACGGCACCTCGCTCACAGCATCGGGCAAAGGCAATGCAATCTCGGTGATTGCTGTATCTGACCGCGGGACCATGTTTGATCCGGGCCCATGTTTCTATATGCAAAAAATCGCCGTTGGCCCAAGTGCTGTTGGCTCAATCGACATCACCGCAACTCCTACACAGAACCTCAAGTGGATTGCCAAAGCAAAGGGCGAAAGCGTTCGTGACTTAACAGTCATGATTCTTGAGCGCCCTCGCCACGACGAACTCATTGAAGAAGTACGTGCCTCTGGCGCACGAATCAAACTCATCTCCGATGGCGACATTTTCTCAGCTATCGCGACAGCGTGGCCTAATGCCGGTGTCGACGTAATGTTCGGAATTGGTGGAACACCTGAAGGTGTTGTCGCCGCTGCCGCATTGAAGTGCATGGGTGGAGAAATTCAAGCCCGTCTATGGCCACGCAGTGATGAAGAACGTGACGCAGCGATTGCCCAGGGCTACGACCTCGGCCGCATCTTGCTCACAGACGACCTAGTCAAAGGCGACAACTGCTTCTTCGCTGCAACTGGCGTTACCGATGGCGAACTTCTTCAAGGCGTTCGCTTCACACCCGGCCTCGTGCAC
>Ga0209357_1000706_pt1 | contig 13486 bp, 15 predicted proteins | sample LauGreFBDMM110SD_2_FD_187573 | JGI IMG/M metagenome (GOLD analysis project Ga0209357, IMG submission 187573) | Freshwater lake microbial communities from Lake Michigan, USA - Fa13.BD.MM110.SD (SPAdes) (version 3) | ecosystem: Environmental > Aquatic > Freshwater > Lake | place: Lake Michigan... | reverse complement strand
CTGGAATTCCAGTGTTCAAGCTAACCGAAGAAGAGTCACAACGACTACTTCACATGGAAGGCGAACTACACAAGCGAGTAATTGGCCAAGAGCAGGCAATCAAGGCTTTGTCGCAGGCAATTCGTCGTACTCGCGCGGGTCTTAAGGATCCAAAGCGTCCAGGTGGATCGTTTATTTTTGCTGGTCCATCTGGTGTTGGTAAGACTGAACTTTCAAAGACACTTGCTGAATTCTTGTTTGGTGATGAAGACTCACTAATCCAGTTAGATATGTCGGAATACTCAGAGAAGCACACAGTTTCCCGACTATTCGGCTCACCTCCAGGATTCGTCGGCTATGAAGAAGGCGGTCAGTTAACTGAGAAGGTTCGCCGCAAGCCATTTAGTGTGGTTCTTTTTGACGAAGTCGAAAAAGCGCACCCAGACATTTTCAACTCACTGTTGCAGATTTTGGAAGATGGCCGCTTAACTGATGCCCAAGGTCGAGTTGTTGACTTCAAAAACACCGTAATCATCATGACGACAAACCTTGGAACCAGAGACATTGCCAAGGGCGTGAGCCTTGGCTTTGCTGATGGAAATGACATCACAACTTCATACGACCGCATGAAGGCAAAGGTCAATGATGAACTTAAGACACATTTCCGTCCGGAGTTCTTGAATCGTATTGACGACATCATTGTGTTCCACCAGTTGAGCGAAGCTGAAATTGTCGAGATCGTAGATCTGATGATTGCTAAGTTGGATTCTCGCTTGAAGGACAAGGACATGGCGATCGAATTAACTTCAGCTGCCAAGGCACTTCTTGCTAAGCGTGGTTACGATCCAGTATTGGGTGCGCGCCCACTGCGTCGAACTATTCAGCGTGAGATTGAAGATCCAATGAGTGAAAAGATGCTCTTTGGTGATCTTAAGCCAGGGGAAATTGTGATTGTAGATGTTGAAGGCGAAGGAGACGACGCCACGTTTAGCATCAGAGGTGAATTCAAGGGTGAACTTTCTGACATTGAAATCACGCCGGTTGATGTTGCTGGAGTTTCAGAGTAACTAACTGCTAATGGCTGCCAATAATTTCGACTTCGGAGTAATCGGAGCCGGAATTGTTGGACTTGCTATGGCGAATCGGATTCGCCAAATCCACCCGAATGCAACAATCGCAGTTTTTGACAAAGAAAACTCGGTAGGTGAACACGCAAGCGGACGCAATAGCGGAGTCCTGCATGCTGGCTTTTATTACTCACCTGATTCATTGAAAGCTGCATTGACTCGTGATGGCAACAAGTTATTACGAGATTTCTGCGCTGAAGAAAACATCCGAGTAAATGAAACTGGGAAAGTTGTAGTCGCCCAGAATCCATCTGAAGTCTCTGCGCTGCAGGAATTGCATCGCCGTGGAAATGCCAATGGAGTTGCCACAGAACTCGTTACGCCGGAACAGCTTACTGAGTTAGAGCCGTTGGCCAAGACTTCGGAACTTGCGCTTTGGTCACCGAATACCGCAGTGGCAAATCCACTAGAAGTAACTCGCGGATTGGCAGACAAGGTGATCCGTGAAGGAACAACGCTAAAGCTGGGCCATGAAGTATTGCGCGTGGTACAAAATCGAATAATTACAAGGTTTGGTACCTACTCGGTAGGTCACATTATTAATTGTGCAGGGCTTTATGCCGACAAGATTGCTAAACCATTTGGTTACTGCGATGACTATGCGATGTTGCCATTCAAAGGTTTGTATTGGTACGGAAATTGGGAACCAGGCAAACTACGTCGCCATGTTTACCCAGTTCCAGATGTGCGTAATCCATTCCTAGGTGTGCACTTAACTGTGACAATCGATGGCCGAGCAAAAATTGGGCCAACTGCAATTCCAATATTTTCCCGGGAAAGCTACGCCGGGGTAGGTGGACTCAATGTAAAGGAAATTCTAAACATTGTTGGCATTTATCCAAAGTTTCTTTCAAGTAGGCATCATGATGCATTTGGTTTAATCAAGTCAGAGTTACCAAAGTATCTGCAACGGCACATAGTTACGCAAGCCAAGGCATTAGTTCCAAGCATTGAACCCAAGGATTTCAAGGAGCGCGGTAAGCCTGGTATTAGGGCCCAACTATTGGATGTAAAGAACAAGAAACTTGAAATGGATTTCGTAGTTCGTGGTGACGAAAACTCAACTCATTTATTAAATGCCGTTTCACCAGCCTGGACCAGCGCTTTGGCGATGGCGAATCACGTTTGTAAAAAATTCGATTAAGATTTAGTAAATCGAGGAATAGGGAAATTCGTGGAATCAACAGTTGATCTAGTTTGGTTAGTTTCGGGCTACATTGCACTTGGAATAAAGGCCTGGGCACTATCTGATGTAATCAAGGCTCCAGCTGAGGCATTCCCATTTCTCAATCGTCAAACCAAAAATATTTGGTTAGCGATTACCATCGGCAGCATTCTTGGGCACATTCTTTTCGGTCCTTGGGGTTTCACCGGAATCATTGGCCTGATAGCTTGTGGGGTTTACCTTGCAGACATTCGGGTAAAAATAAATGAAATGACCCGTCGCTAAATTTTTTGTGCGTGCAAGTGGATATTACTTTTTGCCTTGATTAGCTACGGCTGCCGCAGCAATAGTTGCCGCTTCAGGATCCAAATAGTTCCCACCTGCAACTGTGGGTTTTAGGTTTTCATCCAGGGTATACACCAACGGGATTCCGGTTGGAATATTTAAACCAGCAATATCATCATCACCGATACCATCCAAATGCTTAACGAGGGCGCGGAGTGAATTTCCGTGGGCAGCAACCATGACAGTCTTGCCAGCCTTTAAGTCGGGAACGATGTTTGATTCCCAGTACGGCATCATGCGCTCAACTACATCGGCTAAACATTCGGTGCTGGGCAAGTCGTTGCCTAATTCGGCGTAACGAGGATCATGTGTCTGAGCAAACTCATTACTTGGATCAATTGCCGGTGGCGGGGTATCAAATGATCGACGCCACAACATGAATTGCTCTTCACCGTATTCAGCCAAGGTTTGGGCTTTATCTTTTCCTTGCAAAGCTCCGTAATGCCGTTCATTTAAACGCCACGTACGGTTTACTGGAATCCAATGTCGATCAGCTACATCAAGTGCGATGTTTGCGGTCTTTATGGCGCGACGTAACAAAGAGGTATGAAGTACGTCTGGCAAAATGTCCGTTTCGCTTAACAGCTCACCTGCTTTGGTCGCTTCACCGATTCCTTTTTCGGTCAGATCAACATCAACCCAGCCAGTAAACAAGTTTTTTTCGTTCCATTGGCTTTCACCGTGGCGAAGCAAGATCAGTGTGTTACTCATTGTTCAATTCTGCCCGATTGTTCAAATAAGTGAGCAAAGGCTTGCAGGTTAGCCATATCCATGCCCTTGCTAGTTCGCCAATCCCACTCTTTTTCAATAGCAGAGCGGAAGCCAAGTTCGAGTAAGACATTAAATGAGTTATCGCTTGTGGAAAGCATGACTCCAAGTAATTGATCAATTTGAACTAGATCAACGGTAGAAATTGGAAGTGTGCCAGATAAATAAATATCACCGAGGTGATCCAGGCAGTAGTTAATGACAAGCAATTTACGGTTTTGCTCCAAAATCCAGCGATAAACCTCTTTATGGTTTTCATCAGGGTTACGTGCCACAAAGCTTTCAATCTTGAAAATGGTGTCACCAATTGTCATAGCCACGTTTACGAACTGCTTGTTTATGCCCGGTAACGAAACTACAACGGTTTTCTCGCCAGCTAATTCGAATTGCAATTCTTGCGAAGCTAGATATTCCGTAACATCAGAGATTGAAATCGTCATACTTTTGACCGCACAATTGAAGATGTTACTGCCTCGTTGTAAACAGTAATCAATTTGTCAGTAGTGTCTTCCCAGCCAAAATTGGAAGCGTGCGAAATTGCCCCAGCTGATAGTTTGGCTCGCAGCTCATTGTTAGTTACAACTTCGATGATTTGATTGGCCCAAGTCGCAGCCTCATGACCATCTACTAAAACCCCACTGATTCCATCTCGCACTGCAGTAGGTAATCCACCGACGCGAGCCGCAATAACTGGAGTCCCACATGCTTGCGCTTCAATTGCGACGAGTCCAAATGATTCACTATAGGAAGGAACCACACAAACTGATGCCGCTTGAAACCACTTAACCAATTCCGCACGATTTGTTGGTGGCACAAATTTAACCACATCAGATACTCCAAGTTCAGTAGCTAGGGTAACTAAAGCATCAGGTCTTTCCAGTCCACTGCCTGATGGCCCACCACAAATTGCAACGACTAAACGGCTGCGTAGTTCTGGATTACGCTTCAAGATTTCTGCGGCAGCCTGGATCAAAACATCAGGGGCCTTCAAAGGCTGAATTCGTCCCACAAATAAGAGCACGATCGCATCTTCTGAAATGCCTAAATCTTTACGTGCCGAATTTTGATTACCTGGAATAAACACGTCAAGGTCAACTCCTGGATGAACAACTCGGACCCGGTTGGGATCTGCGTGATATAGCTCAATCAACTCTTTGGCCTCAGCGTGGGTATTTGCAACCAGGCGATCTGCTGCAGTTACGACTTGCTCCTCACCAATTTCGCGAATTGCAGGTTCAGGCATGTCACCCTGTGCCAAAGTAAGATTTTTAACTCTTGCCATTGTGTGCATGGTGTGAACAAGTGGAACACCCCAGCGTTCTTGCGCGATCCAGCCGACTTGACCCGAGAGCCAGTAGTGACTGTGAACTAAATCGTAGAAGCCTTCATTTTTTGCAGCTTCGGCGCGGAGCACTCCAGCCGTGACTGCGCAGAGTTGTGAAGGTAGATCTTCTTTACGTAAACCTTCAAATGGACCAGCTGGAATGTGACGCACTAAAACACCAGGAGCAAGTTCGGTGACTTCGGGTTCAACTAGGGAAGTAGCGCGAGTGAAAATTTCAACTTCAATGCCACGCTGCGCGATCCGCTTGGCAGTTTCGGCGATGTAAACATTCATGCCACCAGAGTCACCAGTACCTGGTTGATGCATAGGAGAGGTGTGGACAGAAAGTATCGCGATTCGATGCAGATTAGTTGAAATGTTAGCCATGAGAACCTTCAACTAACTTAGCGAAAAGGATAGCTTTTTGAAACTTCTAAGAAAAAAACCTATTTTGAGTAGGGTTCACCAGTCACGATGTGAATAACGCGACGCGCTACAGATACCGCATGGTCACCAAAACGTTCGTAGAAGCGAGAAAGTAAAGTTACGTCGATTGCTGCTTCGACGCCGTGAGTCCAGTTATTGGAAAGTACAACAGTGAACAACTCGCGATGTAGGTCGTCTAGTGTGTCATCAAAAATCTTCATGTCATCAGCAAGTGAGGTGTTTCGAGAAGCAATCACTTCACCGGTCTGCTCAACAATCTTGCTAGCAGCATGACCCATCTTCTCAAAAGTCTCTTTTAGTTCAATTGGAATTGATGGGTTTGGGTAGCGCAGACGAACTTGCTTCGCTACGTGAACAGCTAGGTCGCCCATACGTTCAAGTGATCCGGCAATGCGTATCGAACCCATGACTAGACGAAGATCAGTGGCAACTGGGGCTTGTAGCGCCGCTATGCGTGAGGACATTTCCTCGATTTCAAGATTCAATTCGTCGATGAGCTTATCGCTAGCAATCACTTTTTCAGCCGCCGCCAAGTCGTCTTCTAGCAGCGCAACGGTCGCAAGCGAAATTGACTTGCCTACAAGTTCTGCCATCGAGACCAAAGTCTTGTCGATTTCAGCAATGAATTGTGAGTGCATATTTTTCAGTGTACTGCGGTTTCCAGTTAGTTAACGCTGAGTGTCTAGATAACTACAGGTATATCAGAGAAAAACACAATCGTTATAAAGGGTTAACATTGCGCTAATTTGACTTGTACGAACTGCAAAGTGTCTAGTATCATTCTATTGTGGGCCGGTGAGACAAAATGACTCGAAAAATCCGAGGCCTGATGCTAACACGTAGGTCATCAGGCCAAGCAAAAAATGATCCTGCAGTGGTTGCTAATAACCAACAAGATCGAATATTTGCTCTCAGCCAGATTTTAGATGTACTTCCAGACGCTGCAGCAATCGTTGATAACTCAGACAATGTCTTGGCTGCAAGTGCCAACTGTGTTGCTATGGGATTGGTTTCCGCGGATCGAATCGCTCCAGTTGAAGTTCGAGCTTTGAACCGCGAAGTTAACCGCCTTAGTAAAACCCAGAGTCGAGATGTTGTAGTCAAGCGAAATGGCTCGCGACTTGGTGAATGGGAAGCCCGAATCCAAATTTCGCCAATTGACGAAGACCTTTTCCTGTTGATTGCCCAAGACTTAAGTGAAGAACGTCGCCTTAACGATGTGCGAAGAGATTTCGTGGCAAATGTTTCACACGAATTGAAAACTCCAGTTGGTGCACTTTCGCTCTTGACCGAAGCGGTTCAAGTCGCTGACACTGACATCGAACAAGTTCGACACTTCACAAGTCGAATGCAAACCGAAGTGAAACGACTAACAGCGATGATTTCGGATTTAGTGGCACTTTCCCAAGTTCAAGGTGATGCTCCACTTCGTAACTCAACGCCGGTGAGTGTTGCGAATATAATAAGTGAAGCAGTAGACGCTACCAAGATTGCAGCCGAGCAAAAGGGTATTGAAGTAGCGATTTCAGAAAATACAGATGTTGGCAGAATTTTCGGTGACGAAGAGCAGTTACATGTTGCATTGAGCAACTTGATTACTAATGCAATCAAGTACTCACCAAACAACACCAAAGTCGGGATCGGCGCCCGTCGCAAGGATGATTTGATCGAAATATCAGTAACTGATCAAGGTCCTGGCATTCCAGAAGAATCCTTGAGTCGAATTTTCGAAAGATTTTACCGAGTAGATCCAGCTCGATCTCGTGACACAGGTGGCACTGGACTTGGCTTAGCTATCGTGAAGCACGTGTGCGCAAGTCATGGCGGCGATTGCTTAGTATGGTCTCAAGAAGGCCAGGGCTCAACATTTACATTACGTTTCCCCGCACATCAAAATGGTGTCGGAATTCCAACGGAGGTTGTTTCAAAGTGACGCTTATTTTAGTCGTCGAGGACGAAGAGTCATTTCGCGATGCACTTCAATACATGCTTACGCGAGAGGGATTCGACGTAATCATTGCGCCAAACGGCTCGGAAGGCATTCGATTGTTTGATGCCAAAAACCCAGATCTTGTTTTACTTGACTTAATGTTGCCAGAAGTGTCAGGCACAGATGTTTGCAAGCACATCCGCTCAAAGTCCAGCACACCAGTAATCATGCTGACTGCAAAAGACACTGAAATCGATAAGGTCGTTGGCCTTGAGCTCGGTGCTGACGATTACGTTACGAAACCATTTTCCACTCGCGAGCTTTTGGCGAGAATTCGCGCGGTTATGCGCCGAGGCGGAGAAGTCGAGATCGACTCCATTGGCGCCATTGAAGGGGGCCCGATACGCATGGATGTCGAGCGCCATACGCTAACGGTTAATGGGGAATCTGTCCCAATGCCGCTTAAGGAATTTGAGTTACTTGAATTTTTGATGCGAAATTCAGGACGGGTTTTAACTAGAGGTCAGCTTATGGATCGCGTTTGGGGTTCTAATTATGTTGGCGACGGCAAGACTCTAGACGTGCACATTAAGCGCATCAGATCAAAAATTGAGCCTGATCCGGCCAACCCGGTTTACTTGTCGACGATTCGTGGACTTGGATACCGCTTCGAAATTTAAGGAGCGGTTGGAACTGGGATTTCAATATCTGAGTAGATTCCTGAGTTTTCATTTATCAGCAGCGACATAGGTGCTGATTGACCGCTGGCGAACTGGAATGAAAGATTTACGTACGTGCCTGGCTCAAGAGCTCCAGTCACACTCGTCAACACAATAATTGGAATTCCAATTCGATTTTCTGAATCAAAGCCAACATTCACCACATCTTTGTTTGGCAGTGCAATGTTAACTTCGCCGTCAACTTCGACGGAGTCTGCAGTTGCTATGCCATTCAGGACATCATCAACTGAAGCGTCTGTATTGATGATCGTCATTAACACGGTTGCACGCGAAGAATCTGCAGGATCAACTACGACAGTTGCGTTGCGAATTTGAATCGCACCAACATCAGCACTGCGGCCGTTTCCAGAATTACCCTGGGCACTTGTGGCAGCATCAAACCCAGTGGCACAGCCACTAAGCAGAAGTGCCCCAGCACTTAGGAAGACTGCGATTGCGATGCTTTTGCGCGCCATGAATTTTGTCCCCTTTAGATCAAATGCTCATTGAAAAAGTTTCGTAGCCTCAAGTCTACCCGCGTGATTTTTTTGGATTTCTACAACCAGTAACCCAAAGTTGCATATTTCAAGATTTTTCATAGTGCTTGAAATACCCATTGTTTTAGGGATATTTTTGGCAACAATACGGCGTGTCGCATGGTAGAATTGAAGATCAAGGCAACCAAAGGATCAATTTAAATGGCCTACAAAGTCGGAGAAACTGTCGTCTACCCTCATCACGGCGCAGCAGACATCATTTCTAAAGAAAAGCGCACTATTAAAGGTGAAGAGCGCGAGTATTTAGTGCTCCGGATCCACCAGAGTGATCTGACTGTGCGTGTGCCTTCCGATAATTTGGACTTAGTCGGAGTTCGTGACGTAACTAGCCAAGCTGGCCTGGAAAAAGTTTTTGGCGTTCTGCGCATGCCATATGTTGAAGATCCTGCGAACTGGTCACGCCGATTCAAGGCAAATACCGAAAAACTTTCTTCTGGTGACGTAATTAAGGTTGCTGAAGTGGTGCGCGACCTCTGGCGACGTGCCCAAAAGAAGCCACTTTCAACTGGCGAAAAGAGCATGTTAGCTCGCGCTCGCACTCAGTTGATCAGCGAAATTGCGTTAGCTGAAAAAACTACTGAAGTTCGGGCCGAAGAAGTTCTCGACGAGGTATTGGCTTCCTAATGTCAACTGCCGCTACTGGACGAGTGGCGGCAATAATCCCTGCCGCTGGATCGGGTGTTCGCTTGGGTGCGGATATCCCGAAGGCATTTCTTGCATTGGGTGGCTTGTCATTACTAACTCGTAGCGCATTAGCAATGAGCACTGTTGCAGATGTTTTAATCATTGCTGCACCAGTGGATGGTCTAGATGAAGCAAGTGCTCAGCTCGCTCAAGTTGATGCTGAGATACACATTGTTGCTGGTGGTGAACATCGCCAAGAGTCAGTAGCAAAAGCTCTTCGCATGGTTCCTGCTGATGTCTCGATAGTTTTAGTCCACGACGCAGCTCGACCACTTGTGCCAATTGAGGTAACTCAGAGTGTTGTTGAAGCAATTCGAGGTGGCGCAAAAGCTGCGATTCCTGTTCTACCGCTTGTTGACACGATCAAGCGCGTGAACAATAACGGGATTGCAATCGAAACCGTAGATCGAAATCAGTTACGTAGAGTTCAAACTCCACAAGGTTTTGATCGGGCAACTTTAGATTTGGCTTACCAAAATCCTGAGGTAGTAGCCACAGATGACGCAGGATTGATGGACGCACTAGGCATTGTCGTTGTAACAGTTGCTGGTGATGAACGCTCCTTGAAAATAACAACTATGGCTGATGTACAACATGCATTGAGTTTGTTGGAGGTAACAAGTGAGTAATTTGCGAATTGGTACTGGCGTTGATGTGCACCCATTAGTAAGTGGGCGTCCGATGTTTTTGGCTTGCTTAAGCTGGCCCGATGAAGCGTCCGGCTGTGAAGGACATTCCGATGGCGACGTTGCAGCACATGCAGTTTGTGATGCAATTTTGTCAGCAGCTGGCATGGGAGACCTAGGTTCGGTGTTTGGAACCTCTGACCCGAAGTTGGCTGGAGCATCAGGAACAGAATTGCTGGCAGAAGTGCAATCCTTAATTGCCGTTGCCGGCTGGAAAATTGTTAATGTCGGTGTTCAGGTGATCGCCAATTCACCCAAGATTGGCACGCGCCGCGAAGAAGCCCAAAATGCAATGTCGAAGGCTTTGGCTGGCGTGCCAGTTTCAGTAGCCGGAACTACGAGTGATGGCCTTGGGCTAACTGGACGTGGTGAAGGTGTGGCAGCAATCGCTTCAGCATTACTAGAAGCCCCGCAAGATCGGTAACCTTGAACTGTGCGCCTTTATGACACTGCAACACGTGCAGTCCGAGAATTTACCCCGTTAGTTGCGGGCAAAGTATCTATGTACGTCTGCGGCGCGACGGTGCAATCTGCTCCGCATGTAGGACATATTCGATCTGGCGTAGCTTTTGATGTACTCGCACGATGGTTGCGAGTTGCTGGGTATGACGTAACTTTGGTACGAAATGTGACAGATATCGATGACAAGATTTTGGCTAAGGAATCGGTTGAAAATCGACCTTGGTGGGCAGTAGCTGCACACTACGAACGAGAATTCCAAAATGCATATGAAATTCTTGGTTGCACCCCACCAACTGTTGAGCCGCGCGCTACTGGGCACATCACGCAAATGATCGAATTAATGCAAACTTTGATTGAACGTGGACATGCGTATGCGGCCGATGGCGATGTTTACTTCGATGTTCGCTCATTTGCGGATTACGGAAAACTATCAGGACAAAAAATTGATGACCTTTTGCCGGCAGGAGATTCTGAAGGTGAGTCACGTAAAAAAGATTCCCGCGACTTTGCGCTTTGGAAGTCAGTAAAGCCAGGCGAACCCTCGTGGCCAACCCCTTGGGGAAATGGTCGACCAGGTTGGCACATTGAATGTTCGGCGATGGCACAGGCCTACTTAGGTAATGCATTTGATATTCATGGTGGCGGACTGGATTTAGTTTTCCCACACCACGAGAACGAAGTTGCGCAATCCAAAGCAGCCGGTCAAGATTTTGCAAACTTTTGGTTACATAACGCTTGGGTGACAACAGCCGGCGAAAAGATGTCTAAGTCACTTGGTAACTCATTGGTAGTCACAGAAGTTGCTAAACGAGTTCGCCCAATCGAACTTCGTTGGTATTTAGCCAGCGCGCATTACCGCAGCAATTTGGAATTTTCAGATAGCGCATTACAAGAATCAGCAGTGGCGTTTCAGCGAATCAAAAATTTCGTTGAACGTGCAGCTGCAATTGTTGGTGATGTTGACTTTACTAACTCAGTAATATTTGCTGATTTTGAGTCAGCAATGAACGAAGATCTAAATGTCCCAGCTGCGTTGGCTGCACTTCACGAAGTTGTTGGCGAAGGTAACACTTTGCTGGCATCAAAGGCTGATTCAGGTGCAATTAAGGCGTCCCTAACTTCAGTTCGCCAGATGCTTGATGTTTTAGGTGTGGATCCGCTTTCACCAACCTGGGCAGATGACAGCAAGAACTCAGAACGACTTGAGTCGGCACTTGATTATTTTGTGCAACAATCAATAGCAGTTCGTAACGCAGCTAAAGAAAATAAAAACTTTGATGCTGCAGATGCCATCCGCGATTCTTTGCGAAATGCTGGCATCGCATTAGAAGACACATCTGATGGTGTGCGCTGGAATCTGGAGAAGTAATGGCTGGCAATTCCAAGCGCAAGGGTGCGATTCGCACGTCCAAAAAAGGTGCCACCGCTGGCTCTGGTGGCCGCGGTAAGCAAAAACTTGAAGGCCGTGGCCCAACACCAAAGGCAACTGAGCGCGATAAGCACCCGGCTGCCAAGCGAGCACGAGCTGCTGAGCGAGCCGCCGAAAAGCGCGGTTCAACTAGAGTAAGTCGTCCGCGTGATCGCGATGGAATTGAATGGGTAGCTGGACGCAACTCAGTTCTTGAAGCACTGCGCGCAAACATCCCAGCAAATGCGCTTTACATGCAACAGTTCCTTGATGCAGATGATCGAGTGAAAGAAATTCTGCAGCTAGCTAATGATCGTGGACTCCCATTCCTGGAAGCACCACGCACTGAATTAGATCGAAATACCGATGGCGCAGTTCACCAAGGTGTGGCACTTCGAATTCCGCCTTACTCATACCTAGACCCAATCGATTTACTTGAAGATGCCTTCAATAATGAAGAGGCGGCTTTCGTAGTTGCCTTAGATGGCGTTACGGATCCTCGTAACCTAGGTGCAGTTATTCGTTCTTCTGCTGCTTTTGGTGTTGATGGGGTTTTAGTTCCAGAGCGCCGAGCTGCTGGCATGACTGCTTCGGCTTGGAAAACTTCAGCTGGAGCGGCAACTAGAGTTCCAGTATCCCGCGCAATCAACTTGACCCGTTCGCTAGTTGAATTCAAGCGAGCGGGTTGCACCATTATTGGGCTCGATTCTGATGGCGACACTTTTGTCCAGGATGTAAGCCAAGAAATCGCAGCTGGTCCAATCGTGTTGGTCGTCGGTGGCGAAGCCACTGGAATGTCTCGATTAGTTCGAGATACTTGCGACATGGTGGTCTCAATCCCAATGTTTGACGAAACCGAATCCCTCAACGCAGGTGTGGCTGCAGGAATTGCACTCTACGAATTAGCAAAAATTCGCCATCCCTAGCCAAGTCAATTCTCGTTTTGGGAATTTCTGAACTTTTTCCTAGACTAGGTGAGCGGAATGTTACTTCGGTAAGCTTCCCGGCCTCCTTAGCTCAGTGGTAGAGCAGCTCACTTGTAATGAGCAGGTCATCCGTTCAAATCGGATAGGGGGCTCCATAACGTGACTTTCACCTCAAATGCATGGATTCCATGGGTTCTGAGTTGCCTGCAAAAATTAGTAACTCATAATTAAAGAATGACGTCCAAGATCCGCGACAATCGCCAAGCAGAAATCTTGGATGCTGCTTTAAACGAAATTCGAGCAAATGGTGTCGAGTCACTAACCATGAGTCGCTTGGCTAAATTGACTGACTTATCCCGTCCTGCCATCTACCAATACTTTTCATCTCGCGAGCATGTCTTAGCTGAACTACTAATAGATGACCTCGCAGATCTAGTTAATGAAATCGATCGCTACGTTGCCCAATTTGAAGATCCTTTAGAACGCGTTCGAGTTTGGGTCAATCGGTCATTAAAGCATTTAGCCAATGGTGACCATTCAATAATTCGAGAAATTAGTGAGTCAACTCTGCCAGACGACTCGCGAGAAGTAGTCCGAGTACTGCACGGCCAATTCATGTTGAGTTTGATCAGTCCAGTCCGCGAACTTGGAATAACGGCTATTGATTCTGCATGTCACATGGTTTACAGCGCAGTTCAATCTGCTGCAAAGCGCATCGAAGCCGGTTTTGATTTTGACTCGGAAGCCCAAGCTGCAGAGAATTTTGCAGTCGCAGGCTTGCTTGGAATCCAAAAGAGCCAACAGTAAGTAAATTACTGCTGGCTCTTTAGTTAGATAGTCAACTAGCTACGGCGTAGCGACCACTTTTGTAGTTGGCCTTTTGCCAGATTTTACTAATTCGGTTTTTATCAAGATTTTGCTGGCAGAAATACCTTGCTGTACCAAATACTTCTTAATGG